>Ga0134128_10009787_pt1 | contig 11499 bp, 9 predicted proteins | sample KB31754_FD_96462 | JGI IMG/M metagenome (GOLD analysis project Ga0134128, IMG submission 96462) | Terrestrial soil microbial communities with excess Nitrogen fertilizer from Kellogg Biological Station, Michigan, USA - KB3-175-4 | ecosystem: Environmental > Terrestrial > Soil > Unclassified ...
CATTCGCAATCCGCCCCGGCGCGTAGCCCGCACCCGCCCTCGGCGCCGCCGCAACCGGAGCCGCCGCCGCCAGCGGCCACGCCCCCAGCCCCGCCACCCCCGCCGCCACCCCGAGCCCGGGCAGTCCCGCCGCACCCTTCAAAAACGTCCGTCGCCGCATCCCCCGAGCCTACAATGTTTCCAAGCGAGTGCGAACCTAATAACATGCCCGCGCGCTTCCCAATTCGGCCCGAGATCCTCCGCTGGGCCTGTGCGCGCTCCGGCTATGAGCGCGCTGACTTGGCGGCGCGCTTCCCGCGTCACGCGGGGGCCGCGCCGTTTACACCGCGGGCCAAGTCGGCGCGGAAGGCTGCGAAATTCACGCCGTGGCAACCTGCCCCAGGCGGGTAGCAAGGCGCGGACCCGACCGGGCTGGGGCCAAAGGGGTTTCCGGCCCGGTCGAGCGTCAAGCGGGTCGAGTGGCGAAGCCACTCGGGGTCCCGCGCCAATCAAAGACCGCGGTTGAAATCGGTTGTGGCGTGGGCGGACCGACGCGGGCGATGGCCTCGGAGGTGGGGCGGATCCACGCCTTCGACATTTCCCGCAATGGGGTGGCGGCGCACGCCGTCACAGGACAGTCCACTAGAAAGTGCCCCGCCGATTGGTCACGACTCGATAGATGATGGCGACGAGGGCCACGACCAGCAGCAAATGGATCAGACTTCCGGCAACGTTAAGGGTGAAACCCAACAGCCAAAGAATGACGAGGATGGCAACGATGGTCCATAGCATCGAGATATCTCCTGATTACCCAGACACCCGTTTCGCGGCCCTATACCAGCCGGCGCGGCCAGAAGGGTTCCGAGTGACGCCGGCATGATGCCACGTCTTGTCCGGTACGAATCCGAGGTTACGCCGGTGGCCGCCGCGCCCAAGCTGGCCCGCGTTAGTCGCTGAGGACAATATCGGTGAGCAGCTCAGGGTGGACGTGGACCTCGCCGTTGTAATCAATCAGGCCCAGACGGCGGAACTTGTTCATGAAGAAGTTCACCCGCGAGCGCGTGGTGCCGATCATGTCGGCCAAGGCCTCCTGGCTGATCTTGGGCGTGATGGCGTGACCACGAGGATTGATCGGCTCCTGGCCGAAGCGGGCCAGTTTCAAAAGCGCCCGCGCCAACCGCTTTTCGCTGTGGTTGAAGAGCTGGTCGCAGATATCCTCCTCGAAGGCGATATTGCGCGCCAGCAGTTGGGCCAGGAAGGATTCCGAAAGCGGATGCAGTTCATGGAGCGCCCGCACCAACACCGCCTTTTGCACCCGGATAGCCACGGTCGGAAGCAGGGCCGTGGCCGTACCCAAGCGCAGCGCCTGCCCGGTCAGGCAGCCCTCGCCGCAGAATTCCCCATGGGACAAGATACCCAGAATGGCTTCCCGGCCGCCTTTCGACAACACCGAGAGTCGAACTTTGCCCGACTCGATGAAAAACACGGCGTCGGCGGTCTGGCCCTGGGAATAGAGCAAATCACCCTTCTTCAGGGACAAACGGGTCTTCCCCGACGTGATGCCCTGAAGCATGGCGTCGGGCCACAGCGGGGCCGTCTTAGCGGCCCGGGAGGCGGCGTGCGACGGTGTTTTTCGTTTGGTTGCAGTGGCAGTACCCATAGTGCCTCGTGCCCGGCGGCGGCGATGGCCGCCGCCGCTGTAACTCCGATTTTAAAGCTTAATCGGTCCTTTGACCTGGTTCCGCAGCGCGGCATCGCTCAACAGCGTTAGCGCATCGGCGGCATTGAAGGGGTACCGCCGGACCGACTGTTGGCCGGTACCGCTCAGCACGATATCGACGCGGCGGTTTTGCGCCCGGATGATCGAGGGCAATTTGGCGAACAGTGCCTGCCGCTGCCCGGCGGTCAGGTTGGGATTATCCTCCATCTGTTGCCGCACCTGGGCGGCATTCAATTGGTCGTCCTCCCCGAACGAATGAGTGTTGATGCTCGCCTCGGGAACGCCCTGGGCGACCAGGAAGCTCTTGCTGATGGCCACGCGGCGCTCAGTCAAAGTCCGGTTATAGGCCGGGGTACCGCGCTTGTCGGCGTGGCCTTCCAGCAGCAATTGGGCGTCCGGCTTCAGCGCCAGGTAGGTTTTGAAGTCTGCAGCCAAGGTGGTGAGGATGGCCTGCTGGCTCGGCAGCAAACCCTCGTCGGGGCGATTGGGCGCCGGCTGATCGGTGGGGAAGTAGATGCTGTGCAGGGCCAGTCGGGCCACCAAAGCGGGAGCGGGCGCGGGTGGGGCTTGCACGTCCACCCCGACGGAGCAATCGGCGGCTGCGCCGGCGCCATCCGCCACGTGGCCGTTGACCGTGTAGGAGCCCGGCGTCAAACCCGTGCTATTAAAGCTAACGGCGGCGCCGGAACCGGCGATCTGGCCGCCACTGGTGCGCCAGGAGTAAACCAAGTCGTCGCGATTGGGGCTGGGGGTAGCCACAACCTGGGCCTGGTCGCCGGCAACCAGAGTATTCCGGTCCACCACGCAGCTCAGGGCGAGGGGCGTGATCGGAACTATCGGAGCGGGAGCAATGTGAATCGCCACCGAACAATCGGCGGTTTCCCCCCGGCCGTTGGCCACTTGGCCGTTGACGGTGGCATCGCCGGGGGCAACGCCGGCGGAGTTCCATTGTACGTTTTGGCCCTCACCCACGACGGCGCCCCCGGCGGCGGTCCAGGAGTAGGTCAGCAAAGAGTCGCTGGGGGCGTCATTGGAGACGGCATGGACCGCCACCATTCCGCCGGAACCGGCCACCACCGTACCCGGGTCGACTGAACACGCTACCGTCAGCGGCGGCCGCACCTCCGCGACCGGCACCGGCTTGTCGCCTCCGAAGCGGAAGACGAGCCCGGTGGAGAGGCGGGCATCGTTCTGCCACTGCCGCTGGTTGGTGACGGGGTTGGGAAGGCGCGTGCCCTGATACTCGATCTGAAAGAGGCGGAAGGCGAGGTGGCGGAAGACGGTGATATCCAGCCCGCCGCCGGCGGTCATGGTGTAGCTGGACTGGCGCGGGAGCGGCGCGCAGCCAAATCCGGTACAGCCGTTGAGGGTCACGCGGTTGTCATAGGCGCCGCCAAAAAGGGCCTGGATGAAAGGCGTGAAGCGGGGGTGGCGGAAGGAGACGCGGGGGCCCACCATGAGGGTGAACATGTCGCCGCGAGCGCTGACCACGCCGCCTGAGGGCGGAGCACCGGGGCCGAAGCGGGTGGCGCGGTAGAAGCCGCCATCAAAGACCAGGCCCAGGTAGCTGTTGGCGTTGATGGCGAAGGAGGTGCTGGCGCCTGAAGCCCATGCTAGACGGTTGCCCCGGTCGCCCAAGTGCACGCCGCGATAGTAGGAGTAGCCGGCGAACCACTCAAAGGTGGGAACGTAGACCACGGGGGCGGGCGACGACGCTACTACCGGCGCCGGCGTGACCGCCGTTTGAGCCGTGCCCAGGGCGGGCAAAAGTGAAAGCGCCACCGCCATCGGAACCATAAACCGAATAAACAATCGCATCGTAACCTCCAGAACTTTCTCTGCTTCGACCATGACCAGTTAACTCGCGTACCCCGGGGCGCGGCTGGCCGCGCCCCGGCGAGGCCGCGGCTAGGGGAGCGGCGTGTTGATGACGGTATTGACCATGGTCACGGGACCGGTCAAAACCAAGGCGCGGCCATTGAGCACCGTGAGCGCGACATTGCCGGCGGTGGAGAAACTAATGCCCGCCTGCGCGATGATGGTTCCCACCATGGTGCCGCCCCCGGCGGCGTTAATGGTGGCGGCGCTGCCCACGTGCCAGAACACGTTCTTGGCTTGCGCGCCATTGATCAGGGTGACGTTGCGCGCGCCCGTGGGGCCGGCGATGCCGACGGTGAGCGAGGTGGCCGCCTGGAAGACCCAGACCGCGTTGGCGTTGCCCCGGGCGTCGAGGACGAGGTCCCCGTTGGTGATGCTAAAGCTGCCGGAGGCGGATTGATAGACCCCGGGAGGCAGCGTGAGCCCGCCCAATTCGCTGGCCTGGGCGGCGACGGTGGGCGGCATGAGCGCCGGCGAGGTGGCGTTAAAGGCCTGCAGCGTCGCCGCGGCGGCCTGGGAGGCGATGGCCATGGTGGCGGCGGTGCCTTCGCTGGGGCAGCCCACGGTGGGCGGCGGAGCGGCGGTGTAGATCAAGCCGTTGACCGCGCCGACGTTCAAGGGCGTCTCGGTGTAGGTACATCCCGGCCCGGGGTCGTGGAATCCGGTCAGGACGGTCGAGGCGCCGGTGGTGCCGATATCGCCGTTGATCACGGTGAGCACGCCCTGATTGGTCATGCCGGCGCCCCCGCCGAATCCGCCAAAGGGCGCGGCCGCGCCCAGATCGACGGCGGGAAGCACGGCGGCGGCGGTGGTGAAGTTCCAGGGATTGTTGACCAGCCCGGCCGCGAGGTGATTCCCGGCGAGATCGGTAGCCCCTGCGTCGATGGTGGCGGTGTAGGTGGCGTTTGAGGCGAGCTTGGCGGTGGGGGTGAAGGTGGCGATGAAGTTGACCGCGTCGTAGGCCACGGTGCCGGGAACGGCGAGGCCACCGCCATCGGCCAGTTGGAAGGTGGTGTTGGTGATGGTCAGCGGATCCATTGCCTCGCTGAAGGTGGCGTTCACGGTGGCGTTGATGGCCACGTTGGTGGCCGCGTCCGCGGGGTTGGTGGAAACGATGGTGGGCGGGGTGGTGTCGGCCGCCGCGGCGGTGGTGAAGGTCCAGGGATTGGCAACCCCGGTCGAGCCCAGCGGGTTGCCGCTCAAATCCTTGGCGCCCGTGGTAACGGTGGCGGTGTACAGGGTGTTGGGCAGCAGGTTGGCGCTGGGGGTCAGGGTGACGGTGTTGGCGACGGCAGCGTAGGTGACCAGGGCCGGCACGGCGACGCCGCCGGGAGCGGTGAGGAAAAACGTGGCTGCATCCATGGTGTTCGGATCCATGGGCTTGCTAAAGGTGCCGCTCACGGCCTGATTGATGGGCACGGCGGTGGCGCTATTCAGGGGGAGGGTGGAGAGCAGGGTGGGCTTGGTGGTGTCGGGCGTGGCCCCGGTGGTGAACGACCAGGCGTAATTTGCCGCCAAGGGGGTGCCGCTCAGGCTCTCGGCGCCGGTGCCGATGTTGGCAATGTAAGTGGTGAGGGCCGCCAGCGGGGCGGTGGGAGCAAACAGGGCGACCGATCCGGCCGCCACGTAAGTGACGCTGCCGGTCACGGCGGCGCCGCCCGGGCCGGCGACGGTGAAGGTGGCCGCGGTGATGGTGGCCGGGGCCATCGCCTCATTGAAGGTTGCCGTCAGCTTTTGACTGAGCGGCACGCCGGTGGCGTTGCGGGCCGGCTGGGAGGCGACCACCGTGGGGGCCACGGGGGCTGTGGCGGCGGTCTTGAAATCCCAGCTGTAGGCGCCGGACAGGGTGGCGCCCAGGGGGTTGGCGACGGTGGCGCCGATGGTGGCCGCGTACAGGGTATTGGCGACGAGGCCGGTGCTGGGGGTGAAGATGGCGCCCGAGCCCGAGCAGGCGACCGTGCCCGTCAGCCGCGCTCCCGCCGCGGTGGCCACGGTGAAGGAAGTGGTGGAGACGGTCGAGCAGTCGAGCGCTTGATTGAAGGTGGCCGCAATCGACGCCTGGTTGATGGGCACGCCCGTGGCCCCGTTGCCGGGGTTGGTGGAGGCGACTGTCAGGGGGGGGCCGATGGTGAAACTCACCGCATTGGTGACCGTGCCCGCGCTGGTCACGCTGACGCTGGTGGCTCCCAGGGTGGCGCCGGAGGCAATGGCGAAGGTCGCGCCGATTTGACTCGGGCTGACCACGGTCACGCCACTGACGCCGATCGAGGTCGAGCCGACATTCACGGTGGCGCCCGAGTCGAAATGGGCGCCGGTAAGGATGACAGCGAGCGTCTGGCCCTGGGCTCCGTGACTGGGGTTGATGGCGGCGAGCGTGGCGGGAACGGCCCCCTGCTCACGCCCGCAGGCGCTGCCGAAAACAACGAGCAGAATAACCAGCAGACACGCCGCGCTCGACTTCCACCCACCCATGCTTACCCTCTGTTTGTTCGATGACATCGCATTTCCTTCCGGCCTGGTGGCCATAACTCCGCAACCTTAGCAAGCTGCCTCGGGCGAGTCTGCTCACAATTGGACACAGGCACAGCCTGTCTTTGCCGGGGGCTCCCCACCCCAGTCCGGCAAGCGGACTGGGGGCCCCGGTTGCGCCCCCGACGCCTCCCTGCGGTCGGCTCCCCTCGGCCGCGACGGGATCGGCCGAGCGGAGTGGCAGGCATAAGTCTCTCCCCGGCGGGTCATGCAAACTCCCGACAAGGCCATCCCGCAGGAGATCCTGGAAGGAGAGCAGTGCATCGCCATCGTGCCCGGCGAGAAGAACTTCGCCCTGGGCTTCGGCGGCACCTACGGCAAAGGGCTGGCCATCTGCCGCCACAACCGCACCTGGAGCGCGCCCGTGTTCATCCAAGTGGGCGGCGCCAGCTGGGGCCTGCAACTGGGCGGACAATCGAACGATGTCATCATGGTGTTCCAGACTCGCGCAGGCTTGCGCACTTGCTGGGAAGCAAGGTGAAGCTGGGAGCCGACGCCAGCGCGGCGGCGGGGCCGGTCGGCCGCCACGCCGGCGCCGCCACCGACGCCAGCATGCACGCCGAGATCCTGACCTATTCACGCAGCCGGGGCGCCTTCGCCGCGATCAGTCTGGACGGCGACATGGTCCAACCGGACGACAGCGGCAATCGCGCCATGTACGGGAGACACTCCTGGCAGAACATTCTGGACGGCAAGGTGGCTTCGCCCTCCTCGACCCATGCCCAGGTGGCAACGCTGAATCGCTACTCCGTGCGCGCCGCCGCCAGCAAATAAGCCGTGGCGGAACCCACACTATCGACCTGGGCCCTCCGCTGTGATCAACCCGGCCGTCGAGCCGAAGCACACGAGGCGCTAGTACAATGAAAGCGCAGCATTTAGCTCGCGTGCGCCTGTAGCTCAGAAGGATAGAGCAGCGGTTTCCTAAACCGCGTGCCGCAGGTTCGATTCCTGCCAGGCGCACCAGAACGTTGAGCCCCGCGCAGCGAAAGCGGTGTCGGCGGACGGCACGAGATGCCCCCGCTTCTGTTCAACAATTCCTTGCAGCACGCGACCCCTGTAATCCATCCACTCCCAGGGCAACAGAGAACGTCTGGCCCTAAAAATACCGCTCAGCCAGGGAGAGACATATCCCTTCGATTCCAGGAAACATAGAGCCGGCCGTGATGCCCATTTGCGCAAGCTCCTTTAGCGCTTGCTTGGCCTCTGCCGCGGGAATATCAATTCGGTAGAGGTGCCTTGGGTGGACTGGCCCTCCCTCTTGGCTCGCAACGAACCGCTCGATGTCTACAAGGTTGGAGTGGGTGAACACAGATTGTTGCGGAACAATCCTGGGGTTGTAGCGGCCCGAAAGTGTGAGGGGCGCCAGTAGTGGGCTTGGGTCGCCCCATTGAACTTGGCCGCCTGGCCCGCCCCAGCGCCACTCCCTCTGGTCAAAAATGAAGATTCGCACGTTAGCACCTCCGCAATCGTCCCTGCGTAGCCGCTCTCGGAACGCAAAATAGCCGGCAATGTACGGAGAATACGTCCAATCAAGAAGTGGGGTTGGGTAGCCATGGTGCTGTGCCAGAGCCATCAAGCAGCCCGTGTCATCCGCGTCGTCCTGCCGAAACCGCTCATTGAGCTGCGATTCCATTTGTCTCCTCAAAACAGGAAGGTCCTCGTTGACATATCTCAGCAGACTGCGTCTGCCCGTCCTGTGGAACGAAGTCTGTAGAGGCCATTGTGCGTTCGCCTGACCGCGAAACAAAGCGCCCGCCAGATCAACCCTGGCATGCCACTCTAGAAATTGCTTCCACGAAAAGGTTTCGTCGGCCGGTAGGGATTGAGGGACATCCTCCAAGGTCGCCTTGAGAAGGCCCGAAGTGCCGACATCGGTTGACCACACACCGCTCAGCGTGCGCGCGTCTGCAATCTTAAACCTGCAGCTCGCGCTCGACGGAAGGGTGAACGCGGGATTGACCTTACGCATGGGGAGAAATGACTGGATTTTCAATTCGAAGTCGCTCGGGGTAAGGCGCGTCAACTGGCCGATTGCCGCGAACGGCTGCCCCGGATCCGCCACTTGGATGTGGACAAAGTCTGGCCTGTCCCTATCAATATCGATACGTAGCGATCCCTGATTCGTGCCACTAATCTCCCCAATCCACTGCCCGGCAATGGAGAGAGGGATTTCACTTGGCGTGTTGAGCGGGGTGGCCACGAGTCGGTTCATTATAACGACCAACGCAGTGATTGTTGCGCCATGCCGGTGGCACCGACCGCGCCTGCACGGGCCCGATGTACCGCTCCTTCCCGACGTCTGCACCCGCTTTAAGGTGGCATGCCAGGACATCTTCCACTGCTCTGGGGACTGTCGGTCAAGCTCGTGCCCGCCGCGGGCAAGAAACCGCGTGCCGCAGGTTCGATTCCTGCCAGGCGCACCAACCCTCCCAGCCCTCGATCGCGTGCTATTCTGCTGTCTCGCTGAGCGATGCGGTTGGTGAAACCGCCGGGGGAGTAGGCGGGCGCTGGGTCGGCGTGGCTTTTATTCCCTTTGCGGGGTCTGGCGCGATGAAGGATTTTGATGCAGTTTATGGCCGCTGGGCAGGCGATGTGTACCGCCTGTGCCTGCGGGCGGTATCGCGTCCGGAGGTGGCGGAGGATCTGACCAGCGACGTGTTTCTGCTCTATCACAAGGATCAGGCGCGGGTGGGCGAGGAGATGCTGCCGGGCTGGCTGTTTACCGTCGCCAAGCGCCGGGCCGCCGATTACTGGCGGCGCCGCTACCTGGAGCAGCGCTGGGCCGCCGGGCAGTGGGAGGATGTTCCGGCCGCCGCCGATCCGGAGTATTCGCTCGAATCGCTGCTGGAGCGCTGCGCCGCGCTCAAGCCGGTGCACCGCATCTGCCTGATTCTCCGGTTTCGCCACGGCATGTCGCGGGCCGAGATCGCCTCCCGCACCGGGCTGAGCGAGCTCCAGGTCAAGGGGCATTTGCAGTATTCCCTGCAGTTGTTGCGCGAGACCCTGCAACGCCCGGCGGCGGGAACGGGGGAGGCCTCCCATGCCTGACTTTTCCGACCTGCCGGACGAGGCCCTGGTGGAACGCTTGCAGCAGCAGGCCCGCACCGGCGCCTGCCCCCACCCCGACCTGCTCTACGCGCTGCGCGAGGGCGTGCTGCCGCCTGAGGGTGAAGCCGCGGTGCGGGCCCACGCCGGCCAGTGCCCGCTGTGCCGGACCCTGCTCGAAAGCGAGCCGGCGGGCATGGTGGACGAGGGGGCTTCCGCTCGCATCCGCGCCCGCATTGAGAACAAGATTGTGCGCAGGGGCGGATGGCGGCGCCCCCTCGTCTGGATCCCGGCCGCCGCCGCGCTGCTGCTGGCCGTGGGCCTGGCGATGCGCCACAGCGCTACGCACCCGGCGGCGCCAAGCCTGCCGGCGCAGGTCGTGACCATCGCCGTGCTGGCGCCACCCGACCTCGGTCCCGATCTCGTCACCCGTGGCGCATCGGCGGCCGCGGGCCCCACCGTCGCCGACCTGCTGCCGGCCTTCCAGCCCTACAACCGCGGCGACTACGCCGCGGCGGCCACGGAGTTCGCACAACTGGGGGCGCGCTTCCCCCACTCCGGTATTCCGCCGCTCTACCTGGGCGTGGCGCAGTTGCAACGGGGTCAGAACGCCGCGGCGCAGCGCGCGCTGCTGCGCGCCCTGCCGCTGGCGGGCGCCGAGGAGCGCAGCGCCGCCGCCTGGTATCTGGCGGTGGCCGATGTGCGCCTTGGGCAAGCGAGCGCCGCGCGGCCGCTGTTGCGCGACCTCTGCGGCCGTCCCAACGATGCGTTTGCCGCCCGCGCCTGCTCACTGGCCTCCGCATTGGGTCACTGAGCGCGCCGTCATTTCCTTCCCCCCCGCGGGCTGGGCATCTATGATGATGTCCGGGTATGCTGCGGCGGCTGGTTCCATTCGTTTTGGGTTGCTGTGTCGGCCTGGCCGCCGCCCAGGCGCCTGCCTGCGTGCCCGGGGCGGCGCGCCTTCCCGGCGGCTGGCGGCCGCCGCTGCGCGCGGCCGCCTTTGCCGACCCCGCCATTCCGGCGGCGCTCACCGCCGGCTACCGCAGTTTGCAGTCGTCGCGCGCGACGGAACACGGCGCGGCAGCGGCTGCCTTCCAACGCGCCCGGGCGGCCGCTACCGCCGCCCACGACATCTGCGGCGAGGCGCTCGCCGCCTATGCCCTGGGCGGCGTCAGCGAGCGCGGCGACTTTGCCCAGGCCGAACGCTGGTACCAGCAGGCCGCGGCCGCCTTCGCCGCCGTGCCTTCGCCCCGGGGCGTCGCCGAGAGCCATTTCCGGCTGGCCGGCGTGCACGGCTTGCAGGGACATGAGAAGCAGTCACACCAGGAATATCTCGCTGCCTCCCAAGAACTGGAGGCGGCCGGGGCCCGGGTGGACGCCATCAGCGCCCACGTCGCCGGCCTCGACACAAACTCCGGTGACGACGAATACGCCGCCCTGCAGAGCCAGGCCCACGCGCTCGGCGCCGGGTGCGAGGAGGCGGACATCTTTCGCCTCTGGGGTGATCACGCCTTCATCGGCCAGCACTATGGGGAGGCGATGCAGCGGTACGTCGCTTCCGGCCGCCTCTTCGCTCCCTGTTCGGAGAGCGCCGCCCAACGCTCCTATCTGGAAACCAGCATGGGGCGCCTGGAGCGGGCCCAGGGGCGTCCGGCGGCGGCGCTGCCGCATTATCAACGGGCGCTGAAATTTCAGCGTGCGTCGGGCGATGCCGGCTACATTCCCCAAACCTACAATGCCATTGCCGTGGCCTACGAGGCCATGGGCAACATCCCGGAGGCTCTCACCTACTATGAGCGCGGCCTGCGGGAAGCCCGGCGCCTGCACTCCCAGCCGTTCATAGATTTTCTCGGCGCCAATCTGGGTTCCACCTACTCCCGTCACGGCCAGGCGAAGCGCGGCATTCCGCTGCTCGAAGCCGCCATGGCGCACCTGCATTCGGATTTCCTGGTCTGCATCCGCGCCGACCAGTTGGGCGAAGCGTATCGCGCCGTGGGGCGTCTTCCCGAGGCGGCCGCGCAATTGGACAACGCGGTGGCGGCGTGCCAACGCGAAGACGCCCGCGCCGCGCTGACCGCCGCGCTGGACGACCGCGCCCAAGTTGAGCTGCAGCGCAACCAGTTGGATGCCGCCTGGGCGGATGTCCGCCGCGCGCTGGGCCTGGTGGAGGAGTCCCGCGCCCATCTGGTCCCGACCGACGCCTATAAGGCCGGTTACATCTCGGCCGCCGACACGCGCCAGACCTACGATCTGGCGGTTACGGTGCTGATGCAGGATCACCGCGCGCAACAGGCGCTGGAGGTGGCTGAGCAGGGCCGCGCGCGCGCCCTGCTGGACCTGCTGGCCAG
>Ga0134128_10009790_pt1 | contig 11498 bp, 10 predicted proteins | sample KB31754_FD_96462 | JGI IMG/M metagenome (GOLD analysis project Ga0134128, IMG submission 96462) | Terrestrial soil microbial communities with excess Nitrogen fertilizer from Kellogg Biological Station, Michigan, USA - KB3-175-4 | ecosystem: Environmental > Terrestrial > Soil > Unclassified ...
ATCGAAGCCGCTGCGAGCGTCTCCAGCGTTGGCACGTCGCCCGCACAGGCCAGCACCACGTCCGGTTCGCCACCTTCGTCGTTGCTTGCCCACGGCCAGATGCCGATGCCGCGGCTGCAATGGCTGATTGCGGCCTCGATATCAAGCCATTGCGGAGCCGGGTGCTTGCCCGCGACTACCACGTTGACGTAGTGCCGGCTGCGCAGGCAGTGATCCATCACCGACAGCAGGCAGTTCGCGTCGGGCGGCAGGTACACGCGCACGATCTCCGCCTTCTTGTTGACCACGTGATCGATGAAGCCGGGATCCTGATGCGTGAAACCGTTGTGGTCCTGGCGCCATACGTGCGAGGCCAGCAGGTAATTCAGTGAAGCGATCCTGCGGCGCCATGGAATGCTCGCCGTCATCTTCAGCCACTTGGCATGCTGATTGAACATCGAATCCACGATATGGATGAAGGCTTCGTAGCAGTTGAAGAGACCGTGGCGGCCAGTCAGCAGATAACCTTCCAGCCAGCCTTCACACTGGTGTTCGCTGAGCATCTCGAGAACACGTCCCTCGGGCGCAAGGAACTCGTCGGTCCCGATAACGGGCGGCTCCCATTGCCGGTTGGTGACTTCGAACGTCGCTTCCAGACCGTTCGAAACGGTTTCGTCCGGACCAAAAATGCGAAAGTTGCGCTGGTATTCATTGGCGCGGATCACTTCGCGGAGAAACCGGCCAAGCACGTGCGTGTCGCCGATGCCGGGGGCACCCGGCGCGGACACGTCCATCGCATGCGCACGGAAATCCGGCATGCACAGGTCGCGCAACAGCAGGCCGCCGTTGGCATGCGGATTGGCACTCATCCGCCGATCGCCGCGCGGCGCAAGCGCGCGCAGCTCATCGCACACTCGCCCGCTCTTGTCGAACAGCTCTTCCGGACGGTAGCTGCGCATCCACGTCTCCAGTTCGGCGAGATGCTGAGGTGGCGTATTCCCGGAGATCGACAACGGCACCTGGTGTGCATGGAAGGTGCCCTCGACGGGCTTGCCGTCCACGACTTTCGGACCGGTCCAGCCCTTGGGTGAATCCAGCACGATCATCGGCCAGGTCGGACGCGTCCGATCCCCACCCCCCGCGCTTCGCGGCGTATGCGTCGGATATCGGTGATGACCGAATCGAGCGTCGTGGCCATCAGCCGGTGCATCACCTCCGGATCACTGCCGCGCACGAAGTGCGGATCCCAGCCGCAGCCGCGCAGGAACTGCTCCAGTTCTTCTGCGGGAATGCGCGCCAGCACGGTCGGATTCGCGATCTTGTAGCCGTTGAGGTGCAGGATCGGCAGCACCGTCCCATCCGTGACCGGGTTCAGGAACTTGTTGGAATGCCAGGACGTCGCAAGCGGACCGGTCTCGGCTTCGCCATCGCCGATCACGCAGGCAGCAATCAGGTCCGGGTTGTCGAGCACGGCGCCGAAGGCGTGGCTCAGCGAATATCCGAGCTCGCCGCCTTCGTGGATGGAGCCCGGGCACTCGGGCGATGCGTGGCTGGCGATACCGCCCGGAAACGAGAACTGCTTGAACAGCCGTTGCAGGCCGGCTTCATCTTCACCGATGTTCGGGTACACCTCGCTGTAGGTGCCTTCGAGGTAAGCATTGGCCACCACCGCCGGCCCGCCGTGGCCCGGCCCGGAAATATAGATCATGTCCAGGTCGTGTTGCTTTATGACCCGATTGAGATGGGCATAGACGAAGTTCTGCCCCGGCGTGGTGCCCCAATGGCCCACCAGCGTGTGCTTGACGTGTTCCAGCTTCAGCGGTTCGCGCAGCAGCGGATTGGCGCCCAGGTAGATCTGGCCGACCGAAAGATAATTCGCCGCGCGCCACCAGGCATCCACATCGCGCAAGACTTGTGGATACGCTGCCTCGCGCTCGACATCGGTTTTCATTGTTCGATTCTCATTGACAACCAGGCATAACTTGGGATCGCCGCAGAGGCCGTCCGTTCACTTCGCTAACCGAGATTCAGGACCGTACGTCCCGTCACACGGCCTGCCTTCAGATCGGCGAACACCGTGTTGATATCCTCAAGCGCTGCCGTCTGCGTGTGGGCTCGCACCTTGCCCGCTGCCGCAAATGCGATCGCTTCGGCCAGATCCTGGCGCGTGCCGACGATCGATCCTCGTACGGTGATCCGCTTCAACACGACATCGAAGATCGGTGTCTCGAAGCTTCCCGGCGGCAATCCGACCAGGCTCACGGTGCCCTTGCGCCGCACCATTTGAAGCGCCTGCCCAAAGGCCGAGCTTGACACCGCGGTGACCAGCACGCCATGTGCTCCACCACCGGTCGCATCGATCACGCGCTGCGCGGCATTGTCCAGGCGCGCATTCACCACGACCTCGGCACCGTCCGTTCGCGCAAGCGCAAGCTTGTCCTCGGCGACGTCGAGCGCCACCACCCGCATACCCATTGCGTTCGCGTATTGCACCGCTAGATGCCCGAGGCCGCCGATACCGGAAATCGCGATCCATTGGCCGGGACGCGTCCCGGTCTCCTTGATGCCCTTGTATGTGGTCACACCCGCGCACAGGATCGGCGCCATGGCCACAGGATCGGAATGTTCCGGCAACCGCGTCACGTAGGCCGCGTTACCCATTGCGTACTCGGCGAAGCATCCGTTCACGCTGTACCCGCTGTTGTGCTGGGCTTCGCACAAGGTTTCCCATCCGGTGATGCAGTATTCACAGTGGCTACAGGCATCGTGCAGCCAGGCGATGCCAACGACATCACCTTCTTTCAGATGGCGGACACCCGTACCGAGCGTCACCACCCGGCCGATTCCTTCGTGGCCTGGAATGAATGGCAATGCGGGTTTGACCGGCCAGTCACCGTCGGCGGCATGCAGGTCCGTATGGCACACCCCCGAGGCCGCGATGCGCACCAGCACTTCACCGTGACCAGGCCTTGGAACCGGACATTCCTCGATCGACAATGGTTGTCCGAAACCACGGACGACCGCGGCACGCATGGTCTGCGGAATGGTCATGATGAACGTCCTGCTCACGCCCAATGGGCACTGCCCATGTCAGCACGCATCCACCTGCTCCTTGTGATCCCGATCAAGACTGCTGCATCTGGATCACGCAGGATGTGAATATCCAGACGAGGACCGCCGTCTTGCCAGCCGCCGCAAGCATCGAAAGCCGCCAATCATCCTTGGACGCCTTGCTGAAAGCCGCGGCGATACTCGGGCCCATTCCCGCGGCGGTCGTCCATCCCTGCGATACGCTGTCGTTACAGGCCGCGCTGGAAGCGGCACGCTCTGGATTGATCCAGCCGATCCTGGTGGGGCCACGCACACGAATCCTGCGTGCCGCCGAATCGGCGGCACTGGACATTAGCGGTTTCCATATCGAAGACACACTGCATAGCCATGCGGCCGCCGCGTGCGCCGTCGGGCTCGCACGCGCCGGCGAAGTCGCCGCCCTGATGAAAGGTGCGCTGCACACCGACGAATTGATGGCCGAGGTGGTGGATCATGAACACGGCCTGCGCACCGAGCGCCGTGTCAGCCATGTGTTCGCGCTGGATGTGCCGCGCTATCCGAAGCTGCTGTTGCTGACCGATGGTGCGCTCAACATCATGCCCGACCTGCTGGACAAACGCGACATCATCCAGAACGCGATCGATCTCGCGCACGCACTTGGCATCGCACTTCCGCAGGTCGCGATCCTGTCGGCGGTGGAAACGGTCAATCCGCGCATCGTTTCGACCATCGATGCTGCGGCTTTGTGCAAGATGTGGGACCGCGGCCAGATCACCGGCGGAATACTCGAGGGACCCCTCGCCTTCGACAACGCGGTATCGGTCGCCGCAGCCGCGATCAAGGGCATCGAATCGCCGGTCGCGGGCCATGCCGACATCCTGGTAGCGCCTGACTTGATGACGGGCAACATGCTGGCCAAGCAGATGGTGTACCTGGCCGGCGCCTCGTCGGCGGGCATCGTTCTGGGTGCACGCGTTCCGATCGCGTTGACCAGCCGGGCCGACGCAGTGCATGCACGGGTGATGTCCTGTGCGCTGGCGCGACTGCTCGCCCACTCGGCGGTGACCGTTCTTCCATGAATACCGGGATTCTTGCACTCAATATCGGCTCGTCCAGCATCAAGTTGGCACTCTTCGATGCGGTTACGCTCGAACCGGTCCTGCGCGGCAACATCACGGATGTTGGGCGCGACGCGCATGCCACCTTCACGTCACGCGGGCAAACCACCGATTCGAAACGACCCGCCGCCGCGGATATCGGCGAGGCGGTTCGCTGGCTGCTGGCCGAACTGCGTGAGCGGCATCCGGAAATGCGCCTTGCCGCGGTGGGCCATCGCGTGGTCCATGGCGGCATGCGTTTCGACAAACCCGTCCGCATCGATACAAACGTGCTTGCGGAACTCGAGGTCCTGGCAGTGCTGGCGCCGGCCCACCAGCCAGCCGAGATCGCGCTGATCAGGGACGTGCAGGAGCTGTTGCCGGACGTGCTGCAGATTGCCTGCTTCGATACCGCGTTTCATCGCACCCAGCCGAAGCTGTCGCAATGGTTCGCGTTACCGCGCGCGTTGAGCGAATCAGGCATCGTGCGCATCGGATTCCACGGCCTGTCGTACGAATACATCGCCAGCGCGCTGCCGCAAATCGCCGGCGCACATCCGTACGGGAAGGCCGTGGTTGCGCATCTTGGCCATGGTGCCAGCGTGTGCGCGATGCGCGACCTACGAAGCGTTTCAACGTCCATGGGTCTTACCCCACTGGATGGCCTGATGATGGGCACGCGCTGCGGCGCGATCGATCCCGGGGTATTGCTGTATCTGCAACAGCAACGCGGAATGAGTGCGCAGGACATATCGGACCTGTTGGGCAATCGTTCCGGGTTGCTGGGCGTCTCGGAGATCAGCGACGACGTGCGCGTGCTGGAGGCCAGCGATGATCCTCGTGCGCGCGAAGCACTGGAAATGTTCGCCGATCGCGCTGCTGCTGCCATCGCGGTCCAGTGCGTGGCGCTGGACGGACTGGACACGTTGGTGTTCACCGGCGGCATTGGCGAAAATGCCAAGCGCACGCGCAAGCGCATCAGCGAACGCCTCCGCTGGCTCGGTGTTGAGCTAGACGATGCGCGTAATGCGAGCCACGTTCCGCGCATCAGCCCCGACGATGCGCGGATTCAGGTGCTCGTGATCCCGACTGACGAGGAAAGGGTGATCGCAGGTGCCGCCGCCAAGCTGCTTGCGTCGTCGCCGTAGCGCTGATCGATCGTCTGGTCTGCATGTTGAACCAACGATATCCCCATCGCCTGAAAAACCAGCATTCCAGTTGATCCTGGTCACAAAGCAGCAGGCCAAGCGAACCATGCTTGGTACCCAAAGCCCATGTGAGGTGCACGCCATGCGCACGTCAAGAAACACGGTCCTGGATCAGACGACCAGCGCCAATAGTGCCAATTCAGGCAGCAAGATCACGACCTTGTCAGTCCCCGCAGACGTCCCAGAATCGGTGGTGGCCCTGCTGGATGGAAGCGAGGTGACGATTCGGGTGTTACGCAAGGAAGACGCGGAGCTCGAGCGCGACTTCATCCGCAACCTTAGCCCGGAATCACGCTGGATGCGCTTCCTCGGTCAAACCGGCGAGCCCAGTGACTCGCTGATCCACAAGCTGACGGAGCTCGATTACCAGCACGACATGGCGTTCATCGCGCTCTCGCGCGAAGGTGGAAAAACCCGCGAGGTCGGCGTCAGCCGTTACAGCCTTGCGCCCGATGGCCAATCATGCGAGTGCGCGGTCACCGTTGCCGACACGTGGCAAGGCAAGGGACTGGGAACCGTCCTAATGCGCGATCTGATCGATATCGCTCGTCGGCGAGGCATCCGTTCCATGTTTTCCATTGATGCCAATGAAAACGAGCGAATGCGGGAGCTGGCTCGTGACTTGAGTTTCAAACGCGAGCAGGACCCGGACGATCCTACCCGGGTGATTCACCGGCTTGTGCTCTGAGCACAAAACAAGCGTCCCCCTAGGTTCGAACAAAGTCGGTGGCCCTGCTTGCGCGGTCGCCGGACTCGACCACCAGATCAAGACCGTGATTAATTCGCCCGGGGGCCGAGCAACTTCTGGATCCGGCCAGAAGCTGAAGTTCATTAGCGCAGCTGTCAGACTGGTAAGCGGACGTTCCGCATACGGTTATGCGCGCGCTTCGTACCACTTGCGAGAGCGATTGACGACCCGCACCACCGACAGCATGACCGGTACTTCGATCAAAACACCCACCACGGTCGCCAACGCTGCGCCCGAGTGCACGCCGAACAGCCCCACTGCGGTTGCCACTGCCAGTTCAAAGAAGTTGCTGGCGCCAATCAACGCGGAAGGCCCGGCAACACAATACGGCACACCCAGCCTGCGGTTGAGCCAATAGGCCAGACCGGAGTTGAAGTAGACCTGGATCAGGATCGGCACCGCGAGCATGCCGATCACGGCGGGCTGGGCCACGATCTGTGTGCCCTGGAAGCCGAACAGGAGCACCAATGTCGCCAGCAACGCCGCCAGCGATACCGAACCCAGACGCTTCAGCACGGCCTGCAACCGCAAAGCGCCACCCCGCGACAGCAACCAGTGTCGCAACCACAGGCTGAAGATGACCGGCACCACAATGTACAGCAGTACCGAGAGGAGCAACGTATCCCACGGCACGCTGATCGATGAAATGCCCAGCAGCAATGCGACGATCGGCGCGAAGGCGAACACCATGATGGCGTCGTTCAACGCCACCTGGCTCAACGTGAAGTGCGGCTCGCCGTTGCAGAGATTGCTCCACACGAACACCATCGCTGTGCACGGCGCGGCGGCCAGCAGGATCAATCCGGCGATATAGGAGTCGAGTTGGGCCGCCGGCAGATACGCCGCAAACACGTGGCGGATGAAGATCCAGCCAAGCAGCGCCATCGAGAAAGGCTTGACGGCCCAGTTGACGAACAGCGTGACGCCGATGCCTTTCCAGTGTTGGCGCACGCCTGCCAGTGCGTGGAAATCGATCTTGAGCAACATCGGCACGATCATCAGCCAGATCAGCACGGCGACCGGCAGGTTGACCTGCGCTACTTCCACGCCGCCCAGTGTCGCGAAGATGCCGGGGAACAGATGGCCGAGCAGAGTGCCTACGGCGATGCACGCCAGCACCCAAATCGTCAGATAACGTTCAAAGATGCCCATCAATGCAATGGACGGCGCGGCTTCCGCGGCAGCAAGGGTGCCGGTGATCGGTACGTTCATGCGTGGGATTCCGTGCCCATCCGGCCGATTTCCTGCAGGAAGTCTCGCGCATTCGGGCCGGCAAGCTGCTCGTCGGGAAGCGCCACCATCGCTTCGACGCGCTTGCGCAGCAGTTCCGCCGCATCGCGATAGACCGCGCGGCGCTGCGATTCATCGCCAGCGACGATGGCCGGATCCGGCACGCCCCAGTGCGCCGTGACAGGTGAGCCGAACCAAACCGGACATGTCTCGCCCGCGGCGTTGTCGCAGACGGTGATTACGAAGTCCATGGTCGGCGCACCTTCCCTGGCAAACTCGTCCCACGATTTGCTGCGCAAACCCTCAGCGGGGCAGCCGAGGCTCGTCGCAAACGCAGCCGCCATCGGCTGTACCAGCCCCGCAGGATGGCTGCCTGCGCTGAATGCCTCGAAGCGGCCATGGCCAAGCACGTTCAGCAACGCCTCGGCCATGATGCTGCGGGCCGAATTGCCGGTGCACAGGAACAGCACGCGATACGGATGCGGGTACGTCATACGTGGGCGTCATGCAGCTTGCGATTTCGGCCCACAACAGGAGGATTGAGGACCGCAACATGCATCCGACTTGCTGGACTCGGACTGCGCGACGGGCGCCGAATAGGTGGTGGCCTCGCCATGCGTGAGGAAGGTTTCCCAGCGCACGCCCTGCGGGTCCTCGGCCCAATACTTGTCGGAATGCGCGTAGCAGCAGGTCGTGCCCTGTTCGGCCAGGGCAACCGCATCGGCCGCAGCCAGCCGTTCGCCGATAGCTTCCAGCTCCGCTTCGTTCTCTGCCTGCAAGCCAAGATGGTCCACGCCCGCAACACGACCCCGCTGCGAAACTGCGAAGTTGATGCGCGGATCCTCCAGCATCCACTTGGCGTAATCGGGCTTGTGCACGGTTGGCGCACTGCCGAACAGGGTGGAATAGAAGCGGATGCTGGCGTCCAGATCATTGACGTTGACGTGTACGTGAAAACGCTTCATCGGGGTGATCTCCGTTTGGGTGGTGGTGCACACACAGGTGCACAGGAAGAGGTGTCATCGCCACAGCAGTTTTCGGTCAGGAAGCCGAGCAGCGCATTCATGCGCGGGTAATCGGCGCGACAGCGGATCGATCGACCTTCACGCACATCGCGCACTAGTCCAGCGTGGCGCAGCACATTGAGATGGCTGGTGAGCGTGGGCGCCGGCAGTTTGAGCTGGTCGCCGATTTCACCGACGGCCAGCCCTTCGGGACCGGCCTGCACCAGCAAGCGATAGGTTGCCAGCCGGGTGTCGTGGGCCAGCGCCTTGAGGGCTTCAATGGCTGTCTTTTGTTTCATAGTTAGCTAATTATGAAAATATGTTTGCAAATGTCAAGCGGGCAAATACTGGAGCCCACTCACCTAGCTATCCGAGCAGTTCCGCCGGTACGAATCCTGCGTTCAATTAGCGTGACTACCAGCCACGCCTCTTGGTGAGCTAAGCCCCGCCAAAGGGGCCAGCGCTTTCCCCGGCCCGATCGCATCAGGCACTTTGACGTGCGCTACATCGAGTGCTCAGAAGGGCACCGCGTTCCGTGACTTTCGCTCTATGCGTTGATAAATGAAATGTTATAACATATCGTTTCCTTTGTTTGAAACCCTCACCCATGAAGCCGACCCTGACTGCCTTGGCGATTGTGGCCGTAGTGAGCACTGGCCCTGCCTTGGCGCAAACCACATCCTCTTCGAATACGGAGGACTCCCCCGTTTCTCCCGGCACGTCCAACGACCAGCCCAAGACCTTGGAAACCGTCCAGATCACGGCAGCACTGGACCGCGCGCGCAATGGGTTATCTCCGGATACCGGTACCAGCCAGACGGTATTCGATCGCAAATCCATCCAGCAGTTGCCGCAAGGCGACAGCACGCCGCTCAATCAGGTGCTCCTGCAGGCACCAGGCGTGGTGCAGGATTCCTTCGGACAACTGCACGTGCGCGGTGATCATGCCAATCTGCAATACCGGATCAACGGCATCCTCATTCCCGAGAGCATCAGCGGATTCGGGCAGACGCTGGACACCCGCTTCATTGATTCGCTGAAGTTCCTGACCGGCGCGCTGCCTGCGCAGTACGGATACCGCACCGCAGGCGTGGTGGATATCACGACCAAATCAGGTGCGCAACTCGGCAACGGCGGCAGCGTGGGTCTGTACGGCGGCTCGTTCGGTACCTTGAATCCGAGCCTCGAGCTGCACGGCAACGAAGGGCGCTGGTCGTATTACCTCTCCACCAACTACCTGCAAAGCGACATCGGTATCGAGAACCCCACGCCAGCACGCCACGCCGTCCACGATCACACCAACCAGTTGCAGACCTTCGGTTACTTCTCTTACTTGTTCAACCCCTCCACGCGCGCGACTTCCCTGTTCGGCAGCGCCGACAACCGCTTTCAGATTCCGAACAATCCCGGCCAGCAGCCGGTGTTCGTGTACGGCGACATCAGCGACTTCGATTCGGTGAAATTGAACGAAAACCAGCGCGAGGTCACGCGCTTCGGCATTTTCAGCTTGCAGGGCCATACAGCGAACACCGATTACCAGGTATCGCTCGGCCAGCGGTACACCAGCGTCAACTTCAAGCCCGATCCGATCGGTGATCTGGTGTTCAACGGCGTGGCTTCAACAGTGGAGCGCAGCAACCGCGCCGACACGCTGCAGGCGGATTTCTCTACACCATTCGGCGAATCGCACCTACTGCGCTACGGCCTCTACGCCGACGTAGAACATGCGATCTCGAACAACAGCTCGCTGGTGTTCCCGGCCGATGCGAACGGCGATCAGACTTCCACGACCCCGCTCATGATCGTGGACAACAACACCAAGCTTGCGCACATCTATGGTGCCTATCTGCAGGATCAGTGGCAGGTCACGGACAAGTTGGTGGTGAACTACGGTCTGCGCGCCGATCACGTCAACGCCTATGTCCATGAAGGCCAGATCAGTCCGCGGCTGGGGCTGGTCTACAACGTGACGCCGAGCACCACACTGCATGCCGGCTACGCGCGCTATTTCACGCCGCCGCCAACGGAATTGATCGCGCCCACCGACATTGCGTTGTTCCAGGGCACCACCAACCAGCTCCCCAGCGACGTCAACACCAACGTGAAGTCGGAGCGCTCCAACTACTATGACGTGGGTGTCGAGCAGAAGGTCGGCAGCAATCTGACTCTCGGCCTGGACGCGTATTACCGGCAGGTAACCTATCTGCAGGACGAGGGGCAGTTTGGTTAGGCGCTGGTGTTCTCGCCGTTCAATTATCAACGCGGTCGCGTGCGGGGCATCGAGTTCACGGCCGACTATACGGCCGGACCTTGGAGCGCCTACTTCAACTTGTCCAACAGCCACGCGCTGGGAACCGAGGTCATCTCCGGTCAGTTCAATTTCGATCCGGACGAACTCGCCTACATCAACACGCATTGGGTGCACCTGGACCACGACCAGAGGCTGGCGGCGTCAGGAGGCGTGAGCCATGCGATCAGTGAGGCCACGCGCATCGGCGGCGACTTCCTCTATGGCAGTGGCCTGCGTCGCGGCTTCTCCAATACCGAAACGCTGCCGGGTTACTTCCAGCTCAATCTCGATCTCACCCACACGTTCCAACTGCCCGGCATCGGCAAGCTGGATACGCGAATCGCGTTGATCAATGCGCTCGACCGCACCTACCAGTTGCGTGACGGCTCTGGCATCGGTGTCGGTGCACCGCAGTTCGGTCCGCGGCGTGGCATGTATGTGGGAGTGAAGAAGGAATTCTGACGTGGACGTCCATCAATCGGCGCCAGTTGCCAAGGATGATTTCCAGCCTTGCGATGGTTGTGAACGATGCGCGCGATGTCGTTACGCTCGGGCCCGCGTGCAGGCGCGAGGCCTACCAGGAAAGGGTTGGATCAGAGTGCGAACGTTCCTGCTCAACCCCTCCTTCTGGCTGGGTGTTTCGCTTTCGTTCCCTCTCGAACATTTCTTCTGGGAAAAGCTCTGGCCGATGGACCTGCTGACCCGGTTTCTCGGACTGTAGACCCGCTTGGTGCTCGCCTTGTGGGTCGCGTCGCGCATGTCGCCGAGCGGCCAACAGCGGAAGTTCGCCCGTGCTGGATCGCGAAGGCAGCAGGTTACTTGCTATTGGCGGCAAGCTGATTGAGTTGTGTTGTGGTGCCTTGAATTATTACCGGGCGTTCTGCTGGATTC
>Ga0134128_10009791_pt1 | contig 11496 bp, 8 predicted proteins | sample KB31754_FD_96462 | JGI IMG/M metagenome (GOLD analysis project Ga0134128, IMG submission 96462) | Terrestrial soil microbial communities with excess Nitrogen fertilizer from Kellogg Biological Station, Michigan, USA - KB3-175-4 | ecosystem: Environmental > Terrestrial > Soil > Unclassified ...
GTTACCACCAATGGCGGTGATAATTCGATCACACTCTTGATGGGCAACGGAGATGGCACGTTCCAATCACCTCAGTCACTCCATGTCGGTACTGATCCAACCGGGATAGCAGTTGGCGACTTCAAAGGGAATGGCAAACTTGATATCGTTACCACCAATGCTACTGATAATTCGATCACGCTCTTGATGGGCAACGGAGACGGCACGTTCCAGCCGTCCCGAACGGTCCACGTTGGTGTTAATCCGACTGGGGTAACAGTTGGTGACTTCAAGGGGGATGGCAAGCTTGATATTGTTACCACCAATGGCGGTGATAATTCGATCACGCTTTTGATGGGCAACGGAGATGGCACGTTCCAGCCGTCACGGGTTTTCTTAGTTGGCGCGAATCCGACTGGGATAATGGTTGGCGACTTTAATGGGGATGGCAAGCTTGATATCGTTACCACCGACAGTAGCGATAATGCGCTTTCGGTGTTGATGGGCAATGGGAACGGCTCGTTTCCAGTGTACCAGACGGTCCACGTTGGCGCGAATCCGACCAGGATAGCAGTTGGCCACTTCAATAGAAATGGCAAACTTGGTATCGCTACTATCAACAGTAATGACAATTCGGTTTCTGTGCTGATGAATAAAAGCAATAGCGCTATCCTATCGCGCCAGTTCTCTGCAAAGGGCAAGCGCAAAGAAGGCAGTCAGCCGCGCCATCTCTCCACAGAGAAGAATGGCACCATCGAGAATATTCAGCCTCAACCTCCCGTGGTAAGTAACGATACTGAGAATGTTCAGTCCCAACAGTCTCCTATGGGAAATAATGGTATTGAGAATGTTCAGTCTCAACAGCCTCCTGTGGGAAGTAATGGCGATACGATGACTATCGGGATTTCTGGCCCTCTCTCTGCCAATGTTTCCTGGGGAAGTAGTACAGATTCAACCGGGACAGCGACTTCTCCTGGCATGATTAGAAAGGTATCAGTGGCATTCACCGATGTTAACTCTGATCAGAACTCTGACTGTCAGATAATCATTGACTGGGGTGATGGCGCTAAGATCAAAGAAGTGATTCCGAAGAAGTTTTTAACGAAAAACTTCCTCATTTCAGGCCAACATGCCTATCAGAAGTTGGGGAGTTTCCAGGCAAAGCTGACAATTCGCGATAGCGATGGCCTTCAGTTAACAACAACTCAGGCTATAGTTCTATCAGCGAGATAGAAGTCTTGCCAGACATTGCTGAGGCAAGCTCAGATTTTAAAAGCATTTTTTGTAAAGCATTTTGGTAAAGGATTTGATTGCATCAAATCCTTTACCAAAATGCTTTACAAAAAATGCTTTTAAAATCTGAGCTTGCCTCAGCAATGTCTGGCAGGATTTAAGCATTTAATGCACGATAGAGCTACTATTTATAATTTGCACGCCGTGCTGCTGCATCAGACTCAGTTCCTGCTCGGCCAGGGCGTCGAAGTCTACTGCGGGATGCTGGACGGAACTGGTGCAGTCGCGGAGAATGTACAGGCGCTTGAGTAGCTCTGGTCGCGGGCTGAGATGGGCGACGAGCTGGCGCGCGGTTTCGAGAACGCAGTGCGATTTTGCCTCGCCCGCGATATAGACGCGCTCGTGCCGCGTGACGGCATCCAGTAGAACAGTGTTCAGGTCGCTTGTCGAATCTGCGGGATCTTGTACCTCCGCTCCAAAAATACCATAGAATTCAGTGCGCGGGGTAAGTCCTTTGGTGATATAGTTTGGCTGCGTGCCACGTGCGGCGCTGTGCCAGGCGATGGCCTCGCTGAGTGGCGCAACCAGCATCTGCCCCAGCGTGCCCTGCATGGTGTGGTGCGGCCAGATCATCAGGTCTTTCCTGGCCTGTTCCGCCAGATTGTTGACATAATATATAGACCACTCTGGCTGGAGGAGCGGTACCCAGCGACCAGCGTTGACCTCTGCCGCGCTAATGGCTGTGAACGGTTGGGGGTGTTCGCCTGTCTGGGGATCTTGCCACCAGGCGCTAAAGAAGATCTGATAGGGAAGATGTGTGTCCAGCGAGGCATAAATTGACGTGATACCATGCGCGTTGGCATAGAACCAGTTCAGGAAACGCGCGACATCCTCACGTGCACCTGGTACGGAGAGGGTGCCACTGGGATCAACAAAGTCGTGCTGATAATCCACCAGCACGACAGCGATTTTCTCGCGATCATGCTCTGCTGGTGTCAGACCCGCCTCGCGTCCAATTTCTGTAAACTCCTGTACGCGTGCGGCGTATGCTGCTCTAAAAGCATCCTGCTCATTCGCCAGAGATGGCGCCCCTGTGAAACTACTCATATAGCAGATCTCCTTCCTGTTTTCCTGTGTTGATAATAGTGTTCATTATACACTATTATCAACATAGGAAAAAGCTTCTGTCAAGATGCGCGCCTGACAATCACTCATACATCCTCTGCATGGCTTCATCTCCGTCTTTGTCCTTTCTTTGGTCGGTCTGCCGCCTGCGGCGGCCATCTTTTGGGAAGGAAAGCTCTGGCAGAGCGGATTTATGAATGGTTGTCTGGCGCGCAGGGCTATGTATGAGCTATCTCACATATGTTGAGCTTGCCTCAACATATGTGAGATGTGAGGTCACGTTTGATCGGCCTGGCGCGCTAGCATGGTGAGTAGCAGGTGGGCTGCGCGGCTGAGGTACGCTTGACGGCGATGGATCACCATCACAGGCGCGCTCGTTCGCAGAGCGGCAATAGGGAGCACGCGCAACGTCCCAAGACGCACCTCTTCTTCGATGCTGCTGGCTGGCACAAGTCCCACGCCGAAGTCAGCTTCGATCAGGCGCTTTTGCGCGGTCAAGCTATCGATCACGATCCTTTCAGCGCTATCCAGGTCATGACGCAGTAATTGTTGTTCGAGCAGGCGCGCGAACGGTTCGCCGGATGCTCCAGCATTGAAAGGAAACGTTACCCAGGGGACACCCAGTAGAGCTGTTGGCTCGGTTGCTCCTTCAGCGATCAGGCGTGAATGGGCCGCGCAGATGACGAGTAATGGCTCATGCATGACCAATTGTGAATGGATGTCTGGGCGCGGATCAGTGAAATATCTCAGGCCCAGGTGAGCTTCTCCTTGTTGCACCTGGCTGCTTACCTCGTCACTGCGCGCTGTGCGCAAGCGCAGGTGAATAGCAGGGTAGGCCAACTGGAACGCTTGCAAGTGTGCTGTCAACCTGGTACTGGCCAGGGTTCCCACCAGCGCCAGTGTAATAGTGCCTGTGTCCTCTTCCGCGAGGGCATGGACTGCCGCAGCTCCATCTTGCAGCGTGGCTAACACCTGTTGGGCATAGGGGAGAAAGGCTTGCCCTGCTTCGGTCAAGCGGATGCCGCCGGGCAAGCGCTCAAACAGAGGAGCGCCTAGCTCGCGTTCCAGGAGTTCAATGCGGCGACTGATCGCAGGCTGCGACAGGTGCAGTAGCCCTGCCGCTCGCGTGAAGCTGCCGCTCTGGCTGATCGTCACAAATGTCTCAATTTCACTCAATTCCATGCTTGCCTCATATCCCTGCTGAGTGGTTACGTTGATTATAGATTGTCCATCAGTATAACTGATGGCAAAGATAAACACTATCTATTGGACAAATGGGATGGCAGCCGGTATACTTTTGGCATAGGCAGATGATCGAACAGTAAAGGGAAAAAGATGAAAATACTCTTTCCACAAGATCCGCTTGCAGCGGTGACGCACCCTGATCCCTATCCCTACTACGCGGATTTAGTCGCAAACAAGCCCATCTATCGCGACGAAGCGCTTGGACTGTGGGTTGTCTCAAATGCGGCTATGGTGAGGGCTGTGCTGACAAACGATATTTGCCGGGTGCGACCACTGGCAGAGCCTATTCCCAGAGCGCTACTCGAATCGCCTGCTGCCGATATCTTTGGGCGCCTGGTCCGTATGAACGATGGCGAACGTCATGCTTCTACCAGGCAAGCTGTACAAGCTTCGATGCAATCTATCGAGGCGCGTTCAGCCGTAGAACTGTGTAACAAGTGGGCGCGTACATTGTTGGATGGGAGCCAGGAGTCGCCCTTTGTCTGCGATCTCCAGGACTTTGCCTTTCACTTGCCAGTGTATGTTATCGCGAGTTTACTCGGCGTTCCTCAAGAGGAGCTTTCTCATACCGCGTTGTGGGTAAGCGATTTTGTGCGCTGTCTCGTACCCACAAGTACCCCTGCTCAGCTCGAACAAGGCAAGCTTGCCGCTGGTCACTTGCTTGACCTCTTCCGCTCGCTTCTGAGCATGTGGCAAGCAGGACCGGCCAGTAGCCTGCTGGCTGGCCTCGCCTGGGAGATAAAGCGCTCTGGAGGCGCAGAGGAGGTTATTGTCGCAAACGGAATTGGCTTTTTATCGCAAGCCTACGAGGCGACGGCTGCTTTGCTCGGCAATACCGTTGTCGCGCTCGCTTCTCATCCTGACTTGCGTGAGCAGGTGATAGCCAATCCAGCTCTGCTGCGCCTGGTAATTGCAGAAGTTTTGCGCTACGATCCACCGGTGCAGAACACGCGCCGTTTCCTTGTGCGGAATGGGCCGGTTGCCGGTCAAGCCATGCAAGAGGGTGAGGTGATCCTTGTCCTTCTAGCAGCCGCGAGCCATGATCCATTGGCCAATCCGCACCCTGAGCGCTTCGACCTCCACAGGAAAGGCCGATCTCTGTTTACCTTCGGTGCAGGTTCTCACGTTTGTCCTGGCAAAACACTCACCGAATTGATTGCGCAAGCGGGCATCGAGCAATTGCTGGCATCTGGTGTCGATCTTGTACAACTCGCTGCAAACGTCAGCTATCGTCCTTCGGGCAATATACGTCTCGCGCTTCTAGCCACAAAAGAGCACGCGGCCTTGCAGCCTGCTCATTAAAAATTTGTATTGCCTTCCTGGTGCATCTTCACACAAGGTTGTGGTGAATGGAGCGGCGGATTCCACATCCGTCGTGCAAACGCACAAGCGGCTGAGAGACGACGGATGTGAAATCTAGTCAGGTCTACATTTAGCGAGTATTTGATTGCCGCCGCCTTCGTCTCTGTTGCTTCTGGATACTCGCACCTGCGGTGCGTCAACCATTTTTTCTATTGGTGCAAAACAGGTGCTCCGCACCTGTTTTGCACCAATAGAAAAAATGGTTGACGCACCGCAGGTGCGAGTAAGCGCGTATGATGGAAATCAGACATATGCTTACGAGCTGATGCGCTGATTACCTATTGATCCCAAAAGGAGAAAAGAACCATGATTGCTGTCATATTTGAAGGTCGTCCGAAAGATGATGAGCAGAAACAGACCTATCTCGACATTGCAGCCCACCTGCGACCTCTGCTTGACAACATCGACGGGTTTATTTCTATTGAGCGCTTTGAGAGTTTGTACGAACCAGGGAAGATTCTCTCACTCTCCATGTGGCGTGACGAGAAGGCCGTTGAAGAGTGGAGGCGGCTGGAGGAGCATCGGGCAGCCCAGAGGCAGGGGCGAGCAGAGGTGTTCCAGAGCTATCGCATCAGGATTGCGAGCGTGATCAGGGACTATGGAATGAATGAGCGAGAGCAGGCGCCACTTGATAGCCGCGCATTGCATGGCTAAACAGAGTGAGGCAAGCTCGCGAGAATGGAAGAGATGTGTTGGTGAATGGAGGAGATTGGCTGGATTTCATCCAGCCAATCTCCTCCATTCACCAACACATCTCTTCCATTCTCGCGAGCTTGCCTCGTATTAATAGGATGCGTTGATTTCGCCATTGTGGAGTGGCGGCGGATTGTTATTGAGATCCGCAGGTTTGGTCCTGGGCATGTTGGGCATACCAGCCAGAATTGACGGCGACTCGTATTGCTCGCTTTCGATTGGCTGGTTAAAGAGCGCCTCGAAGACCGGCCCTTCCAGTGTTTCTTCTTTAATCAGGCGTTCGCTGATCATAATCAGGCGTGCCTTATTCTGTTGGAGCACATTGTAGGCTCTGTCGAAGCCTTCCTGGATGATGCTTCTAACCTCTTCATCTACTTCACGGGCGGTTTGCTCGCTGTAGTTGCGTTGCTCGTTAAAGTCGCGGCCCAGGAAGACCAACTCTTCTTTGCGTCCAAGCGCCATCGGACCAATCAGGTTGCTCATACCGTATTCAGTTACCATCGAGCGGGCGATTTTGGTCACGCGCTCAATATCATTAGAGGCGCCGGTTGTTACCTCGCCAAAGATGATCAGTTCTGCCACATGGCCGCCTAACGCGTAGGCCAGCATATCCTCGAACTGTGGCTTGCTCCACAGATAGCGGTCTTCGGTGGGCAGAAGCATAGTGAAGCCGCCGGCCTGTCCGCGCGCCACAATCGAGACCTTGTGGACCGGATCGGTATTTGGCAACATACGCGCGACCAGAGCATGTCCGACCTCATGATAGGCAGTGATAGCCTTTTCACGTTCGCTGATCAGGCGGCTCTTGCGCGCGGGTCCAGCCACCACGCGATCAATAGCTTCTTCCAGCTCGCTCATGCCGATAGTACGTTTATTGCGGCGGGCCGCCAGGATCGCGGCTTCATTTAACAGATTAGAGAGGTCCGCGCCTGAGAATCCTGGTGTCTGTTTGGCCAGAGTATCCAGGGTTACACCTTGCTCCAGGGGTTTGCCTTTCGAATGGACCTGGAGAATTGCCACGCGTCCGCGAATATCGGGTCGATCCAGCACCACCTGGCGATCAAAGCGGCCAGGACGCAAGAGCGCGGGGTCGAGTATATCGGGTCGATTGGTTGCGGCAATGACAATCACATTGGTATTGGTATCGAAGCCATCCATCTCAACCAGAATCTGGTTGAGCGTCTGCTCGCGTTCGTCGTGCGAACCGCCCAGGCCCGCGCCACGCTGGCGGCCCACCGCGTCAATCTCGTCCACAAAGACAATACAGGGGCTATTGCGTTTGGCCTGCTCGAAGAGGTCACGTACTCGACTGGCGCCCACGCCTACAAACATTTCGACAAACTCAGAGCCGCTAATACTAAAGAATGGCACTCCCGCCTCACCAGCAACCGCGCGGGAGATCAGCGTTTTGCCTGTGCCTGGAGGTCCCACCAGCAGCAGACCTTTGGGGATGCGCGCGCCCAGCGCGGAGAATTTGTCAGGGAATTTCAAGAATTCCACAATTTCCTGAAGCTCTTGCTTCGCCTCTTCAACGCCAGCCACATCTGTAAAGGTCACTGTGGGCTTGTTGCCCATAAACATGCGTGCCCGGCTCTTGCCAAAGGAAATAGCCTGGTTATTGCTACCCTGAGCCTGGCGAATCATAAAGAGCAGCAGGCCGCCAATCAGCAAGAAAGGAATCAGCGTGAGCAGGATATTGATCCATGTACCAGTAGAATTGGGCTGGTCGTATTGCAGCACCAGGTTGGAACTGGTATAGTCGATTCCGTTATCTTTCAGCACTGCTGTGATATCGAACGTCCCATTGACGGTTGCAACCTCTTTGGCAGGGTTATTCCCTCGTGTCAGTGTCAGTGTATTACTCGCGACCTCCAGATTATCCTTTTGGCCGCGCTGGATATCTGATTTCACATCGGCAAGTAGCCTGGAAACGGTTACTTGCTGGGTATTGGATGGCGTGCGAAGAAAGAGCACAATGACCAGGCCAATTGCCAGAATCACTACCAGCCAGACCAGGCCGGTGCGCAGCCGTTTCCCACTACTGAACATAGTTTATCCTTCTTTGATAGAAACACAGAGTGCATGTATTCTCAATAAGGAGAATAAGCTCTACATTTGCATGCTCTTGATTTTCTGGCTCATTATAACATACCTTTCGATCCATCTTGCATCAAGTTGTATGGTCGGCCCAGCACGAGTCCCCAGACCTGCTCGACTCCGGCTGTGTAAAGTGGGGCGGCGCACGCTGTCAGAGTAGCCCCGGTAGTGGACACATCGTCGATGAGCAACAGCGAACGATAGCCAGCCAGACGAGTAAACGCGCCGGGAGTGAGCGCGAAAGCCCCGGCGACATTCTGTTGGCGTTCCGATAAAGTCAGACCAACTTGCGCGCGGGAGTGGCGTCGGCGTTCGACCAAACCTTCCAGACATGGTACCTTCAGGTCAGTGGCGCAGACCCTGGCAAGCAGGCTTGCCTGATTATAACCGCGTTGTCGCTGGCGCTGTGGGTGGAGCGGCAGTGGAATAATCCCGTCCGCATACATATCATAGCGCCGAAATGCCTCGGCTAGCAACAGCCCTAGCGGTTCAGCCAGTCGCTGCTGACCGTCATATTTGAACGCGTGAATAGCCTTGCGCAGTGGTCCCTGATAACGATTGACGCAACGCAGCCCATGTAAATGGAGACGATTGTAGCGGCAGGCGAGACAAATCTCATCTGTAGAGGTCAGTGGAGAGCCACAGCTCTGGCAGAGTGGCGCCGCGAGTGGCTGCATTGTTTGCCAGCAGAGCGAGCAGAGAGGAGATCCGCCGCGCTGGCAGCCCACACAGCGCGGTGGGAAGAGTAGATCTAAGCCATGCTGAAAAAGCGCACGCACGCGCTGAGAGAGAACCACATCCATCCTAATCACCCCTTCTTTCCCATTATTCATCAATAAACGGTTGTATATGAATAAAAGAGGGCCGTTAAACAACGGCCCTGAAAATGTGCCCGATTTCCCTCGTTTTTGCGCGTATCAACAGCTAGAGGAAGCCGTTGGTACAAGGATTATGGTTCAAAACTTGCCGGAAGTTATTTGTCACAAGGTGCGTGGTACCTCCGCCACCAAAGATCAGGTAGGTTGAGAAAAGCAGATTACCATATTGCGCGTTCTGCCCAAAGTCGTTGGTGGTCAAACCTGGAATGTCGTTACCAAGCAGCCAGGTACAGCCTCCTCCACCGCGTGTCTTATGGATGCTAAAGAACGGATAGAAATCTGCGGGCTGCCCGTCATCGGTGATGGGGATGCGTGTGCAGTTCGTTCCGGTAGTGCGATCACAGCTTCCGCCCAGATCGTTGGCCTCAATGCGCGGCAGATCGGCCTCGAACGCCATACGCGAATAGTTGAAGCCTGGGCCAGTCACCGGGCTGGTGAACTGGATAGTGGTTGGATGTAAGGCAGTATTGCCATCGGGCCAGATTGGATGATAGGGGTTGCTATCAAAGCCGGTCACGCCGCTACCCTCAATGCAGCCTGGCGCCTGGATCAACGTCGATGAAGAAGCCGGGAAGCAACCAACATCGTTGTCATCAGTCGGTTCGCCGTCATATTCAGTGTTCCCGGTTGGGCAAGCGCCGCCAGGGGTAATGATGTTCGGGCCGTTGCAGGACTCGAAGTGGCCGGTTTCATCGGCGAACGCGACGTTATACGAGTGAGCCGCCCACGGTACGCGGGTGTGCTCAGACGAAGTGCTGTACATTGGATGGAAGTCATAGGGAATGTTGTTGCAGCTTGTCCCGGTGGGATCATACTGCACCTGGCCGAAGCCATTGGACGCGCTGGCCGTCATCGAGCCAGCCTGGTGCGTCGTCAGATCGACAATATCGATACGCAGACCGTGGTTGGTATCATGCATGCTGGTGACAATGGTATCGCCAGAATTCATAAACAGATCCTGCGCTGCATCGGGAGTGAACGTCGCTGTTGTCGCATTAATTGGGCTGGCCGGTGCTTGCGAGTGGCCACTTTTCGTAATAAAAGCGAAATTGACGTATTCCAGTCCAGTTACAGCCGCGCAGGTCGCATTCAGCGCGGTTCCATTGACGGGATCTTCTGAGAGACTATCAATATTCAGCGCCGCGCACCACTTGTTGGGATCGCAGCTATTGCCGGCGGGCCAGGCAACCCAACCGGGGGGATAAAATTGCATTTCCATGAAGGCTGTGCCGGGGTGCTTCGCTATTGGATGCGCGGCGTCCTGGCCATCAAAGATATTGCTATCACTATCAGGTTGACAGGTGCTAACCTGCTCAGGATACGACTGTGTGTCGCACATAGCCAAACCGAACCAGAACGCCGGGTGAAGCTGGAAATTGAACGATTGGCCAGCGAGTGGCACATTGCCCGCGCCTGGTTTGGGATCAGTCGGGAGCTTCATGGTATAGACCATCTGGTTGCCCGCGCCTGGTCTATTGGAATAAAAGAGGGTGGATGGTTCATCGTGCCCGATGTAATTACCATCGCCAAAAACCTCTTCCGAGTCCTGAACTTCTGTGCAGGTGGCGCTGAGACGACAATTGATGGACGCGTGGGTTTGTGCGGGCGCGGCGTGGGCGGCGAGAACAGGTGAACTGGCTGCCGCCAGGGGCAAAGCCAGAGCCACAGCCGCGATCAACGATATCAGGGTAGCGAGGAACCTGGATCGAGTTGATGCGTGCATAAAAACGCTCTCCTTAACTGAGTGGTAAAGGAAAATACCTACAAAACAGTCAAAGGGTCTCCGTTGAACCAATTGCTGAACTACCGGTCAGGAAAGGGCAAAATCGAGGCATGACCGAAACCAGGGCACCGTATTCTATTTTACCATAAAAAGCTACACCTTCATAGGGAAAGGTGTATGAATTGTGGAGGAAATCAGTGATAAAATGGAGAAAATGCTGATAAATCTTTATTTGGCACTATCGTGTAACACTTTGAGCGTGTAAAGATGATGTAACGCAGGCGAGTACGTTACTTCTGCACGCATACCGCGCTGGAGTTGCGCGTGCAATTCTTGCTGAATAGCGAACGTGAGGATCTTTGGAGTTGGAGTTGAAGGGTCTTCCATCTGAAGGGCCACGCCATGCCAGATATTCGTCGTACGAGGGAGTAGGCCGGGCGTTCTGGTTGTCGTTTGCCGCGCGGTGCGCAGAGCAACCACAACGGCCGAGCGCTGATACACGCGCCCGGTACGCAGATCGCGCCAGCCCCAAAATGAGAGTAGCGATGGGTAGGGCAGGAGTAGCAAGCCAAAAAGCAGCAGGGCCAGTGTTTGCCAGAGATTGCCGGAAGCGCTGGCACCAGGCAATACATAGCGCTGCTCGCCATTCTCTAGCGCGTAAGGTGTGTGCTGGTGCGGTGCGTAGTCAATACTCACAACGCTGCCCCTGGCGAGAGCATTGGCAGTTGCGCGTGAGACCACAAGGGTGATAGTCGAAGGAAAGCCACGCTGCTCTGGGCGCAGGACAAGCTGGGGAGAACCGAGCACATCCCTGCTCTGTCCAGTCACCACCGCTGGTACCCGTAGGGGCGCGGCGGAACTATCGAGTATGCCTGCGATCAAAGTCGCGGCCCCATTAACCAGGAGGAACAGTGCCAGCAAGCTGAGCAGACCGCCAAAGAGAAAGGCGCGCAGCGGTCTCATGCCTGGTCGCCAACTCCACCAGGAAACGGCATCGCTCTCAACCAGCGGCTGCGGAGTAAATGTGCTCTCCTCTTGCACCTGACTTTCTCCTCTCTTTTTATGCTTGTGATCGCCATAGAGCATAGCTCGAATTGGTAACAATTACAAGAGGGAATAAGCACACATTTATAAGGCAAGTTCAAGGCCACTGGGAGGAAA
>Ga0134128_10009793_pt1 | contig 11495 bp, 9 predicted proteins | sample KB31754_FD_96462 | JGI IMG/M metagenome (GOLD analysis project Ga0134128, IMG submission 96462) | Terrestrial soil microbial communities with excess Nitrogen fertilizer from Kellogg Biological Station, Michigan, USA - KB3-175-4 | ecosystem: Environmental > Terrestrial > Soil > Unclassified ...
AGCCCCAGATTCTGATGCACGAAGGACATGCCGAGCCGGCGATAATCGCCGGGACGCAGCGGCAGGCTCACCTGCTCGCCATTGAAGCTCAGGCTGCCGCCTTCGTCCGGGGCGTGAAAGCCGGCAAGGATTTTAACGAGCGTCGATTTGCCCGAGCCATTCTTGCCGAGGAGGCCATGCACCTGCCCCGGGCGTACGTCGAAACTCACATCACGGAGCGCCTTGGCCCCACCGAAGGTTTTGGACAGGTTCCTGACCGACAATACCGGGAGCGCCTCAGGCGCTCCCGGCGTAGTTGCCGGATCGAGGGAGGCATGATCCGTCAAGGATGGCACCAGTCAGAGGCCCCAGAGCTTCTCGAAGCCCGACTTATAGGCGTCGCCGTAGCCGGTGTCGAACGCGGCGGGCGTACCAGCCGTGGCCACGTTGCTCTTGTCGAAGATGTAGAACGGCACGTTGAGCGCGGTCGGGCTCGGCAACCCGCAGGCGTCACGGAGGTGACCGTCCACGGTCGCATAAGCGATCCAGTCGAGGCTCTCGCCGATATCCATGTCGACCGTACCGGCCGCGATATCGTCAAGCACGAACGGCGTTCCATTGAAAGTGCCGACCTTCACCTGACCGGTCTTGCCGACAAGGCGGATGGCCGGGACGACGAATTGCGACATCGAGTCGTAGATCGGAATCACGACGTTAATGTCGGGATTTGCCTGCAGCGCGGCCTGTACGCCCGGCTGAATCTTGGTGCCCCATTCGGTGACGCCGACGTTGATTTCCTGGACGATCTTGCCCTTGGGCGCGACCGCGGCGAGTTCCTTGGTGAACTCGTCGACCAGCGGAATGGTCGGCGGCACATCGCGTGACACGACAAGCGCGATCTGCGGATTGCCATCGGTCGCGACGGTCGCCCAGTCGGCAAGGATCTTGCCGACTTGACCGAAGCCGATCGTCAGTGAGCTCGACACGACCGGATCCTGCTTGAAGGACGGATCGTAGAAGTGCGACGTCATCACCTTGACGCCCGCGGCCTTGGCAGCCTGGAGCGACGGCTCGATCGAGCCGGGGTCGATCCCCGAGATCAGGTCGATGATATTGTAATGATCGCGGGTAGCGAGTTCGACCTGCTGCACCCACTCGGCCGGGGTGCCCTGGTTCTGCCCTTCCGTCACCTCAAGCCCAAGCGTTTTGCCCACCGTCTTCATGCGGTCGATGATGCCCTTGAGGAACGGGTTGGCGCTGTTGTTGGGGATCGACATCATCTTCTTGCCAGCGGCACATTTCTTGGCATCGAAGGGCGCGCCCGGGGCGGTAAAGACCGGCTTGGCGAGGAACGGCGCCAGATTTTGCTTGGCAGCGGCGACACCATCGGAGGTGGCGTCGGCAAGAGCGGGCGGTGAGAAAACGGCAATAGCGGCGCCGGCTATCAGCACGGCATATACGGCATGCTTGATCATTTTTTGTCTCCCTGCGCCACGCCCAAAGCGAAGTACAACGTGGCAATGAATGCGCATGCAATGTTGCCCATCCACAAATGCGAGTCAATTGCCGCGCAGGCCCCGGGCGGGAATTTCTGGCGGTGCTAAAGTGTTGTACGGCAAGCGCCGCACAGTTGCACCTTTGTGAGGTCGGATGCATATTTGCCATGCAGAGTGGCGCCGAACCGAGTTGGTTGCGCGCCGCGTACTCCGCCTGCCTGGCGGGATGCATGCGTATGCGGCACTGATTTCGTCCCCGGCTGAAAAGGCTCTTCCATGAAACGTCTGGCGTCGCGGGCAACATCGTTCGACGTCGCGGCCCTGGCGGGCGTTTCCCAGTCAGCCGTATCGCGGGCCTTCAACCCCGGTTCGAGCATCGCCGAGGGGACCCGTCTCAAGGTGGTCGATGCGGCGCGCAAGCTCAACTACGTGCCGAACTCCATCGCCATCAGCCTGACCACCAAGCGCACCAACATCGTGGCGCTGATCCTCGGCAACATGGCCAACCCATTCTATGTGCACGTCATGCACGAGTTCAGCCAGCGGCTGCAGGAGATGGGACGGCAAGTGCTGATCTTCACGGTCGATCCCGGCGCTGAGAGTGACGAGGCGATCCTCAAGGTGCTGCAATACCAGGTCGACGGGGTCATCCTGACATCTGCCCAGTTGTCCACCCGCATGACGTCGCTCTGCCACGACCGCGGCATCCCCATCGTGCTGTTCAACCGCTACATTCCGGGCAGCGACGCCTCCGGCGTGCGCTGCGACAATATCGGCGGCGGCAGACTCATCGCCGAAGCCTTCCTCGCCGCCGGCGCCAAGACCTTCGCCATGATCACCGGCGATCCCAAGGGCACCACCAGCCAGGATCGCGTTCGCGGCTTTGTCGAGCGCCTTCTCGAAGCGGGCATCAGGCGGAGCGACATCGAGACGGGTGAGGGCTGGTCCTCCTATGAGGGGGCCCTGCAGGCCACCCTGAAGATTTTCAAGGGCCGCAAGGGCCCGGACGCCCTCTTCGGCGTCAACGACATCATGGCGATGGGCGCCATCGATGCCCTGCGCTACCGGCTGGGCATCAGCGTTCCGGACGACGTCATGGTGGCGGGCTTCGACGATATCTCCGAAGCGCGCCGTGCGCCTTATCATCTTACGACGGTAAGGCAACCGATCGACCACATGATTGAGGAGACGCTGAGCATGCTGCACCTCGACGATCCCCACCGGCCGATCGAGCCAGGCATCGACCGCACGGTTCCGGCACGCATGATCTGGCGCGGCACCATTCCGGTGCCGCCGCAGTATCGCGCCCTTGTCGAGCCGGATGTACCGCAACCCGAGTCCGACAATTCCGCTTGATGCTGTCGCGTTATTCGGCTGCTTCGCGGGCCGGTGGCTCGTAGCCGAAGTTGAAGAGCTCCGGCGCCCCACGCTGTTCTTTTCGGGCGGCGCGCAACTTCGTTGTTGCCGCCACATCCGGCCGCCCATCCGCCGTCAGAATGACGCCGTAGTCGACCTCTGCCTTTTCTCGCGACACCAGGTCGTAGCGTACATCGCGGGCAACCTCGTCGACCGGGCGATCGAACGGATCGCCCCAGCCGCCTGACCCCGCCGTGCGGTAGAGGATGCGGTCGCCGGGGTTGACGGCGAGGTTGTCGATCTTGGAGGGGATGCGCTCCGGCGTTTCGTTACCGGCCGTGACCAGCCATTTGCTGGAGGTGCCGCCGAACTGGCCCCCGTTGATGCCCCATGGCGGCACGACTTCGCGGTCATCGTGAATCGACACCTTGCCGGCTTCGAGGAGCCGATAGATCTTTTCAATGCCGGCGCCGCCGCGATGCAGGCCGGCCCCGCCCGAGTCACGAATCGGCCGGTAGCTCTCGACCAGCACCGGATAGTAGTTCTCGATGTATTCGATCGGCGTGGCGGAAAACAGCGGCCACCAGGCATGGCCGTCGAAGCCGTCGCCCTTCGGCCGGCCCGGCACGCCACCGAACAGCAGTTCCATGAGCTGGAAGTATTTGCCGTTCTTGCCGGTGCCCGAGAAGATGAAGTGCGGGCTCGTACCGTAGCCGGCGGCCATCGACAGTTGCGGCACGAACTTGCCCAGCGCCCCGGCCTGGCAATCGAAGAAGCGCGTATGCGTATTGAGGCGGTTCGACAGCGCGGCGGGAAACCGCGGATTGAGCAGGCTCCCCTCGGGCAGCACGATTTCGAACAAGTCGTAAAACCCCTCGTTGAACAGCACCGAAGGGTCGAACGACATGATCATGTAAACGCCGAAGAAAAGTTTGCAGAGCCCTTCATGGATATGGAAGTTGATCGGCCCCTCGGCCTGGTCGTCGGTGCCGGTCCAGTCGAAAACTGCGATATCGCCGCGGCGCGAGATCGTCAGCGTCATCTTGAATGGCCCGTTGCCGAGACCATCGTCGTCGACATAGTCGGTGAAGCTCACCGGCTCTTCCGGAATGTATTTCTGGATCACCACCCGCATCGCCTCGCGCGTGCGGGCAAGCAGCATGTCGCAGGCGGTCATATAGGTTTCGCGGCCGAAGCGATCGCAGAGCTCGCGCACTCGCGTCGACGCCGTGCGGCAGCCGGCGATCAGCGCCATCAGGTCAGCCCGGTTCATGTCGGGGGTGCGCGAATTGTTGAGCATGATGTCGAGCACGCCCTGGTTGAGCACGCCCTTGTCGTAGATGCGTACCGGCGGCACCCGCAGGCCCTCTTCCCAGATGGTGCGGGCGTTCGACGGCATCGAGCCGGGCACCGTGCCACCGACATCGACCATGTGGCCGAAAATCGAGGAGAAGCCGACCAGCACCTTTTCGTGGAAGATCGGCATCATCACGCACCAGTCGTTGTTGTGCGAGATCGAGCCCTTGGACGCGTAGGGATCATTCCATACGAAGACATCGCCCTCGTTGACGTCGCCGCCAAACTTTTGCACGACCGACGGAATGTAGGAGCCGAACTGGCCGACGATCATCTGGCCGCGTTCATTGCAGATCATCGGGAATTCGTCGTGCTGCTCGCGAATGACCGGCGAAAGAGAGATGCGGACGACGACGCCATCCATCTCGAAGCGGGCGTTCTTGAGGGCATTCTCGATGATGTCGAGAGTAATCGGATCGACCTTGATGGACATCGCGCTCAATTCCCCTTGGAGACGGGCCAGATCAGGATATTGCCGTGTGCATCGACCTCGGCATAGTGGCGCGGCAGCAGCACGGTGGTGGTGTCGTATTGCCTGATGATGGCTGGACCATCGATCCGTGCGCCAACCCCGAGCCGCGTTCGATCGTAGTGCGGCGTATCCTGCCATCCGCCATCGAAATACGCCGGATGGGTTTCGATGATCGCGGCCTTGACGTCGCCGGCCCCGGCTTCGGGCGCCTTCTCATCGACGGGCGGAGTTGCGCCCCGCGCCACGACGCGCAGTGCCACCAGTTCGACCGGCACCGTGAAGCGCACCCCATAGAGGCGCTCATGGATGGCATGGAAATCGGCAAGAATCGGCGCAAGGTCACCCTTTGCCTTCACCAGTTCCGGGCTCACATCGACGGAAACCTCAAAACCCTGCTGCTCGTAGCGCAGATCGAGCGTGTAGTGGATCGAGGCGTCCTTCGCCGTCACCTCCTGCTCGCTGAGCCAGATCTTGGCCTTGGCCTCGAGCGTGTCGAAGCGTGACCAGACGGCCGCGGGATCGAGCCCCGAGGTAGAACGAATGAACGTCTGGACGAACTCGTTGCGGAAGTCTGCCTCGAGGAACCCCAGTGCGCAGAGCACCCCCGGATTGGGCGGCACCAATACGGGATAGCACCCCAGCAGTTGCGCCAAAGCATTGGCATGCAGCGGCCCGGCGCCGCCAAAAGCGACAATCCCGAATTCGCGCGGGTCGAGGCCGCGCTGTACCGTGATCACCCGCAGCGCCCCAAGCATTGTCTCGTTGGCGATATCGAGGATACCCTTGGCTGCCTCCTCGGACGACAGTCCAAGGGTCTTGCCAATGCCGGTAACCGCCGCGCGCGCCGCATCGACATCGAGCTTCATCTCGCCGCCGAGCAGCAACGGCGGCAGATAGCCCAGGACCACGTTGGCATCGCTTACAGCCGGCTCCGTACCGCCCCTGCCGTAGGAGGCTGGACCGGGGCGTGCGCCTGCGCTGCGGGGGCCGACACGTAGCGAGCCGGTCAGTTCGGACACGTCGGCGATCGAACCACCACCTGCACCAACGCTACGCACGTCGAGCGTCGGCACCTTGGCCGGGAACATGCCGACCTCAGTCGAGCGCGAGATCGCCGCCTCGCCATCGATGATGACCGACACGTCCGTCGATGTCCCGCCCATGTCGAAGGCCAGGAGCCTTGGAAAGCCCGATCGCCGCGACAGCGTCATCGTGCTGGTGACGCCACCCGCCGGCCCGGAAAGAACCGTGTGGACCGGCCGCTCTGAGGCCGCCGCTGCGCTCATCAGCCCGCCATCCGAGCGGACAATATGGAGGCGGGCCGTCACGCCATCGGCCTTCAGCCTGTCCTCGATACGCGACAGGTAGCGCTTCATGATCGGGCGCACATAGTCGTTCATCACAGTCGTGATGGCGCGGTCGTATTCGCGAAATTCCGGCAGGATGTCCGAGGAAAGCGAAACGGGAATATCGGGATAGCGCGCCGTTACGATGGCGCCGAGCGCACGTTCGTGCTCGGGATTTGCGTAAGAATGCATAAGCGAGATCGTCAGCGCTTCGATACCGGACGTGCAGACGTCGTCAATCAGCGCGGTCGCTTTCTCGATGTCGAGCGCCTTTACGATCTCCCCGCGCGCGTTCATCCGCTCCGGAATGCCCCGCGTGTCCGCGAGGGACGCCAGCGGATCAGGCTTTTCCATATTGATCCAGCCGAACAGCGGACCGGGGGTCCAGGCTTTGGCCAGATGCAACGTGTATTCGAAGCCCTCCGTGACCAGCAGCCCGACGCGGGCCCCCTTCCCTTCCAGCACAGCATTGGTCGCGACCGTCGTGCCATGCAGGATCACCGAGATCTGCTTGGGGGAGATCCCCGCCTTTTCACAGATCAGCTTGACCCCGGCGGCGACGCCGATCGATTGATCCTCCGGGGTCGACGGCGTTTTGGCCTGATAGGTGCGCTGCGTTACTTCGTCGTGCAGCAGGAGGTCGGTAAAGGTGCCGCCTACGTCAACGCCCAATCGCATCAGTGGTCCTTCCGGCTATGCTCAACGCTGGTTGCCTGGAGCGCATCTTGCATGCGCATTCATTCGAGCATAGTTTGCCGCGCATCGCATCGGCAAGGCCAAAAATGACGTGTTGCGGCGGTTTTTGCCGACGCTCCAGAAGCGCTAGCTGATATTGTCAGTGAATAGGCATTCGCAAATTCAGAAGCTCTTTTGATGACCGCCTCTACTCTCTACGACAAGGTCTGGGATTCTCACGTCGTCAAGTCGTACAGCGATGGCGCCTCCCTGCTCTATATCGATCGGCACCTGGTGCAGGAAGTTTCAAGTCCCCAGGCCTTCGAGGGACTGATCGCCAAGCAGCGCGGGGTTCGCCGGCCGGACGCGCATGTCTCCGTTGCCGACCACGCGGTGCCGACGCGTTTCCGCGATCGACGCTTGCCCGAGGGACTCGCCACCAACCAGGTGACGCGGCTTCGCGCCAACAGCGAGCGCTTCGGCATTGATTATATCCCGATGCAGGACCGCCGCCATGGCATCGTTCACGTCATCGGGCCTGAGATGGGATTTACCCTGCCCGGCGCGACGCTCGTTTGCGGCGACAGCCACACCTGCACGCATGGCGCCTTTGGCGCGCTGGCCTTCGGCATCGGCTCCAGTGAATGCGAATGCATCCTCGCCACCCAGACCCTGCGGCAGAGCAAGCAGAAGCGCATGCGCGTACTGCTCGAAGGCACGCTTTCCCCCGGCGTGGCTGTCAAGGACATCATCCTCGCGCTGATCGCGCGCATCGGTATAGGCGGCGGCATCGGCCACGCCATCGAATATGCCGGCTCGACGATTGCCAGCCTGTCGATGGAAGCGCGCATGACGCTCTGCAACATGTCGATTGAAGCAGGGAGCCGGGTTGGCATGGTGGCGCCGGACGAAACCACCTTCGCCTATCTCAAGGGCCGGCCCCTGGCTCCCAACGGTGCGATGTGGGATTGCGCGGTCGCCTACTGGAAAACACTGCGTTCCGACCCCGATGCCGAGTTCGACCGCGAGGTCGTGATAGATGTATCGACCCTGGCGCCGCAGGTGTCCTGGGGCACCTCGCCTGAGGAAACCGCCGCCGTCGACGGACGCGTCCCCGATCCGGAGCACGAGGCGGATCCCGCCCGCCGCGAACGGATGCGCCGCAGCATCGCCTACATGGATCTGGTTCCCGGAACGCGGTTCGCCGACATCGCGGTCGACCGGGTGTTCATCGGTTCCTGCACCAACGGCCGGATCGAGGATTTGCGGCTCGCCGCGGCGGTGGTCGCCGGTCGCAAAGTTGCCGCCACCGTCGCCGGGATAGTTGTCCCGGGTTCCGCCGGCGTGCGGCTCCAGGCCGAGGCGGAAGGCCTCGATAGGATCTTCCGCGACGCCGGCTTCGAATGGCGTGATTCGGGCTGTTCGATGTGCGTGGCGATGAACGATGACCGTCTCGAGGAAGGCGAACGCTGCGCCTCTACCTCAAACCGCAATTTCGAGGGGCGGCAAGGCAAAAACGGGCGGACCCATCTGATGAGCCCGGCAATGGCCGCTGCCGCGGCAATCACCGGCCACCTCACCGATGTCCGCGAACTTCGGGCTTGAATGCATGAGCGACTTTTCTCCGCTCGTCGGTGTCGCGGCGCCGCTGCCCGAGTCCAATGTCGACACCGACATCATCTTTCCGGCGCGCTTCCTGCTGTTGCTCAACAAGGTCGGACTCGGCAAGCAGCTCTTTCACGAGCGGCGCTACAGCCGGGATGCCACGGACCATCCATTTGTCCTCGACACAGCGCCGTTCGACAAGGCCCGCATCCTCGTCACCGGACGGAATTTCGGCTCCGGTTCAAGCCGCGAGCAAGCGGTATGGGCACTTGCCGATTTCGGTATCCGCTGCGTCATCGCGCCGAGCTTCGGCGAGATTTTCTACAGCAACTGCTTCAAGAATGGCCTGCTGCCGATCGTCTTGCCGGACGCGACCGTCGAGCGGGTGTTGAATGCTACCGGAGCAGGCGCCCCGCTCACCATCGACCTCGAGGCGCAACAGGTACGTCTGCCGGATGGCAACGCCATCGGCTTCGACATCGACCCTTATCGCCGTCGCATCCTGCTGCTCGGGCTCGATGAGATCGGCGCTATCATCGAGGAAGATGCCGCGGACGTCGGGCGCTTCGAGCAACAGCAGCGCGCCGCGTTTCCGTGGCTCTACCTTGGCGCGGACAAACGTGCCTATTTTGCCGACCTCGAGGCTGAGCGCGACGCGGAGAAACTGCGGAATGAGTGACGAAGAACTTGAGGCCAATTACAAACGCGCCTTCGGCAAACGCATTGGCTTCGGCAAGCGGCCGGCGCTGCTGATGATCGATTTCGTCGAGGCCTATTTCGACGAAAGTTGCGCGCTTTATGCCGGCGTCGAAGGCGCGCTGGCGTCCGCCATTCGCATCCAGGCCGCCGCCCGGGCGCACTACGTCCCGGTGATCTACACCAACGTCGTCTATAACAAACGCGCCCTCAACGGCGGACGCTTTTTCCAGAAGTCGATGACGCTGCATAATTTTCTCGAAGGCAGCCCGATGGGCGCCTGGCCCAAAGGGCTTGAGGTGCGCGACGACGAACTGGTCATCTCCAAACAATACCCCAGCGCCTTCTTCGGCACCTCGCTTGCCTCGACGCTTACGACACTTGGCATCGATACACTGATCCACACCGGCGTCTCGACCAGCGGCTGCGTGCGCGCCACCTGCGTCGATTGCTGCTCCTACGGCTTCATCCCCATCATCGTGCGCGACGCGGTTGGCGACCGCCATCCTGCGCCGCACGAGGCGAACCTCTTCGACATGGACGCCAAATATGGCGACGTCGTCAGCGAAGCCGAGACCCTCGCTTATCTCAATTCGATCGGAACGCCGTAATGTCCAAGCCAAGCCTCCGGGCCGCCATCGAATCCGGACGGTTCGTCACCGCCCCCGGCATCCACGACATGATCACCGCGGTCGTCGCCAACAAAGTCGGCTTCGATTTCGTTTATGGCACAGGCTTCTGGATGACCGCCTCGGCGCTGGGCCTGCCCGATGCTGGGATTGCATCGTACACGCAGATGCTCGATCGCATGGCGACGTTGGCCCGCACCGTCAATGCCAGCGTCATCGCCGATGCCGACACCGGCTATGGCGGCCTGCTCAATGTCCACCATACGGTACGCGGCTACGAGGAGGCGGGGATTGCCGGCATCCAGATCGAGGATCAGGAATTCCCCAAGAAGTGCGGCCACACACCCTTCAAGCGCGTGGTGCCGATCGAGGATATGGTCGAGAAGGTCAAGGTCGCCTGCGAGGCGCGACGCAACCCACGCGAGACGCTGATCATCGCCCGCACCGATGCCCGCCAGACGGATGGCTTCGAGGGCGCCATGAAGCGCGGTCTCGCCTATGCCGAGGCCGGGGCCGACATCGTATTCCTCGAGGCGTTGGAGAGCGAGGCCGAAATGCGCGAGGCCTGCCGGCGTATCTCGAAGCCAATGATGGCCAATATGGCCGACGGCGGCAAAACGCCGATCCGCAGCAACACGGAACTCGCCGAAATCGGCTATAAACTTGCGATCTATCCCTCGGCGACCGGCCTCGCGGCCGCCAAGGCGGTGGAAAACGCGCTCACCGTGCTGAAGACCGAGGGCACGTCCAACTCGCCCAATCTGCCGCTCTTTCCGTTCAGCGAGTTCAATTCCCTGATCGGCTTTGAGGAGGTGTGGGCATTCGAGCGAAAATGGGCCCGTCCGGAGAGCAAGTAAATGCCGAAAATCGCGTGTATCGGTGCCGGAACGGTCGGACGCGCCTGGGCCGTGGTATTTGCCCGCGGCGGCTATGAGGTTTCGCTCTACGACGCGCTCGACGGTGAAGTGACAGGCCGCGCCCTGCCCTCGGCGCTCGAAACGCTAAATCTCCTCGCCTCGGGCGGATTGCTCGACGAACCCGCGGAGACCGTCTTCGCTCGCATCCACTCGGCCGCTTCAGTCGACGAGGCCGTCGCCGGCGCGGCGCTCGTTCAGGAGAGCGTGCGGGAGAACCGGGAGGTCAAGCGCCAGGTGTTCGCGGAGATCGCCGCGGCGGCGCCGGCGGATTGCCTGTTGTGCTCCTCGACCTCGGCGATTCCGGGCAGCGACTTCCTCGGCGACATCCCCTATCCCGAACGGGCGCTTGTGGCCCATCCGGTCAATCCGCCCTCGCTCATTCCTCTCGTCGAACTCTGCGCGACGCGTTGGACCAGCCCCGAAGCGCTGGCGCGGACCAGGCAGATGATGGCCGCCATGGGCATGAAGCCGGTCACCGTACTCAAGGAGATCGACGGCTTCCTGCTCAACCGTCTGCAGTTCACGCTGGTAGCGGAGGCGCTGCACCTCGTCGGCGAAGGCTATTGCAGCGCCGAAGACATCGACACGGTGATGACGCAGGGACTGGCCTTGCGCTGGGTCTCGATCGGGCCCTTCGAGACCATGCATCTCAACGCCAGCCAGGGCTTTCAGGGCTTTGCCGACGGGCTCGGGCCGATGATGCGGCGGCTCGGCGCCGATGCCCGCACCGATTACGACTGGACGCCCGAACTGATCACGAAAATTCACGACTGTCTCGCGTCCCGCACCCCCGTCGACCGCATTCCGGACCGTCAGGCGTGGCGCAACCGGCGCGTCATGGCCGCTCGAAAGATGCAACAGCAGGAGTAAGGGGCGGGCCGCTGAAGTCCGGGCGCCTTCGTTCTGTCCGGCGGCGTGGCGAAATCGTCCGAAGCCGCCGGGTGCCGCCAAGTTCCCAGCGAAGGGCG
>Ga0134128_10009794_pt1 | contig 11495 bp, 10 predicted proteins | sample KB31754_FD_96462 | JGI IMG/M metagenome (GOLD analysis project Ga0134128, IMG submission 96462) | Terrestrial soil microbial communities with excess Nitrogen fertilizer from Kellogg Biological Station, Michigan, USA - KB3-175-4 | ecosystem: Environmental > Terrestrial > Soil > Unclassified ...
CGCGCCTACATCTTCGGAGACCTGCATGACCTTGGCGATTGACGGCGCCGGCATCTTCGCCACGCTGCCGCGGCACCGGCTGCGGCGCTGGCCCGATGTCGGCGGCCTCGCCGGCGTGGACGAAGCGGGCTGCGCTCCGCTGGCGGGTCCCGTCGTGGTCGCGGCGGTCATCCTCGACCCCGCACGTCGCATCAATGGTCTCGATGACTCCAAGGTGCTGTCCGCGCTGGTCCGCGAAAAACTCTACGCACGCATCGCGGCGCGCGCGCACGCGTGGAGCGTGGTCGCCGTGGACGTCGAAGAGATCGACCGGATCAACATCTACCACGCGCGCATGATCGGGATGGTGCGCGCACTGGAACGCCTCGCATACGCGCCAGCATTCGCGCTGATCGACGGCAATCGACTTCCTCGGCCGCTGCCCTGTCCCGCACGCGCAGTGGTGGACGGAGACGCGATCGCTCCGGCCATCAGCGCCGCGTCGATCATCGCCAAAGTCACCCGCGACCGGATGATGCGCGAGATGGATGCACGCTGGCCCGGCTACGGTTTCGCGCAACACAAGGGATACCCGACCAAGGACCACGTCGCGGCGCTGCAGCGCCTCGGACCCTGTCCCGAACATCGGCGCAGCTTCGCGCCGGTGCGCGATGCCTGCCTTCGCTTCGGGTGAACGGCGGTCGGCGGCTGTCGACCCTGAGCGGAGCTTCATGCCTGCTACCTTGAACGGCAGCTTTCGGTTTTGGCCTAGCCACGACTCGAAGAATTGACGCGATCGATTCCGATGGGATTGAACGGGATGCCGCGTATACGTGTTCCCAAGTGCCTGCGGGGACGGTCGGGTCGTCATTGACCGCCGCGACAGCGCATTCTTTACGCAGAATTTATGCGGGCGGGTGATTTCGATACCCCGTTTTTATTCGCGAACTCCGAGCATACGCACCGAATCCAGACACGGGCCGGTCGCGATGGACTTCGTTTACCTGCTGTTCCTTTTTTTGTTGTCCGGCGCAACGCTGGGCTTTTTGTTGATCTGCGATCGCCTGATGGTGCGTCGATGAGTGGCCTGTATACCTTCGACGCGCTGATCGGCATCGGGTTGGCGCTCTACCTCTGCGCAGCCCTGCTCAAGCCGGAGTGGTTCGAATGACCACCAACGACCTGATCCAAGTGCTGGTGTATCTGGCCGTGCTGCTGGCGCTGATATGGCCGGTCGGCCGCTACGTGGCGAAGGTGTTCGCCGACGCACCCAACCGCGTTACGCGCTTCGGCGCACCGGCAGAGCGCGCGTTGTATCGGCTCGCCGGGATCCGCGCCGATCGGGAAATGGACTGGAAGCGCTACGCATTGGCGATGCTGGTGTTCAACGTGCTGGGCGCGTTGGCCGTGTATGCGCTGCAACGCGTGCAGCAATGGCTGCCGCTGAATCCGCAGCACTTCGGCGCGGTATCGCCGGACTCGGCGATGAACACCGCGATCAGCTTCGCCACCAACACCAACTGGCAGGGTTACGCCGGCGAAGCGACGATGAGTTATCTCACCGACATGCTGGCGCTGACGGTGCAGAACTTCCTGTCGGCGGCGACGGGCATCGCGGTGCTGGTCGCGGTGGTGCGCGGCTTCGCGCGTTGCTCGGCGCAGACCCTCGGCAATTTCTGGGTGGACCTGACGCGCGCCACGCTTTACGTGCTGTTGCCGCTGTCGTTGGTGGTCAGCCTGCTGCTGGTTTCGCAGGGCGTGATCCAGAACTTCGAGCCTTATGTCGACGTGCCGGCAGTGCAGGCGAGCAGTTACACCACGACGACGAAAGACACCGCCGGGCAGGACATCCCGAAAACGATTCCGGTGACCACGCAGACGCTGCCGATGGGCCCGGCCGCGTCGCAGGTGGCGATCAAGATGTTGGGCACGAACGGCGGCGGCTTCTTCAATGCCAATTCGGCGCACCCTTACGAGAACCCGACGCCGTTCTCCAATTTCATCGAGATGCTGGCGATCTTCCTGATCCCCGGCGGGCTGTGCATCACCTTCGGACGAATGGTCGGCGACAAGCGCCAGGGTTGGGCGATCCTGGCGGCGATGCTGGTGATCTTCGTGCCACTGGCGTTGGGCTGCATCGCCGCCGAGCAGGCCGGCAATCCGGTACTGCACGGCCTCGCGGTCCATCAGCACGCGAGCGCGCTGCAGGCCGGCGGAAACATGGAAGGCAAGGAGACCCGGTTCGGCATTGCTGCGAGCGGACTGTTCGCGACGATCACGACCGCGGCCTCGTGCGGCGCCGTGAACGCGATGCACGATTCGTTCACCGCGCTGGGTGGACTGGTGCCGATGTGGCTGATGCAACTCGGCGAAGTCATCTTCGGTGGCGTCGGCTCCGGCCTGTACGGCATGCTTGCGTTCGCCGTGGTCGCAGTGTTCATCGCCGGACTGATGGTCGGGCGCACCCCCGAATACCTCGGCAAGAAGATCGAAGCCTACGAAATGAAGATGGCCAGCCTCGCGGTGCTGCTGCCATGCGCACTTGTCGTGGTCTGCGCCGCGATCGCGGTGATGGTCCCTGCCGGTGCGGGCGCGGTCGGCAACCCCGGCGCGCACGGCTTCAGCGAAATCCTGTACGCGGTCAGTTCGGCATCGAACAACAACGGCAGCGCATTCGCGGGATTGAACGCAAACACGCCGTTCTGGAACGTGCTGCTGGGCGTGTGCATGTTTTTTGCCCGCTTCCCGCTCGCGATCGCGATGCTGGCGCTGGCCGGTTCGCTCGCGGCCAAAAAGCATATTCCGGTTTCGGCCGGCACGCTGCCGACGCATACGCCGCTGTTCGTGGTGTTGCTGGCCTCGGTCGTGATCGTGGTCGGCGCGCTCACCTTCCTGCCGGCGCTGGCGCTGGGACCGATCGCCGAATACCTGATGGCCGCGCACTGACCAGGAAAGCCAATCATGACTTCGCATACACACGCCTTCAGCCGCTTCGGCCGCGAGCTGGTCCTGAAAGCCGCCGCCGACGCGCTCCGCAAGTTGTCGCCGCGCCTGCAGTTCAGGAATCCGGTGATGTTCGTGGTGTTCGTGTGCAGTGTGCTGACTACGCTGCTGTGGGCGCAAGCCGTCATGCGCCATGGCGAAGCGCCGGCCGGCTTCATCTTCTGGATCAGCGTGTGGTTGTGGTTCACCCTGCTGTTCGCCAACTTCGCCGAAGCCTTGGCCGAGGGCCGTGGCAAGGCGCAGGCGGCCGCGCTGCGCAGTACGCGCAAGGATGTGATTGCCAAGAAGCTGTCGGCGCCGTCGCGCAGTGCTTCGATCACCTTCGTGCCGTCCGCCGAGTTGCGCAGTGACGATCACGTGCTGGTCGAAACCGGTGACACCGTTCCCGGTGACGGCGAAGTGGTCGAGGGCGCGGCCAGCATCGACGAAAGCGCGATCACGGGTGAATCCGCGCCGGTGATCCGCGAACCCGGTGGCGATCGCAGCGCGGTGACCGGCGGCACCCGGGTGTTGTCGGACTGGCTGGTGGTGCGCATCACGCGCAATCCCGGCGAGAGTTTCCTGGACCGGATGATCGCAATGGTGGAAGGCGCGGCGCGGCGCAAGACGCCGAACGAGATCGCGCTGACCATCCTGCTCGCGAAGTTCACGCTGATCTTCCTGCTCGCCTGTGCAACGTTGCTGCCGTATTCGATCTACAGCGTCGAAGTAACCCGCGCTGGACATCCGATCACGCTGACCGTCCTGATTGCATTGCTGGTGTGCCTGATCCCGACCACGATCGGCGCACTGCTGTCCGCGATCGGCATCGCGGGCATGGACCGGATGATCCGCGCCAACGTGATCGCGACGTCCGGCCGCGCGGTGGAGGCTGCCGGCGACGTGGACGTGCTGCTGCTGGACAAGACCGGCACGATCACGCTGGGCAACCGCGAGGCGACGGCCTTCCATCCAGCGCCCGGCGTGGAAGAACGCACACTGGCCGAAGCGGCGCAGCTCGCCTCGCTGGCCGACGAAACACCGGAAGGCCGCAGCGTGGTGGTGCTGGCGAAAGAGAAATTCGGCCTGCGTGAACGGCAACTCGAAGCGCTGCACCCGCAGTTCGTGCCGTTCACTGCGCAGACGCGGATGAGCGGCGTGGACGTGGATGGCCGTTCGATACGCAAGGGCGCGCTGGACACCGTCGAGAAGTACCTGCACCGGCTGGGTAGTCCGCTGCCGCCGCGCGTGAAGCAGGCCGCCGAGGACATCGCGCGGCGCGGCGCCACGCCGCTGATCGTCACCGAAGATGCGGCCGCGCTGGGCGTGATCGAACTGAAGGACATCGTCAAGGGCGGCATCAAGGAACGTTTTGCCGAGATGCGCAAGATGGGCATCAAGACGGTGATGATCACCGGCGACAATCCGTTGACGGCCGCGGCCATTGCGGCCGAAGCCGGCGTGGACGATTTTCTCGCTGAGGCGACGCCGGAAGCCAAGCTCAAGCTGATCCGCGAGATGCAGGCCGAGAACCGGCTGGTGGCGATGTGCGGCGATGGCACCAACGATGCACCCGCGCTGGCGCAGGCCGACGTGGCGGTGGCGATGAACACCGGCACGCAAGCGGCCAAGGAAGCCGGCAACATGGTCGACCTCGATTCCAACCCGACCAAGTTGATCGAGGTGGTCGAGATCGGCAAGCAGATGCTGATCACGCGCGGTGCACTGACCACGTTTTCCATCGCCAACGACATCGCCAAGTATTTCGCGATCATCCCGGCCGCGTTCGCGACGACCTATCCGGCCCTGAACGCGCTCAACCTGATGCACCTGGCCACGCCGCGCAGCGCGATCCTGTCGGCGGTGATCTTCAACGCGCTGATCATCGTGTTCCTGATTCCGCTCGCACTGAAGGGCGTGAAGTACCGCGCGCATGGAGCCGGTGCGCTGTTGCGCCGGAATCTCCTGGTCTACGGCTTGGGCGGCATCGTGGTGCCGTTCATAGGCATCAAGTTGATCGACATGTTGCTGGCGCTGATGGGGTGGGTGTGATGCGCAAGCTCATCGCTATCCTCGCCATCGCGGCTGCGCTTGGTGTCACCGCTGCGCGCGCCGACGATGCGTCGAACCCTTCCGTTACGGGCAACGTGGCGATCATGTCCGATTACATGTTCCGGGGATTGACCCAGACCTGGGGCAAGCCCGCAATCCAGGGCGGTGCCGATTACGCCACTGCGAACGGCTTCGCGACCGGCTTCTGGGCTTCGAGCATCAGCCAGCGCAGTTATCCCGGCGGTGCGATGGAGCTGGATCTGTACGGGAGCTACGGCCACACGTTCGGAAACGACGGGTCGTGGCGCGCGGGCCTCTACGGCTACGTCTATCCCGGCGGCAACCTCGGTCACGCGAACCCACATCTGCCTTCGGGTTCGTTCGACACCCTCGAAGCCAACATCGCGCTGGGCTGGAAAGGATTCACGCTGAAATACAACCGCGCGCTCACTGATTACTTCGGCGCGGACGTGGAAGAAGGCTACCTCGGTAATTCGCCGGGCACGAGTTATCTGCAACTCGACGCCACGCTGCCGCTGCACGGCACCTGGAGCCTTGCGTTGCAAGCAGGACATACGCACTACACCACCACGTTGGTTGTGCCGTTTGCCAACGGCGCGAACAATCCGAGTTACAGCGACTTCGGTGCGACACTGAAGTATCAGCTCGCGACGCGCTGGTCGCTGAGCGGCGGCATGACGCATGCCACCAATGCTGCCTATTACCACCGCACGGCCAGCCTGCTGAATCCGGGCGAGATCCTCGATGTGGGCGGCACGCGCGGGTTTCTGATGCTTCAAGGCACTTTCTGAGGGAGATTCGTCATGGCCCGGTTGCTGCGCCAAGCCATCGTCCTGTTGCTACTGTTGACCGCGATCACCGGCATCGCCTACCCATTTGCCGTCACTGGCATCGCACAGCTCGTATTCCCGCATCAGGCCAACGGCAGTCTGATCCTGCGCGACGGCAAGCCGGTCGGCTCGGCGCTGATAGGCCAGTCGTTCACGGATCCGAAATATTTTTGGGGGCGCCCTTCAGCCACGGCGCCGCAACCCTACAACGGCACGGCTTCGGCCGGATCCAATCTCGGCCCCGCCAACCCCGCGTTGAGGGTTGCGATAAAGCAGCGCATCGCCGCATTGCGCGCGGCCGATCCCGACAACCGTGCGCCGGTGCCGGTGGATCTGGTGATGGCGTCGGGAAGCGGACTCGACCCGGATATCTCGCCAGCCGCGGCGCTGTATCAGTCGAGCCGCGTCGCACACGCGCGCGGCCTGCCGCCCGACGGAGTGCGCGCGCTGATCCAGCGCCACACCCGTGGCCGCCAGTTCGGCGTGCTGGGTGAACCGCGCGTCAACGTCCTGGAATTGAATCTTGCGTTGGACAGGCTGGCGGCGCGTTGATGCGCTAACGTAACGCCGCCTGCTCAACCGGTTCACTCATGGCCGAAGTCATTCGCGAAGCACGTGCCGATGCGCTGCTCGATGCCGTCGAGAGTGAACGGCAGCGCGGGCTGAAGATCTTCCTGGGCGCCGCACCCGGTGTCGGCAAGACCTGGGCGATGTTGTCCGCCGCGCGCGAACTCAAGAAACAGAGTGTGGATATAGTGGTGGGCATCGTCGAAACCCACGGCCGCGCCGAAACCGCTGCGCTGCTGGAGGGGCTGGAGGTGCTGCCGCGCCGGCATGTGAGTTATCGCGACCGCAATTTCGAGGAATTCGACCTCGATGCTGCCTTGGCGCGCAAACCGGCGGTGCTGTTGGTGGACGAACTCGCGCATACCAACCTGCCGGGCGGCCGCCACGAGCGACGCTGGCAGGACATCGCCGAACTGCTCGACGCCGACATCGAGGTGTACACCGCACTCAACGTGCAGCACCTCGAAAGCCTCAATGACCAAGTGCGGCATATCACGGGTATAAACGTACGCGAACGCGTGCCGGATGCCTTTCTCGATCGCGCCCGCGACATCGTGCTGGTGGACCTGCCTCCACGCGAACTCATCCAGCGGCTGAAGCAGGGCAAGGTGTACGTACCGGAAACCGCTGCGGCAGCGTTGGATGCGTTCTTCACCCCGACCAATCTCGCCTCGTTGCGCGAGCTTGCAGTGGAAACCGTGGGCGCCTACGTCGAAAGCGACCTGCGAGGCACCATGCTGGCGCGCGGCGCGGCCATGCCGGTGCGCCGCCGGGTGCTGGCGGCGATCGACGGGTTTGCGCAGAGCGACTACCTGGTGCGCATGGCGCGGCGAATTGCTGAACGCCGCGGCGCACGCTGGGGCGCAGCCTTCGTGGACACTGGTGCGCCAATCGAGCCGCGGCGGCGTGAGCGGTTGGAAGCCGCGCTCCGACTGGCCACGCGGCTGGGCGGTGATGGCGAAATCCTGCGCGGACACGCCATCGCGGACGAACTGTTGGCCTACGCCGAGCGCGAAGGTGTCGGCCAGATCATCCTTGGCCGCACGCGCGAACGTCTATTCGCGCGCATGGCGGGGCGTTCGCTGACCCAGCAGGTGCTCCATCGCGGCGCCCATCTCGAACTCACCATCATCGCCACGCCCGTCGAGCGCGCCGCAGCGCGCCGACGGCTGCGACTGCCACGCCCGCCGGGTGGCCTGGGTCGACGCCGCGAATACTTCTTTGCCACCCTCACCACGATCGTGGCTTTGGCATGCGCCTTCATCGCCGAGCGCTACCTCTCGGTGGCCAACCTGTCGCTGATCTTCCTGACCGCGGTGCTGGTCGTCGCGGTGCGCACGAGGATGGCCGTCGCGTTTTACACGGCCGTGTTGTGCTTCATCGCCGACAACTTCTTCTTCATGCCGCCGATTTATACGCTGCAAATCTCCAGCCCCAATGACGTGCTGACCGTATGCCTGTTCCTGGTCGCGGCGCTGGTGTGCAGCCGGCTGGCGACACGGCTGGTATTGCAGCTTGAATCGTTGCGTGCCGCGCACGTGCAATCACGTGCTTTGCTGGCGCTGGGGCATCGTCTGGCAACCAGCACCGACGCGGCCGGTATTCGCGCGGCCGGGGCGTCGGCGCTCGCCCGCACCTTGGGTTGCGAAGCGGCGCTGCTGGCGCGCGATGCATCCGAGACGCTGCGAGTTGCCGCCTCCTCGCCACCGGACATGCGGTTGCAGACTCAGGACCTGGCCGCCGCCGATTGGTGCGAGCGGCACGCTGCGCAGGCCGGCCGCTTCACCGACACGCTGAACGCCGCGCCATGCTGGCTGTTGCCGCTGGGCAGCGAGGACAACCGCGTGGGCGTCGCCGCACTGCGCTTTCCACCAGGCGTCGGCGAGCCCGACACCGATCGGCGCAGCCTGACCTTGACGATGGTTCAGGATATCGGCCAGACGCTGGCACGCGCACGCATGGCCGACGAACTGGAAGGTGCGCGCGTGCAGGGTGAAACCGAGCGCCTGCGCAACGCGCTGCTGTCTTCAGTCTCGCACGACCTGCGCTCGCCGCTGGCGTCGATGATTGGTTCCGCCGGCACGCTCGCGAACTACGGCGAGAAGTTGCCTGCCAATGAGCGGCGCGAACTGCTTGAGGCGATTCTCGGCGAGGGCCAGCGTCTGGATCGCTACATCCAGAATCTTCTCGACATGACCCGCCTTGGCCACGGCACGCTCAAACTAAACCGTGACTGGACCGACGTGGCCGAGATCGTGGCTGCCGCGGTGACGCGATTGCGCAAACTGTTCCCGACTGTACGGATTGATACCGTGCTGCCATCCGATACGGTGCTGTTGTATGTACACCCGGCGCTGATCGAGCAAGCGCTATTCAACATCCTGGAGAACGCGGAGCGTTTCTCGCCGCCGGAACAGCCTGTATTGGTGGATGTACGCATTGCCGGCGACAAGCTGTTGATCGAAGTGAGCGATCGCGGACCCGGCATTCCCGAGGACGAACGTGCGCGCATCTTCGACATGTTCTACTCGGTGTCGCGCGGTGACCGCGCCACCCAGAACACCGGGCTCGGCCTCGCGATCTGCCGCGGAATGATCGGCGCGCACGGCGGCAGCGTGGAGGCCTTGCCGCGCGAAGGTGGCGGCACCACCATCCGGATCACCCTGCCGCTGCCAACTGAACCCGCGGCCCCCGAAGTGCCAGCATGAATGCCGCTCCTCGCGTATTGGTGATCGACGACGAGGCGCAGATCCGGCGCTTCCTCGACATCGGTCTGCGTGCGGAAGGCTACGAGGTGCTGCAGGCTGCCACCGCTGCCGAGGGCTTGGTGCAGGCCGCGACACGCGAGCCCGACTTGGTGATCCTCGACCTCGGCCTTCCGGATCGCGACGGCCACGAGGTGTTGTCCGAACTGCGCCAATGGAGCCAGGTGCCGGTGCTGATGCTGTCGGTGCGCAGCACGGAAACCGAAAAGGTGCGCGCGCTGGACGCCGGCGCCAATGATTACGTCACCAAACCGTTCGGCATCCAGGAATTGATGGCGCGCCTGCGCGCATTGCTGCGTGATCGCGCTCGATCCGGGACGCAGGAAGCAGAGCCACGTTATGACGACGGCCGGCTCGGCATTGACCTCGCGCGGCGTGAGGTGATGCTCGACGGCTCGCCGCTTTCGCTCACTCGCAAGGAGTACGCCGTGCTTGCCTTGCTGCTTCGCCACGCCGGGCGCGTAGTCACCCAGCAGCAATTGTTGCGCGGAGTGTGGGGGGCGAGCCACGTGCGGGACAGCCAATACCTGCGTATCGTGATCGGCAAACTGCGGCAAAAACTTGGCGACGACCCCGCGCAACCGCGCTGGCTGAAAACGGAACCGGGCGTCGGTTATCGCTTCATTGGACGCAACGACTAATATGAAACATGGTGTTCCGAATAGGTTTGATGGCCGGGACTTTGATCTATAGGCGGACGCTCAACGTGGCCCCAGCAAAGGCTGCTGTTGACCGCCTCTGGTCGTAGCCGCCTACGGTGTACTGCCGGAGCATGAGCGATCGCGACAACCTCCGTGCCGCCAATGGCCGGAACAGACCGCCACCGGGCCGGAACCCGGCGTTACTCGCAGCGAAATTCCACGGTCGCGCGGGCGAGCTTGCCGGGCGCGGCGAGCGTGCCGGGCGTGGCATCGTTTTCGTTCGAAGCAATCACGACGGCAGATTTGTCGCGTCGCTTGCAATACGCATCGGCGTCCCCGACGAGGCTGGCCTTCTCCCGGGCGCCACTCAGGCGCGCCGACGACCCCGTGACCACAAACGCCCCATCGCGCGCGGGCATGACGAACGACCTTGACCCGCACCCGGCCAGCACAACGACCGCCAGGCAAATTGCAAAACGCAAAGACACGATACGTTCCCCTCTCGTTGATGTTATTCCACTGTCTGGACCGCCGATCCGGATGCGCAATCGACCAGGGACCACGGGTTGCCCCGGTTTGAATCGCCAGGAACGCAAGGTACACCCGATCGGGCCGCTTGCCATCAAGCGCGGTCCATGTCGCCGGATGCCTGGCAGCAAAGCAAGTGTGGCAGAATGCACGCGCCATCGAGGGGAAGCAGCGATGAAAAAGGCGTTGCTGTTTGTCTGCATTGCATTGGTGTGCAACTGTCTCGGCGCAAAGTCCCTGCCACCGGGTGCGACTCCGCCGGGCGATCTTGGCAAGACGCTCGATGGGCAAGACATGCGCGTTTCCGCCTTGCACGGCAAGGTGGTGGTGATCAGTTTCTGGGCCACCTGGTGCGGATACTGCATGAAAGAGATGCCCGTGCTCGCCGGATTGCAATCGACCGCCATGGAGCGCGGCTATCCGCTACAGGTCGTCGAGATCAATTACGAAGAAGATCATCGCGTCTTCTCGCGGGCGACACATTTGCTGATGCCGAAGCTGCCGGGCCTAATCATGACATGGGACAGGACCGGGGCGTTGAACAAGTCCTTCGGACTGAGCGGGACGCTGCCGACCATGATCCTGTTGCACCGGGACGGCACGGTGGCCGCCATCCATGTCGGTTATGACGAAGACATGCTCAACCCGCTGGCGGCCGAAATCACCAAGCTCATGAACGAGCCCGCGCCGCCGCCCTTGGCCGCCGTGGCGTCACCGGTACCAAGCGCGCACTGATCCCGCGCCGGTCGGGCCTCGCTGGGTGTTGCCGTTCCACTGTCAAGCTTGCCGCCCCTGCCGGGGGACAATACGCTTGCCGGGATACCACGAAGCCCGCCATGCCGATCCGCTACATCCACCTGCGCACCCACAGCGAATATTCGCTGCGCGATTCGACGATCCGCATTCCGGAAAAGCCGGAGTATGGCGATCCGGCCAAGGCCAAGCAGGCGAACCTGGTCAGCCGCGCGGTGGAACTGGGCCTGCCGGCGCTGGCGCTGACCGACGACTCCAATCTGTTCGCGCAGATCAAGTTCTACCGCGCCTGCGAAAAGGCGGGCATCAAGCCGATCGTCGGCTGCGATGCATGGATCGCGAATGCCGATGATCCGACGCGCCCCGATCGCCTGACA
>Ga0134128_10009795_pt1 | contig 11495 bp, 8 predicted proteins | sample KB31754_FD_96462 | JGI IMG/M metagenome (GOLD analysis project Ga0134128, IMG submission 96462) | Terrestrial soil microbial communities with excess Nitrogen fertilizer from Kellogg Biological Station, Michigan, USA - KB3-175-4 | ecosystem: Environmental > Terrestrial > Soil > Unclassified ...
GCCGCCCAGGTTCTCGGGCACGTTGATCTGGCCGAAGTACAGATAGTTGCCTGCGAGCGCGAGCGACGTGAGCCCGGAGAACACCACGGCGGTGATCATGATGCCGTTGGTGCGGCTCTCGAAATCGCGCGCCAACTCCTCGATTGCGAAAATGATGCCGGCGAGGGGCGTATTGAACGCGGCCGATAGCCCCGCCGCAGCTCCGGCCAGCAGGAGCCGGCGCTCGAGCTGCGCGCTGCGGTGCGGGTAGAAGCGACGGCTCTCCGCCATGATCGCGGCCCCGATGTGCACCGTCGGTCCTTCTCGGCCGATCGTGAGGCCGCCCAACAGGCCGATCAGCGAAATGCCGATTTTTCCCAGCACCACGCGCAGGCCGAACAACCGCCGCATCAAAGTGTCTTCGTCTTCCATGCGCGGCGCGTGGAGAGCGGCAATCACCTGCGGAATGCCGCTGCCTTCGCTGCCTGTGAACCAGCGCCGCGTGAGAAACAGCGCAAGGACCGTCAGGACCGGTGTGATTGCGAATGCAAGCCACGGGCGGCCGGCGATCAGGCGGAGAAACGCGTTGGATACTTCCGTACTCAACTCGGCGTACGACACCGAGACCAGACCCACGAGAAGCGCCGCGCCCCAGGGGACGCCCACTTGCAGCAGGAGCCGTCTGGATCGAGTGCCGAGGAGCCGACGCTTGGCGCGCTCGCGAAGTCTCTCGTGTGAGCCGCTGTCGGGACTCCCCGCTGAGCCTTGCTGCGCGGAAGTCATCCGCTGACGTGAGCGCGATTGATGGTGATATCCGTGGTCATTGCCATGCCCGACTGTCCGGCCGAGTGTGCCAGGACGGGCACGAAAAGTCCTACCTCGACCCGCGCGGACGTGCAACCGAGCTCGGCTGGCCTTCGAGTCGGTGCTGCGCTTACCAGACCGGCATGCCGTTAAAACGCCGCACGCGCCGTGAGGAGCCAGGCGTCATTGAAAGTTCTGAACGAACTCACGACCCACTGGTAGCCGCCGCCAATGATGAGGCGGACGCGCTGATTCACCTGGAAGCGGCCGAGGACGATACCCGCGGTGAGCGCGGTCTGCGACTTACCATCGTTCGGGCCACCATGAAAATAGGTATAGGTGGTCTCAACTTCAGGCCAAAGCCTGCCGAGGTGCCCTTGAAAGGCGGTGTTCCAGGTGACCGGACGGCCTAGAGCGCTCGAGTCGCCCGTTGGGATCGCGATCCCCAGGGTGGATTGGATGTCAAAACCCGTGTTGCGGTTGCCCCAGCCTTTGCCAGCGGCAAGAGAGGGTGTAATGACGCTCTTGCGGTTGGAGAAGGCGTCACCTCCCACTGGCAGACTCACACCGAGAAAGCCTGTGACGATGTAGTTGCCGTGCTCTTCGTTCCCCGACGCAAGGCGAAATTTGAGCAGCAACGGCTCATCGGCCCAGCCCGCGGTGCGGCCTCTCGGGCTCTCGCGCACCTCATAGGCCGGTAAGCCGATGATCATTTCGACATTGGATGCCGGGATGAGCTCGATGCCCTTGCCGCCATAGCTGTCGAGCGTGACATTCCCGGGACGCTGTTGCCAGGTTTGGTCGTATCGCAGCTCCTGCTCCAGGCGCGGAGTGACTGTGATCACCGGAGTCATCCAATGAGGCTGCGATTCCTTGGCACCGTCGGAGGTGGCAAACCAGCGCTCGACGGGCCCTTCGTCGGCGGATGCCTCGGACACGCGAATCGTCACGGCTAGCAGCAAGATGAGCGCGAAGGAGGAGACGCGGAGCTTTCCGGGCATGGGTCTACCGTTATGTTTATTCGTGCATATCGATAGCAGCTCCTTCAAGAGATTGCAAGGCAACACGCCCCGGGCGCGTGCGGCGCGCTAAAATGCTATCGAGGAGCGCGAGTGGCCAAGGCGCGTGTTCGATTCAGAATCGATCTCGGAAGCTCGGGTTCCATAGGCCCGGGCAAGATCGCGCTGCTCGAGGCTATCGAGCGCACCGGCTCATTGTCGAGCGCGGCTCGTGAGCTCGGCATGAGCTATCGGTACGCCTGGTCGCTGCTCATGGACCTCAACGAGTGCTTTACGGAGCCCACCGCCAAGGCGAGCGTTGGCGGGAGAAGCGGTGGCGGTGCCGCAGTGACACCGTTCGGACGCGAGCTGATCGCCGCCTTTCGGAGCCTCGAGGCAGAGGTGCAGGATCGCGCAAAGCGGCACCTGATGGCCGTCGTGCGTAGAGCCCGTCAGACTACCGAGCATCAACCTCGCGCGCCGCAACCGCTGCGTCGCCCGCCCCGAAAGGCCCAATCCTGACGGCGATCGAGCGCTGGGAAGTGTTGTCCGTGGGATGCCGCGAAGCGTCCGGTTATACGTTGGAGAAGGTCATGAGTAATGATCTCGCCTACAAGACAGCGCTGATTGTCGGAGCAGGGTCCGGCATCAGTGCTTCCGTGGCCCGCCGCCTGGCGACACTCGGTACGAAGGTAGGCCTGGCGTCGCGCGACACGACCAAGCTCGCCAGGATTGCTGGAGAGGTCGGCGCGGTTACGTTCAGCGCCGACGCATCCGAGCCGGATGCTGTCGCCGAGCTCTTTGACGAGTTCGACCGGCGTATCGGCACGCCTGACATCGTGCTGTACAACGCAAGCGGCCGCCTGCGGGGTCCGATCGCGGAGCTCGATCCTGGCGCCGTTGCGAAGGCGATCGCCATATCGGCCTTTGGCGGCTTCCTCGTGGTGCAGCAGGCGGCACGACGTATGGTACCCAGAGGTTACGGTGCCATCCTGCTGACCGGTGCCACCGCGAGCGTCAAGGGATTCGCGCTCTCCTCGGCTTTTGCGATGGGTAAGTTCGCCCTGCGCGGCCTTGCTCAGAGCGCGGCCCGCGAGCTCGGACCCAAGGGAATTCACGTCGCTCATTTCGTGATTGACGGAGGAGTGCGTGGTACGCACCACCCAGATCCGCCCGAGAACCCGGACAGCACCCTCGATCCCGATGCGATTGCACAGACCTATGTCGATGTGCTCCGCCAGCCGCGGAGCGCCTGGTCGCTCGAAGTCGAGCTCAGACCATGGGTCGAGCGCTTCTAAGGCTGGAGCATCGATTTGCTCGCGCTGCAGTTTCGCCGGGAATAATCGTCTCGACTGTCAATCTCGGTCAAGGCGTTGGCCGGCGGGATCAAGAGTCCGGCTGTCGACACTTCTATCATCGTTGGGCGGCGAGTGCTCATCATTCGCTGCCGAACCGCTGTGGACTCGAGATGACTAGCCAGAACGATGCAGAACGCAATCTCGCTACCGGCGCGCGCCGGGGCGCCCAGGTGCTTGAGCGCTTGCGGGAGCGGCCGCCTGCGATCTGGTATCGGGGCGAGGCGGTGCGCGATGTGAGCTCGCACCCGGCGTTTCGGGGCGGGGTGGCAACGCTCGCATCGCTCTACGATGTGCAATGGGAGCGCCCCGAGGTGACGCTCTACGAGTCCCCCTCGAGCGGGCGGAAGGTCGCTCGCTCGTTCATGATGCCGAGAACCCACGCGCAGCTGCAAAGCATCAGCGCGGCGATGAGGGTGTGGGCGCAGTACACCCACGGGATGATGGGGCGGGTGCCCGACTACCTCAATCGGGCGCTCACGGGCTATGCGGCCGGTGCTCCTTTCCTTGCCGAGGCGGACCCGCGGTTCGGTGCGAACGCGGTGCGCTACTACGAGTACCTGCGCGAGAACGACTTGTGTCTCACGCACACGCTCATTCCCCCGCAGGCGAACCGGGCGGTGAGTGCGGCCAAGCAGGCCGATCCCTTCCTTGCGGCGCGCATCAAGGAGGAGACCGAGGCGGGGATCGTCATTCGCGGCTGCCGCATGCTTGCAACGCTGCCGATCTCCGATGAGCTGATGGTGTTTCCCTCCACGCTCCTGAAGAGCCCCGAGGAGGATGCCCCGTATGCCTTCGGGTTTTGCATTCCGAACGACACCGCGGGGCTTAAGTTCATCTGCCGCGAGAGCCTTGACTACGGGCGCTCGCATTTCGACCACCCGCTCGGCTCGCGCTACGAGGAGATGGATGCGGTGGTGGTGTTCGAGGATGTGTTCGTGCCCTGGGAGAACGTCTTTCTGTATCGGGACATCAAGCGCTGCAACGAGGCGTATGCGAGGACGGGGGCGGTGGTGCACATGACCCACCAGGTGGTGGTGAAGAACATCGCGAAGACCGAGTTCCTGCTCGGGCTTGCCTCTCTCATGGTGAGCGCCATTGGCGCTGAGGTTTTCCAGCACATCCAGGAGAAGCTCGCCGAGCTGTGGATCAATCTCGAGACGATGAAGGCGTTCCTGCGCACCGCCGAGGCGGATGCGGCACTTGATGAGTGGGGGGTGATGCGCCCGGCGTGGAACCCCCTTGATGCGGCGCGCAATCTCTATCCGCGCCTTTATCCTCGCATGGTCGAGATCATCCAGCAGATCGGGGCAAGCGGGCTTGTGGCGATGCCGACGGAGGCGGACCTCAAGGGGCCCCTGGCCGAGGACATCAAGAAGTACTACCAGGCCGCCCGTGCGGAGGCCTTCGAGCGCATTCCCCTCTATCGGCTCGCCTGGGATACGGCGGTCTCCGCATTCGGGTCGCGCCAGGTGCTCTACGAGCGGTTCTTCTTCGGCGATCCGGTGCGCATGGCCGGCGCGCTCGTCGCAGGCCACGGCGCGCAGATTCAGGAATACGCAGAGAAGGTGCGCGCATTCGTGAAGCTCGGGCGCGATGAGGCACTCGCATGAGCGCCTCGATTCCCGCGTTCGAGTCGGCGACGGCACTCATCGAGCGACTTCGCGCCCGCAAGGTCGGCGCGCGCGAGCTGCTCGAGTACTACATACGGCGCATCGAGCGCTACGACGGCATGATCAATGCCGTGATCGTTCGCGACTTCGCGCGAGCGCGGGAGCGCGCGGATGCCGCGGATCGTGCGCTCGGACGCGGCGAGCGGGCCGGCCCGCTGCACGGGCTCCCGATGACGATCAAGGAATCCTTTCACTTCGCGGGAACGCCGACCACGTTCGGCTTTCCGCAATTTCGCGACAATGTGGCGACGACGAACGCGGTCGTCGTCGAGCGGCTGCTGAACGCCGGCGCGGTGATCTTCGGAAAGAGCAACGTTCCGCCCGGCTTGATGGACGGCCAGAGCTGGAACGAGATCCACGGCCGCACGAACAATCCCTGGGATCGGTCGCGCACGCCGGGCGGCTCCTCCGGAGGCGCCGCGGCAGCGCTTGCGGCGGGCTTGACCGGCCTCGAGCTCGGCAGCGACATCGCGTCCTCCATTCGCAATCCCGCTCATTACTGCGGAGTCTTCGGTCACAAGCCCACCTACGGCCTGTGTCCGCAACGGGGCCACATGGTGCTCGAGATGCTCCAGAGCGTCGACATCGGCGTCATGGGGCCGCTCGCGCGCAGCGCCCGCGATCTCGAGCTCGAGCTTTCCGTCATCGCCGGACCGGCCGGCGCGGAGGCGGGCGCGTACTCGCTCGCTTTGCCACGCGCGTGCAAGCAGAATTTGAAAGACTTCCGGGTGGCGATCGTGACGGACGACCCTTTCGCACGCGTAGACCGACGGGTTCAGGAGCAGCTCGTAAAATTGACGAGCTTTCTGGTGGGGGAAGGCACGAGCGTCGGCGAGGGCGAGCGACCGGGATTCGATACCGAGGAATACTATCGCCTGTTCATGGTTTTACTGCGCGCCGCCGGCGCCGCCGGCGTGACCGACGAGGAGTTCGCACGCGATGCCGCGCTCGGCAGAGGCGCGAGCGTTGCGACGCGCGAGATGGCGCGCCTCAATGCCTACGGCGCAACGCTCTCGCACCGCGACTGGCTGCGGCTCGATGAGAAGCGGCAGAGATACCGGGAGAACTGGCGAGAGTTCTTCGAGCGATTCGATCTGCTCCTGTGCCCGGTGCTCGCGACGCCCGCGTTTCCTCACTCGACGGTTCCGCCGCAGGAGCGGACGCTCACGGTCAACGGACGCGAAGAGCCGTTCGAGAAGCAGCTGTTCTGGGCAGCCTGTGCGGGCCTTTGCTATCTGCCCGCGAGCGTCGCCCCGATCGGACTCTCTCCGGAGGGTCTGCCGGTCGGCGTGCAGATCATCGGGCCACAGTACGGCGATTTGACGTGTCTGAAATTCGCGCAGCTGCTCGAGGACCACTACCGTGCCTTCGCGGCACCGCCGGGATTTGGCGACTGAGCCGACGGGCTGTCGCTCGGCGTTGCGAGCCGCTACGATCCGCTCGTCGCCGCAGAGCCGCATTTCGGGAGAGCTCGATGAAGGCAGCCGTATTCCGCGGATTCGATGCACCGCTTGCGGTCGAGGAGACGCCAGAGCCGCGCCCGGCCGAGGATGAGCTCCTGATCCGCGTGGCCCGGTGCGGCATCTGCGGCAGCGATCTGCACATGACTCGCGAGCCGGCATTCGGCACGCAGCCTGGCGCTGTTCTCGGTCACGAATTCGCCGGGGAAGTCCTGGAGGCCGGCCGCTCGGCGCAGGGATTCCGGCCGGGCGATCGAGTCGCGGTCGCTCCCGTGCGCGGATGCGGCCGCTGCCCATCCTGCCTCGCAGGCGAGCCCGCGTGGTGCGACCGGATGATGCTTCAGGGCGGCGGCTACGCGCAGCTCGCGGTGGCGAAGGATCGGCAATGCCTGCGGCTTCCTGCCACTACGGCTTTGGAGGACGGAGCGCTCGTTGAGCCGCTCGCGGTCGCGCTGCACGGGGTGAGCCTCGCCGGCATCACCCCCGGAGCGAAGGTCATGGTGATGGGTGCGGGCCCGATCGGGCTTGGTGTCGCGTACTGGGCGAGGCGGCTCGGCGCAACACGCGTCGCCGTCACCGATCTCGTGCCGATGCAGGCCGAGCGCGCGATGGAGATGGGCGCGACCGCGTTCATCAAGGCGGACGAGGATGCCGTCCGCGCGGTCGAAGTCGCACTCGGCGGGGCACCGGATATCGTATTCGAGTGCGTCGGACGGCCGGGAATTCTCGCGCGCGCGCTCGAGCACGTGCGGCCGCGCGGGCTCATCGTCATGCTCGGTCTCTGCACGGCGCTCGACAGCTTCGTGCCATTCCAAGCGGTCTCGAAGGAAGTGCGCATCCTGACTTCGGCGTTCTTCAACATGGGCGAGTACCGCGCGGCGCTCGATGTGCTCGACGGCGGCCGCTCCGCGGCGAAGGCGATGGTGACCGACACGGTATCGCTATCGGAGATGCCCGCCGTATTCGAGGCGCTGCGGCAGCGCACGTCCCAGTGCAAGGTCATGGTGCGGCCCGACTGATCGCATTAGAAGCGCCGCACCGGCGGCGGCGCTCGCAGCGCAAGGAGACTCGCGATGGCTGAAGCGCAGATCGATGCCGCCGTCATGCGCCTGTCGAGCCCATCGGGTCTCAGCGCGGAGATCAATGCGAACGGATCGCTGCGCCGCCTCGACTGCGGCTCGCTCATGCTCTCGCTGTTCCTCGGCAACGAGGTCGAAGGGGGACCGGCGAATCTCTATTTGCGGCGTCGCTCGGCAGCCGCCGAGTGGTCTCCGCTCCTCGGCCCGATGAGCCCCACTCGCTTCACGGGGAGCCCCGGGGGCGACCGGCTCATCGGAACCGGCGAGTGGCTCGGCATCGAATACTCGCTCGCTCTCGTGCTCGCGCGCGAAGTCTCCGCCTGGTTCTGGCACGTACGGCTTCGAAACACGACGTCGACCCCTCAGGAGGTCGATCTCACTCTTGCGCAGGATCTCGCTCTCGCGCAGTACTGGGCGGTCCGCCTCAACGAGTACTACGTCAGCCAGTACATCGACCATACGGCGCTGCGCGACGCGGTCCACGGGCATGTGGTCGCCTCGCGGCAGAATCTCGCGATCGATGGCCGCCATCCGTGGTGTTTGATCGGCTCGCTTCGGTCCGCAGTGTCGTTCGGGACCGATGCGCTGCAGCTATACGGTCTCGCGGCTCGCGGCGGGCAGGCGCCGGCCGCGATGACGGGAGAGCTACCCGCGAAGCGCCTGCAGCACGAGCACTCGCTCGTCGCGATCCGCGATACGCCGCTTAGAATCGAGCCGGGTGCGCGCGCCGCGGCGGGCTTCTTCGGCCTGTACGTCGCCGATCATCCCGAGGCCACCTCGGGCGCGGACGCGAAGTATCTGACCGAGATTCGGACACTTCCCGAAGCAGCCGTGGAGATCGCAGCGATCGCTCAGCGCACGCAGGCTGAGCCGCCGCATTCGGCGACTCTCTTCAGCGAGCGCCGCGCTCTCGAGGTGCTCGACCTCGAGCCGGACGCTTTGCGCGCTGCATTTCCGCCTCCGTGGCGGCACGAGGAGCGCGATGAGCAGGGCGCTCTCCTTTCCTTCTTCCATGGCCGCGACGGTCACGTCGTGCTCCGCGCCAAGGAGCTGCGCGTGCTGCGCCCGCACGGCCAGCTGCTGCGGACGGGGCGGCACTTGATTCCGGATGAGGCGGCGCTCACCTCGACGATATGGATGCGGGGTGTGTTTCACTCGATGCTCACGCAGGGGCATGTGAGCATCAATCGGCTGCTTTCGACCGTGCACAGCTACGTCGGGCTCTTCCGCGCCCACGGACAGCGAGTCTTCATCGAGACGGACGGAAACTGGGAGCTGCTCGATGTCCCCTCTGCATTTGAGATGTCGCCGAAGGGAGGACGCTGGATCTATCGTTGCGAGGGCAGGGTCATAGAAGTTCGAAGCACGGCGCACAGCGAGCCTCACAGGATGACGCTCACCATCGAGATTCGCTCGGGCGCTCCGGCACGGTTTCTCATTTCAAATCACCTCGCGCTCGATGGAGACGATGGCAGCGGGCCGAGTCGGCCGCGGTGGCGGCAAGAAGGGGAGAGTGTCGCGACGGCGCCTTCCCAGGGGACGGATCTCGGCCGGCGCTTCCCGAACGGCAAATTCCTGTTCGCTCCGCTGCCTAACACGCGCTGGGAGCGCGTAGGCGCCGATGAGCTGCTGTTCGCGGACGGAAGATCGCGAGGGCAGCCTTATCTCTGCATTCTCACGGCGGCCACTCGACTCGCGGGAGTCGAGGTTCGCGGGGAGCTGATCCCCGAGGCGCCGGGGAGTCGGCGCGCCGGAGCCGACGCAGCGAACGTGCGCTCGAGCCTCGCGCCCCGCCTCGCTCTACGCGCGCCCGCATCGAGCCCGCTTGCAACCTCGGTCGCGCGTCTGGCCGACATCGTGCCGTGGTTTGCGCACGATGCGCTGATTCACTATCTGTCGCCGCGTGGGCTCGAGCAGTACTCGGGCGGCGGCTGGGGCACGCGCGATGTGAGTCAGGGTCCGGTCGAATTGCTGCTTGCGCTCGGGCGTACGGAACCGATCCGCGAGGTGCTGCTGCGTTTGATGCGGGCGCAGAATCCGGACGGCGACTGGCCGCAATGGTTCATGTTCTTCGAGCGCGAGCGCGACATCCGCGCCGGCGACTCTCATGGCGACATCGTATTCTGGCCGCTCGTCGTGCTCGCTCAATATCTCGACGCATCGGGCGATGCAGGGGTGCTCGATGAGCGCGTGCCGTTTTTCGATCGGCGTGGTGCGGATGCGGGGGAGCTCGCGAGCGTGTGGGAGCATGTCGTGCGCGCGCTCGAGCTCATCGGGCGGCGTGTAATCCCGGGAACCGCGCTCGCAGCTTACGGGCACGGCGATTGGAACGACTCGCTGCAGCCTGCGGACCCGAAGCTGCGTGAGCGGCTGTGCAGCGCGTGGACCGCGACGCTGCACTATCAGGCACTGACGATGCTCGCGGATGCATTGCGCCGTGCGGGTCGAGCCGAGACGGCGGGCTCGCTCGAGGCTTCCGCCGCGGCGGTGCGGCAGGACTTCCGGCGCATCCTGATTCCCGATGGAGTGCTCGCGGGTTATGCGCTGTTCGAGCAGGGCGGCGCGGTGCGCTATTTGCTTCATCCGCGCGATGACCTGACGGGCGTGCGCTACAGCTCGCTCGCGATGGTTCACGCCATTCTCGAGGATCTCCTGACACCGTCCGAGGCGCGTGAGCACCTCGCGCTCATCGGGTCGAAGCTCGAGGGCCCGGACGGGATGCGGCTCTTCGATCGGCCGATGCCGTATCACGGCGGCCCGGAGCGCCTCTTCCAGCGCGCGGAGAGCGCGACGTTCTTCGGGCGCGAGATCGGGCTCATGTACATGCACGCTCACCTGCGCTACGCGCAGGCGCTCGCGCACGTCGGTGAGGCAGACCGCTTCTTCCGCGCGCTTTGTCAGGCGAATCCCATCGGGCTGAAGGAGATCGTGCCCACGGCGACGCTCCGCCAGGCCAACTGCTATTACTCGAGCTCGGATGCCGCATTTGCGGATCGCTACCAGGCGAGCGCCGAGTACGACCGCGTATCGAGTGGCAGCATCCCGCTCGATGGCGGGTGGCGCGTGTACTCGAGCGGTGCGGGCATCGCGCTGGGACTGATCGTGCGGCGCTTCCTCGGCGTGACGGCCGAAGCGGAGGTGCTGCGAGTCGACCCTGTCATCCCGGCGGCGCTCGATGGCCTGCGCGCGGAAATCGATTTGATGGGGCGGCCGCTCGAAGCGCATTTTCGAGTCGGTCGCGCCGGCTGCGGCGTCCGACGCATCGAGCTCAACGGCACAGGCTTGCCGTTCATCACGGAAGCGAATCCCCATCGTCTCGGGGCGGCGCTCGTACCGCGGCCCACCGTCCTCGAGGCGATGAAGGCGGACGAAAACCGGCTCGAGATCGAGCTCGGCTAGTCGTCCGTGAGCGTGAGCAGCGATCCGCAATTCAGCATTCGCCGCGCCACACCGGACGACGCCCCGACACTCGCCGCTTTGGGCGCGGCGACGTTCTCCGAGACGTTCGGGCATCTGTATCCGGCGGAAGATCTGCGATCGTTTTTGGCCGGATCGCATTCAGTCGAGGCCTGGGCTCGCATGCTCGCGGATTCCGAGCGTGCCGTTTGGGCCGCCTGGCCCGCGACGATTCCCGCTGTGACCCCGATCGGCTTCATCGCGGTCGGCCCGTGCAAGCTGCCCGTCGATCAGCGCGAGGCTGCCGCCGGAGAGATTCAGCAGCTCTATGTGCTCGCGCAATATCAAAGTCGGCGTCTCGGGTCCCGTCTCATGGATGCAGCGCTGGAATGGCTCGAGGCTCGAGGCCGAATGCCCCTATACATAGGCGTCTGGTCGCAGAACCACGGCGCTCAGCGCTTCTACCGTCGCTTCGGATTCGACAAGGTCGGGGAGTACGGATTCGCGGTCGGCAAGACCGTGGATCGTGAGTTCATTCTAAAGCGGAAATGAGCCCGAGCCGCGCCGGCGTCGGCTTCCACTGCGGCGCAAGCTCCCGGGCTCCTCCCCTCGGCGACTCGGCGGCACCGTTCCGCGAATCGTCGATTGACCCGCGGGGCTGTATAGCACAAAGTCTCCGACCATTGACAGTTCAACGAGAGCGAGGGAGGCTCTTGCTCTCGCGCCATTTTCGCGCTCGCGCCAACAGAGA
>Ga0134128_10009799_pt1 | contig 11494 bp, 11 predicted proteins | sample KB31754_FD_96462 | JGI IMG/M metagenome (GOLD analysis project Ga0134128, IMG submission 96462) | Terrestrial soil microbial communities with excess Nitrogen fertilizer from Kellogg Biological Station, Michigan, USA - KB3-175-4 | ecosystem: Environmental > Terrestrial > Soil > Unclassified ...
CACGGCAACGCGCCGCGACGGCGTCGACGGCCTCGCGGGTCGCGGCGTCCAGGCGCGCCGCCGCGAGTTCGGCCATCGGGACCAGCCGCTCCTGCGCGTAGAACTCGCCCCAGCGTCGGTGGGGTCGCAGCGACATCGGCAGGGGCTCCGACAGCGGCCCGAAGAAGCCGGGCCCGCCCCACCCGTCGGGGCCCGCGCCGAAAGCCGCAGCCCCGGCGTCGTGCGTGATGGCCAGCTGGCCGCCGAACGCGCGCGCCGCCTCGGGGGCCGGGCTCACCGAATCGAGCCGCCGCAGCGTCAGGCTCGTCGCGGTGACGGAAATGACCTGCGCGCATGGCACGCCGCCGTCGACGCCGGAAAGCCAGCGCAGACCGGCGGCCTCCCAAGCGAAGTAGCCGGCGGGAACGTCAGGATGATGCTTGACGAAGTCGGTCGTCACGCACCGGTCGCCGCGTGAGCGGCGTGCACGTCGTCGGCCGGACGCGCCTCGGTCTGCTCCTTGGCCCAGCGGTAGTCCGGCTTGCCGGCGGGCGAACGCTTGACCTCGTCGACCAGCCACAGGCTGCGCGGCACCTTGTATCCGGCGATCGCGGAACGCACGAAGGCATCCAGCTCCGACAGCGCGGGGCGGGTCCCCGGCCGCGGCTGGACGACGGCGGCGACGTGCTGCCCGTACCGCGCGTCAGGCACACCGACCACCAACGCGTCGAAGACGTCGGGATGTCCCTTGAGCGCGGCCTCGACCTCCTCGGGGTAGATCTTCTCGCCGCCGCTGTTGATCGACACCGAGCCGCGGCCCAGCATCGTGACGGTGCCGTCCTCCTCGACCGTCGCGAAGTCGCCGGGGATGGCATAGCGGACGCCGTTGATGGTCTTGAACGTCTCGGCGGTCTTCGTCTCGTCCTTGTAGTAGCCGACCGGGATGTTGCCCTTCTTCGCGATGAAGCCGCGCACACCAGAGCCGGGCTTGACCTCGTTGCCGTTGTCGTCGAGGACGACGGTGCGGTGGTCGATCGTCACGCGCGGGCCGCCGCTGTGCGGTGCGTCCTTGGCGACGATGCTGGTGCCACCGAACCCGGTTTCCGACGAGCCGATCGAGTCGGTGATGACCCGGTTGGGCAGCAGCTCGAGGAACTTCTCCTTGATGCTCGGCGAGAACAGGGCCGCGGTGGAGGCGAGCAGGAACAGCGACGACAGGTCGTACTCGTTCCCCTTGTCCTGGTGCGCCAGCAGCGCGTCCAGCAACGGCCGTGCCATCGCGTCGCCGGTGAAGAACAGCAGGTTCACCTTGTGGTCGTGAATCGTGCGCCAGACCTCGTCGGCATTGAATTCCGGTGCCAGCACGGTGGTTTGGCCCGAAAAGATCGACATCCAGGTGGCCGATTGGGTGGCGCCGTGGATCATCGGCGGAATCGGGTGGCGCACCATCGGCGGATTGGCTGCGGCGGCCTTGGCCAGGTCGTACTCGTCCTTGACGAATTCGCCTGTGGCGAAGTCGGTTCCACCGAACAGGACCCGGTAGATGTCCTCGTGGCGCCACATCACGCCCTTCGGGAAGCCCGTGGTGCCGCCGGTGTACAAGATGTAAATGTCGTCGGCACTCCGCTGCCCCAGCAGGTCGGCGAAGTCGCGCTCGGGCGAGCTCTGCGCGATCGCCGAGTAGAACTCGACGCCGCCGTAGCGCTGGTAAGTGTCGTCGGGAACATCCGACCCGTCGTCGACGACCAGGACCGTCTTGACATTGGGAGTCTCCGGCAACACGTTGGCCACGCGGTCGGAGTACTGACGCTCGTGGACCAGCGCGACCATGTCGGAGTTGTCGAACAGGTAGCGCAGCTCGCCCTCGACGTAGCGGTAGTTGACGTTAATCAGAATCGCGCCCGCCTTGACGATGCCGAGCATCGCGATGACGATCTCGATGCGGTTCCGGCAGTAGAGACCGACTTTGTCGTCCTTTTTCACCCCCTGATCGATCAGGTAGTGGGCAAGGCGGTTGGCCTTCTCCTCCAGCTGGGCGTAGGTCAGCTTCTCGTCGCCGCAGATCAGGGCGACTCGCTCGGGCACAGCGTCGATGGCGTGCTCTGCAAGATCGGCAATATTCAAGGCCACGGCCACCAAATTAGAACGTGTTACATTTCGAGGCAAGCTCGTGCCCATTGTCGAGGGAAAGGCGGTAGCCGTGGCCGTGGAGAATGCCGGAGCCCCAGCAAACACAGAAAACGGGGAAACCGGACCTGACGCGCTGGTGGAACAGCGTGGTCACACCCTCATCGTGACCATGAATCGGCCGCACCGCCGCAACGCTCTGAGCACGGAAATGATGGAAATCATGGTCCAGGCCTGGGATCGCGTCGACAACGATCCCGACATCCGCTGCTGCGTCCTGACCGGGGCGGGTGGCTACTTCTGCGCGGGTATGGACCTCAAGGCCGCGACGCAAAAGCCGCCGGGCGAGTCTTTCAAGGACGGCAGCTACGACCCATCGCGAATCGATGCGTTGCTGAAGGGCCGCCGGCTGACCAAGCCGCTCATCGCTGCCGTCGAAGGGCCGGCCATCGCCGGCGGCACCGAGATCCTGCAGGGCACCGACATCCGCGTCGCGGGCGAGAGCGCCAAATTCGGCATTTCCGAGGCCAAGTGGAGCCTGTACCCGATGGGCGGGTCAGCGGTGCGGCTGGTGCGCCAGATCCCCTACACGGTGGCGTGCGACCTGCTGCTGACCGGGCGGCACATCACCGCCGCCGAGGCCAAGGAGATGGGCCTGATCGGCCACGTCGTTCCCGATGGGCAGGCGCTGACCAAGGCGCTCGAGATCGCGGAAGTGATCGAGAACAACGGACCTTTGGCCGTGCAGGCGATTCTCAAGACGATCCGCGAGACCGAGGGAATGCACGAGGAAGAGGCCTTCAAGCCCGATACCGCCAACGGGATACCGGTGTTCCTCTCCGAGGACTCCAAGGAAGGCCCGCGGGCGTTCGCCGAGAAGCGCAAGCCCAACTTCCAAAACCGCTAGCCCGGCGCGAGCCGTCGCGGGCGTAACCGCACTGCGAAGTTGCGCCCGGTTTTTCGCAATGCGGTTACGCTCGGCGCAAGACCGTCAGCCCAACAGCGGCGCGCTCGGGGTGAACACCACCGGCATGGCTTCCAGGCCGCTGACGAAGTTTGCCCGCCGCAGCGGCAAAGTCGAGTCGTCGGCCAGTCTCAGATCCGGCAGCCGCTTGAGCACCCGCTCGGTCATCATCGAAAGCTCCAGCCGGGCCAGCTGATTCCCCAGGCAGAAGTGCGTGCCGAAGCCGAAAGACACGTGGCTGTTCGGGTTTCGCCGGATGTCGAAGCTGTCCGGATCTTCGAACACCGACTCGTCGAAGTTGCCCGACTCGAACAGCAGCATGATCTTCTCGCCCTCATGCAGTGAGGTGCCGTGGAATTCGGTATCAGCAGTCAAGGTTCTGCACATGTTCTTGACCGGCGACGTCCAGCGCAGCATCTCCTCCATGGCGCCGGGAAGCAACGAGGGGTCGCGCACCAACGCATCCCACTGGTCGCGGTGGCGGACCAGCTGTTCTGTCCCCCCGCTCAAGGTGTGCCTCGTGGTCTCGTCGCCGCCGATGAGGATGAGCAGCGTCTCCATGACGATCTCGTCGTCGGACATCCGCTGCCCCTCCACCTCGGCGTTCACCAGGATGGAGAACAGGTCATCGGTGGGCTCGGCTCGCCGCTTGGTGATGATGTCGGTGGTGAATTCGGTGTATGCGGCGAATGCGGCCATCACCGCCTGGGCTTCGTCCGACGCGGGGTCGATGTGCGAACTCAGCCCGCAGACCAGGTCATCGGACCATTTCAACAGCATGCCGCGTTCGGTGGGCAGCACGCCCAGCATGTCGCCGATCACCGCCATCGGCAGCGGGGCGGCGATATCGCGGACGAAGTCGCACTCGCCGCGCTCACACACCGCGTCGATCAGGGTGTCGCACAGCTTCGCGATGGACGGCTCCTTCTCCTTCACCCGCTTGCGGGTGAAGCCGGCGTTGACCAGCTTGCGCCGCAACAGATGTGCGGGATCGTCCATGTCGATCATGTAGGGCATACCCGGCTGCTCGGGGCGGATTCCTCCGGTGCTGGAGAACAACTCCGGATTGCGCTCGGCGTCAAGGATGGCTTGATAGGTGGCGGCACCGGCCAGGCCGTTGCGATCGCGAAATACCGGCTGGTTGGCGCGCATCCAGCGATACGCCTCGCGTGAGGCGTGACGGTCGGCGTAGAAATTGCCGTCGGTCAGGTCGATATTCGAAATTGCTTCCGGGATGGTCGAAGTCATCTAATCTCCTGTGCGTCGCCGAATGTCATTTTTACGTGGTTTGCAGAGCTGGATAGCATCGCACGCTTCGGAAGCCCCAGCGACGCCAACTCTTTCGCGTAGGGATGGTCGCCTAATCTGACGCGTACCCCACCGAATCGGGTGCGCACGCCGTCCAGTGTGTATTCGAAGGCGGTTTCACAGGTGACCCCGTCGCGGCGCGAGTAGCTGCGCTGCGCTTGGTGGTGCGGCGTCAGCCGGAATGGCAGCCCGCGGCGAAACTCCATGCCGATCACCAGTTGACCGTCCACGGTGCAATCGAAGTCGAACTGGCGGCCGTCCCGAACCGTGAAGTCCGCCATGACTTTCGGATAGCCCCAGATCTTGGTTCCCGCCTCCAAGGTGAACGGTTGGTCGACGGGCATGTGGTGAGTGAAGGCTCCGGCCGACCCCAGGGCACGTGGCCCACTCGCCTTGGATCCGGGAGGGTTGACCATCACGCTGGTGTTGAATTCGCGGTACTCGTCCAGGTCGCCGTCGACGTAGTGCATGAACGTCAGGACCACTATCGCGCGCCCGGGGAGGTAATGGCAGACCTGCAGGCCGCTGTAGTCGATCATTCGCTGCGCGGCAGCGGCGTCCACCGAGAACATCGCCATGTACTGGGTCGCCTTGCGGATCCGCACGGGCATGGTGAGCACCCTGCCCGCGATGGTGTGCTGCGAAGCTGTCATCCGGACAATCTAGAACGTGTTCTAAGCCCCTGGCAAGAAAACTAGAACGTGTTCTAGCTTTCTATGTGCGGCTGTCAGATCAGGCTCGCCAGCTCGCGGACCTGCTCCGTACTGCGGCCAGACACCACCATCATGGTGACGCCGGCGGCCTCCCAGGCCTTGATCTGCTTACGCACGTAGTCGACGTCGCCGACGATTGCGGCGTCGTCGATCACCTCGTCGGGGATGATTTCCGCGGCTCGTTCTTTGCCGTCCTTGCGTCCACTGCGGAACAGCTTCGTCACGTCGTCGACGACCTCGGAGTAGCCCATCCGGCGGTAGACGTCGGCGTGGAAGTTGGTGTCCTCGGCGCCCATCCCGCCCATGTAGAGCGCGATGTAGGGCTTCATGGCCGCGAACGCGGCGCTGCGGTCCTCGGTGATGACGATGTTGGCCGTCGCGCAGATCTCGAAGTCCTCGCGGCTGCGGCGTGCGCCCGGGCGCGCGAACCCCTCGTCCAGCCACTCGTTGTACGTGTCGGCCATGCGCGGCGTGTAGAAGATCGGCAGCCAGCCGTCGCAGATTTCGGCGGCCAGCGCGACGTTCTTCGGACCCTCGGCACCCAGCATGATCGGGATGTCAGCCCGCAGCGGATGGGTGATGGGCTTGAGCGGCTTGCCCAGACCTGTTGCGCGCTCGCCGGTCAGCGGCAGCGGGTAGTGCGGCCCGTTACTGGTCACCGGCGCCTCCCGCGCCCACACCTGCCGGATGATGTCGACGTATTCACGGGTCCGGGCCAGCGGCTCGGGGAACGACTGGCCATACCAGCCCTCGACCACCTGCGGGCCGGAGACGCCGAGGCCGAGGACGTGTCGGCCGCCGGACAGGTGGTCGAGCGTCAAAGCGGCCATGGCGCAGGCCGTCGGGGTGCGGGCGGACAGCTGGACCACCGAGGTGCCCAGCCGGACCCGGGATGTCGACGAGCCCCACCAGGCCAGCGGTGTGTATGCGTCGGATCCCCACGCTTCGGCGGTGAAGACGGCGTCGTATCCGGCCTCCTCGGCGGCGGCGACGAGCTCGCCGTGGTTCTCCGGCGGCTGAGCGCCCCAATATCCCAGCTGCAATCCCAGCTTCATCGTCTTTGCCCTTCCGGAGGTCGTCCCGATACAAAAAGATTTGAATCCGTTCTTAGAACCTGTTCTACTCGATGGCGTGACAGCCAGCTCGAGTAGCCCGCCCCTGATGGATCACCCTGAGCCACCGCTCTCCGCGCCATTGACGTTGTCCTTCGACTACACCCGTTCGGTCGGCCCCACGCTGAGTAAGTTCTTCACCGCGCTGCGCGATCGCCACGTCCTGGGGGTGCGCGGATCGGATGGCCGGGTGCATGTGCCACCGGCGGAATATGATCCGGTCACCTATGAGCCGCTGGGCGAGATGGTACCGGTGTCCAGTGTGGGCACCGTCGTCTCGTGGACTTGGCAACCCGAACCGATGGAGGGTCAGCCGCTGGACCGGCCGTTCGCGTGGGCGCTGATCAAGCTCGACGGCGCGGACACCCCGGTGATCCATGCCATTGATGTCGGAGCTGCGGGTCCTTCCGCGATCAAGAGCGGCACCCGGGTGCATGTGCACTGGGCCGACGAGCCGGTGGGCGCCATCACCGACATCGCGTACTTCGAGCTGGGCGAGGAGGCCGAAGCCGTCGCGGAAAAGTCGGACGGCGAAAAAGACCCGGTGACAATGATTGTCACGCCGATCTCGCTGACCATTCAGCACACCGCCTCGCACGAGGAGAGCGCCTACCTGCGCGCCATCGCGCAAGGCAAACTGCTGGGCGCGCGCACCGGGGAGGAAGGGAAGGTCTACTTCCCACCGCACGGCGCTGACCCGGCCACCGGCCAGCCGACGACCGAGTTCGTCGAGCTGCCCGACAAGGGAACGGTGACGACGTTCGCGATCATCAACATCCCGTTCCAGGGCCAGCGCATCAAGCCGCCGTATGTGGCCGCCTATGTGCTGCTCGACGGATCCGACATCCCTTTCCTGCATCTGGTCGCCGACATCGACGCCCACGAGGTACGGATGGGCATGCGCGTGGAAGCGGTGTGGAAACCCCGCGAGGAGTGGGGTTTTGGCATCGACAACATCGAGTACTTCCGGCCGACCGGGGAACCCGACGCCGACTACGACACCTATAAGCACCACCTGTAAAGGGCTTAGGAACACATGAGCGCTCGCAACGTTGCGGTAGTCGGCTTTGCCCACGCACCACACGTCCGCCGCACCGATGGCACCACCAACGGCGTCGAGATGTTGATACCGTGCTTCGCCGAGCTGTATGAGGAGCTGGGCATTGACAGGACCGATATCGGCTTCTGGTGTTCGGGGTCATCCGATTACCTTGCCGGGCGGGCCTTTTCGTTCATCTCGGCGATCGACTCCATTGGCGCCGTTCCGCCGATCAACGAATCGCACGTCGAGATGGACGCGGCGTGGGCCCTCTACGAGGCCTACATCAAAATCTTGACCGGTGAGGTCGACACCGCGCTGGTGTACGGCTTCGGGAAGTCCTCCGCCGGCGTGCTACGGCAAATTCTGTCGCGGCAGACCGACCCGTATACCGTCGCGCCGTTGTGGCCCGATTCGATCTCGATGGCCGGGCTGCAGGCCCGCATCGGGCTCGACACGGGTAAGTGGACCGAGGAGCAGATGGCGCGCGTGGCCTACGACTCCTTTGCGAACGCGCGCCGGGTGGACAAGGTGGAGGGGTCGATCAGCGTGGCGGAGTTGCTCGACCGGCCGTATTACGCCGACCCGCTGCGACGACACGACATCGCACCGATCACCGACGGCGCCGCGGCGATCGTGCTCGCGGCCGGGGACCGGGCGCGCGAGCTGCGCGAAAACCCAGCCTGGATCACCGGGATCGAGCACCGCATCGAAACCCCGTCGTTGGGCGCGCGCGATCTCACCGAGTCCACGTCGACCAAGGCCGCGGCCCGCATCGCCACCGGCGGCAGGACCGACAACCTGGACGTGGCCGAGATCTGCGCACCCTTCACCCACCAGCACCTGATCATCGCCGAAGCCATCCGGATACCGGGACCGACGAAGGTCAATCCGTCCGGCGGTGCGCTGGCGGCCAACCCCATGTTCGTCGCCGGTCTCGAGCGTATCGGCTTTGCAGCACAACACATCTGGAACGGTTCCGCTGAGCGGGTGCTGGCGCACGCCACCAGCGGTCCCGCGCTACAACAGAACCTGGTCGCGGTCATGGAAGGGAAAAACTGATGGCCGGTGCAGGGCCGAACATTGCTGCGGTACTAGGTACCGGACAAACGAAGTATGTCGCCAAGCGCCAGGATGTTTCGATGAATGGCCTGGTGCGCGAGGCGATCGATCGCGCGCTGGCCGACTCCGGTTCCACCTTCGACGACATCGACGCCATCGTGGTCGGCAAGGCACCGGACTTCTTCGAGGGCGTGATGATGCCCGAGCTGTTCATGGCAGACGCCATGGGTGCCACCGGCAAGCCGCTGATCCGGGTGCACACCGCGGGATCGGTCGGCGGCTCCACCGGCGTGGTGGCCGCCAGCCTGGTGCAGTCCGGCAAGTACCGGCGTGTGCTGGCGATGGCCTGGGAGAAGCAGTCGGAATCAAACGCGATGTGGGCGTTGTCAATTCCGATCCCCTTCATCAAGCCGGTGGGTGCCGGCGCGGGTGGCTACTTCGCCCCGCACGTGCGCTCGTACATCCGTCGATCCGGTGCGCCGACGAACATCGGCGCCATGGTCGCGGTCAAGGACCGCCTCAACGGCAGCAAGAATCCGCTGGCGCACCTGCACCAGCCCGACATCACCCTGGAGAAGGTGATGGCGTCGCCCATGCTGTGGGACCCGATCCGCTACGACGAGACATGCCCGTCGTCGGACGGCGCCGCCGCCGTCGTGATCGGCAACGAGGAGGCCGCCGAAGCCCGTTTGGCGCAAGGCAATCCGGTGGCATGGATCCATGCCACGGCGTTGCGCACCGAACCGCTGCAGTTCTCCGGGCGCGACCAGGTCAGCCCGCAGGCCGGCCGTGACGCGGCCGCCGCGCTGTGGAAGGCCGCCGGCATCACCAGCCCCATCGACGAGATCGACGCCGCGGAGATCTACGTGCCGTTCTCCTGGTTCGAGCCGATGTGGCTGGAAAACCTGGGGTTTGCGCCCGAGGGCGAAGGCTGGAAACTCACCGAAGCGGGCGAAACCAAGATCGGCGGCCGGCTGCCGGTGAACGCGTCGGGCGGCGTGCTGTCGTCGAACCCGATCGGCGCCTCGGGCCTGATTCGCTTCGCCGAAGCCGCGATCCAGGTGATGGGCAAGGGCGGCGACCACCAGGTGCCGGGCGCGCGAAAGGCCTTGGGACACGCCTACGGCGGCGGCTCGCAGTACTACTCCATGTGGGTGGTCGGCGCCGACAAGCCCGCGGCCCAAAAGCTCGACGCGTGAACGCGCCGATGACTGAGCATCCCGCACACGAGGCCGGCCGCCGCTCCCGCGAGGCGGTGGCGGCCAGGGACAAAGACGCCTGGCTGGCGGTGTTCGCCGAAGACGCCGTCGTCGAGGACCCGATCGGCCCCTCCGCGTTCGACCCCGAAGGCAAGGGGCACCGCGGCCGTGACGCGATCTCGGCGTTCTGGGACAAGGCCATCGCCCCCACCGCGAAGATCGAGTTCGTCTTCCGCGACACCTATCAGTGCGGCAACGAGGAAGCCAACGTCGGGCACATCCTCATCACCACGGGCGAATACCAGACGACCGCCGAAGGCGTGTTCACCTACAAAGCCAACGACGAGGGCAAGCTGGTTGCCCTGCGCGCCTATTGGGAGATGGACCGCGCGGCGGCCAACACCAAGAAGGTGTCCAGCTAGGCCCGAGTGTGAATTTCACGACGCGCCGCGCCGCTTGACCGCCGCGGATCTTCACCGTCCAAGGGGATATCCATGTCACCCTTAGGTCTGTGTCCAACCAGCACGTCGTGCTCATCCACGGCTCGTGGAGCCGTGGCGAGCAGTGGGCTCCCGCACGCGACGCTTTCACCGAGCGTGGCTTCACGGTTCACACCCCGACGCTGCGGCATCATGAGTTGCCGCTACGCGAGGGTGCAGCCAAAATTGCGCGGCTGAGCATTCGTGACTATGTGGACGACCTCGTGGCACTGGTTTCGTCGCTGGATTCCCCGCCGCTTCTGGTCGGGCACTCGATGGGCGGCCTGCTCGTCCAGCAGATCGCCGCTCGAACCGCGCATGCCGCCATGATCGCCGCCTGCCCATCCGCGGTGGGTCCCTCCGGCATCAACCCGACCACACTGGGGATTGCGCTCAAGCACGCTCTTACACCGCGGCCATGGGCCAGGCCGGTCTATCCCCCTACGTGGCAACGGTTTTCGCGCGGGGTCGCCGGCACCCAGACCGAAGAGGTCGCCCGGGAGGCGTTCAACGACCTGGTCTGCGAATCGGGGCGGGTGTTGTTTTTCGAACTCGCTATGCCGTGGCTGGACCGAAGCAGGGCCGCACGTGTCGACTACGACGCGATTGCCGGGCCGGTGCTGGTGATCGGCGGTGGTCAAGACCGCATCGTGCCGCCGCGCCTGGCACGCCGGACCGCCGCCCGCTATGCGAACGCCAGCTACGTCGAAATCCCGGGGTCCGACCACATGGTCTTCTGCGGTAGGGCATTACCCATCACGATGAGCCACATCGATGACTGGGTCGCAAGCTCGGTGGAGTCCTAGATCGGCTCCAATCCGACCAGATGTCGCTGGGCGAGGTCGCGGTAGGCCTGCGGATTCACCTTGACCCACATCTCGGCGCCGGTTCCGGCGACCGGGCCCTTGATCTGGGCCGGCGCGCCGACGGCCAACATCCCGGCCGGGATCTGGGTGCCGGCCGTGACCAGTGAATGCGCCGCAACCAGGCTGCGAGCGCCGATCACCGCGCCGTCCAGAACGGTGGCGTGGTTGGCGATCAGCGCCTCGGACCCCACGTGCGCCCCATGTATGACGCACAGATGCGCCACCGTCGCACCGGGGCCGATGTCCACCGGGATGCCGGGAGGCGCGTGCAGCACCGACCCGTCCTGCACGTTGGCGCCCTCCCGCACCACGATGGGCCCGTAGTCGCCGCGCAGTACGGCGTTGAACCAGATTGAGGCCCCCGCCTCCACGACGACGTCGCCGATCAGAGTGGCCGTCGGGGCCACGAAAGCGGTGGGATCGACCCGTGGTGACCGGCCCTCGAACGCAAACAGCGGCATCGTCTAGATATACCCCAGCGCGCATATGACCCAGCCAGGCTCGCCGTCGTTGCGCGCCCCCGGCGCAAAACTGTAACGTGTTCTAGTTAGAGGGCCATTAGTTGGAGGTGACAGGTGAGTACCGACACCAAGGCGGTCGGCGTCCGGGAAATCGATCCCGGCGCTTTGCCGACCAGATACGCCCG
>Ga0134128_10009800_pt1 | contig 11493 bp, 8 predicted proteins | sample KB31754_FD_96462 | JGI IMG/M metagenome (GOLD analysis project Ga0134128, IMG submission 96462) | Terrestrial soil microbial communities with excess Nitrogen fertilizer from Kellogg Biological Station, Michigan, USA - KB3-175-4 | ecosystem: Environmental > Terrestrial > Soil > Unclassified ...
GCCACGGCCGCTCATCACGCTACGTCGAACGGGCACAGAGTAGACACCGTAGACGTCCTTCCCTCGGTAACCTGTGATCTTGGCTCTGCACCAACCTGACAAGACAGCGCCGCGGATTGTGACGCATGATGAGCGGTGACCCAGGAGGGAGTGTCCGAATGATCGGCACGTTGCGCGCGGTGGTGCTCGACGCACCCGACGTCCGGCAGCTCGCCGCGTTCTACACCGCGCTCGGCGGGTGGAGCGAGCTCGACGCGGACGACGAATGGATCACGCTGGAGACCGGTGACGGCTGGCGCATCGCGGCCCAGCGCAGCCCCGGCCATGTGCCGCCACAGTGGCCCGACCCCGCGTACCCGCAGCAGGCGCATCTCGACCTGCGGGTGCCGGACCTCGACGCCGGCGTGGCCAAGGCGGTCGAGCTCGGCGCCGAACTGCTGCGCAAGAACGAGACCTGGTACACGCTGGCCGACCCGGTCGGGCACCCCTTCGACCTGTGTCTCTTTCCGGCGAAGCAGGAGACCACGCTCATGGGCGTCATGCTCGACTGCCCAGACGCCAAGGAGCTGAGCGCGTTCTACGCGCAACTGCTCAGCAAACCGGTCACGTTCGAGGGCGAGGGCGTGGCGATGATCGGCCAGGACGGCGCGCAGCCGGTCATGTTCCAGCAGGTCACGGATTACCGCGCGCCGCAGTGGCCCGATCCCGCCCATCCGCAGCAGTTCCACATCGACGTCACGGTCGACGACATCGACGCGGCCGAGGCGGCGGTTCTTAAGCTCGGTGCCACCTCGCTCGACTACAGCGGGGAGAACTGGCGGGTATATGCCGACCCGGCTCTTAAGCCCTTCTGCCTTTGCTGGGACTAGGCCGCGTGTAAGAAGTAGCGTCGGGAGCCTGGTCCGGTGAGCTCGCGGGCTCCGCGCCGTCGTAAACGAGCAGCCCATCCGGGCGCAGCCGGACCCCGGCGGTTGTGATGTGCGCCGTGAGCCTGCCGTCGTGCATGAGGTGCTGCACCGGCACGCGGCAGGCCAGGACGGCGTAGTCGGCGATCAGCCGGCGGTGACACCGCCACCACACGGCTTCGCTGCACATCACCGCCGTGCGGATTGCGTCTGTCTGCGCCAGCAACTCGTTCATCGCGGCTAGAAAGTCGGGTTCGCGCGTGTAGCCGGCGTAACCCCGGAAGGATGCGTTGCGCCACACGGTGTCGGGCGAGTCGGCGCTCGGGCGGCGGAAGCCGCCCAGCCGCTTCTCCCAGCGATAGCCGATGCCCGCTTCGGCGAGCCACGCCTGTAGTTGAACCCGGCCCACGTCCGGGTTTCGGCGGCTGCCGGGCGCGCTGCGGACGTCCACCACCTGCTCGATCGCCGCGCCACGAAGCAGCGGGGTCAGCTGATAGCGGTCGGCGGTGCCGTGGCCGACGGTGAGAAGGGGCGCTGGTTGCTCTCGCATCGCTCGTTGCCTCGTGCCCGTATACCGCCCTGTTCATTCGTTGGAACCGGATCGAACGGACGCTACGGCTCGACGGCGCGCGCTTGATCGCGAGTCATGATTAGGCGTCTGCGGCCGTCCAAGGGAATGGCGCCAGGTCGGGCGCGACCCAGCCGGTCCTCGCTTCATCGCGAGCCAGTGTCGCGGGCCGGTAGAAGCGGGTGAGCAGCCTCTTATCGAACAGATCAGGGTGCGCATCGGCGAACGCGTCGAACCCCGCGCCGTCCGCGTGGTCGACGTGGTGGCCGACGAGTTCGACCCAGGCGCGGCTGACGGTGGCGTTGTACTTCTGGGGAGCGCCTGCGTATCGGGCGACACCCTGTATGCCATCGCTCACCAGGCGTGTCGCGGTCGCCGTGCCGTAGCGGCGCACGGCGAGCCAGGTCACGTGGATGTGCTGGCGGTGCCCGAACCGGTCGGCGCTCGCCATTACCTCGGCCATCAACTCCTGGAATGGCGATGGTGCCTCGGCTCGCGGATCGTGCTCGCGCTCGTGCATGGTCTAGCCCTCCCTTATCAGCGCACTGACCACGCTGTGGAATCCGGCAATCGCCTCGACTGATAGGGCGCCGAGCGCGCGTCGCTCAATATCGGCGAGGGAGCGGGTGATGACGGCGGCGGCTTCGCGTCCGGAGTCGGTCAGTTCGATCAGAACGGAGCGCCGGTCCCCGGCTCGAACGCCACGCGTGATGTGGCCGCGACGTTCGAGCCGATCGAGCACGCTGGTGAGCGTGGTGGGCTTGACTCCGACCGCGGCGCCGAGCTGGGACACCGTGCGGCTCTCACCATCGGCGAGGTTAGCCAGAGCATTGATCTCAGAGGCGGTCAGATCGAGATCGACGAGATCGGCGGCGATCAGCTGCAAGGTGGCGTGCGTGGCCCGTTGGAGGGCGAGCAGCACCGATGCGGGCGCCGGAGTCGATGATACGCTTTCGGAGTTCACGATATCGGATATTACGATATCGGTTTAATGCTGGCAAGGTCGCAGTCCGGAGGTGGCCGTGAGGCTCCTGACGGCGGCGACGCCGGTCCTCGTGCCCTGATTCTCGCCCTGAGGCTCCGTAAACGTTCCGAGCATTCGATGAAACATTGCGGCAGCAAGCGAGCGTGATCTCGAACGACATTTGCAGACCCCGACGATTGCGCTCCTGACCGTGCTGTTCAGAGGCACCTTAGACGCTAGTCGCATGCTCCACCTCCGCTCAATCGGCTCGGCTTGTTCCGCAACATCCGGTCATTCGAAGCCTTGACACACTTTTCCGAGGCGACAACACTCCTTTCTCGGCGCCCTGTGACACCCCCTTCGACGTCGGAGATTTCCCGATCCCGAGCGCGGGCCAGCTAGTGGATCGCGTGTTAGCGCTCACAAATCCGTCACTCGACGGCTCCCGCATGCCCATCGCACTTCCGCGTTGCAAGGAGGCAACATGATCCTGACCGGCTCGTCTCGGCGGGCAGTGGCGCTATGCGCCGCCGGCCTGCTGACGACCACGCTCGCGGTAGCAGGCACCGCGCCACCCGCCGCGGCCGGCGCCAGCGGCACGGTACCGATCTACCTCGACACGCATTACTCCTTCTCCGAACGGGCCGCCGACCTAGTCTCGCGGATGACGCTCGCCGAGAAGGTCGCTCAGCTGCATACCAACAGCGCGCCGGCTATCCCGCGACTCGGCGTACAGCAGTACACGTATTGGAGCGAGGGCCAGCACGGCATCAACACCCTCGGTGCGGATTCGAACAACGGCGGGGCGAGCGGCGGAGTGCACGCCACCAGTTTCCCAACGAACCAGGCCTCGACGATGTCCTGGGATCCGGCGCTCGTCTACCAGGAGACCTCGGCCATCTCTGACGAGATCCGCGGCGAGCTGGACAAGTCGCTGTGGGGCGTGGCCCAGAACAACATCGGCCCGTCCGCGAGCGACTACGGCTCGCTGACGTTCTGGGCGCCGACCGTCAACCTCGACCGCGACCCGCGCTGGGGCCGCACCGACGAGGCCTTCGGCGAGGACCCGTACCTGGTCGCCCGAATGGCCGGCGCGTTCGTCGACGGCTATCAGGGTGAGACGCTTAGCGGGGCACCGACTTCGAAGTACCTGAAAGTGGCGGCCACCGCGAAGCACTTCGCGCTCAACAACAACGAGAACAACCGGCACACCGACTCGGCCAACGCCAGCGACGCCGACATCCGCGATTACTACACCGCGCAGTTCCGCAGCCTGGTGGAAGACTCGCATGTCTCCGGCCTGATGACGTCGTACAACGCCATCAACGGCACGCCGTCGCCCGCCGACACCTACACCGCCGACGCGTTGGCCCAGCGCACCTGGGGCTTCGGCGGCTACATCACCTCGGACTGCGGCGCCGTCGGCGATGTGACCGCTCAGTCCAGCCACAACTGGGCGCCGCCCGGCTGGACAACCTCGGTCGTCAACGGCACGAGCACGTGGACGAACACCGCCACCGGCGTGCAGGTTCCGGCCGACGCGGGCGGGCAGGCTTACGCGCTGCGCGCCGGAACAGACGTCAACTGCACCGGCGGCGACGCCACGCTCGGCAACATCGAGGCGGCGATCAAGGCGGGGATTCTCAGCGAAGGCGTGATCGACCACGCGCTCGTCCAGCTGTTCACCGTGCGCATGCAGACCGGCGAGTTCGACCCGGCGAGCAAGGTCTCTTACACGCGGATCACCAAGGCGCAGATCCAGAGCCCGGCGCACCAGGCTCTGGCCGAGAACGTGGCCGCGAACTCCTTGGTGCTGCTCAAGAACGACCCGCTGCCCGGCACCTCCGCGACCGTGCTGCCGGCTAACCCCGCGGCGCTGAACAACGTCGTGATCGTGGGCAACCTCGCCAATACCGTCACCCTCGGCGGCTACTCCGGCGACCCGGCGCTCCAGGTGAACGCGGTACAGGGCATCACCGCCGCGGTGAAGGCCGCGAACCCTAACGCCACCGTCACCTTCGACGCCTGCGGCACCTCCACCACCGCGACCACCGCCGCCGCCTGCTCCGCGCAGACCCAGGCCGCGATCAAGAGCGCGGATCTGGTCGTGGTGTTCATCGGCACCGACGCGAGCACGGCGGGCGAAGGCAGCGACCGGACCAGTCTCGCCATGCCCGGCAACTACGACTCGCTCATCAGCCAGGTCGCCGCGCTCGGCAATCCGCGCACGGTGTTGTCCATGCAGACTGACGGCCCGATCGACATCGAGAACGTGAAGGGCGACTTCCCCGCCATCGTCTACAGCGGCTACAACGGCGAGAGCCAGGGCACCGCGCTGGCCGACGTGCTCTTCGGCAAGCAGAACCCGAGCGGGCACCTGGACTTCACCTGGTACAAGGACGACTCGCAGCTGCCGCCGATCGGCAACTACGGCCTGAGCCCCGCGGACACCGACGGCCTTGGCCGCACCTACCAATACTTCACCGGTACCCCGACCTACCCCTTCGGCTACGGCCTGAGCTACACCAGCTTCGCCTACTCGAAGGTGCACGCCACGCGCGCCGCGAACGCCAACGGCAAGGCCACGGTGCAGTTCGACGTGACCAACACCGGCACCGTCGCGGGAGCCACGGTCGCGCAGCTTTACGTCAGCTCCCCCGCCACGGCCGGCGCGCAACTGCCCGCCAAGCGGCTCGAGGGCTTCGCGAAAACCGCCGTACTCAAGCCTGGAAAGACCCAGCACCTGTCCATCACCGTGGACGTCTCAGACCTCGCATTCTGGGACGCTCAGCAGCACAAGAACGTCGTGTACGACGGCGCCTACACGTTGCAGCTAGCCGCCAACGCCGCGGACCCGATCGCCTCCGCTCCGCTGCGGGTCTCCGGCGCGATCACCCCGCGCATCCAGTACGTGACGGTGCAGCCCGACCAGGTCGTCTTCACCCCTGGCGACAAGCTCGACCTGACCGGCAAGAACCCGTGGATCGCCGACGACACCGCGCAGGCCGCGCAACATCAGAGCGCGGACAGCATCGTCGAGGCCGTGGACAACAACGAGTCCTTCGTCAACCTCGCCGGAAAGCACGTCAGCTACAGCAGCAGCAACCCGGCCGTGGCATCGGTCAGCCGCAGCGGCGTCGTCACCACGCACGCCAACGGAACCGCGTCGATCCGCGTGACCGTCGACGGCGTCACCGGCACGACGCCGATCGTCGTACACGAACCGCTCTCCATGACCGCCCCGGCCGTAGTCGTGCCAGGCGGCACCTTCACCGTCAGCACCACGACGGCGAACCCGAGCGGCGGCGAGAGCCTGCGCAACGCCGCCTTCAGCCTCACCACGCCCGCCGGCTGGACGGCCACTGCGAGCACGCCGACGTCGTTCCGTACCGTCGCGCCGGGTCAGACCATCACCAGCAGCTGGACGGTGAGCGTTCCGGCCGACGCCACGCCGACCCAGACCGCGCCAGCGGTGACCGGTCAGCTCACATTCACCGATGCCACCGGCCGCCACAGCGAGAACACCGGCACGACGGTCTCGATCCCCTATCCGTCAATCGTCGCGGCGTACACCAATCCCGGTGTCAGCGATGACTCCAACACCACGCCAGGCAACCTCGACGGCGGCGGCGCCAGCTACTCCGCCCAAACGCTCGCGGCGGCCACGCCCAGCATCACCCCCGGCGCCAAGTTCACTCACGACGCACTGAGCTTCACCTGGCCTGACGCCGCATCAGGCACGCCGAACAACATCGTCGCCGAGGGCCAGACCGTCCCAGTCTCCGGCACCGGAACCACCCTCGGCATCATCGGCACGGCCGATTACGGCGCCGCCTCCGGCACTGCCGTGATCACCTATTCCGATGGCACCAGCCAGTCGTTCAGCCTCGCCTTCAACGACTGGTGGTCGAACTCGCCGACCAGCGGAGGCGACATCCTGGCCACCTTCCCTTACCTGAACAACGCGAGCGGAGCGCTGCACAACCAGGTCAGCCTCTACACGGACACGGTGGCGCTGACGCCCGGCAAGACAATCAAGTACCTGACTCTACCGAATGTCGGCGCGGCGCTCATCAACCAGACGGCGATGCACATCTTCGCCATCGCAGTCGGCTAGCCATCGGCTAACCACCCGAGAAGTACCGGGCGGGTCGGACGCGGTCTGCGCACCGCGTCCGGCCCGCCCTTTGCGTGAGTCGGCCGAGACATGGGATGAAACTTTCGGCAATCGCGGAGCTATCCAGGAGGTTTACCGCCTGCCAGCGTCTCGATTGTTGCGGGCGATGGGATGGGTTGCTATCGATGTGACCGACTTAGCTACGCTCGCCGATTCGGATCCGACCCCTGAGTTTCGTACTCATCATCGCAGGAGGCTTAGTGAGTACCCCTCTTCGCCGACCATGGCTGGCCGCCGCGAGCGCCATCGTGGTCGCCGCCGCGGGCGTGACAGTCACCGCGGTGACGTCCGCGCAGGCCGCGGCCAGCTGTCAGGTCACTTACAGCGTCTCAAGCCAATGGCCCGGCGGCTTCGGCGCGAACGTGTCGATCACCAACCTCGGCAGCCCGATCACCTCCTGGCAACTGTCCTGGTCATTCGGCGCGGGACAAACCATCCAGCAACTCTGGAACGGCAGCTACACCCAGTCCGGCGGCAACGTCACCGTCACCAACGCCTCCTACAACGGCTCCCTCGCCACCGGCGGCAACACCAGCTTCGGGTTCAACGGTGCCTGGAACGGCAGCAACCCGAACCCGACCGCCTTCACCCTCAACGGCACGCTGTGCACCGGCGTCCTCAGCAGCGGCACACCAACGCCCACGCCGACCGCGACGGCGAGCGCATCGGCTTCGCCGTCGATGTCAGCGTCGGCTTCGCCATCAGCGTCCTCGACCGGAAGTCCGCCGCCGCCCAGCCTGCCCTGCGACATCTATGCGGCGGGCGGCACGCCGTGCATCGCGGCGCACTCGACGACCAGGGCGCTGTACGCCTCCTATAACGGCCCGCTGTACCAGATCCAGCGCGCGTCAGACCACAGCTACTTGAACATCGGCCTGGTCAGCGCGGGCGGCGTCGTCAACGCCGGCCCTCAGTCCACCTTCTGCTCGGGCACCAGCTGCACCATCACCAAGCTCTACGACCAGTCCCCGCAGCACAACGACCTGCCGATCTCCTCGGGCGGCTTCTGGCACGGTCCCGGACCGAACGGCTCCGACATCGGCGCGAACGCCATGGCGCTGCCGATTAACGTCGGCGGGCACAGCGCGTACGGCGTCAAGGTCACCCCCGGCGTCGGCTACCGCGTCGACAACGCCAAGGCGGCTCCCACCGGTGCCCAGCCTGAGGGGATCTACATGGTCACCTCATCCAACAACGTCAACCAGTACTGCTGCTTCGACTACGGCAGCGCGGAGAATGACCACAGCGACGACGGCAACGCCACCATGAACGCCATCTACTGGGGCACGGCCTGCTGGTTCGGCGGCTGCGTCGGCTCCGGCCCGTGGGTGGGCGCGGACCTGGAGAACGGAATGTTCTTCAGTACCCAAGGCTCGCAGAAGAACCCGAACTACCAGGGCGTGCACTTCCCCTTCGTCTCGGCCTGGGAGAAGAACAACGGGACGAGCAACTTCACCCTGAAATACGGCAACGCCCAAAGTGGAGGCCTGACCACACCGTTCAGCGGGCCGCTGCCCAACGGCTACTCGCCGATGAAGGTGCAGTCCTCCCTTGAGCTGGGCACTGGCGGAGACAACAGCGTCAGCGACTACGGCGAGTTCTTCGAGGGCGCCATCACCGCCGGCTATCCCTCCGACGCGACCGAGAACGCGATCCAGACCAGCATCGTGTCCGCGGCCTACCAGTAAAGACCGGCCTACCAGTAAATCGGTCTGCTGATCGACCCGCCGGCCGTTGCTCGACTCCCGTGATTCGGGAGTCGAGCAACGGCCGGCTGCTGCGACGGCACCGAGGCAATCCTGAGGCTCCGGACGCGATCGGTAACCTGACCCTGCTACATTCCCCGGCGTGCGCGAAGAAGACGACGGGTCCGCCGCGGCCGGACGAATACGCGGCGGCGACCGCGCCGCGTTCGACGCGTTCTTCGCCGCGCACTACCGTGAGCTGGCCCGCTTCGCGTACCTGCTGACCGGCGAACACCACGCCGCCGACGACGTGACCGCCGAAGCGCTGGCCGAGGCCTGGAAGAACTGGCCCCGGGTCGCCGGAGCCGACCGGCCGCTGGCCTATGTGCGCCGCATCGTGGCCAACCTCGCCGCCGACCGCACCGCCCGGCTAGTGCGCGAGCGGCGCAACTGGCGGCTGTGGAGCGCCGGCCGCAGCGAGCATGCCGATTCTCCCGACGCGGACGCCGCAGTCGACCTAGGCCGCGCCCTGCTTCGCATCCCCGCGCGTAAGCGCGCCTGCGTCGTGCTTCGCTACTACTACGGTCTGAGCGAGCAGGAGACCGCGGCGACGCTCGGCATCGCCGTGGGAACCGTCAAGAGCCAAAGCGCCCGCGGTCTGCAAGAGCTCGCGCAGCAGTTGCGCGGATCGCACGCCGCCGCGGCCGAGGTGCGCGACGCCGGCCGCCGACCCACGCCGGAAGGAGCGACCCGATGAACCGCCCGCGATCCGGCGACTCGCTGCGAGACCGCGCGTGGCTGACCGGCGCGCTGCACGAACAGGCTGACCAGCACGAGGCGGATCTCGGCCGCATCGAGGCGAGATTCAGCCGATTGAGCAGCACCGAGTCCCGCCGCGCCGGGCGCCGCTTCGAGCGCCCGCTGCGCCTGCGGTTGATCGGCGTCCCGCTCGGCGTTCTGGCGGCCGTCGCCACGACGACAATCGCGGTGGGCGTGACCCTGCGTATCAGCGACCGACCCTCGCATCCTGCGAATCAGGCCGTGGCGTCGCCGCGTGCGACTCACCCGGTCGAACAACGCCAATCGGCTTCTCCGGCTCCAGTCCACCCGGCCGGGAGTGCCTCTGCCCGTAGCCAGGCCACCCCGTCCGCGTCGCCGGGACCGGTGACCGCGACGGGAACGCTGGACTCGCACAGCAACCAGTACTGGACGCAGGAAGATCTGACCGTCACCACGACCCACGCCATTAGGGCACTGCGAGTCACGGTCACCGTCTCCGGCGGCGCCACGGTGCAGTCCACCGGATCATGGACCACGATCCTGCCGCAGAACATTGACAGCTCGGTCGATCCCACAGCCAGTGGCCTGACATACCTGTTCACCCTCAAACCCGGCCAGACACTCCAGCCGGGCAGCTACGCCTTCGGCTTCCAGTTCAACCGGCCCAGCGGGCACGCCTTCGGTCTCGACACCTACTCCGTCTCCGCGACCGCCACCGACGAGGCCAAACCGGCGTCGGCTTCCGGCAGCTTCGCGGGGTGACCCGCCGTAGGCCGTCCGGCGACCTGGCACTGCGCAAGTAGTTCACAAATGCCGTGATGCTCATATCATGGCTGGGTATCCCGTGAACTCGGAGCTCGCGGTTCGGTGGCCAAGTGCGGATTGGTCGGCGCGATGGACAGCGGAGATCGACGGGAAGGGCCAGGCGAGGGCGCCGCGCGCGACGTACCTCCCCAAAGCACGTCATCCGCCCCGGACCAGCACGGCACCGGGCAGCTCGACCCGGCACAAACTGACCCAGCGCAAACCGACCCAGCGCAAACCGACCCAGCGCAAACCGACCCGGCCCAGCTGGACCAGATCTGCCTGTTCAACCTGCTGTCGGCCTGCGCGGACACCATCTACTTCAAGGACCTGCAATCGCGGTTCATCCGGGTCAGCCGAAGCCAGGCGGAGCTCATCGGCGCCGAGTCGCCCGCGGCCATGCTGGGCCGGACGGACTTCGACTACTTCTCACCGCGGCATGCCGCCGAAGCGTTCGCCTACGAGCAGCGGATCATCCGGACCGGGCAGCCCATCACCGACCTGCACGAATGGAACGTGCGCTTCGGCGAGCGCGAATGCGTGCTCAGCTCGACCAAGCAGCCGCTGCGGGACTTCTCCGGCCGGATCATCGGCACGTTCGGGATCACCCGCGACATCACCGCGCGCAAGCACACCGAGCGGGAACTGCTGGCCAAGACGCAGGAACTCGAGCGAATCGGCCGCGAGATGCGCACCCTGCTCGAATCCAGCCCGGATCCGATGTCCAGGATCGGGCGCGACCTGCGCTACACCTACGTCAACCCCGCGGCGACCGCACTGGCCGGCCTGCCTGCCGAAGCCTTCATCGGCCGCACCAGCACCGAGCTGGGCTTCCCCGAGGACTACACCCGCGTGTGGGAGACGGCGGTGCGCCGCGTGCTCGCGACCGGACGACCCGCGGACGTCGAGCGAAGCCTCGTGCTCGGCGGAACCCGCCGCTTCCTGGAGTCGAGGATCGTCCCGGAGTTCGACGAGGCCGGCGCCGTGTGCGGCGTCCTCGTGGTCAGCCGGGACCTGACCGAGCGCAAGCGCGTCGAGGAGGCGCTCGCGGAACAGGCGGTACGCGACCCGCTCACCGGGCTGGCCAACCGCCGGCTGTTCGTCGAGCGCACCAACCGGGCACTTTCCGCGCCACTCGGCACGGACAGCCTGCTCGCTGTGCTGTTCCTGGACCTGGACCGGTTCAAGGTGGTCAACGACAGCCTCGGTCACGCCGCCGGCGACGCCCTGCTGGTCGCCGTCGCCACCCGGCTGCACGCCGCCGCACGGCGCACCGATCTGGTGGCGCGGTTCGGCGGCGACGAATTCGCCGTGCTGTGCGAGCGGCTGCCGCTGCGCACGGACGCCGCCGCGCTGGCTGAACGGATCAATCGCGCGCTGGCCGAGCCGTTCTACCACGCCGGCCAAGAGATCCACGTGAGCGCGAGCATCGGGATCGCGACCTGCGCCGGCGACGCGGCAGCCGGCGCAGGGTCGGCAGCCAGGCAGGAGCCCGGGCCGGATTCCGGGTCCGCAACCGCATTCGAGTCCGCTTCCGCCGCGGACGCCGACGCGCTGCTGCGCGACGCGGACGCCGCCATGTACCAGGTCAAGGCGCACAGCAACGGCGC
>Ga0134128_10009801_pt1 | contig 11493 bp, 9 predicted proteins | sample KB31754_FD_96462 | JGI IMG/M metagenome (GOLD analysis project Ga0134128, IMG submission 96462) | Terrestrial soil microbial communities with excess Nitrogen fertilizer from Kellogg Biological Station, Michigan, USA - KB3-175-4 | ecosystem: Environmental > Terrestrial > Soil > Unclassified ...
CGGCAGATGCAGGCGAAGATCGCGCAGGCCAAGTACGACCTGGGCTACAGCCAGGTGCAGTTCCACCGCGCTCAAAATCTCGCCCGGGTCAACATCGTCTCGCGCACGGGCTACGACACGGCGCACCGCGACCTCGAGAGCTCGCAACAGGCGCTGGCGTCGCTCAACGAGCAGCTCGCCGGCATCGCTGCCAGCCTCAACGGCCATCCCAACGGACCGGTGCAGCAGTACCCGCAGTACCTGAGCGCGCTGGCCGCGCGCAACGAGGCCGCGCGCGAGCTGGCGCACACCGTCGTGCGTGCGCCCTTCGATGGCATCGTCACCAGCGTGCCGTCCATCCAGCCCGGTCGGTACCTTGCGGCCTCCGTCACGGCTTTCTATCTGGTCGATACCGATCACGTCTGGGTCCACGCGAACCCGAAGGAGACCAAGCTGACTTATGTGCGTCCGGGCCAGTCCGTGACGGTGTCTGTCGATACCTATCCGGGCCGGACGTGGCACGGGACCGTCGAGAGCATCAGTCCGGCGGCCGCACAGCAGTTCTCGCTCCTTCCGGCCGAGAACACGAGCGGCAACTGGGTCAAGGTCGTGCAGCGCATCCCGATCCGCATCGCGGTCGATACCCGCGCCCGGAATCTGCCGCCGCTGCGTGCCGGTATGAGCGTGGAGATCAGCATTCATACCGGCCATTCGCGCGGCTGGTCTATTTTATGAGCGCTGGATCGAGGCTCCTGCCCCGCCCAGCGCTTTGCCACCTGCGGCGGCGGGGCACATCCTTGTGCCTTGGGGATCGGGAATGGCTGAGGAGTTGAGCCCGAGTACGCCCCATCGCGGCGGTATCACTCTTTGCGTGATGCTGGCGACCCTCATGCAGTCGCTCGACACGACGATCGCCAACGTGGCGCTGCCGCACATGCAGGGGAGCCTGGCGGCGAGCCAGGACCAGATCGACTGGGTGCTGACCTCCTACATCGTGGCGGCGGCGATCGCCACACCGCTCACCGGATTCCTGACCGCGCGACTCGGACTCAAGCGTCTCTTCATCGTCTCCGTGGTCGGCTTCACCATCGCCTCCATGCTCTGCGGCATGGCGCAGTCGGTGACGGAGATCGTCCTCTTCCGCTGGTTGCAGGGTCTCTTCGGCGCCGCCCTGGTGCCCCTGTCCCAGACCGTGCTGCTCAACATCAATCCGCCGCAGCGGCATGGGTCGGCGATGGCGGCCTGGGGCATGGCAGTCATGGCGGCGCCGATCCTCGGGCCCGTGCTCGGGGGCTGGCTGACGGAGGATTACAGCTGGCGTTATGTGTTCTACATCAATCTGCCGATCGGGGTGTTGGCTTTGATCGGCATGGTGGCCTTCCTGCCGCAGGGGGAGCGCCGCGAGGCACGGCTCGACTGGACGGGCTTCATCAGCCTCAGCATCGCCATCGCGGCCCTGCAGGTGATGCTCGACCGGGGCCAGGAGCTCGATTGGCTCGGCTCGAAGGAGATCGTCGGCGAGGCGATCGTGGCGGGGTCGGCGTTCTATGTCTTCCTGGTCCATATCTTCACCGCGCGCGAGCCGTTCCTCAGGCCGGCGCTCTTCCGCGACCGCAACTTCACCGCCGGCGTGCTCTTCGTGGCGATCGTCGGCCTGACGTTCTACGCCTCGCTGGCGCTGCAGCCGCCCTACCTCCAGGACCTCATGAATTACCCGGTCATCACGGCCGGGTACGTGATGGGCCCGAGAGGCATCGGCACCATGGCTGCCATGATGATCGTGGGCAAGCTGATGGGACGGACCGACACGCGGCTGCTTCTCGGCATCGGGCTCGGGCTCTCGGCCTGGTCTTTCTATCTGATGACCGGATGGACACCGGACGTGTCGAGTTGGACCGTCATCTGGGTGGGAGTGATCCAGGGCGTCGGGCTCGGGTTTCTGTTCACGCCGCTCAGCGTGGTGTCGCTGGCGACCCTATCCCCGGGCGTGCGGCCGGAGGGCGCCGGGTTCTACAACCTGGCCCGCAACGTGGGCTCCAGCATCGGCATCTCAATCGTCGGCGCGCTTCTAGCGCGAACGACCCAGATCAACCACGCGGACATCACGCAGTACGTCACCGCTGCCAACCCGCACTTCGGGAATCCGGTCGTGGCGCAGACGCTGAATCCCCTGACCGCGTCCGGCCGCGCCGCGCTCGATGCACTGATCACCCGGCAGGCGCAGGTCATCGCCTATATCGACGACTACAAGCTCCTCATGATCGCCACGCTGGCCGTGATCCCGCTGCTCATCGTCTTCAAGGGCCGGTCCGATGCGCCGAGCGCGGAGCATTCCACGGTGGCGGAGATCTGAGCCTCGGAGGAGACTGAAATGACTGTTTCGGCTGCATGGGCGAGACGGTCGCTGCCGCGGCGGCTTCTGGAACACTCCACCGCTGCCTGATAAACGCAAGCCCAAACCGAACTAGACGTCGGCGCCCTTCATTTTGCGGTCTTGATGCCTCTTTTCGCTATGCACGTCGCTGATGAAAGCCTCTCCATCTTCTACTGCCAAGAGCAGCTCTTGCTGCACTTTGGCCTGCTTCTTGATCGTCAAATCCAGCACCATCCACGCCTGGCGGTATGCGTTGGCACGCCTCTGAGGCTGAAATACCGTCAGAACCGCAGATAGGATGGCGACTCCCAAGGCGGCCCGCTTGTCGCTGTCTTTGAACAAACTGCTCGCTACGCAGGCGCTTCCACCCGCAATGGCAGCCAACATGAACCACGCCATGGCTTGCCACGCGACGTAGCTGCAATACCAGATCCGCCGACGCCGTCGGACATTCTGATGCTCTCTCGCCATGCCGGCTTGTTCATTCATCGCAAACCTCCGCGTTATCGAACGGCGGTTACCTTTGAAGTGCGGCCTTTTCTCTAGCGGCCCGTGTCGCGCAGCGCCAGATCCTTGCTGTACGTGACGTTCATGATGTTGTTGTACCAGCCGAGGACGCGCGGCTTCACGAGCTGCTTGCTGGCGTAGAAGTAGATCGGGATCACCGGCTGGTCGTGCAGCATGAGGCGCTCCGCCTGTTCGAGGAGCGACCGGCGCTTCGCCGGATCGACCTCCGCGGTGGCGCGATCGAGCAGCGCGTCATACGCGGGATTCTCGTAGTGCGTGAGGTTGATACCGAAATCGCTCCTGAAATACTGGGCAAAGGTATAGGCGTCGTTGTAGTCGCCGATCCAGCTCGAGCGAAACATCTCTACGTTGCCCTGGTTGATGTCCTGCAGGAGCGAGCGGAATTCCTCCGCCCTCAGCGTGACCTGCGCGCCGAGCGCCTGGCGCCACATCGAAGCGATCGCAATGGCGAGCTCCGCGTGCAGCTCGCCCGTGTTGTAGCGCAGCTCGAAGCGCAGGGGGTTCGCCGCCGAGTAGCCCGCTTCGGCGTACAGGCGTCGCGCCTCCGAGATCCGCCCCGCCATCGGCAGCGAGCGGTATTCAGGCTCCTGGGGCGTGTAGTTCGCGACGCCCGGTGGCACCCAGGTGTAGGCCGGCAGCTCCCCGGCGCGCAGCACCAGCGCGGCGAGCTTCTCCCGGTCGATCACCATGGAGAGTGCACGACGGAGCTTCGCTTCGTCCTTGAAGGGGGGGCGCTGCAGATTGAAGCCGTAGTAATAGGTCCCCAGCTCCGGTGTGGTGTGGAGCTGATCCCCTAGATGGGAGCGGATCCAGTCATACTGCGGTCGCGGGATCACGTCGGTCATGTCGAGCTGGTCCGCCCGATAGAGCGTCAGCTCCGCGTTCTCATCCGTGGTGATGATGTACTTCACCCCGTCCAGCCGTGTCGCGGCGTTGTTCCAGTAGTAGCGGTTCCGCGTGAGATAGATGTAGGAGCCGTGGATCCACTGCGACAGCACGAACGCTCCGTCCGAGGGCAGGTTGCCCGCACGGGCATACGCGGCGCGATCGTTGACCAGAGCGACCGGGTCCACCGGGCAGGTGCTGGGATGCGAGAGGAGCGCCGGCAGATACGGCGCGGGATCGTTCAGCTGCACGACCACCGTGTGCGCATCGGGGGCGGACACGCCGAGGCTCTCGGGAGGCTTGCGCCCCGCCACGATGTCGCTGGCGTTGGCGATGACGTCCACGACCTCCGCATATTGCGAAGCGGTGGCGGGCTCGACCAGTCGGCGCAACCCGGCGACGAAGTCCGCGGCGACGACAGGCTGGCCGTTGGACCATTTAGCGTCGTGCCGCAGAAAGAAGGTGTAGGTCTTGCCGTCGGGACTGACCTGCCATTTCTCGGCGACACCCGGCGCCACTGCGCCTGACTTGTCGAGCGTCGTGAGGCCCTCGCAGATATCCCGCAGCACCCGCTGACCTTCGACCGAGCGCGCCTGTTGCGGATCGAGCGAATCGGGCTCGGCGCCAATGCCGCGCAGGAGGACTGCGGCACCGTGCATTGTGCCGCCAGACCGGCCGCCGTGTGGAGCGTGCGAGCACCCCGCGAGCGCGGCGAGCGCGAGCATGAAAACGGAGAGTGCGCGGGCAGCGCTGCGCATCACTCAAGTATTACGCGGGCCGCTGGCGGCAGGCATTGATCTGGTCCCGCAGCGAGAGTGCCGCGGATCTGGCCGCCGAGGCGAAGTCATCTCCCGAGGAAGCGTAGAGAATGCCGCGCGAGGAGCTGACGAGGAGGCCCGTGCCGGCCGGAGTCTGGCCGTTGCGCACGACCTGCGCGACATCACCACCCTGCGCGCCGACGCCGGGCACCAGAAGCGGCATCTCCCCGATGATCTGCCGGATCTCGGCCAGCTCTTGGGGGTAGGTCGCGCCCACGACCAGCAGGCAATTCCCGCGCGAGTTCCAACGCGTCGCGGCCATCTCCGCGACCACGTGATACAGCCGCCGGCCGCCCTCGCCGACAGTGAGGTCCTGCAGGTCGCGGGCGCCGGGATTGGAAGTGCGGCAGAGCACCACGACACCGCGGTCCTCGCGCCGCAGGAAGGGCTCCAGCGAGTCTCCCCCGAGGTAAGGGTTTACCGTAACGGCATCGGCGCCGTAACGCTCGAACGCCTCGATCGCATACCGCTCCGCAGTGTTGCCGATGTCGCCGCGCTTGGAATCGAGAATCACCGGCACTCCGGGATAGGTGCGGTGAATGTAGTCGATGGTGCGCTCGAGCTGATCTTCCGCCTCGTAGGCCGCGTAATGGGCGAACTGCGGCTTGTAGGCGCAGACCAGGTCCGCCGTGGCATCGATGATGGCTTTGTTGAACTGGAAGATCGGCGACGGGTGTTCGGCGACCTGGCGCGGAAAGCGCTCGATCTCCGGATCGAGCCCCACGCAGACGAGCGAGTCGCTGCGCGCCCAGCACGCAGCCAGTTGTGTCTGGAAGGTGGTCATGCGACGCGAGCGCGCTCCGCTGCGAGACTGAGCTTCTTCAGGTGAACCAGCAGCAGCGTGACGGCGGCCGGCGTCACGCCCGGCACCCGGCCGGCCTGCCCGATGGTTGCGGGCCGATACTCCGACAGCCGGCCGCGCACTTCGTGCGACAGTCCCGCCACCTGGTTGTAGTCGATGTCGTCCGGCAGTCTCGTCTCCTCGTTGCGGCGCTGGCGCTCGATCTCCTCACGCTGGCGCTCGATGTAGCCGGCATATTTGGCGCGGGCTTCGACCTGCAGGCGCACCTGCGGAGCGATCCGGTCGTCCGTCAGGGCGGCGAGCCATTCGGGGCTGCCGGCCACTTCGAGGAGCGCGTCGTAACTCACTTCAGGGCGCCGCAGCAGCTCGAATGCCGAGACGTCGCGCGCCAGCGGCCCCGAGAGGACTCGCTGCGACCACTCCTCGGGGACCTTGTCGGGATGGATGCGGACACTCTGCAGCCGGGTCGCTTCCTCGTCCGACAGGCGCTGCTTCGCCTCGAACATCCGCCAGCGCTCATCATCGATGAGGCCTAGCTCGCGGCCGAGCGGCGTCAGACGCAGATCGGCGTTGTCCTCGCGCAGCAGCAGGCGATGCTCGGCGCGGCTGGTGAACATGCGATAGGGCTCGCGGGTTCCCCGTGTCACCAGATCGTCGATGAGGACGCCGAGGTAACCCTCGCTGCGCTTCGGCACCCAGGCGTCGCGCTGGCGGGCGGAGAGCGTCGCGTTGATCCCGGCCACCATGCCCTGGGCGGCGGCTTCCTCGTATCCCGTCGTGCCGTTGATCTGGCCGGCGAAAAAGAGGCCGCGAAGCGCTCGGGTCTCGAGCGACGGCCGCAGGTCGCGGGGATCGAAGTAGTCGTACTCGATCGCATATCCAGGCCGGGTGAGGTGCGCATGCTCGAAGCCGGGGATGCTGCGCACGAGCTCGTACTGCACGTCGAAAGGCAGACTGGTGGAGATGCCGTTGGGGTAGATCTCGTGCGTGTCGAGCCCCTCGGGCTCCACGAAAATCTGGTGCGAGGCCTTGTCGGCGAAGCGAAAGACCTTGTCCTCCACGGAAGGGCAATACCGGGGACCCACGCCTTCGATGACGCCCGTGAACATCGGCGATCGATCGACGGCACCCCGGATGATCTCGTGCGTCCGCTCAGTCGTATGTGTAATGAAACAATCTATTTGTTTTGGGTGATGTTCGACTCGCCCAAGAAACGAAAATACCGGCAGCGGGTGATCGCTGGCCTGGCGGGTCATCGCCGAGAAGTCGAGCGTCCGGCCATCCAGCCGCGGCGGCGTACCGGTCTTCAGCCGCCCCACCCGAAATGGCAGCTCGCGCAGGCGGCTGGCCAGCCGATTCGACGGCGGATCGCCGGCGCGACCGCCCTGGTAATTATCGAGTCCCACGTGGATGCGTCCGCCGAGGAAAGTGCCCACCGTGAGGACCACCGCCGGTGCCTCGAAGACAATGCCGGTCACCGTCACGACGCCCTTGACGGTGTCCCCCTCGACCCGGAGGTCCGCGGCCTCCTGCTGGAAGATCGACAGGCGCGGCTCGCTCTCGAGGAGAGCGCGGACTGCCTTTTTGTAGAGCTGGCGATCCGCCTGGGCGCGGGTCGCCCGCACGGCCGGACCCTTGCTGCCGTTCAGCGTCCGGAACTGAATCCCGGCCCGGTCCGTGGCGCGCGCCATGGCGCCGCCGAGTGCGTCGATCTCCCGAACGAGATGGCCCTTGCCGATGCCGCCGACTGCGGGATTGCAGCTCATCTGCCCGAGGGTCTCGATGCTCTGGGTCAGAAGCAACGTGCGCGCGCCCATGCGGGCCGCCGCCAGGGCGGCCTCCGTGCCGGCGTGACCGCCGCCGATGACGATGACATCGAAAGGTTGGGAGAAGCGCATCCTGAATATTGTAGCCGCGCGGCGCGTGAACAAGGGCAGAGTCGGCAGCGCCGCCGATGCCTTATCCTTGCGCTGGATCCGGGCTCCTGCCCGGCCCAGCGCGCCTCGGCCAAAAAGCGTGGTTTTTACCCGAGGCTGCGCCACCTGCGGCGGCGGGGCACGTCCCTGTGCCTGCGACGCTTTCGTGCCGATTGTCAATTCGGGGTGATCGTTCGTCCAAGGACAACTAGCTCGAGTGAGCCTGCGCAACACACTGCTGCTTCTTTGTCTGGCTGCCGCGCTGCCGGTGACGGGCCATGCCTGGGCGGCCGGGCGACTGCCGCTGTCGCCCTGCGAGCTGCACCAGAGCGAGGAGCTGACGCTGATTGAGGCCCAGTGCGGCCGGCTGGCCGTGGCGGAGAATCCTGCAGCGCCGCACGGACGGCAGATCGAGCTGCGTGTGGCGGTGGTTCCCGCCGTCAGCACCCGCAAGCTTCCCGATCCGCTCTTCATTCTGGCCGGCGGCCCGGGAATGGCCGCCACTTCCTTCTATGCCAGCGTCGCGCCGGTGTTCGAGCCCATCCATCGCGATCGCGACATCGTGCTGGTCGACCAGCGCGGCACGGGCGGCTCCAACGCCCTGAATTGCGAGTCGAGTGAGGAAGACCTCTATCAGAGCTCGACCGCGCAGATCGTCGCCGAGACGCAGCGTTGCCTGAAGATGCTGAGTGCGCGCGCCGACGTGCGGTTCTACACCACGAGTCTCGCCGTACAGGACCTCGACCGGGTGCGGGCGGCACTGGGTTATGACCAAATCGATCTCTATGGATCCTCCTACGGCACGGTCGTCGCGCAGCAGTACGTCCGCCGCTTTCCGGACCGGGTGCGCAGCGTCATCCTCGATGGCGTAGTGCCGCCCCAATTGGCCCTCGGGGCCACGAGCGCCCTCGATGCGCAAGCCGCGTTGGTGAGCATCTTCTCGCGCTGCGTGCAGCAGCCGGCCTGTCACGCGCGTTTCGGGGACCCGGCCGCATCCTACCGGCAGGTGCGCGAGGCGCTTGCGGCCCACCCGGTGTGGCTCGATCTGACCGACCCGACGAGCGGTGAGCCGTATCGCCTGCAGTTCACGAATGACCAGCTCGCGATGGTCCTGCGTCTGGCGAGCTACACACCGGAGCTCGCGGCACTGTTGCCTCTCGACCTGCACGAGGCCGGCGCGACCGGCAACTACGGACCGCTCGCGGGCCAGTTTCTTCTCATCGACCGCGTCTATGGCGACGCGGTCGCCGAAGGCATGAATTACACGGTGGTGTGCTCCGAGGACGTGCCGTTCTATCAGGTCAACGAGGAGGAGCGCGCCGAGCTCGCCAAGACATTCCTCGGCACCTCGCAGCTCGATGGGCTGCAGGCGGTCTGCGGGATCTGGCCGCGCGGTCCGGTCGATCCCGACTTCCACCAGCCCCTGCACTCGCCGGTGCCGGCGCTCCTCCTTTCGGGCGGCAACGATCCGATCACTCCGCCGCGCTACGCCGCGCTGGCGAGCCGCGGATTCGCGCACGGCCTCAGCCTGGTGATTCCCGGATTCGGGCACGGCCAGCTCACCGATCCCTGCATGGCAGGAGTGATGGCGCAGTTCATCCGCCGCGCATCGGTCGCCGGCCTCGACACGGCCTGCACTCGCCAACTGTCGCCCATGCCCTTCTTCCTGACACGGAACGGGCCCGCACCTTGATCGAAGCCGAGGGACTCAGTAAGCGCTTCGGCACGGTCGCGGCGGTGAGCGGCGTGGGCCTGCGTGCCCTCGATGGCCGCATCACCGGTCTCCTCGGTCCCAACGGGGCCGGCAAGTCGACGACCCTGCGCATCCTCTACACGGTGCTGCCGCCGGATTCCGGTGATGCCCGCATCGACGGCATCAGTGTCGTCGGCGACCCGCTCGGTGCCCGTCGCCGCATGGGCGTGTTGCCGCACGGCGCGGGACTCTACCCCAACCTGACCGCTCGCGAGAATGTGCTCTACTTTGGCGCGCTGCATGGACTCTCGCGCAGCGAGCGGCGCACCCGCACGGCGGAGCTGGTCCGGCAGCTGGAGATGGAAGAGTTCGCGGACCGGCCGGCGCGCGGTTTCTCCCAGGGACAGCGGATCAAGACGGCGCTGGCACGCGCCCTCGTCCATCGCCCGCGGAACATCCTTCTCGATGAGCCCACCAACGGCCTCGATGTCATGGCCGTTCGAACGCTGCGCGCGCTGCTGCAGAGCTTGCGCGGCGAAGGCCATTGCATTCTCTTCTCCAGCCACGTGATGCAGGAGATCGCGGCGCTCTGCGATGATGTGGTCGTCATCGCCCATGGCGTCGTGGCGGCGCAGGGCACGCCCGCGGAGCTGCGCACCCGCGCCGGGACGGAATCACTGGAAGAGGCCTTCGTCCGGCTGGTGGGCTCGGCCGGCGCCGCGCTGCAAGCCGAGGGAACGGGACCATGAAGGCGATCTGGCGCGTATTCGTCAAGGAGTTCCGCGAGAACCTCCGCGACCGGCGCACGGTGATCTCCGCACTGATCTTCGGGCCTCTTTTCGGTCCGCTCCTCATCGCCATCGCGCTGTCCTTGAGCTTCCGCAACGCCGGGGTGCAGGCCGACCGGCCGCTGCACCTGACGGTCTCGCACGCGGAGCGCGCACCGGACCTCGTCGGGTACCTGCGCGAGCACAATGTCAGAATCAAAGCGGTCGCGGAGGATCCGTCCGCGGCGCGGAGGGAGGTGGCGGCGCACCGCGGCCAGGCGGTGCTGCTGGTGCCCGAGGACTTCGGATCGCGGCTCGAGGCCGGGCGACCCTCGCCCCTGCTGCTCTTCGCCGATGAATCGAATACGGACAGCGCGCGCAGCGTCGAGCGGATCGCCGGCTTCGTCAATCAATACGGCGGCACGGTCGCGCGCCTGCGCCTGATGGCGCGCGGGCTGGATCCGCTGCTCACCGTTCCCATTGTTCTCCATCCCATCGACATCTCCACACCCGCGGCCCGCTCGGCGCTGGCACTCGGGGGCCTGAGCTACCTGATCGTGCTCACGATGCTGATGGGCGGCATCTACCTGGCGATCGACGCCACCGCGGGAGAGCGCGAGCGTGGCTCGCTGGAGCCGCTCCTCACCGTGCCCGTGCGCCGCGAGCATCTGATCTACGGCAAGATCGCGGCGGCGTGCGCCTACATGACTTTGTCGCTCTTCCTGACGGTAACCGCTTTCTGGATCCTGCTGCGCTTCGTCGGGCTCGAGCGCTTCGGGATGAGCGCCGATTTCGGACCGCGCGTCGCGCTGGACATCGTGCTGGCCTGCCTGCCGCTGGTGCCGGCGGGCGCGGCCCTCATGACCGTCGTGGCCGCCTTCACCCGCAGCTATCGTGAGGCCCAAACCTACGCGGGGCTGGTCCTCCTCGTGCCGACACTGCCTCTCGTCTTCGCGGACGTCCTTGGGCTGCAGCCGCGGGCGGCGCTCATGGCCGTTCCGTCGCTCAGCCAGCATTTCATCATCATGAGCCTCATTCGGATGCAGCCGTTGCCAGCCGGGTATGCGGCGCTCTCGGTCTGCTCGACGCTGCTCCTGGGGGCGCTCCTGGTCTACGCCGCGGGCCGTCTCTACCGCCGGGAGGCGTTGCTCGGCTAGAGAGCGTCCTTTCGGCCTGCGCGAAGCGCATGACAATACCTGTCGGCGAAGGCGCGCGCCTCGACCTCGAAGCGGTTGTTCCAGTAGCCCTTGCGCAGCCACTCCAGACAATACCGGATGAGGGTGAGATCCCCCGGCTCCCATTGTTTGAGCACGTGATAGTACTCGTGCAGCACCACCGAGGGACTCTCGAAAAACTGCTGAGCCGAGCCGCGCAGGTAGATGCGCCGGCGCCGGGTGGTGGCGATGGCTCGCGGATGCAGCCGCGCGTACAGCGAGTACTCGACGATGAGGACTCGAGATACCGGCTCACCGAATACGGCCTCCAGCGCCGATCGGAGGGAACCCGGGAGAGTTACCTTGTGTCCCATCCTCACGATGTGGGCGTGTAAGATGGCCTCATGAGAATACTCCTCGCTGCAGTGTTGACCGCCGCCTCCACTTGGGCGATTGCCGGGCCGCCTGCCGGAATCCCGCCGGGCCCGCCGCCGCGGCCGGCCACCGTACAGGTGACGGGCCAGGCCAAGGTGTCGGAAACGCCGGATCGAGTCTACATCGACATCGGGGTGACCAC
>Ga0134128_10009803_pt1 | contig 11491 bp, 6 predicted proteins | sample KB31754_FD_96462 | JGI IMG/M metagenome (GOLD analysis project Ga0134128, IMG submission 96462) | Terrestrial soil microbial communities with excess Nitrogen fertilizer from Kellogg Biological Station, Michigan, USA - KB3-175-4 | ecosystem: Environmental > Terrestrial > Soil > Unclassified ...
CCAGGTTTCTGATGAGCCTTCATCACCGCGGTATCAAGACTCGTCCGGTCCTGCGGCAGCGTGAACGTTTCAATCGTTTTCATATCGGGAAGGGACGGAAATCCATACTCTCCGGCAAGCTCGTAATGACGCTCTTCTGCCTCATTGGTGGGAAATCCGAATGACCGCCGATCCGATGCCCCTACGGTATTAGCATTGGCGTTGCCAATGTCGCCGTCGCTTGCCCTTCGAGTCTTATCTTTCAAGATATGGTTGTTCTCGATTTCGGCGCCCTCATGATCGGTACTGAATGCACGGGGCCAATATGGGATTGTTGGGGCATAGCGAGCAACCTCTGTCGGAATGATCCCATTAAAAATGGTCAAATAATCCTTCCACAGCTGCACACGAGCGTCAGAAGTTCCATTGTGGCTGCTCTGAACAAAGGTCGATTGCGGCTCGTTCCTGCCATACCACAGCGCAATACTGCTAAAAGTTTGCAGTCGCTTTAACTGATCCTCCGCTTCTTGAGCGACATTGTATTTAAATGCATCGGTTCCTGGCTGCCTCGGAGTGTCAAACATAAAGTCCTGCCAAACTAGAATGCCGAGTTCATCACATATCTGGTAAAATTCCTTTGTTTCATAATAACCACCGCCCCATACTCGCACTATGTTCATGTTGGCATCTATTGCAGACTGTAAGATCTGACGAAGTTTCTCATCTGTAACACGATTAGGGAAACTGTCGAATGGAACAATAACTGCCCCCTTCGCAAAGATAGGGACCCCGTTTACAACAAATTCATAGTGATTTCCCAACTTATCTGGCACGTACCGCAACTCTAACGAACGAAGTGGAACATGCACATCTCCGGAGTCTTGAATAATACCTCGAACCGCTACGTCCGCGTGAAAATCATAAATAGGTTGCCATCCATAACCCACGGGATACCACAACTCAGGCTTTTCGATAGTGAGAGGCAATTCCAGATAGTTAATGCCGGGATGGAGCTTAGTTACTTGCGAGGCGCTTTCAAAAATGTGCTTACCGGTTATTGTTATGGTGGCTAAAGTGTTGTCGGCAGCTACGACGTCGACCTCAGCGACGATATGCGCACCCTGACGCGTAACATCCATCTGACGGATATTGAAATTCGAGATTTTTGCACTATTCCATGCTTCCAGCCAAACATGCTGCCAAATTCCGCTGGTAACAAATCGTGGGCCTCCTTCCCACCCATACTGATATGCAGCCTTGCGTATATATGATTTTGTTGGTATCTGCGTTATAGGATCCCATTGGTCTTTTTCTGCAACTTTCGCGGCACACCGGATCGGGGAGGTAAATACGACAAGAAGCTGGTTCGCACCGCCTTTCAGATATGGCTTTACATCGATGCGATAGGTTCGGAACATATCATCCGATTTCAGGACGAGAGTCGCATTCAGATACACACTCGCACAAGTGTCTAGGCCGTCAAACACTAAATCAATGTTATTCCGGTTTAATATGTCAGTGTCGGCCGGGACAGTCGCGCGGTATTCCCAATCGACATCTTCAATCCATCGAAGCTTTGCTTCATTGTCTCTATAAAAGGGAGGTGGGATCAGCTTGTTGCGAAGCAAGTCCAGATGAACATCTCCGGGAACTTCCGCCGGTAGCCATTTTCCCTGTATGGCTGTACCCTTTACGTCTGTCATCTGGCGAAATTCCCAGCCAGTACTAATCGCAATGCTTTGGTTCGCTGCCCCCCGTAGCTGTGGCATCAAAATGGAACCAAAGCCGAATAGCACAATGGAGACAGAGCGCCAAGTTGTAAATAATGTCATGCCTTTCACCTCACAGAAAACTGCGGCCGACCCGCCAAGAAATGGCAAGAAGCATGATCATCGGATAATGACTACCAGCGCGGCCGGTCGTAATTATAAGCTTCCAGATAAGTTCCAGGCATACAACACCCCATCGATTCCCGTGAGAATATACTGAGTCCGATTTAGTTGATACGTCATGGGAGCGCTATTCAGCACCCCTCCGGGTCGGGTGTGCCATAGCACGTGGCCATTTGAAGGATCGAGCGCCAGCAAATTACCGGAAATGTCACCGGTGAAAAGAAGGTGTCCGGCAGTGGTCAGAATACCTGGATATGCCAAGCCAAGGCCGCTCTCTCTTTGCCAACGAATTTCTCCCGTCCGATAGTCCAAAGCCAATAAGACAGATGTCGTAAATAACGCGATAGATCCACCGCCGTGGTTGTCTTCCGGCGGACTTTTAGCATCCGCATCCAGATGCCAAAGACTATACCCCTTCCGAACATTGACGTAGAAAAGCCCAGTCTCCGGATCGAAACTAGGGGACATCCAATTTGTTCCACCACCTTGAGCTCCGCGCAAAAGCAAGCCATCCGGTTGTGGTTCTTTTGCTGGATCTGGTATGGGACTGCCTTTGGAGTCGATACCTTTCGCCCAGTTTGTAGGAACATATTGAGACGTCAGCAGGTGCTCGCCCGTCTGCCGATCAAGCACAAAAAAGTACCCATTGCGACTTGCCTGCGCGATCAGTTTGCGTGGTTTTCCCTTGAATTCCGCATCAAACAGAACCGGTGTCTCAACCGAATCCCAATCGTGAGTGTCATGAGGAGATGTTTGAAATGACCAGACAATCGCCCCAGTATCGGCGTTAAGCGCCAAAATGGAGCATGTATAAAGATTGTCCCCGGCCCGCCCTGCGCCGGCCAGCACTGGATGAGGATTACCTGTTCCCCAATATATTAAGTTGAGATACGGGTCATAGGTGCCCGTTATCCATGCTGAACCCCCGCCATGACTCATTGCCTTGTCATTTGGCCATGTCTTCGCCGCCGGAGTTCCAGGCTCAGCCAATGTAGAAGTTCGCCAGATTACTTTTCCGGTTTCCCAGTCAAGTGCCTCGATAAAATGGCGCACTGCCATTATATCGTCGGATGTGCCGACAACAACCAATCCGTTGACGATCAATGGAGCGATACTAAGATAGTAGCCTAGACTAGTGTCGGCTACTTTGACATCCCACAATTTCTTTCCATTCCGTGCATCCAGGCACAGAAGATGTGCGTCTGGAGTTCCGAAATAAATTCGGCCCTTATAGAAGGCCACTCCCCGCTGCCCAGTATGATCGCCTTCAGAAGTGCGTCGAAATTCCCATATCTGTTGCCCAGTTTTAGCATCCAACGCCCATACTCGGTCTGGCACTGTAAAGTATACGATTCCGTGCACTTCCAAGGGTGTCGATTTCAGCGTCGCGGCATGGGTCTGATAAGCCCACGCTAATTTTAATGATTTAACGTTTGATTTGTTGATCTGTGTTAATGCACTGTAACGCCTTCCGGAATAATCTCCGTTATAGGTCGGCCATGAATCACTCACGGATGGAATAGGAGCCTTCAAAATAGAAGTTTGGCCAAGTAAGCATTCTGCGCCAGCTATTGCTAGGATAGCTATCGCCTTTATGCTACTTGAGCGTTTCCAGATAGGCAAAAACATCATGAACATCCTTATTCTTGTATTGTCCGAGCAATTCCAGATGTTCGGCCAGCGGATCCTTTACTTCGACCTTCACCTGCTGGAGTGGCCATGAACGATACCATCCATCCTCATCAAGGATTGCTACATAGAAAGCATCGAGATGAAGTAAGTTTCCATTTATCTGCTTGCCTGAAGGAAGGGATACGATAGCCATGACATTATCGTGCGGTGGATATAGGAATCTAGCCTCTAATCTCATGGGTGAATACCGGCTCGCAATTCCAGCGAGATCTCCGCGAGGGGAGTGACAAGTAGCACAGTGTCCTTTTCCATAGAAATATTTCCGGCCGGCTTCAGCGCTTCCTGTCAGAAACTGCTTGAGTGCGTGATCCAGTACAGCCGTGGACGATTTGACACCATTGCTGGCTTCAATTCGGGCATGAAGAAATGCAGCAATATTTAAAATGTCGGCCTGATTCATCAAAGGGAACGCCGGCATTCCCTTATCAACGCGCCCTTCCCGGATTACGGGCGCAATCAGATTTCCATTATTGTCATGACGCACTAGAGGCGATTCGAGCAGATTGGGGCCCGCACCCCCCATAGCCTCATTGCCATGACATTCCGCGCAATTTTGCTGAAATTTGGTCTTCCCTCTTTGTACGTTTTCTTTTTTCATGGGGTTTGGCTGAGCAACAGCATCAACCGCCAGGAGCTGGGCGGCCAAACATAAAGGGATGCACAATTTTACAAATTGTCGTAAGACGCTCATCGAGTGTTCCCTCGATGGAAGAAAAGAGTCACCTGTCCCATTGCTATCATCTTATGTTATCTGTGGGCGATCTGGTTTAGTGTAGACACGTCACAAGTAGTTAGGTCGTCCGTCAATGCAAACTGGTTTCGAAAAGTCGGTCGCTAGGAGTATGAATATCAGCCGCAATTTCGGTTAGATTCAGTTCGAGTCCGCCAGTTGGGATCCATTCCGATTCCGCAGCCATGCTACTACCTCGCTTGCATTCTGATCGGGAGGAAAGACCGGATAGAACACCTGCTCGATCACCCCATCCCGGATAACGAGCGTCATCCGCTTTAGACAGGTCATGCCACTTGTCATGAATGTCGGAAAGCGCATCGCGGTTGTTAGTCTCAAAGATTCGTCCGAAAGAATGGAAAATGGTAGGTGCAGACGTTCTGCTGCTTCGCGCTGCCAAGCTGTGTCTTGCGTCGACAATCCAAACAAGTGGGAAACACCCAGGGACCTCAGTTCGGCATAGTGATCGCGAAAAGCGCAAGACTGTGGTGTACATCCTCGGGCCCCGGGAATGAGCTCCCATCCATCCGGGTTTGGCTCATTCGGTCTACCCGTCCGCGGATAGGCGTAGACCACAACCAGCCCTCCTAAGACTGATAAATCTACATCCGATCCGTCCGTAGCGGATAGCGGGATGGAGGCAACTGCCATTCCACGCAAATGTCGCGCCTTTCCGTCGTCTTCCGGGGGGGGAAGCGTTGACCAATCCGGCGTGTCGATGGATTTTGACGACATCGGGTTTCCTCCGCCATGAAATCGACATAATCATTTCAGGCTATAACGTGTGCCGAGGGTCACGCTCAACCGACACACTGCAAAATTTCGTGACATTAGCGTCACTCAGCGGATTATGATTGTCAATTAGAAAGATTAGAAAGAGTTTGTCTGTTTTGTGGCGATGCATTTAATCCGGCGAATACATATCGATAATCAATTAGGTTCGCGAAGAGAATATTCAAAGTTGCTCGGCGATATCCATTGTTGCCAACTTGCCTAATAAAGTGACCGAGCTGATTTGTAGCTGAGAAGACCGGATTCTCTCCGATCGACACATGCCACGTTGCAGCCAATAGTACAAAAAGATCGAGTAGTGCTATTTTGATTGTGAACAGACAATCTCTACAGTGTGAAGAAGTCCGACGTTCCAGGAATACATATCGGAACTTCGCCAGAAAGCTTGCCAAGATTCTTATTAACAATCGGTCTCGTCCTGCAATGAGTGCGAACGCATGCGTTCGCGCCCTGAAAAAAGCCTTCATGCAGTCCAATACTGGTCGTGTATCTGTTTTGGGTCATAAATCCATCTTATTTTTTGGCACATTTGCGGCGTTTACGCTAGTATCCTGCAAACCTTACTCGAAGCAGGCAAAATCGTCCGCATCTGCATTGAAGCCGATCAATGTAGTTGTCGTCACGCTTGATACCGTCCGTGCGGATCATCTCCACTGTTATGGCAATGAGAATATCCAGACTCCCACGATTGACAGCCTTGCCCAACAGGGAGTTCTGTTTGAAAAAGCACTCGCACAAACGCCATTGACGGAACCTTCTCACGCCAGCATTTTCACGGGCGAAAATCCCAACGTTCATCGCGTTCGAGATAACGGATTCGTATTGCAGCCCTCGTCTGTCACGCTGGCGACGATCTTACGCGGGCGCGGATGGGATACGGCGGGGTTTATCAGCGCGTCCGATTTGAGCAGACAATTCGGGTTTAATCAGGGTTTTTCGATCTATGACGATGAAATGTCGCGGTCAACCGATAGGTCGATGGACCAACCTGTCGCGGTGCGTCCAGCGAACGTAACCGTGGACCATGCCATCCAGTGGTTGAATCGTCAATCCGGCAAGCCATTTTTCTTGTGGCTGCATTTGTACGATGCCCACCAACCCTATAACCCTCCCCGGTATTTTCTCAAGCAATATCCAAACGATCCATACGATGCGGAGATCGCGTTCGAGGATCAACAACTGGGTCGATTTCTGAATGTTGTTAGAAAGAAATCGCCGGACGGAAAAACGCTGATTATCCTGCTTTCCGATCATGGCGAAGGCCTTGGTCAGCACGAAGAAGACGGCCATGGAATCTTCCTGTATGACTCCACCGTACGCATCGCATGGATCATGGACGGACCTGGAGTTCCAGCTGGCATCCGTGTCCAGCAGCAGGCGCGGGAAATCGATGTTCTCCCAACTGTTCTGGATTTGTTGGGTGGAAAAGCATCGCCGAGGGTTCAAGGGACTAGCATGGCGCCGGCGTTTTCCGGAAAAACGGTGCCCACGACCTATTCCTACGAGGAAACCCTGTATCCAAAAATCAATATGGGATGGTCTGAGCTGCGCGGCATTCATACAGCCCATTGGATGTATATTCGCGCGCCTCGACCAGAGCTATACGATCTCGATCATGATCCCGGCGAGGTCAACAATATTATTGCCACACATCCGAAGGAATACCGCGAACTGGACGCGCAATTGAAGCAACTCACCCATTTGGGAAGCAGCAGTACGGAAACAGTTGCGACCCCATCGATGAATCAGAAGACGATCGACCAATTGCGGTCGTTGGGTTATGTTGGAGGATCTTCGGGTGGAAATGTCGAACTCAATGGACAAGGACCGGATCCCAAGGACATGTTGAATGTAATTCTTCTATTCAACAGCGCCATGGGACTTGATGGTAAGGGACTTCCTCCAGCTCGCAAAATTGCATTGCTTCAACAAGCGATTCGGCAAAATCCAATCAATCCTTACTTGTATTCCGCGTTGAGCGATCAATATAAGCAAATCGGCCAAAATGAGCTTGCTTTACAGGCCTGTCTCGCAGCTTTGCGTTATGACCTTCAAAATAAAATGATCCTCTCGCGGGTGGGAGATCTGTACATGCACGCGGACCATCCGAAAGAAGCCTTATTGTTTTTTCAGCGGGCGGCCAAATTAAATCCATCCGATGTCGAAAACCAGAGCAATTTGGCAAGTGCATACATGCACAATGGTCAACTTGAAGATGCTGAACGGATTTTTCGTTCCATCATCGCCACCCAGCCCTATGCGCCAGCTTACAATGGCCTTGGCATTGTTGCGCTGAATCGTCATGACTTTGCCACCGCACGTACGAACTTTCATCAAGCACTGCAACTGGATCCGGACAATGCAGAAGCTGAATACAATCTCGGCGTCGCTTGCGCGCAGACTCACGATTTGCCCTGCGCTCAGGTCGCTTTTCGAACGTTTCTGTCAAAGACTTCCCCGGCCGATCAAAGTCTTGCGCCTCAAGCTGAATACAATCTCGGCATCGCCTGCGCACAGACTCACGATTTGCCCTGTGCTCAGACGGCCCTGCAAGCATTTCTTGCAAAAGCCTCACCAGCGGATCAAAGCCTTGCACCTCAGGCTGAATATTATCTCGGCATAGTCTGCACACAGACGAAAGATATTTCCTGTGTTCGCACCGCTTTTCGAGCCTTTCTTGCTAAGGCTCCTCCGGCATATCGAGACCTTGTGCCTCAGGCCGAATACAACCTTGGGGTTGCCTGTGTACAAGCTCACGACATCCCCTGTGCCCGTATCGCTTTTCGAGCTTTCCTTGCAAAGGTCACGCCCGAATATCAAAACCTTGTGCCTCAGGTAAAAGCGAGCCTGACCACTTTGCACTAATGATAAATCTAGGCAGCGTTGTAGTAGATGATCATTGAAAGGCTGTCGTCTCTTTCTCCAAGGCGGCAATGCGTTCTAGAGAAGTCTGATCTCTCGATTTATTAAGTATTTACTTTCCGGTCGGGCTAACATTCCGAATTGATCAGAATCTTTTCGAAACCACTTTAGCGCCTAAAACAGACAGACAAGTTCTAATCTTTCTAATTGACGGCGTTTAGGTCGCAGAGTAATACATTAACTGCATATTCACCTGTGCTATTTCTCGGAAGTGTATTAAGAACCTTTTTACCTGTCTGAGACCAACTTTATCCAATAAGGAGCCGGCACAATGACACGCCAGTTTGCAAACAATAGTTGCTGTTTTCTGCTGTTGGTCATTCTTGCTCTGCCTGCTATTGGTCAGACACCTTCTGTGATTCGTCGGCTCGATGGTTCTACCATAACTCCAGCACATGCCGACAAAATCGCGGCTTCCGAGTTAACCCGCGACCACGTTACCGGAGCGCAACTCGCTATCCTGAACAACGGCCACGTAGTCTGGACCTATGCTTTCGGTTTCCGCGATGTAGAACACCAGCTCCCCATGACTACGGATACCGATATGGGGGCCGCTTCCATCACCAAGCCCGTTTTTGCCACCTGGGTTATGCGCCTGGTCGAAGAACACCGCATCGACCTTGACGAACCCATAGCCAAAATGCTCTCCCGGCCGCTCAATGACTATGCACCCTACCGAGATTCTGCTGCCGATCTTGTTCGTGACCCCCAGTGGCAGTTGGTCACTCCGCGCATGTTGCTCTCCCACACTTCCGGCCTTGGTACCCTCCTCGGAATCGAGCACGATCATAAATTCCACCTGCACTTCCGGCCTGGATCCCACTATGCTTACTCGAACGCCGGCTATAGCCTCCTCCAGTTCGCCATCGAACAAAAGCTCAACCTGTCGATAGCGCGGTCCATGCAGGATGAGATATTTACGCCTCTGGGTATGACCCGCACCAGCATGGTCAGGCAGCCTTCCTTCGCAGAAAATGCTACTCTTCCCTATGACGCCAATGGCAATCTCATCAGTCGTCCAAGCGGTGGGTCTGCCCATCGGCAAACGGATCGTGCTTCCGCCGCCGGCTCTATGACCACAACCATCAACGACCTCTCACGTTTTCTCACAGCTTATCTAGCCGGAAAAATCCTCGAACCATCCACCCGCACAGAGATGCTCACCGCACAGCTTGCCATTCACACCCTGCACGAGGCTCCTACCCTCTCAACCGAAACCGGTACTGAGGGTGGCCGTGTCGGCCTTTCAGCCGGTCTCGGTTGGGTCCTGCTTACGCGAACGCGCTACGGTCTGGCCTTTTCCAAAGAAGGATGGGTGGCCGGTGTTCAAAACTTTCTGATCTGCTTCCCTAGAAGTGGAACGTGCATGATCCTGTTGACTAATAGCAATAATGGCTCACTGGCCTTTCGTCCGCTTCTCGAAAAGCTCATCGGCGATAATGTTACCCCCTGGGAATGGGAACGCTTCACGCGCAAAGACATCCTTCAGGACGATGAACATGCTCACTGGAAGTACATTGATCGGCGATAAGGTGCGGCAAGGATTCTTTGAGTTGGACTTTATTTCAAATGTACAAAAATAATACAGGATATTTCTAATCTTTCTAATTGACAGAAATTTAAGATGCAGAGTAATCCTTTTAATACGCGATTATACGGTGTGCTATTTCCCCGAAGATATTAAGGCTAGGTTTTATCCCCCCATGAATCAGCCTCGAACATAAGCGCGACTATGCATCGTTTTCACTTGCTCGGAGGAGGGTACCGGTCTATGACGTGTAGGTTTACTAAATTATGCATTTTGTTGTTATTCGGTTTCTTTGCGGCAGCGACATTTGCTCAAAACTCCAACTCCACCATTACGGGTACAGTACAGGATGCTAGCGGAGCTGTAGTTCCAGGCGCGACGGTCAATCTGACGAATGTCGGCACCAATCAAAAACTAAGCACTACCTCCAAAGGCAATGGGTTCTATGCCTTCACCAACCTGAGTCCGGCAAACTACAAGGTGTCCGTCAACGCGCCGGGCTTTGCCCAGTGGGTTGGCGTGCTCACGTTGCGGGTTTCCCAGGCGGCGGAAGTGGATCCCAAGTTGATTGCCGCCAGCGTGTCGACGAAAGTCACGGTGAGAGATGTGACGCCGGTCATCGATCGGGTAGACCCAACTCTTTCGGACGTGAAGAATGCCAACACTATCGAAACTATTCCGGTCCAGAACCGCAGCATTCTGAATGTTCTAGCCTTCAGCCCGGGCGTGGTTGCAGGCAATTATGGCGGTTCGGGCGCGGGATATACGCGCGTCAACGGCGTTCCGGCCGGCGGTTCCGTGGATTATCTAGTGGACGGTCAAACCATGTCGGACCGGTACTCGGGCGATTTACAGAGCAATCCTCAGCCCATTCCAACCTTTCAGGAAGTCAAAATCATCACTTCAAACGGGGATGCGCAATATAGCAGTCCTGGGGTAGTGGAACTAGTGACCAAGAGCGGCACCAACCACTTTCATGGGCAGCTCTTTGAGCTCAACCAGAACAATTATCTTCGGGCAAGGCAGGCCTTTTCGGGCCCTTCGCTGAATTACCTGATGCACAATGAATTTGGCGGCCAGCTTGGCGGACCTGTATGGTTTCCCAAGCTCTATAACGGACGGAATAAGACTTTCTTCTTCATCGATCTGGAGGGGATCCGCGAGAACGGGAATGTGCCGACCCAATACACCGTTCCCACGCCGGCCATGCGGGGCGGCGATCTTTCCGGGCTGTTGAATCCGAGCGGGAGGCCGATCACAATCTACGATCCGAACACCACGCATTCCGATGTCTTTGGCCCCTATGATCGCACCCAGATGTCCTATAACGGAGCGCTGAACGTGATTCCGCCCAACCGTCTGAATGCGGTCGCGCAGAAGGTACTGACTGCTTCCTACGGCGTTCCCGAACCGAATATCAACAACCCGACGTTCTATCAATTCACCCCGAATTACATACCAGTAAGCTCGGAAGAATCGCTCACGAACAAGCTGTATACGGCGAAGGTCGATCAACTGTTCGGGCCCAATCGCCTGTCGCTGCGCTATACGTATACCGGCAGCAGCACTTTGTCGCCCGAAGCACTTCTGAACCCACAGATCGCCGCCGCCGGTGGACACAACGGAGCGGTTGTCTTTACCCAGGTGCTTGGGACGCATGCCGTAAATGTTCTGCGTGGCGGCGTGCAGTACGACCATAAGTTCGACGGACCCGTACCCGTCGGTCCTCCTCCCATCACGCAGACTCTGGGCTTGCCCAGCTATCCCCCCAAGACCGCCTGGCCCAGCTTTAATTGGAATGGTCCTAACGACACTTACTGGAGCGCCATCGGCCGCGACAATCCCAAGGACAATCCCGACCAGATCGAGACCGTGAGCGACCAGTTTTCCTATAACCGCGGCAACCATCAAATGATGTTCGGCTTCGGGGTCCAGAACTACCGCACGAATACTTAC
>Ga0134128_10009806_pt1 | contig 11490 bp, 13 predicted proteins | sample KB31754_FD_96462 | JGI IMG/M metagenome (GOLD analysis project Ga0134128, IMG submission 96462) | Terrestrial soil microbial communities with excess Nitrogen fertilizer from Kellogg Biological Station, Michigan, USA - KB3-175-4 | ecosystem: Environmental > Terrestrial > Soil > Unclassified ...
CAGCGGCGGGCTGAAGATTTCCGCGGGCGCCGTGGTGGACGGGTTGCACCGTGTGCAGGGTGTCCGGGAGGCGTTTGTGGGGCCCGTGCCCTCGCCAGAATGGGGCCAGCAGGTGGCGGCTTTGGTGGTGGGAAGTTGCTCGGCCGAGGAGCTGAAGGCCGGCGCGGCGGTGCAGTTGGAGGCTCACATGGTGCCGCGCACTGTGCTGTTCGTCTCGGAGCTGCCTGTGCTCTCCACCGGAAAGCCTGACAGGGCGGCCATTTTGGCGCTGCTGGCAGAGGCTGCGTCCGCCGCGAAGTAGCGGCGAACAGGCACAATGGAAGCTGGCAAGTTTTTGCCGCCTGTTCACAACGCAACCGCAAACAAGGAGCAAAGCCGTGGCCACTGTTGGGCAATGGATTGAAGGCGCCCGCCTGAGGACGCTTCCGATGGCAATCGCCCCCGTAATCATTGGCACCTCGGCGGCCTACGACCTCCACGGTCTGCACTGGGGCCGGGCGGTGCTGGCCGCGCTCGTGGCGCTCCTGATGCAGGTGGGCGTCAACTACGCCAATGACTACTCCGACGGCATCCGCGGCACCGACGAGGTCCGGGTGGGGCCGCTGCGACTGGTCGGCTCGGGTGCGGCGCGCCCTCGCGACGTGAAAATGGCGGCCTTTGCCGCGCTGGGCCTGGCCATGCTGGCCGGGCTTGCCCTGGTGGTCCTGTCCCAGGCGTGGTGGCTGCTGCTGGTGGGCGCCGGGGCCGTGCTGGCCGCCTGGGGGTACACGGGAGGGAAGAACCCGTACGGCTACCTGGGCCTGGGGGACGTCTTTGTGTTTGTCTTCTTCGGCCCCGTGGCCACGCTGGGCACCACGTTCACCCAGGCCGGCCAGGTGAGCGCGGCGGCAGTCCTGGGTTCGGTCGCAACGGGACTGATCGCCGTCGCACTTCTCATGGCCAACAATGTCCGCGACATCCCCACGGACCGGGAGGTGGGGAAGCGGACCCTGGCGGTGCGGCTGGGCGACAGGAAAGCGCGGTTAAGCTACGTGGTGATGCTGGGGCTGGCGCTGGCACTCATGATGCCGCTGGTGCCCGCCAAGCCGTGGATCCTGCTGGTGCTGCTGCTCATCCCGTTCATGCTCATGCCCAGCTGGCTGATGCTCCAGGGCAAGCAGCGCAAGAGCCTCATCCCCGTGTTGAAGCAGACGGGCCTGCTCAATTTGGGGTTCAGCGTGCTGTTTGCCGCGGCGATGGTGCTGACGGGCCTGTAGCCGGCGAGGACTGTGCTGGACCCTGCTGGGCCGGGCGACTATTTGCCGGCGGCCCAGGCCTGGAATGCGGCCGTGTTTTCCGGGCTGCCAGTGACCTCGATGTTTGCGGCACGCTGCCGGCCTGAGACGCAGAGTGCCACTTCCACAGGGTCCCCGGCCAGCACGACGGCGGCCGGCCGGCTGCCGCTGGGCGCCCCGTGGACGTCGGTGGTGCCGCGGCCGGGCGAGGCGATGCTGACACCGACGGGGCAGCGGCGATAGGTGAAGCGGGCCATGAGGGGCAGGTTTTTCCAGAGCGCGTCCAGCTGGCCGGCCGGAAGGGCCCGGGGTTCCTTGGTGCCGGTGCCGCGCCGCACGTCCTCGTGGTGGACCACGTATTCCAGGAGCTGGCCCCCGTCCCCCAGCCACGTCATGGGGTTCAGGGGACCGGTGCCGGCTGCAAATTCCTGAACGAGGGCCTCATATCCGGCCGCCGTCCGGGCTGTCGCCACCAGTGCGCCGAGGCGCCTTTCCTGGCCAGGGACCGGGCGGGCCGTGGTGTCCAGCATTCGCGCCCACGGATTGTGTTCGCGCTGGACCAGGTGGCCCAGCAGCGTGCGGACAGTCCAGCCCTCACACAGCGTTGGTGCATCCGGATCGGCCTGGCGGAACGTCGCCACGAGGGCCAGCCGCTCCGTCTCCATCCAGCGCACCGGGGCTCAGCCTTCCGGCTGGATGCGGGGGGTGCCGTTCTTGCGGTCCGCATCAACCCACACGTCGGGGTTGGCATCGACCAGGGCGTCTTCGGCGTCGGCGTCTGCAAGGGCCTGGGCGGATTGCGTGGTGTCTGCGTTGGGGGCCAGCCGCCTGGCAATGACCGCGGTGGCACCGTCCCGCTGTTTGCGCAACAGGAAGAAGCTCACGACAAAAGCGCAGAGGGCGGCAATCAGGGTGGACGTGAGGGGGCTGAACTGGAGGACCAGGTACGCCAGCAGGAAAAATGCCAAAAAAAGCACGCCACGGATCAGTGAGTATTTGAAGAAAGCCACGGCCCAAGTTTAGCGGCTGTTCCTGAAAGCCCGCCCAGTGGCAATTTGTCCTGCAACGGTAGAATTGGGTTATGCGTTATATCCCAGTGGTCTTCGGTGTGATTCTCTTCATTTACGGGCTGATCGACTGCCTTCGCAGTGAGCCGGCGGATGTTCGGAGCATTCCCAAGCCCGCCTGGATCATTGTCATCGTGCTGATGCCCGTGATCGGCGTGCTCCTCTGGTTCTTCCTGGGCCGCCCGCGCTACAGCACTTCCGCCCCTGCGGCCCCATGGACCTCCGGGCCCCGCGGCCAGTCCCCTTCCGGGCGCCCCACCCAGTTCACCGCGCCCGACGACGACCCCCTGTTCCTGCGCAACCTTGAAGTCAATCGCGCGCAGAAGGCCGAGGCCGAACGCCTCCGCAAGCTCAAGGCCGAACTCGACGCCCGGGAGGCCAGGCTCCGCGACGGCCAGCCGAACCCGCACCCCAACGACGAAACCAAGCATTAGCGCGCACCGACGCCCGGCAATGGCCGGCCGGTGGGTCCAATGATGCGTCCAGTTCGCAGCGATGGCGACTTCCAGACCATGGAAGTCGCCATCGCTGCGAACTCAAGGGATCCCCGGAGACCTAGCTGCCCACGCCCGCGTAGGAGTGCAGGCCGGAGAAGAAGACGTTGACAATGGTGAAGTTGAATACCACGCACAGGTAGCCCACGATGGACAGCCAGGCGGCGCGGGTGCCGGTCCAGCCGCGGGTGGCCCGCGCGTGCAGATAGCCGGCGTAGACCACCCAGATCACGAACGTCCACACTTCCTTGGTGTCCCAGCCCCAGAAGCGGCCCCACGCCTTTTCCGCCCAAATGGAACCAAACATCAGGGTCAGGGTCCAGCCCACAAACGCAATGCCGTTGATGCGGTAGGACATGTTCTCCAGGCTCAGCGCATTGGGGACCAGCCGCATGACCAGGGCCTTGTCCCGCTTCCCCGAGGCAAGGGACGCCTCGCGGCGGGATTGGAACAGCTGCAGCACGGACATGGCAAACGTCATGGTGAACAGGGCTGAGGACATGACGGCGATGGAGACGTGGATGATCAACCAGTAGCTCTGCAGGGCCGGCACCAGGTGGCCGGCCGGGGTCCAGGCCTCAAGGGACGCGTAGGTGATCATGATCAGCACCAGGCCGATGATGAACGTGCCGAGGAAGCGCAGGTCGCGGCGGGTGAGCACCAGCAGGAAAATCAGTGTGACGGTGAACCCGCCCGTGGTGCAGAATTCGTACATATTGCCCCACGGGGCGCGGCCGGCGCCGATCCCGCGGAAGACCACCGCAAGGCCGTGGACGACGGCGGCCAGCACAGTCAGTGCCACGGCCACCCTGGCGGCGCGGCGCTTTTGCGGGCCGTACTTCATGGAATCGCCGGCCGTAATGCCGTCCGAGCCGGCATGAACCTTGCTGCTGGGCCGTACTCCGCGGTCTTCGGGACCCGCGCCCAGGTCCTGGCCAATGCTGCCGGCGGAACCGACGCCCACCAACCTGGCCGCCGCCACGGAGTCAGCCGCAGCGGCGGATTCCAGCGCCAGGCCGCGGCGCATCAGCTTGCTGTAGGCCACCAGGTCCCAGGCGTAGGCACCAAACGCCACGGCATAGGCCACGCCGGCCATGAACATGAACTGCTGGCTGAGCAGTGCGAATCCTGCATTGATTCCTGGCATTACTGGTCCTTACTTGACACGGTGACGCGCTGGCCGGCGTCGGAATGGATAGGGGGTGTCTGGTTACCATCTTGCACCGGTGTGTCCACTGGCACCAGCCACTTGGCGTGGAGGGCCTTGTCGATGGCCGCCGATTCCCCCGCCAGGCGGTGGTCCTCGCCGCGGGCCAGCAGGCCGAATTCGACCATGGTGCGCCCGTCCGGGTGGTTGCCCGTGCGGATCCACACGCGGCGGCGGTTCATGAACAGTGACGCCATGAGTCCGGCCAGGGCCAGGACGGCGAAGATGAGCACGAAGTTCTGTCCGGGGTCGTGCCGGATGTCCAGGGCTGCGTAGCGCTTGATCCCATCAAAGCTGATGGTGCCGTTGTGTTCCGGCAGCGAGTAGCTCTGCCCGGGGGCCAGCACGATGCCGCCGGCCTTCATGTCGCGGCCATTGATCTGCTTCAGCTTCGAGGTGTCGAGCGTGTAGACGTTGCGCGGAATGCCGTTGTCCAAGCCCAGGTCGCCGGTGTAGGCGTTGAGGTTCAGCTGCGGGTTGATGGGATCCGGGTCGGAGCCGTAGGTGACGCCCGTGGTCTTGTCGAGCAGCGCGGTGGGCAGGAAGAAGCCGACAAAGCCGAGCTGGTTGGGCTTGGCGTCGGGGACCTTGATGACCATCAGCGAGGTGTAGGCGCCGTCGGTCGGGATGGTGACAACCGGGCCCTGGAAGGCGATGTTGCCCTTGCTGTCCTTGACCGTGACCACGGGGGCGTAGCCGTTACCGACCAGGTAAATGTTGGTGCCGCCCAGGGCTACGGGGTCATTGACCTTCAGGACCTGCTTCTTGGCGGGCGCGTCGGGGCCGGACTTGGTGGTCAGGCTGGCCGTGAAGTCGATCGGCTGGCCGTAGTGGCCCGGGGACTCCCTGTCGTAGGTGACGGCCAGCTTGTCCAGCTGCACGGAGTAGGGGCTCAGGCGGTCGCTGTTGAAGTAGGCCCCGGGGGTGAAGGTGTCATAGCCCACCAGGGTGTTGACGAAGGTTTCACCCTCGACCACGATCCGCTGGCCACTGTACCCGGCAAGTCCGCTGTATGCCACGGAGGCGAGCACGCCAAGAATGGAGATGTGGAAGACCAGGTTTCCCACTTCCTTCAGGAAGCCGATTTCCGCCCCCACGGAGGGCCTGTCCGTGTCCAGGTCCCGGACGTCAACCCGGTAGCGGCGGGCCTTGAGGACGGCCGCGGCGTCCTTGACGGCCTGCGCGGCATCGATGCCGCTGCCGGCGGGTATCTCCACGGTGCCGTATTCGGCCAGGCGGGACAGCCGCTTGGGTGTGCGCGGCGGCGCGGAGCGCATGGCCTTCCAGTGGATTTTGGCCCGAGGCAGCACACAGCCCACCAGGGACGTGAACAGCAGCAGGTAGATGGCCGCAAACCATGGTGAGGAGTAGACGTCAAAGAGCTTGAACCAGTCCAGGATGGGGCCGGAGCTGGGGTGGTCCGCCAAATACTGGGTCACGTTTGAGGGGTTGGAGGGGCGCTGCGGGAACAGCGAACCCGGGACGGCCGCCACAGCCAGCAGCAGGAGCAGGAACAAGGCTGTCCGCATACTGGTCAGCTGCCGCCAGGCCCACCTGAGCATGCCGAGGAACCCCAGCCGGGGCAGCGCAATGTCATCCTTGGCCGGCTTCTTGCTTTGCACGTCTTGCACCGAGTCATTCCTCATCAGATTGGCAATCTCACTTCACCGGCAAACCAGAACTGCAGGTTGTTGATCCATGTTCCCCACAGCCCCGTAACCATCAGCAGCCCCAGGGCAATCAGCATCCCGCCGCCGAACCACTGAAGCCCTCGGCGGTGGGTGCGGAAGAAGGCGAGCGCGCCCAGGCCGCGCCGCACGCCCAGGGCGATCAGCAGGAACGGCACCCCGAGCCCCAGGCAGTACACAAAAGTCAGGAAGGCACCCTTGGTCGCGGACGTGCCGTCGGAGAACGCCAGCGTCTGCACGGCGCTGAATGTCGGCCCGATGCACGGCGCCCAGCCCAGCCCGAAGGTGATGCCCAGCAGCGGCGCGCCCCACAGCCCGGCCGGCGGCTTCGCGTGCACCTTGGCCTCCCGCTGGAACCAACCCAGCCCGCCCAGGAACACAATTCCCATGACAATGACCACCAGGCCCAGCACCTGGGTCACCCACGCGGCGTCGGAGCCCTTCAGCCACGCACCCAGTTGGCCGAAAACAGCGCCAATGAGCATGAACACAAGAGAGAACCCCAGGACAAACAGCCCAATGCCGGCCAACATGCGCCCACGCCGCTGGTTCTGCAGGTCAGCGCCGGTCAGGCCGCTGACATAACCCAGGTAGCCGGGAACCAGCGGCAGCACGCAGGGGGAGAGAAACGACACCAGCCCGGCCAGCAGGGCAACCGGGATGGCCAGCAGCATGGAGCCGCTGAAGATCGTTTCGGCAAATGGGTTGTTGACCAACGTCCCTACTTCTCGGCCAGCGTGGAGGTGATCAAGGCCTTGAGCGTGCTCTTGTCCGCAGTCCCAAGAATCCGGGCCGAGACGCGCCCCTGCCGGTCCAGGACCAAGGTGGTGGGCACCGCGGCGGGCGGCACCAGGTTGCGCCGGGACAGGGCCAGCAGCACGCCGCCGTCCTTGTCCATGATGCTCGGGTAGCCGATCTTGAAGGTGCGCTCGAAGGCCTCCGCCGTGGCCACTTCGTCGCGGATGTTCACGCCGTAAAAGTCAACGCCCTGGGCCTTGAACTCCGAGTACAGCGACTGCAGGCTGGGGGCCTCCAGGCGGCAGGGTGAGCATGCGGCGTACCAAAAGTTGAGGATGGTGACCTTGCCACGCACCGAGGCTGCGGTAATGGTGGTGCCGTCAAAGAGCTTGCCGGAAAATTCCACCGGGTCCGAGCGCTTGGCCAGCGCATACTCGGTGACGGAGCCGTCCCCGGCCACGAACCCCTTGTTGTCCCCGGCCGCGGCCTGCTGGGCCAGGGGGTCGTTGGCCGTGCACGCGGCGAGGGCCACGGACAGCACGGCACCGGTGGCGGCGAACAAGGAACGCCTGCTCATGGAGGAAGTCACGAGGAAGTCTTTCGTTTTTTTGGTTTCCGGAAGGCGCGTCACCCCGGATTTTTTGCGCTTGGAACTTCTACAGTACGTCGAAAATGGTCTTTTTGCCTACCCGAAGCCGCACATTCAGGCTCCCGGGGTGGTGGCGGCGCCCGGCAAAAGCGCTGCAGCCGGTTCGCTGTAGCGCACGCCCACCACGTCGTCGCCGTCGAAGGTCAGGGATGTCAAGGACGCCAGGGTGCATTCACGGTTGCGGGGATCGTGCCACAGCCGGCGCCCCTCCGCGCTGCGCCGCGTGGCCCAGATGGGCAGCTGGTGGCTGACCATGATGGCCTGCGCGCCATCCCCGCCCAATTCAAAGGCACGACGGCGGGCATCCCGTGCCGCTGCCAGCATGCGTTCCGCCTGTGCCTGGTAAGGCTCACCCCAGGAGGGGCGAAGGGGGTTGGCGAAGTAGCGCCAGTGCTTGGGCTTGAGCAGCTCGCCCTTGCTGACCTTCATGCCCTCAAAGTGGTTCCTGGCCTCAATGATGCGCGGATCGGTGACAATGTCGAGCCCCAGCGCGGAGGCCGTGGGCTGCGCCGTCTCCTGGGCCCGGGTCAGGGGCGAGGCCACCAGGTAGACGGGGGCGTTGCCGGCGTCGGCCTGGTCCTTGAAGTGCCCGGCCACCAGCTCGGCCATGGCATGGCCGCGCTCGGACAGGTGGAAATTCGGCAACCGGCCGTAGAGCACGCCGTCGGGGTTAAATACCTCACCATGGCGCAGAAGATGAACAGTGACTCGGGGCATGTGTCCAAGTTTCTCAAAGTTACGCAACAAGGGGTTAATCAGGGAATTCACAGGCTGCGCGGGCAAGCTGGAAAAAAGTTTGGGAAAAAGTTCCCCGGCCGGGAATATTAGATGCAAACGCATGCTTATACAGCGTGAAGGCTTCCACAGCGGGAACCTGAACAGCTGCACACAACCCCTCTTCAAGGAGCAACACATGACTGCAACCACCGTTGAAACCGTAGGCCTGAGCCAGGGCACCTGGAACTTCGACCCGGCCCACAGCGAAGTCGGCTTTTCCGTCCGCCACGCCGGCATCTCAAAGGTGCGGGGCAAGTTCACCGACGTCGCCGCCACGCTGGAACTTGGCGCCACGCTGGGCGACGCTGCCGTGACCGCCACCATCCAGGCCGCCAGCTTCAGCTCGGGCGATGCCAACCGCGACGGCCACGTGCGCAGCGCCGACTTCTTCGACGTGGAAACCCACCCGACACTTGCCTTCACCTCCACCGGCATCTCCGGCGACGAAGGCGACTTCGAGCTGACCGGCGAGCTGACCATCCGCGGCATCTCCAAGACCGTGACGTTCTCCGGCGAATTCAACGGCGTTGCCGTGGACCCCTTCGGTGCCACCCGGGCAGGCTTCGAGGCCAAGACCGTCATCAGCCGCAAGGAGTTCGGCCTGACCTGGAATGCAGCCCTGGAAGCCGGCGGCGTGCTGGTCTCCGACAAGGTCACCATCACCCTTGACGTGGCCTTCGTCAAGGCTGCTTAAGCCCTTTTTGCACCATCAATGTGCCGGTCCGCCCCACGGGGCAGGCCGGCACATTTCATTTTGTCTGCCGTTCTCCTGAGCACGCTATGCAAGGTACCTGCACCGGGCTAGTGTGTCTGCTATGAGCACCCCTAATGAGTATCCAGGTTCCGAGCAATCCGGCTCGCAACCGCCCGTTGGCGGTTCCGGTTCACAGCCTGAAAATGCTCCACAAAACCCCAATCCCGGCTACCAGGCGCCGCCTCCCGGCTACCAGCAGCCGGGCTACCAGGCCCCTCCGCCCAGTTACCAACAGCCGCCCTACCAGCAGCCGCAGCAGCCCTACCAGCAGCAGCCGCAAATGCCGGCTGGCGACACGTCCTTCCAAATGCCCGCCGACTGGCCCAAGGACATGAAGGGGGTGATGCCGGCCAACGGTTTCGCCGGACTGTTCAGCACCGGGCAGCTGCCTCAGTTGCTGAAGGTCTCGTACATCATCTGGCTGGTCACGGCCGGGATCTGGCTGCTGTTCACTGTCCTTGGGCTCATTTTCTCCCTCATTGCCCTCGGCGCACAAGACAACAGCCTCTTTGGAATCACGATCCCCGGCTCCGGGGCGGCCATGCGCGCCGGCGGGGTCAAGGGAATCATCGTCTCCATCATTGCGCTGGTCCTCATCGCCGCGGTGCTGGTCTGCATCTTGAAGCTCAAGGAAGGAATGCAGTGGGCCCGCATGGCCCTGTCCGTGATTGCCGTGCTGAGCATTGTCCTGGCATTCCTGGGCGGCGGATCCGGCCTGCTCGGCATTGTCGCCACGGTGTTGATGTGGCTGCCGGAATCCTCCGCGTGGCTCAATGCCAGGGCGCGCGGCACCGCCTGAATTGCCTTGGAGGTAGTTCCCAAGCAAGAGGTCGCGTAGGGTTAAAACATACCCGGCGCGGCCTCTTCGCCTGCCGCCGGCAGCCACTGAAAAGGACCCCTCCCATGACCACTCCTGACGAACAGCCTCAAGAGCGGCCCACCCCCGGTCCCGGCCACTACGGCGAGATTGCCCCGGGCGTCCCCCGGTACGGCCAGTACGCCCCCGCCGGGTGGCAGCCGCCCCAGTCAGCAGATCCGGCCACTCCCCCGCACGACGCCGGCACCTCCTCCACCCTGCCGCCCGCCTCCGCGTACCCCGGCTACCAAAACACCGATTTCACGCACCGCGGTTCCGGTCCCTTGCCCTCAGGCACCCACTTTGCCCCGCCGCGTCGCGTGGTCCTGGCCAGCCGGCTGATCATGGCTGCCGGTGCACTCCAGGCCCTGGCGCTGGTGTTGTGGTTGGTGGCCATGGGCCTGCCGTCGGGACAGGACATGATCCGCAGCGTGGTGGAGCAGTCGCTGGCCAGCAACCCGCAGGCCGCCGCCGGCATCCCCGCACAAACCCTGATCAATGTTGTTGCCGCCATGCTGGCTGTGTTTCAGGCCGTTGCGGTGGGGTTCTACTTTTGGATGGCCTGGGCCGTTCGCAAGGGCAGGCGGTGGGCACGCACCCTGTCCCTGGTCCTGGCCGTGGTCTCCATTGTGATGGTGCCTGAGGGTGTGGCGTATTCGTACTATTCCATCGCGCGCATCCTGCTGGGGATAGTCGCCGTCGTCATTTTGTTCCGCCCGCCGGCCAGGGACTATTTTGCCAAGGGGCCGCAGCGCGGCAGCGGGGCCTGACCCGTCCCATCCAGGTGGGGGCCTCAGGCGCTGGGCCGGTCCTCTTCCAGCCCGGGCACCTGCAGGCGCTGGGCGTGGTAGGCCAGGATCTGCAGTTCAGTGGCCATGTCCACCTTGCGCAGGTTGACAAAATCAGGCACGGACAGCGCCACGGGGGCAAAGCTGAGGATGCTGTGGACGCCGGCTGTCACCACGCGGTCGCACACGGACTGCGCCACGCTGGCCGGCAGGGCCAGGACCACCATGTTGGCGCGGGTTTTTTCCAGCACAGGCTCCAGCTCCGCCACGTCGCTGACGCGCAGCCAGCCGATCTCATTGCCAATCACCATTTGGTCGGCATCCAACAGCGCCACCACGTCAAAGCCGCGCGTTTCAAAGCCCGCGTACCGGGCCAGTGCCCGGCCCAGGTTCCCGGCGCCGACGATGGCCACGCGCCATTCATGCGTCAGGCCGAGGGCCTGGGCGATCTTCCGGCTGAGGTTGGCCACCTCGTACCCCACGCCGCGGGTGCCGTAGGAGCCCAGGTAGGAGAGGTCCTTGCGGACATTGGCGGAGCCGACGCCGGCGGACTCGGCCAGGGATTCGGAGGAGACCTGGTCCACGCCTTCGGCAAGCAGGCCGTTGAGGGTGCGCAGGTACAGGGTCAGACGTGAAACCGTGGCGGGCGGCAACTGGCGGGCCGGTTCGGCCGCCTGCTGGTCCGGGATCTGCACTGGTGTCACGGTCATGCTCCAAGTTCTGTTGCAATGGCCGCCCCGGGACGGGAGGACTCGTGTCGCCTAGATCCACGGAACAGCCTCCATCCACTGTATGACGTGGCCGGTCCTTCGCCAAAGCCGCCCACCCCTGGGGCCAAGTGCTACGCGCCGGTGCCGCCCATGGCCCGGAGCAGGACCGAGCGCAGGCGCACCGGGTCGATCTGCCAAAAGTCCCGCGGGACGCCGTCGACCAGCACCACCGGCACTTCCTCCCCGTAGCGGGCGGTGAGGGCCGGGTCGCCGTCGATCATGGTTTCCTGCCAGGCCAGGCCGACGTCGTCCGCCACTGCAGCGACCACCTCCCGGGCCGCGGTGCACAGATGGCAACCTTCGCGGGTCAGCAATTCAAGCCGGGGTGCAGCGGCATCTGCGCCTGCGGGTACGGGATTCATGGTCCAACCGTACGCACGGTGGCGGCCGGGTTCCACCTGGGGCGTCCGGGACGAGAATTCCCCCAC
>Ga0134128_10009807_pt1 | contig 11489 bp, 10 predicted proteins | sample KB31754_FD_96462 | JGI IMG/M metagenome (GOLD analysis project Ga0134128, IMG submission 96462) | Terrestrial soil microbial communities with excess Nitrogen fertilizer from Kellogg Biological Station, Michigan, USA - KB3-175-4 | ecosystem: Environmental > Terrestrial > Soil > Unclassified ...
TGATGCGGCGGATGTCGCCGTCGACCCGGATCATGGGCGGGAGTCCCGCCGACAGGTGCAAGTCCGAAGCCTTGTTCTTGACCGAAAAGGCCAACAGTTCGGCGATATCCATGAACCCCCTCCGAGAATGCGCGCGCCGTCTGGCTTGATCCGCAACAGACGGCCCCACTGTACCCCAATTCCTGCAAATTCCGTTCCAGCGAGGGCCGCAGCCCAAGCCGCAATCGAGTATACGCCAGCGCCGTTTCCGGGAATGCTACGGAGGCTGCAGTTCCCGTGCCGGCCGGGTCAGTTCTGTGCTTCGCCGCCGCCGAAATCCAGGGTCGCAATGGTCCCCCGCTCGGCACGCGGCTCCAGCGATACCCGCCACCCATACAGCTCGCACAATCGGCGCACGATGGCGAGGCCCAACCCCGCACCCTTTACGGTCTCGCCCTCCCCGCGCACGCCCCGTTCGAACAGATGCTCGGCATCCTCGGCCTTGATGCCCTGGCCGGTGTCCTCGATCCGCACGCGTCCGGCCTGCACGCGCACCACGATCTCGCCCTCCTGGGTGTACTTGCAGGCGTTGCCGACCAGATTGCCCAACGCCACCGCCACCACCGAGGACGGCGCCTCCACCGTAACCGGCGATTCGATCTCGGCGCGCAACTCGATCGGTTTGCGGCCAACGTCGGGGCGGTGGGTGTCGACGACTTCCTCCACTATCTTGGCGACATCGGTGGTTTCGCCATCGACCGGCCCCGAGCGCTCGGCGCGCGACAGCAACAGCAATGCCTGGGTCAGTTCGGTCGACTGTCGCACGGCGCGCGCGATTCTCTGCAGGCGGGTGTGCAATTTTTCAGGAAGGTCGGGCGTCGCCATCAGCAATTCGGTCGTGCTGGCGATCACCGCCAGCGGGGTACGCAATTCGTGGCTGACGTCGGAATTGAATTCACGGTCACGCTGGATCAGTGCGCTCTGGCGCTGCGCATAATCATCCAGCGCCGCAGCCAGCTCGCCCACCTCGTCTTCCGCGAAGTGCGGTGCGAGCGGCTCCAGCTTGCGGCCGCTGCGGAACGCCCGCAGGCGTTGCGCGAGGTCGGTGACCGGGCGCATCACGCGCCGCGAAAGCCAGTAGCCCAGCGCGAACGACAACAAGGTGAACAGCAGCACCGCGGTGATCAGGCTGGTGACCAACTGGCGCTTGCCGACGCTCTCGCGGCTGATGTCGTAGGTAAGGAAGGCATCCAGCCCGTATTTGCGCACCACCGCGAGCTTGTAACGCTCCGGCAGGTTGCCGACGCCGCCGCGCATGTCGTACACCCCGGGCTGCAAGCCCTGCCAAGCCAGGGGCGCCTGGTAAACGGTATGGTCGTTCCAGAACCAGACGACGATCAGATCCGAGTGCGGCGGTTGCTCCGGATGCGCATGCTTGTTTTCCACCGCCTGCAGAAGATCGGCCTCGATGCTCTTGTCGATCAGCTGGTTCTCGACCTTGGCGCGCACATACAAAGACGCGACGGCAAACAGCGCGCTCAGGCCGAAGCCGAACAGCGTGAAAGTGACAATCAGCCGGAAGCGGAGCTTACGCCGGGACTGCATCCGGATCGACCATGCGGTAGCCGATGCCGTGGCGTGTATGGATCAACGGCTTGTCGAAGGGCTTGTCGATGGCTGCGCGCAGACCGTGGATGTGCACGCGCAGCGAATCGGAATCCGGCAGCTCTTCGCCCCAGACCTTCTGTTCGAGATCCTGGCGCGTGACCACTGAAGGGCTGGCTTCCATCAGCGCCTGCAACAGCTTCAGGCCGATCGGGTTCAGCTGGATCGACTCGCCGGCACGCATCACCACGAGTGTATCGAGGTTGTAGGTGAGGTCGGCAATCTTCAGCACCCGGCTCTTCGGCCCCTTGCCGCGGCGCGCGAGCACTTCCAGCCGCGCGGCGAGTTCCTGCAGCGCAAACGGCTTGGTCATGTAGTCGTCGGCGCCGGATTCGAAGCCCGTGAGTTTCTGCTCCAGCGCGTCGCGCGCGGTCAGCATCAGCACCGGCGTGTGCTTGTGCGCCTCACCGCGCAGCTTCTTGCACACCATGATGCCGTCCATGCCAGGCAGGGTCAGGTCCAGCACGATCACATCGAAATCGTTGACCACGGCCAAGTGCAGTCCGGTAACGCCGTCGCCGGCGAAATCGACCACGTGGCCGCGATCCTCGAGGTAATCACCGATGTTGGTGGCGATGTCGTTGTTGTCTTCGATCACCAGCACGCGCATGGCATATCCCGGCTAACGCGCATTCGTGCGCCATTGCGCAAGCTTAGCGAGAAATGTGAATTCGCGCTGTGGCCATCGGCCGCGCGTTCAGCCATTCCCTTGCGATATTCCTTGGCCAGGTCGACATCCTACAGGCGGCGGCAGATATGCGTTCCCGTCGTTACCGTACAGGGTTGGGCGGTCGCCGCATCATTGCCTGCATCATCTCCCAACCGGAATGTGAAAGCCTGGCGGTAACGCCGGCCGGGGACCGCGGGAGGCGCAAATCGCCAGTCGGCCATGGCCCGCAGCGCGGCCGGGTCGAACTGGCCGGAGCTGGTGCTGGCCACTTCGAGATCGCGCGGCACGCCGGTCGCGTCGAGCGTGAATTCCACCACGACGCGCCCCTGCATTCCACCCGACAGCGCTGCGGGGGGATATTGCGGAGAAACGGCGTGCAATGCGCGTGGCGCGGTGTTGGGCACCTGCACGGTGTTCCGCGAAGACGCTGCGACGGTTGCGATCGGCATCAGATCCAACGGGAGGTTCACCAAGTTGAGCGCCGGCTGATCGATCGGCAGGGAAACCGTACGCAGCGGCACGATGGACGGCGCGGGTTCATCATCCGACACGTGCAGAGTTGGATACTCGATGGGCGGCAAAACCCGCTTCGCGGAAGCGCGAACCGCAGACAGCAATGTCGGCGTGCGCAACAACACGTGCTGCGTTGCGTGCAAAACCGGCGCGTTATTCGCCGCTACCAGCGCGGCGATACGTTGCTGCGACGCCGTATCGCGCCACCACGTCCAGCCGGCTCCCGCAAGCACGAAGATCGCCACCACCACGATGGCGTGGCTGCGCAAGTGTCGCTGCGGACGCTTCGGTGCAGCACCGGCGATGAACCAGGCGCGCTCCGCCAGCACGCCACCGCTCGCGGCCAACGCCAGTCCGGTATGCCCCGCCCGGAATTCTTCCAGATTGGCCAGCGCGGCCACGAAATCCCGCCGCTCGCCACCTGTCACCCGCAACGCCAGCAGGTCGCAACACAACTCGCGTTCGTTGCGCGCCTCGCGCGAGATCCAGTGCACAATGGGATGGTAAAAAAACAAGGTTTCCAGAACGACCTGGAACAGGTTGGCGAAGTGGTCCAGGCGCTTGAGATGCGCCAGCTCGTGTGCCAACACCAGATCGATCTGTGCCGGCGGCATTTGTGCCAGCACGGCCAGCGGAAGCAACACGGCCGGCTTGATCCAGCCGATCAGCGTCGGAGTCGCCACACGCACGCTGGCCAGCACCGGCACCATGCACCTCAGCCCGAGGCGCTGCGCGAATTGGCGTGCGCGCGATTGCCAGTCGGGCAGTTGCTCCGCCGCTGCCAGCAACCTGCGCAAACCACGCCATTGCCGATACACGCGCACGCCAAGCGCGGTGGCCCCCAATGCCCACGCCAGCACCATCCAAGGGAGTGCCTTGGCGAGCAGCAACTGCCAACCATGGACTGCCGTTGCAGCAGCGGATGCCGCAACGCCGGGCACCGGCGTCACCGCCATGCCGGCAGGCTCGACCGTGGCGGCGACGAGGGAGAATTCGCGCACGCCGGTCGCAATGGGACATGCCGCCATCGCAAGCAGCGCGAGCATCGCCACCAGATAACGTGGATTGCCGCGCGGAAGCGCTGCCCGCGCGAAGGCATAAGCGGCACCAATGATTGCAGCCTGCCAGACGAAATGCAGGAGGCACCAGCCCAGCGCGGAAATGCCAGCCGAGGCGATCTCGAACCCGTTCATTGGCCTGCGTCCTTGTCGAGGCGGTTCAAGAGCACTCGGATTTCCTGCAACTCTTCGCGGCTTGCCTTGTGGTCGCCCAGCGCCTGCAGCACCAAACGCGACGGCGAGCCATCGAATACGCGCTGCAGGATGTCCGAGAGGAATTTCTTCTGCGTCCGCTCCTTGCTGACCACCGCACGATAGACATGCGCACGCTGGGATTCGTCGCGCGCCACCAGCCCCTTGTCATGCATGATTTGCAGCTGCTTCAACGCGGTCGTGTAACCCGTGCCGTCCCGCTTATGCAGAACCTCGTGCACGTCACGGACGGTGCAGGCGCCGCGTTCCCACAGCACCTGCAGGATTTCGAGTTCGGCTTCAGTGGGACGAAGCGAGGTTTGTTGACGTTCGATCATCACCACACTTCACGCCGCGCACCGCCAGTGACCAAGCGAGATCGTTAAAGTCTTCACTCTGAGTTTTGGCGATGCGCGCCAAGAACAGCTAGTGATGACTCCCGCCGAGACTGTTGGTGTTTTGATAACGATTTTTGTCGTAGTTCCGCAAAGTCTGCTGGGCCCCGTGCTGCTCCGCCTGAATCTGAGCATAAGTCTTGCAGGTTTTTACCGGAAGATGCGAGCCCACAGGCATCTCGGTTTGACAAACCAGGCGATCCCCGTCCTTCTTGGTCAGGATGGCATTGACGCTGCTCTGATCGGCCAGCAGTCGGATTTTGGCGTTCGAGTCCATTTTGTCGACACTGCCATATTGATCATATAACTTCTGCATGTCCGCAAAATTGCCATCGATCGTTGAACGCTCGTTGGGGCTGACGAACTGCCAACGGCCGCCCGGTTCCATTTGCTTGTGAATCGCGGCGACCACGGCCTCGAAGTTTTCCTTGGTGTCGGCTTGGACGACTGCCTTGCTGTCGCCCGACGCAGGACTGGAACTTGCCGTCGTTTCCGGACGGCCTCCCGCGTTCAAGCTCTGGCCCGTTTGAGCCGCGCCGGTGGTAGCACAGCCCTGCAAGCCGAAGGTAACCACTGCCAATGCGGCCGACGCCAAAACCCCTGCAGATTTCATTTCTATACCTCCCGGAATAGCGTGTTCCCGCGCCTCGTACTCGTCGCCGCACGGTCCAGTGTCGACGCTACTGCTTCCATGGAAATCTGTCAACGATTTATTTCGTACTATGAAAGTCGTTGTCAGCCAACGCTGCCTCAATCTGCACGATCACCGCATCCGCGACATCCACCCCGGACACGGTTTCGATGCCTTCCAGTCCGGGCGAGGCGTTCACCTCCAGCACCAGTGGTCCGCGCGCGGATCGCAGCAGGTCCACGCCGGCGATGCCCAAGCCCAGAACCTTGGCCGCGCGCAGGGCGATCGAGCGTTCCGCCGCGGACAGCCGCACGGCGCTGCCGGTGCCGCCACGGTGCAGGTTGGCGCGGAAATCGCCATCCACCGCGGCGCGCTGCATCGCCGCGACCACGCGGTCACCCACCACGAAGCAGCGGATGTCGCGCCCGTTGGCCTCGCGCACGAACTGCTGGACCAGAAAATTGGCGTACAGACCGCGAAAGGCTTCGATCACGCTCTGCGACGCCGCGGTCTTCTCTGCCAGTACCACGCCGCTGCCCTGCGCGCCCTCGTTGAGCTTGATCACGTGCGGCGCCGGGCCGAGCATGTTCAGAAGGTCCGACGTGTCGTCCGGGTTGTCGCCGAATACCGTCACGGGCAGATCGATGCCGTGGCTGGCGAGTATCTGCAGGCTGCGCAACTTGTCGCGCGCGCGCAGCACGGCGTCGGAGCAACTCGGGGTGTACACGCCCATCAGTTCGAACTGACGCAGCACGGCCGTACCGTAGAACGTCACCGAAACGCCGATGCGCGGGATCACCGCGTCGATGCCCTTGAGCGCGCGACCACCGTAATGCACGACAAACCCGTCATGCGCGATCCGCATGTAGCAGCGCAATGGATCGAGCACACGCACGCGATGACCGCGCGCGCGCGCGGCGGTCACCAGCCTTGCCGTTGAATACAACCTGGAGTTGCGGGACAGGATCGCGATTTTCACTGCGCGTGAATACCCGTGGATTCCGACCCGTTGCGGTTCGCCGCATGCAGAAGGCATGCTTCGACTGGAGCGGGTGAAGGGAATCGAACCCTCGTCAGTAGCTTGGGAAGCTACAGCTCTACCATTGAGCTACACCCGCACCGGGAAGGCGATGTTAGCGATGCGCACGGCGACCACGCAACGGCCGCCGAACGCTGGCTAAACGCTTTCTTAGGCCATGCTTAGGATACTGGCCGCAGCAGGCGCGCATTCAGCGCGGCTGGGTTGAGATGACCGCGTCGGACGAGGGGCGCCGCACCGACGCAATCCACAAGCGCCCGGTCCCACCACGGGGGTTTCCCATGTCCCGCTTCCGCTTTTCGCGTCAGCTGCTGGTCGCCGCCGGTGTTTGCGCCTTGCTGCTCGGCGTGGCCACGGTCCAGGCGCAGCAATACGACGACTCGCAGCCTTCCGATCAATCACAGGCGCCGGACGATTCCAGCCAGGCGCCCGGACGCGTCGCGCGACTCGCATCCCTGTCCGGCCAGGTGCAATTCGCACCGGCCGGGGAAAGCGACTGGGGCTCGGTCGAAGTCAACCGTCCGATGGTGATCGGCGACCGCCTGCTGACCGGCGACGACGGCCGCGCCGTGCTGGAACTCGGCGATGCCTCGGTCCGCATCGACAATGACAGCGCGTTCGACTTCCTCAACCTTGACCAGGACAACGTGCAGCTCGAGCTTTCGCAGGGCACGCTGAACATCGCGGTGCGCCAGCTTGCGCAAGGCGAAAACTTCGAAGTGGATACGCCCACGGTTGCCTTCGTCGCCGCGCAACCCGGCATCTATCGCATCGATGACGATCCCTCCGGTACGGGCAGCATGGTCACGGTGTTCCAGGGTTCCGGCACCGTGTACGGCGAGAACGGCGTCAGCCGGCAAGTGGCGGCGGGCACGTCCTACCGATTCAACGATTCGGCGCTTGCCAGCGTCACAACCAACGGACTGCCGCAGTCCGACGATTTCGACCGCTTCTGCGAAGCACGCGATGCGGACTACAACCGCTACGCGCAGCAGGACCAGCAATACGTTCCGCCCGACATGATCGGCGGCGACGATCTGGATCAGTACGGCCAATGGAACGACGTGCCGGAATACGGCAACGTCTGGTATCCCAGCTCGGTGCCCGCCGGCTGGGCACCTTATCGCGACGGCCACTGGGCTTGGATCGACCCGTGGGGCTGGACCTGGGTGGGGAATGAGCCATGGGGCTTTGCGCCCTACCACTACGGTCGCTGGGTTTACGCCCGCGACCGCTGGGGCTGGATGCCGGGGCAGGTGCACGTGCGCCCACTGTACGCGCCGGCGCTGGTTGCGTTCATCGGCGGCTCGGGCCTGTCGCTTTCGATCAGGTCCGGCGGCGGTCCGGTGGGCTGGTTCCCGCTGGGTCCGCGCGACGTGTACACGCCGTGGTTCCGTGCCTCGCGCAACTACTTCACCAACGTCAACGTCACCAACATCCGCAACGTCTATGTCAACAAGACGGTGATCAACAATTACTACAACGATTATCAGGCGGGTCGCGTTCCACCACGCGGCGGTCGTGACTACCCGTATCGCCGGATGCCGGGCGCGGTGACCGCGGTGCCGCGCAACGTCTTCACCGGTGCACGGCAGGTGCGCCCGGCGGTATTGAAGTTGGACCGCACCCAGCTTGCACGCAGCGAAATCGCCCTGCGTCCCGGCGTCAATCCGGACCGCAGCAGCTTGGGCTTGCGTCATCCGACCGTACGACCCACGACGATCAAAGGCCGAGAACCGTTCGCCCGCCCGGTGGTCGCGCGCCACCAGCCACCGCCGCGTCCCGTCGACTTCGCCACGCGCCAGAAAGTCATTGCCAGCCAGCACGGCCAGCCGCTCACGCCTACGCAGTTGCAGAACCTGCGGAAGACGCAGCCTGCGCCGCGCGAAGATCGCGTGAAGCTGGTTCCCGTGGCTGCGGGCGCCGCCGGTGCCGCTGCGATCGGCGCCCTGCGCCGCGGCACGACTCCGCCGCGGCCCACGCAACCGGTGGCGCGCACGCAACCGACGCGCCCGGTCGTGGCACCACGTGCGAGCGAACCACCCACGCGCCGCGCAGGTCCGACCGCACCATTCAAGAACACGGTGCACCCGATCCAGGCTCCCGTGAATCCGGTGCGCAACGCCCCTCAGCGTCCCAACGAGCTGCCATCCGCGCGCTTCGCGCACCCGCGCGAACCCTCCACGCTGCCACGCGCGCCAACGATCCGACCGGCCGGCGAACCGCAGCCGAATGTACCGGCTTCGGGTCGCCTTCCGGTGGTGCGGCCGGTTGAACGTGCACCGCAGCGGGTCGACAACCGCGCTGTGCAACAACAGAGACAGGCCGGAGCCGAGGCGCAGCAGCGCGCACGCGAGCAGCAGATGCAACAACAGCGCCAGGCACAAACGCAGGCGCAACAACGTGCGCGTGACCAGCAGGCACAGCAGCAGCGCCAGGCACAGATGCAAGAACAGCAACGCGCCCGCGATCAGCAGGCACAGCAGCAACGCCAGGCACAGCGTGCCGTGCAGATGCAACAACAACAACGCGAGATGCAGATGCAGCGTCAGCAGCAGGTGCAGCAGCGCGAAGTGCGTGCGCCTCAGCCGCGCAACAATCCTGCGCCGCAACGCCGCGAGCCGCCACCGAGGAAGCATCCACCCGAGAGCAGCGGCAATCCATTCCGCTGATTCGCCGCTTGCAACGCCCCGCGATTCGCGATCGCGGGGCGTTAAACTTCACGCATGAAGATCTTTCTCAATGGTGAGCCGCACGAATGCGACACGGCCACCACAGTGACCCGGCTGCTCGAAGGAACCGGACACGGCGAATGCCGCGTTGCGGTGGAAGTGAACCGGGAAATCGTGCCTCGCAGCCGGCACGCGCAGCACACGTTGCACGAAGGCGATCGCGTGGAAATCGTTTCCGCGATAGGCGGCGGCTGAGTGTCTGCGACGCGCGTACTAAACTAGCGTTTTCGCTTGCGCGCCGCCGTCATGAATGCCCTTCCGAAGACCGCCCCTGTTTCGACCGAAATCCCTGACCCGCTGGTGATCGCAGGCCGCGCCTATCGCTCGCGCCTGCTGACCGGCACCGGAAAATACAGGGATCTCGACGAGACCCGCCGCGCGACCGAAGCCGCGGGCTCGGAAATCATCACCTTCGCGGTGCGGCGCATGAACCTCGGGCAGAACCCGGATGAGCCGAACCTGCTCGATGCCTTGTCGCCCGAACGCTACACCCTGCTGCCAAACACCGCGGGCTGCCATACCGCCGACGAATGCCTGCGCACCTGCCGCCTCGCGCGCGAATTGCTGGACGGCCATTCTCTGGTCAAGCTGGAAACGATCGGCGACCAGAAAACCCTGTTCCCGGACATCATCGAAACCCTCGCTGCCGCCGAAGTGTTGGTGAAGGACCGTTTCGAGGTGATGGTGTACACCACCGACGACCCGCTGCTCGCCCGGCGTTTCGAGGAAATGGGTTGCGTCGCGGTGATGCCGCTGGCCGCGCCCATCGGCTCCGGGCTCGGCATCCAGAACCGCTACACCATCATGGAGATCGCCGAGAACGCGAAGATTCCCGTGATTGTCGATGCGGGCGTCGGCACCGCATCGGACGCGGCGCTGGCGATGGAACTCGGTTGCGATGGCGTGCTGATGAACACCGCCATCGCGCACGCGAAGGACCCGGTGCTGATGGCGCACGCCATGAAATGCGCGATCGAAGCGGGCCGCGCCGCATTCCGTGCCGGACGCATTCCGCGCAAACGCTATGCGTCGGCAACCAGTCCGATCGACGGCCTTGTCAACTGACTGCTGTCCCTCCTGCGCGTGCAGGGAAGTGCCGAAGGCAGAAGGGAGCCTTCGACACACGTGAATGACCAAGTTGCCGGAAACGAAATGACGTCGGACGATTCCCCCTGCCCCGACCTTCTCCCGCGCCCGGACGGGGGAGGCAAATCACGCCGCGCCATCCGCAGCTTCGTCCTGCGCGAGGGACGCATAACCCCCGCGCAGCAACGCGCTTTCGCGGAACACTGGGCGCGCTTCGGGATCGACTACACCGGCTGCCGCCGCGATCCCGATGCGCTGTTCGGCCGCGCGGCGCCCCGCGTGCTCGAGATCGGCTTCGGCAACGGTGAGGCCTTGGCCTGGGCGGCGGAACACGATCCCGCGCGCGACTACCTCGGCATCGAGGTGCACCGTCCCGGCGTCGGCCGCCTCTTGAACGCCTTGGCCGCTCGCGATGCGCGCAATGCACGCATCTGGAACCACGATGCGGTCGAGGTACTTCGCGACGAAATCGCGACAGCCGCGCTCGACGAGGTGCGCATCTGGTTTCCCGACCCATGGCCCAAGAAACGCCACCACAAACGGCGGCTGATCCAGCCGGCGTTTGTCGATTTGCTGGCTGCGCGCGTGAAAGCGGGCGGCCTGTTGCATCTCGCCACCGACTGGCCCGGGTATGCTTCGCATATGCGGGAAGTGCTGGCCGCGCAACCGGGCTGGCGACTGCGCGAAGGGGAAAGCGGTGAAGCGAAGCGGCCTGCGTGGCGGATCGAAACGCGCTTCGAGCGGCGCGGAATCGACCTCGGCCATCCGGTTACTGATCTGTTGTATGACCGTGTGCCACCATCGGGAACCCCTGCCTGACCGGCTGCACGCGGGGAAGCGCGAGTGGGCGTTGCCCGACCGGCCTGGTACACGGACGTGCCGTTGTTGCGCCAAGGAAGTGCGGGTGTACTGGCGTGTACGCTCCGCGTCCTGCGCTTCGGCCACGCGCAACTCGCCTGCGTTCGCGACGGTCAATCAGAGGTTTCATTTATCCCCGTCACCCGCTTTCTGAGCTGAAGGATCCTGGCGCCGATGGAGCTGACCCTCACCCCCGACATGTTGCTGGTGCTCGGGCTGGTCGGCTTCACCGTGATCATGCTGATCCTGGAATGGGTGCGCGCCGACATCGTTGCGCTGCTGGTGCTGGTGGTGATCGGCATCACCGGATTGATGCCCGTCCAGCAATTGTTCGACGGTTTCGCCTCGAACGCCGTGCTGTCGCTGATGGGCATCATGATCATGGGCGCGGGCCTCGACCGCACCGGCGTGCTCAACAAGGCCGCGTCTTTCATCCTGCGCCTCTCGGGCGGCGTGGAAAGCCGCGTGTCGCTGCTGCTCAACACGACCGTCGGCAGCTTGTCTTCGATCATCCAGAGCCAGGCGCTCGCGGCGCTGTTCCTGCCGGTCGCCAGCCGCATTTCCGCGCGCACCGGCGTCCCGTTGAAGCGCCTGCTGCTGCCGATGGCGTTCTGCATCCTCGCCGGCACCAGCATGACGCTGATTTCGAATTCGCCGCTGATCCTGCTCAA
>Ga0134128_10009808_pt1 | contig 11489 bp, 13 predicted proteins | sample KB31754_FD_96462 | JGI IMG/M metagenome (GOLD analysis project Ga0134128, IMG submission 96462) | Terrestrial soil microbial communities with excess Nitrogen fertilizer from Kellogg Biological Station, Michigan, USA - KB3-175-4 | ecosystem: Environmental > Terrestrial > Soil > Unclassified ...
ATCGATGTTGATGTTTGGGGCGAATGTCAATGCACCGTCAGATATTACCGACAGCCTTTGGGCATGGTATCAATTTCAAGCGGGAAACCCGGTGCCGACTGCGCATGCATTAGACATTTGGGACGCCACGCTTAACCGGCGTAATATGCAAGTCCCGTTGTCCGTCTTGTCCGGTATCAATCGTGGAACGTCGGCGAATCCGTTGCTGCCTGACGTTGTATTGGACGGGACAGCCTATGCGTTTACTGCGGACAGCTTGCCGCGAAGCGCGGTCACTGTTTGCGCTTGGGTAAAAGAGTCAGCCACCAACTTCATTCAGCATGTTATTAGTTCCGGCAAAAGTGGTGGCGGTGTGCAAGGTCTGGACTTGGGAATTTTTGAAGGGTTCCCATACTTCGGTTTCTTTCAGGTTTCGTCCGGAAATAATTATTCCGCTGGCCCCAGTGTGTTCTGGCCACCCGTGGACACGTGGGCGTTTCTGTGTGGGACGTATGACGGAACCACCTACAGATTTTATACAAACGGAGTTATGGCGGGTTCTACTGTTGGACCTACTGCCGACGACCCGGCGCAAGGGACTGGCTTAGGAGTGCAGCCTTCCGGCTCAGACGATTTATTTCATGGGCACATTGCGGACGGGAGGGTTTATACACGTGCGCTTTCTGATTCAGAAATTCGAACGATCTATAATTCCGGCTTGCCCTGGTTTCACACGAACGACGTTGATTTTATCAACACGTTTGCGACTGGGACCAACGGCACCGCTTTAACGCTTGGAGTGGTTACTAATTCCTCTCTTGGCCCTGTGGCCTGGAAAACCGAACTCAATGACAACTCGACTTCCTGGGACGTTTCCACCTTCTTCACGAACGTGTTTCACACAACGGTTGCTTTTCCGCATCCGTTTCATTTGGCTGGACTGTACACCGTCGCCGACTCCGGCACGAACTGGGTCCAATGGGTTGGCGGTTTTACGAACTCGCCGGTGGATTTCACGGCGCTTTTGCCAGGCTATAGCGATAATCCTGCTTTCACGAACGTGGAGTATGGGTTTTTCGCCGAATACGATCTGACGAACAACTCCGGAAGTCTGATCAACCTCGATCAAGTATCCGGCAATGCACAGTTTACCGTTCCACAATTACACGTTGAGGACGGATGGCCGAATGGGTCCGGAAGTTTTTATGTTATCGCACATGCCGGGGATTGTTCCGGCAACTCACAAGACAGTCCTTCATCCATCATTTTGCAAAACCGCAAAACCTATTGGGTGAAGTGCGCCGTCTTAGGTAAAACGACTTTTCGCGTTCGCTATTACGACCCCGCCAGCAGCTTTTCCCTGGTCGGCGAAGTGACATCTACCGGAACGTGCTGCGCGTTCAACTCCATTCAGTATCAGGCGAATTATTTGCAGGCTCTTCCGGATCGCTTTGTAGGCGGCACCGTCAAGCTCTCCTCTGTTTGGGCCAAATGGAACAACATCAACACCAACTCCCCGCCATGAGAATCATTGTTTATTTATTTTCACTCTTATCGTTTGGATGCGGGGACCTGAAAAAAGTAGAGTCAACGCCTCAGCGAGTGGTGTTGCAGAATAAGAGCGACATTGCGGGGGGCTTTTCAAGAACGCTGGCATGGGACTGGACGCCCAACTATCAGGATGTTTGGCATGAGACGGCGTTCAACGTCTTTGAATCGCCCGATCTTCAAACGTGGAACCTGATCGGCACGACGACGGGCCTTGTCTTTCAAGTTCAATCCTACAATCCGCAGGATTTTTACCGGGTGGGCAGCTTTTACACACGTTGAATTATGCTGAAAACGAACACAGTCCTGACGGCGCTGGGATTGATACTCATGAGCGTGCTCGGTTATTTCGGCTCGCAAATGTGGGGCGATATCAAAGATGTGAAGACGGCGGCGACCAGCACTTCGGTCCAGGTGCAGACGATGTCCAAGCAGGTGGACGATCACGAGACGCGGATCCGCCAGACGGAGCATGACGTGACGATTTTGCAGCAACTACAACGGGAGGATCGCACGGTGCGACCGCCCAAAATGACAGAGAACAAACCCATAACCCAATGAAAGGAACCATGCAGAGCCAGTCCAAAGTCCAAAGTCCCGAGTCCAAAGTCAGAATCAAACTGTGGCCGTTAGCGGTCGTAACGATGGCGATTCTTGCCCTGTCGTCCTTGACCGGCGGTTGCTCGCTGGTCGGCGCGGACACGAGCGCGCCGAATGCGGTGGAACGGCAATTGTTCACCACGGTAACGAATTACGTGGCGGTGCCGGTGCAAGTCGCACAGACCAATTACGTCACGAAGGAAGTGGTGATTAACCAGACGAACACGGTCGGGCAGATCGTGACGGTGACGAACCAGGTGGAACAGCCGGTTTACAGCGTGGTGTGGAAAACCAATGAGGTGCCGCAATACGAGAACTCCGTCAGCCAGAAGGCAGCGGCGACCGTGACCGGCGCGGGTGGGATACTGAATTATTTCTTCCCAGGCATGGGCGCGGTGGCGAGCAGCGGGATTCTCGCCTTGCTGGGATTATGGGCGCAGGCGCGGAGCGGGAAGCGGCAGGATACGAGCGTGGCATTGGCGCAGGAGGTGGAGACGATTCGCGAGTTCATCAAGACGCTGCCGAGCGGCGCGAAGTATGACACGGCGATCACGGCCTTTCTGCAAAGTCATCAGATGGAGGCGGGCGTGGCGAACCAGGTGCTGGGGATTTTGCAAAATGAAGTGAGCAACGCGGACGCCAAAGCGGCGATTACCGAGGTGCAAAATACGCTGAAGGCGGTGGCGACGTAAGACGGCTCGCGGGGACGCTCGCCCCACCGGAACGAAGATTTCAGTCAAACCAATAACAGAAAGAAAAACCATGCACTATAGAAACGGAAGAGAAGCAAAGAACGGCGATAAAATAGTCAGCCTGGACGGCGACAAGGTGGTTGCGTTCGGAGTCCTCCATTCAGCTACGCCAGGAAACGATTACTGTAACGGTGGAATAGCCCCCTTGCAGAACACCCAGACAGGAGCGTGCATGTGCGACTGTCTGCACGTTGAAGACCTTGCGGCGATTCTCGCAGAAAAAGGACTCGATAAACGCCCGGTTGGAAAATAACAAAATCCCCTCACGGATTACTTGTCGTGAGGGGATACTCGCAAATGAACGCGGCCCGGCCATTCCAAGTCGTGAACTGCATCAGCAGGGGCTTTGCAGTGGCCGGGCCTTCGGAACACGCGAGCGAGGGCGTGGACCTGGAATTGATTTATTGGGATCTGCCGTTGCAAGAGGCGAAGACGAAGGTGGCGGAGTTGAATGAAGAATCCGGCGGTCACCGACCGCCACTACATCGGCACGATTGACTATGTCGCCCACGATGAACATGCCCATGCAATCGTCCACACGTTTGGACGGGGATGAGTTGTTTCTGGGGGTGGACATGCGGGACGCGCGGACGCTGGCGCCGGGGTTGTTGAATGACGCGCGCAATTTACGGTTCTACGATTTTGTGCCGCAGACGCGCAAAGGCGTCATCAAGCCGGGTTGGGCGAACCGGGTGGATGCGACGACGTCGGACCTGATCAATCCGTGGGGAACGATTTACGGGGCGGGGACGTTTCGCGATCCGGATTCGCGGGCGTGGGGTTTATTGGCGGCGGACGGTCGCGCGTGGCGATTGCTGCCGTATAACCAGGCGCAGAGCATTCCCTTGCCGCCGGGCGTGAAGCTGCTGGGGCCGGTGCGGTTCTGCCAGGCGTTTGACAATGTGTACGCGTTTCGCGGGCGGTTCCTCGCGCCGTTGCGGATGACTGATTTTGATTCGGGGTTTGCGGACATCGTGGCGCATTGGGACGGGACCGCGACGGCGGTGAATGACGAACGGGCGTATGGGCCGTTCGAGGCGGTGGACACGATGACCAGCGCGGGGAACACGGTGACCGTGGTGACGACGCAACCGCATGGATTCATCACGGGCGCGGACATCACACACCTGGGCTCGGACCAGAGCGAATACAATGTGCGGGCGAACATCACGGTGGTGGATGAGTTGACGTACACCTTCGCGTTTGCGGGCAGCGCGACGAGCCCGGCGACGGGAACGATTAAAGCGAGCAACATGATTCGCTATTGGAAGGCGGCGGGGACGTTGCTGACGTTGACGAGTTTGACCAGCTCGAGCACGACGGCGACGGCGACGAAGACGGCGCATGGGTTGACGGATAACCAGAGCGTAACGATCGCGGGCGCGTCGCCGGATGAATACAACGGGACGTATACGATTCACAAAATTGATAACGATAGTTTCAGCTACACCTTCGCCGGGAGCGGGACGAGTCCGGCGACGGGAACGATCACGGCGCGGGACAATGTGCACACGGCGGCGGGGAGCAATCCGGAGGATAATCCGGACGATTGGACGCGCGTATGGAATATCCTGCCGAACGCGGACAATGCGCTCTATATCAATAACCGGATGCTGGTGCCGACCGCGTACGAGCCGAGCAGCGCGGATAATTACGCGACGTTCAACGGCGGGACATACAAGAAAAAGGATTACATCGTGGCGACGGATTACCTCGATGACATTCATTTTGATTTCTCGAATGAGTTCCGCATCAACCAGGGGAGCGCGGATGAGATTGTGGACCTGGCGAAGTTCAATGAAAGCACGGTGGTGGTGTGGAAGGACGCGAGCTGGGGCGTGCTGAGCAATGTCTCGCTGGATTTGAGCCAGTTGACGCTGGATTTTCGCAACACCGAATACGGGCTGGCAGCAATTGGCGCGTGGACGATGGCGGGCAGTGATTTGTATTTCTTCGCGACGAAACGCGGGGTGGTGAGTGTGCGGCAAAGCGAATTCAGCGTGTTGATTGGGGTGGATTTGCCGTTGAGCGCGCCGATCCAGAAGCTGATTGACCGCATCGATTGGACGTTGAGCGACGGGATCCGGATGGCGAACTGGGACAGCAAGCTGTATTGCGCGGCGCCGATGAACGATGGCGGGGCGCAGATCGACACGCAGAACACGATTTTGGTTTATGACCTGGTGGCGGCGGCGAAGGGCAACACTAATTTGCTGACGGTTTACGGATGGTTGCCGCGGGACACGGGCACGGCGATTTGCCCGATGGAGTTCTTTAAAATGCCGGTCGATAAATTGGAGCGGCTGTTCTTCGCGGGCGCGGATGGGTTTGTGAACCTGATGGAGGAATCGTACGACGGGGACGAGGTCGCGGTGGAGGGAACCGATAATGGGTTGGGTCGTGAGGAGATTGAAACGTACGCCTTGACGCGCGGGTATCTGAAAACGGACACGCGCTTGAGCAAGCCGATTGAGGGCTCGCTGGTGTTGCAGACGCTGAACCCGAGCTATTCCGCCGGCCTGGTGTTCAGCGGGGTGAACAAGAAAACGGTGCTGGCCACGGACCGGACGCGGGACAATACGAAATATTTTTGCCCATGGGACGCGCCGCGCTGGGATGAGACGAATGTGACCGACGATCACGACACGCCGGAGCGCGAGGATTACACCGTGGAGGTGCCGGTCGCAGGATTGAATTTGGGAAGTGGCGTGGAGGTGGACCGGTTCCAGGAGGCGATTCACAATTTGCGATTGAACGGCCGGCAGGGGCGGAGCTTTCAGATTGAAGTTACGAACACGATGGGCCGCGTGAAATTGCTGGCGGTATTGGTTGAGGCGGCGGATGGCCGCGAACGGAAAGGGGTGCTCACATGAGTCCAAAGTCCAAAGTCCAAAGTCTAAAGTCTAAGGTCCAAGGTCCAAGGTCGAATGGAGGTTGCTGCTATGAGTGATGCTTTGGTTATTTCGTACATTCCGGGTTACACGTTTGTTCCCGGTGAGGTGGTCACGACCGACAAATTGAATCTGTTGGCGCGACCGACGATCAATCTGGCGGGAACCATCGGGACGACGCTGGTGACGGACAACAGTATCACGACGGTGAAGCTGGTGGACGGCGTTTTGAGCGCGGATGCGGCCGGACGCGCGAAGATGGCGGATGGTTATTTCAGCGCGGACGCGGCGGGGCGCGGGAAGTTTGCGCCGGGATTCTTTGGCACCGGCGATGCGACGAGCATTGCGCTGTTTGAGGACGGATTTTGGGATGTTGATTCGATTGGCAAATTTGCGCCGGGATTCTTCGGCACGGTTTCGCCGGCGGTGGGTTCCACACGGAATTTGCTGGTGCAAAACAATGCCAGCGCGCCGAACAGCAAGGTGGATATCGCGGCGGATGAAGTGGTGGCGAAGGACGCAAGCGGGGATCCGCGCACGTTGACGGCCGTGAGTGTGACGGTGGACATCACGGCCAGCGGCGCGAACGGCCTGGACACAGGCAGCGAAGGGCCGAGCACGTGGTATTACGTCTGGCTGATTTACGACGGGACGAATGTGCGCGGGTTGTTTTCCACGAGCCGGACGACGCCGACGTTGCCGAGCGGTTACACGTTCAAGGCGTTGGTGGCGGAGGTGCGCAACAACGCCTCGAGCAATTTCATGACGTTTTACCGGCTGGATGCGGATGTATATCTGGACCACACGAATGTGTTCACGGGGAAACAGGCGGCGGCCTCGGACACGTATGAAAGCTATTCCGCCGGCGCGGGCGGGGCTGATGTGGACCTGGCGACGCTGGTGCCGCCGAACGCGCGGAAGTTGCGCGGGACGATTGGCAACAGTTCGGCAACCAACAACCAGGCAATTGCGATCGCGGCGGATGCGAATGGGCTGGGTGCAGTGGTGAATGTGGCGCAAGGCGTGGGCAGCCCGAACATCGTGGATGGGTTTTCCTCGGGCAACGGTTTCGAAATCCCGTTGAAGACGGCGCAGACGTTTTACTGGAAAACGACGGCGCCGAACCCGCGGAACCGGATGAGTGTGAGCGGATATTCGACATAAACTCCAAACATTTAGACGAAAGAACTTATGAGTTACGGCGGCCTCATTAACACAATCGTAGACCCGTTCGGAGTAGGCGACCCGGAGAGCCCGAAACCCCCGCGCGTGGGGGCCGTGGGCAAGGATTATTTGGGATTGATCAACGCCTTTTCCCAAGGCGCACCGACGGCTTTTAATACCGAGCAACAATTCAAGCCGCAATACAACGCGCTGAATTTGAGTCAGCTCGCCAACACCATTCCGTCGCTCACGTCCATCCTCGGAAACAATACCGGGACGGCCAGCAGCATCGTGCGCTCGCTGAATCCCGGCCAATCCACTTTGATGGACTCGCTGACGAAATCCGCGACGGACCAACTGGGAGCGGGCGCGAGTCTCGATCCGGATTTGACGCGGTTGTTTCAGCAAAGCACGCGGGGAGCGCAGGCGGCGCGCGGACTGGGAATGGGACCGAGTGACGCATTTAATGAATCGCTGGGACTGACGCAGTTCGGGAACGATTTACGGACGCAGCGCGAGCAATTCGCGGGGAACGTGGCGGGGATGAACGACCAATTTGAGACGCAACCGGCGTTCAACCTGTTGACGCAATTGCCGTCGATCGGCCAGGCGCTGAACCAGGGGAGCGGGCCGAGTATCATCCCATCGAACCAGAGCTATGACACGTTCAACACGGCGTACAACGCGCGGGCGGCGTCAAACATCGCGGGAGCGAACAATGCGGCGGCTTCAGCCAACAGCTATTGATATGATTCGATTCCAAGCTGACACCAAGTTATTGCAACGCGTGACGCGTGGGGACCAGGAGGCCATGGATTTCCTCGCGAACCATTGGAGCCCGTACGTTCACGAGATTGATGACATCATCGATGGTGACCGGCGCAGTGCAGAGGAGATTTTGTCCACCTTCGCGCGGGCGGTGGTGTTGTACTCGCATCCGTTCTATCTGAAGAATCTGCCGTCGCTGCGCCAGCTCGTGCTGGTGATTAACAATATGTACGCGGACAGCGTGGCGTGGGAGCGGTCGACGGTGGATTGGCACCGGGATTGGGCGGACCACAACCGCCATGTGGGAATGGAAATGGTGGTGGCGGTGGCGCAGATTTGCGGCGGTTACGATCACGCGCGGGCGATCAGCATGGAGCAACGGGCGATTTGTTATCAGGATCACCACGATAAGAAAGGAAAACCGGTATGATCCATCGGGTGAAAAAGTGTTTCGGTGTGCCGCTGTGGAAAAGCAAAAGCCGGTACGTGGAATTATGGTTTTGCTTCAGTTCGGTAATGCCGCACACGCATCCGGGCCAGCACGTGGAAATCATTCCTTTGTTCGGATGGTCGACTTTCAGCCGGTCGGAGCCGGAAGCAAAGGCCGGGGACTTCAAGGCCGCGCAGTCCATCAGAATATCGCCGCGGAAATGGTTTCGGTCTTTCAGCATTCCGCCAGGCTGGTTGCATTGGTTTACCGAGGCACCACTGGTGTTCCTGAACATCACGAACACACCCCGGAGCGCCGCTGAAAATTTAGTCTATTCATGAAAACCGTCCACATTCTAGCGACCGTCCGCAAACCGGAGCTGCTGCCCGCAGCGCTGCTGGTGTTTCGCACGTTGCGCACGGGTTTCCCGACGGCGAAGATTTGTGTTTGGGGAAATTCCCTGGACAGCGCGTCTTTCGCGGCGGTGGCGAATGAGTGCGCGAAGGTGAACGCGCAGTTAAGGAATCTCGCGGCGACGTCGCACGATGCCTGGATTGAATCGTTGATCGAGGAGAGCATGTCACCGTTTTGGATTTGCGACACGGACATGGTGTTTTGGGATCCGGTCGAGGAATGGTTTTCAGTCGACGCGGGGCAGATCAATTTTGCCGGACGGTATGAGCCCGCGTTCCACGAGGAATGGACGGACACAGTGCACGTGCAACGGTTGCACACGTGTTTGATGTATCTCAACCCGGCGAAGGTGCGAATGGCCATGCGTGAGTTTATGAGCCGGATTCCATCGCCCTGGGGGAACACGGCGGATTTTCCGTTCATCCGCCAGCACATTGTTCCGGTGCGTGGACGCCTGCCACTATTTTACGACTCGTGCACGGGCATGTATCACGCAATCGAGAGCGCGGCGTTTACGGAACCGATGAACCAGTGCTTTGAGCACTTGCACTGCGCGACGTATGCGGACGCGCTGGAGAACAAGGCGTTTCAGGAAGTTCACCGGAGAGTGTACGAGGACATCAATGCCGCCAAAGGATTGCGGGAATTGCAGGAAAAATATTATTTGGAGCGGGCGGTGAAGGAGATACCAAAGCGATCAAAAGGAAAGGAAGCCAATGCCGTATAATGTTCCACAAAGCACACCGCCCGCGATGAGTTCGAGCGGGCAATGGATGACGATCGCGCAAATCATTTCGGGACTGGTGGGCGGGAACGGTGGCACACCAACGGCACCGAGCGCGAACCAGAACGCGGCATTGGCTGCGGGACAAGGCCCGCTTTCAGCAGCCGGCGCGGATGCGTGGCAGAACAATATGTTTCCACAATTGACAAACGTTCCGGGAATCACCTCCAATAGCGCGCCGACACCCGGTTACAACACGGGACAATTTGGCCAGCCACTCGGAACACAGCAGAGCAACAGTTATTAATGAAACGCATTCCCCTAAATCGAGGACTGTTCGCTCTTGTCGATGATGACGACTTTGAGTGGTTAAATAGATTTAAATGGACTTTGCACAATGGAAGGAACGGACGTAACGACGTGTGCCGAACGTTCAGGGTGCAAACGAAAGGTGGCGAGACGCAATATTTCATCTCGATGGCTGCTTTCATAATGGGCCAAAGAGAGCGCAAATTCATCGATCATCGAGATCGCGACCCTTTAAACAACCAAAAATCAAATCTTCGGTTTGCATCTATCTCAGAAAACGCCCGAAATTGGTGGAGATACCGCAGCCAATTTGGGCGGGGAGTATTTAAAAACGGAAATAAATTCGGGGCAAGAATTCACGATGGTAATCGGCGGATAATGCTTGGAAGTTTCCCGACCGCACAACAAGCACGGGATGCCTATGACGAAGCCGCGCTAAACCTGCATGGAGATTTTGCCATGCTAAACAAGGAACATTTTAAAAAAGGAGGTAAGTGTGCCGTATAACCCACAAACGGAATATCGCGGGGACCAATACGTTTTCCAAGGCGGACGCCAGACGGCGGAAGCGCTGACCGGCTGGTTGCAAAATTTCCTGAACCAGGAGAAGCAGGTGAACCAGATGGGCAAGAGCGCGGATTACTTCGTGAAGTCCAACCAAAACGCGGATGGTACGAATCCCGTGCTGAAGGAGATGGATATTCACCCGGAGGCTTGGGCTAATTTGGGAGCGCGAGATAAGGCGGCGGCGGTACAAGGATTGGTACAAAGCCGCGCGGCGAAACAACAGGCGGCGGCGGCTCAGGCGCAAACGGACTTACGGAATGCCGAAGCGGCGAAGGCGCAAACGGACACCGAGGCGGAAGGGGCGATGGGAGGAATATTCAATCGGGCAAACGCGTTGATGACGCCAACACAGCTTCCAATGGGAACGCCCGATTGGAGCGCATTCCTAAACGGACAAGGTCCTGTCCAAACGCCTGGACCGACGGCGACGCAGGGAATGAGTTTACCGCGCGCTTTGATGCAAGCCATCGGTGAATCGCGCTCCATGAATCCAAAGGTGCAGGGCGCGATAGTTAACAAGCTGTTGCCGCTACTAATGCAGAACGCGACGGGCGGGGATGAAGGAGGTGTTAAATATTCCGAAGACCCGGTGACGGGCAAACGACAAGCCACTTACGGTAAAATTATGATGGATTCGGGAATCAATCCCAGCATGGCGCAACAGGCGATGAGTGGGGGCGCGGTGCCGTTGACGAATCCGGATGGGGACGTGATTGGCTACAACGTGCCGATCGGCGGCGGGAAGTTTCGCCCGATGGCCACGAAGGATTTGACGGCGTACCAGAAGCAGAACCTGATTTTGCAGCACCAGAAAGCGAAGGGCGATTCACTCGCCAGGTTATTGATAACGCCTCCCGACAAGACGAATATCGTGAACCAGATCAATGACGAGATCGGGATGCATGAAGAGGCGATTGCGCAACTGCGGGACAAATCGGTTTCGGCGGCGCAAACGGCATCGGACCCAGCAAACAAGCCTCCAGTGACACCGGTGACGCCGAAAGATCGAGTTAAAGGAACGGTTTACCGAACGCCAAAAGGGCCGCTGCAATGGACTGGAACTGGGTGGATCAAAACTGAATAACATGCCTGAACTTAGCGATGCTGAAGTGTTCGGATCGGAAATGTCCGACGCAGAAGTGTTCGGACCAGAAATGTCCGACGTGGAGGCGGGAATTGTTCCAAGCAGGGTGCCGCGTTTTGAACTTTCACCCGAGGACAAGAATGCGTTGTCGCGGGTGCAATCGCCAACGCAGGAGAGTTACGGGCCGGGTGTGCCAGCGCCGTTGAATCCGGATTACGATTTTGTGCGGGCGACGCGCGGGGATGCCATCCTGGCGGTG
>Ga0134128_10009809_pt1 | contig 11488 bp, 8 predicted proteins | sample KB31754_FD_96462 | JGI IMG/M metagenome (GOLD analysis project Ga0134128, IMG submission 96462) | Terrestrial soil microbial communities with excess Nitrogen fertilizer from Kellogg Biological Station, Michigan, USA - KB3-175-4 | ecosystem: Environmental > Terrestrial > Soil > Unclassified ...
ACCTCTATCAGTCTGAGATCGACGTCTACGTCTACTACGGCTTCAGCGATCTGAACATCCTCGGAGGTGGGATCACGATCTCGGGGTCGAGCCGCGCCACGACATCATGGTGAGTCGACGGCGCCCCCTCCCCACCGTTCGGCCGGGACTCCCCCATAACCTGGGAAGTGTTGGCCAGGCGCTGGTCGAGTTTGCGCTGATCGCGCCCCTTGTCTTTCTGCTCATCGGCGCCACCGTCGACCTCGGGCGAGGGCTCCTGATCTACACGATGCTCCAGGGCGCGTCGCGCGATATGGCACGCCAGGCCGTGCTCGGCTACTACAGCGGCTCCAACACGCTGTCCCCGACGTGCACCGCGCTTGCGACCCCATGCTCGCTCGGGCCTCTGACCAACGGCGCCCATCAGCTCGACGCTCTGGGCATGTCGGTCGTTTACCAGGATTCGACCGGCATCTCCAGCCCGCCCGCGTACGGAAACTTCGTTGCGAACGCCAACCCCTTGCTGCCGGGCACCATCACGCTCGCCGGCGCCATCAACCCGAGCACCGTCTACGTCTTTCTCTATGAGCTTGATTCGACCGCCGGCAATCCAAACCCGCGCTGGAGCTGTCCTACCTGCGCCGGCGCTAGCGGGGCGGCGGTCCGCACCACCGGACATCAGCTCGTCGTGGTCGACCTGAAGCTGCAGTGGAAGCCCGTCCTCAACACGCTGCTCGGAATTCCAAGCACGATCACCTTCGACTCGCAGTCGGTGGCAAGGCTCGAGTACTGAAATGCGCCGGAGCCGGCAGGAAGGCCAGGTCTTAGTCATCGTCGCCGTGTGGATGCTCGCGCTGATCGGCTCCGCGGCGCTGATCCTCCTCACCGGGTCGGTCGAGTGGCAGCGGAACCAGCTGCAGCAGCTCGCCGACCAGGCAGCCCTCGACTCGGCGATGACGATCGGGGTCGGTTGCTCGGCCGGCTCCGCGAGCGCGGTCATCACGGAGGCTGACAACTTCATCGCGAGTCAGCGGGCCCGCACGGGTTCTTTAAGCATCGTGGGCAGCTGCGCCGGCGGCTACACAGGAACCGATACGTTCGCCGGGAGCCTCTCGGAGACCATCCACTACCCATATCGCAGCCAGCAACAGCAGGTCGAGGTGATCGTCACCGTCGCCCTGCCGATCTCCTTCGGCAACTACCTGGGGGCGACCAACACGAACGTGACGCGACGGGCGGTCGGTCAGCAGCTGCCGGGTTCGACCGCGGCCGTGACCGCGACCACGCTGTCCTGTACCGGGGGTCAGATCAACGTCAGTGGAAGCATCGCCGCGTCCAACGCGATCACCACCAGCGGCGGCTGCTCCTTCTACGCACACGACAGGTTCGACGCATCGTCGAGCACCTACTCCGACCTCGGCAACGTCGACGTCTATGCCAACGCCCAGACGTGGGTCGCGGGCGGAGGTTCGTGCGTGGCGGGCGCCACCTCGGGCTCGGCCAGCGCCGTCTGTGCGGACGGCTACGAGCTGTCAGGTCACAACGCCATGACGTGCGGGACCTCAGGCACCAGCTCTTACCTGACGGCTGCGGTCGCGTCGATCCAGCCGAACCCGTGCGCCGCCGGGAAGGCGCCGCAGCCGGTGGCGCCGGTCTCGGTCGTCCTGCCCCCCGAGCCCAACACAGACCCGGCGGCGATCGCAACGCTGCGCAACAGCAGCAACGGCGCCCTCGGCTCGGCCTGCAGCTCGGCCGGGGTCTACCCGAACATCACGGCGGGCGGAGTGGTGGTGGGCACCGGCCTTGGCCCCTCCCCCGCCTCAGCAGATGCGAACGGCTTCTATCACTTCAAACCGAGCTGTTATGGGTACCTGAACCTGGCCGGGACGGCCGGTGGCATCAGCAACCGCCAGATCGGCCCCGAGAGCGCGCGCCTGCGCCACTTCGTGATCGGCACCCTCCCAGCGCCCAGCCAGGCCGGCACTCTTCTGGTGGCCACCGTCTCGTCCGAGACGACACCGACCAAACTGACCCCGCCCGCCGGGTGGATCTCAGCCGCAGACGCCAACCAGCCGGGCGAGGGCCGCAGCGAGATCTGGTACTACCCCAACAACCCCGGCGGCATCAGCAGCGCCCAGTTCGCCCTGAACCCGGCGACGATCTTCGGCAACGCCCAGATCAGCGAGTGGCTGGGCGCCGACACCGTGGCCCCGCTCGATCAGTCCGGTGCCTCCACGGTCGCCGTGCCGACGACCACGACCGCCATCTCGACAGTCGGGGCCCTCAGCCAGACCGGGGAGCTGGTGATGACGATCGACGGCTTCCAGAGCCTCCCGGGCCAGACCCTGACCCGCGGTGCCGGCTGGACGGCGACGGTCACCGACGTGACCAACGGCTACGGCTCGGAATACCGGCTCGATCTCCCGACGGGTGTCGCTTCCGAGACGTTGACGTCCGGGATCGCGTCGCTGTGGGCCAATGCCATCGCCGCCTTCAAACCCGCCGGGGCGGGCGCCGGCGCCGTCCTCGACCCCGGCTTCTACTACTTCAACGGGTCGGGGTTCGCCGGCGGCGGCGGCATTTGCTTGAACGGGGGCGAGCTGCTCGCCCGTGATGTCACGATCGAGTTCGTCAACCAGGCCGGCCTCTCCACCGGCAGCTGCGCCGCCGGCGGGGGCGCCAGCTGCGTTTCCGCGACCTGCCAGTTCGGGTCCACGCCCTGCTCGATCTCCGCGTGTCCCCCCAACACCACCGCCGATGCGGCCGGAGGCGGCTATACCTGGTTTGCGGCCCCGTGCTCCCAGGCGCCGGCCGCCGACGCCAGCTGCCCCGGCTCGTCGTGGTGCCCCACCGGCGACCGTGCGTGCTGGAACCTTCTCGTCTGGGCCCCCGCCAGCAGCACTGGCCAGATCGCGATCAAAGGCAACGCCGCCGAGCACTGGCTGCTCGGCTCTGTCTTCTGGCCAGGCACGTGCACCGACACCGTGAACGGGGCCAGCCGGATCTACGGGACGATCGCCTGCGGGACCCTTTCGATCTCAGCCGCCGGTGGGGCCGGGATCGCCATCGGGAGCGATTACGGGATCAACACGGCCACGGCGGAGGCCCTTCTCGTTGAATGAGTTGCTTTACTCGGGCCATTTTGTGAAGCTAGCGCCCACCTGATGTCAATTGGCTCCTCCGCCCTTGCCCGGCCGCGTCGCGGCCGCCTCTACATCGTCATCGGCGCCGTGCTCGCGGTGCTCGCGTTCGCGACCGCCGCAGGCATCGCAAGCCTGCCTCTGATCCAGGGAACCACCTCGGGCTCCAGGATCGTCGTCGCCAGCCATGACATCGCCGCCAGGACGGTGATCACCGCCTCCGACCTGACGATGAGCAATGTCTCCTCGCCCCCGCCGCAGGCCTTTACGACGATCGCCAAGGTCGCCGGCCTCGGTGCCCGGGTGTCCATACCCGCCGGCATGCCGATCAGCGCCAACCTGGTGGCGCCGTCAGGCGACCTCATCAGCAGCACGGACGTCGCCTACCTCCCGATCCCCAAGGGTTGGGTCGCGGTGACCGTGCCGACCAACGAGCAAGTCGGGGTCGGCGGCTACGTCCAGATCGGAGATCGGATCACGATGCTGGCGACGATCAACACCCAGCTGCTGGGCCAGTCGCCCGGACGCTCGGTGGTCCTCACCGTGTTTCGGGACGTCGACGTGCTCAGGGTCGGGCCCGCCGCGAGCAACGCCAACGGGTCCAGCTCGACCGGCGTCGTCACGAGCAGCCTCACAGTGCTGATGACGGCGTGTGATTCCGAGTATCTCTTCTGGCTTCTCAACAACGCGTCGATGAAGTACGAGCTCGAGTCCTACACCGATTACGAGAACGCTCCGACGCAGCCCGACAGCAAGTGCCCCACAGTCTCCTCGACGTCGGGCGTCGGTCCGAAAGACGTCGAGGGTCGGTGGCACTTCACGCAGCACTAGGTTCCACGTCCTGATGGGCACCGCCATCATCCTGGTGGCCGTCGCCGCGGCGATCGGCGTCGGGCTCGTCGTCTACGGCATGGTCCGCTCGCAGCAGTCCGAGGGTCCTGGCGAGTCGGTCCGTGCTTCCTATCGAACGCTGGCCGATGTCCGTGAGCAGCTGAGGCGGCGCTTCGAACCGACCGGCAACCCCTCCTGGATCGCGTCCGAGCAGCGGACGACCGCGCTGCAGCGCGACCTCGTCAGTGCAGACATCGAGCTGCGCCCCTATGAGTTCCGTCTGCTCCAGGGTGGCGCTGCGCTGCTGCTCGCGGTGATCGGGTTGCTCCGGTTTGGCATCGGGGCGGAGTTCTTGATCCTCGGCGTGCTCGGTTACGTCCTCCCTTCGCTCTACCTGCGTAACCGCCGCGGCCACCGCATGAAGCTCTTCGACGCCGGTCTGCCGCGGACGATGGAGCTCATCGCCAACTCCATGAAGGCCGGCCAGTCCGTCGCCCAGTCGTTGACCTCGGTCACCGACAATGCCGGGCCTCCGATCTCCGACGAGTTCACGCTCGCACGCCGCGAGATCGAGCTCGGTGCGTCCGTCGACAGCGCTCTCAACAACATGGTCAAGCGGATCGGCAGCAACGACCTGCGCCTCATGGTCATGGTGATCACCATCCAGCGCTCCGTGGGCGGTGACCTGCCCGCCATCCTGGCGACCCTCGCCGACACGATGCGTCAGCGCGAGGAGATGCGGGCCGAGATCAGCGCTGCCACCGCCCAGTCGCGCGCCACCGCGCTGATCGTCACGCTGCTGCCGATCGTCACCGCCTTCCTCCTGTACTTCCTGGTCCGCGATTACTTCCGGCCGATGCTGGTCAACCCCATCGGCTGGTTCATGCTCGCCGTGGCCGGCATCCTTCTTTTCGTCGGCAACCTGATCATCCGGAGGCTGACAGCGATCGCATGAACGGACTGCCGCTGGTCGTCGGGATCGCCGCCGCGGTCGGCGCCTACCTGCTGACGCTCGGCATCATCTCCGCCCGGGCGGCCGACGCCACCGCCCTCGCTCGCGAGCGCCTGGCGCGTCAGGAGGTGGGCCTTGGCCAGAGCGCTGTCGCGCTGCAGCTCGAGCGTCCTTTCCTGGAGCGGCTTTTCGGCCCGGGCCGGCGCTGGTTGGAGCGGCAGATGATCCGGATGACACCCGAGGCACAGGCCGCGAACTTCCGCCGCCAGCTCGATTTCGTCGGCAACCCTGTCGGCCTCGATCCGGCAGGCCTCCAGACTTTGCGCATCGCAGCCGGGGCCGGCCTGGGCGCCATCGGGACCGCGGTCGGCCTTTTCATCGGGACGCCGTTCGCGATCGGCATCTCGCTGCTGATCGGCGTCGCGGCCGGCTTCTACCTGCCGGTGCTCTGGCTCGATCAGCTGGTGCGCGAGCGAAGGACCGAGCTCGAGGCCTCGCTCCCCAACGCGCTCGACGTGGTGGCGATCAGCATGGAAGCGGGCCTCGGGCTTGACCGAGCACTCGAGCAGCTGGTGCGCCACCAGGACGACTCGCTGACCCTGGTGGTGGCCCGTGCCCTTCGCGAGATCCAGCTCGGCCGTCCGCGGCACGAGGCCTTGGAGGAGATGGCGGAGGCGACAGGGATCGACGATTTCTCCTCGCTGGTGCGCGGAATCCTCTACGCGGAGCGCACCGGGGTGCCCATCGCCCGCACGATCGCGGCGCACGCCGCACAGATGCGAGTCAAGCGCCGGCTCAAGATCCGCACTGAGGCCGCCCGAGCCTCGCTGAAGATCTTGCTGCCGACCGTTGGGTGCGTCTTCCCCACCCTCTGGCTGATCCTGCTCGGACCGGCACTCATAGTCGTCCTGACGATCGCGTCGAAATAGGCGCGCCGAACGCCGGCCGCCGCAAGTAGTTCAGGGCTGCAAAGGGCCTGGTGCCGGCAGTCGGCCAGTCACGCTACGCAAGGAACGGATTGGTTTTGCGCTCGCGGCCGATGGTGGTGGCAGGCCCGTGCCCGCTGTGGACGATGGTGTCGTCAGGCAGCGCCAGCAGCTGGGAGCGGATGCCGTCGATGAGCTTTCGCGCGTCGGAGTTGGCAAAGTCGGAGCGGCCGACCGTGCCGGCGAAGAGCGCGTCGCCCGTGAAAACGTAACCGTCGATCGTCAACGAGACGCCGCCAGGACTGTGCCCAGGGGTATGGAGCACCTCGAACTCGAGTGATCCGGCGCGATAGCGTTCGCCCTCGACGAGAAGCTCGAGGTTGTCGAGCTGAGTCGCCAGCGGCCCGAACTCGCGCCGCAGAGGCTTGCCTTCGGAGACGACGTCGCGTTCCGCCTCGTGGACCGCGATCGGCACCGGCCCGAATGCCGCACGGAGCTCGTGCAGTCCGGCGATGTGATCGAGGTCTGTATGCGTGAGCAGGATCGCTCTGACCTTGGCGCCACGCCGTCTGGCGACCTCGATCACGAGATCGGGCTCCAGGTTGGAGTCGATCACCACCGCGTCGCGGGTCGCCTCGTCCTCGACGAGGTAGGAGTTGGTGCCGAACCGGCGGTCGGCGGTGACCTCGATGTGGACGGTCAAAGCGACTTGCGGACGATGAGGTGCCTCTCGGTCTCCCGGTACGGCTGGAATCCCGCCTGCAGGTACATCGAGAGAGGCCCACGATAGTTCGACTGCGCTGACTTGAGCTCCTTGACTGGATAGGCCTCCGCGGTCTTCACGCCGCGGTCGCGAAGGTGAGCCAGCGCTGCGTCGAGCAGCGCCGAAGCGACGCCGTGCTGCCGGTACGGTGCGGCGATGACAAAACAAGCAAGCGAGCCGACGCCCTGCTGCTCGGACGCGTTGAGACCGAAGCGGTGCATGAGCCCGTTGAGGCGCGTGGTCTCACCGTAGTTGCACCATCCGACGGGCTTGCCGTCGGCGTACGCGAGAAGCGCGGTGACCTCGCCCCTGCGGATCGACTTCGTCATGTCTTTTCGATTGTCGGCCGCCGTGCGCACGGCCCACTCCTCGTCGGACTGCGTGCGGTGCGTCTCCATGCAGTAGCAGGACTGCCAGCCTGGAAAGTCACGAAAAGCGTCGTGGTCGAAGAAGGACTGGTAATCGGCGACGCGATCGGCGGTAACGTCGTGCACTTCGATTGGGCCGATGTGCGGAAGGCGCGCTGTCTCCGCCTGCGCCTGGGGGTCGTGCTCCAATCGGAGCCCGCGGAGGATGTTGTCTGCCTCGGACTCGAGGAGTCCGGCCACCACCGCCGGTGCGTCCCAGGACAGGCGCACGGTGGATCCTTTTCCCTTGCGAACCACCTCCCAGGTCAAGGTGTGGGGAGGCTGCTTCGCAAACGTCGGCGCGTACAGGAAGCGCGTATGGAGGACGAGGCGGTTCGGCGCCTTGACCTCGACCACCTCCGACTCCTCCGCCAGCGCATTGCCGCCGTCGACCCAGCGGATGGTGGCGCCCTCTTTGAACTCGCCCTGCGGGGTCAGGCGGTAGTACCAGCGGTGCCGCTCCGGCGAGATGATCGCCTTCCAGGCATCCTCCACGCTCGCGCCAACCTGGACTTCGCGGTGACCTTTCATCACGAGGCCTCGCGGGCCACCGTGTGCACGTCCTTCACACCTTCGAGCTTCTCCATCAAGCGCGAGAGCTGGGCAAGGGAGTCGATCTCGACAGTGGCGGAGACAACGGCGGTCTTGTCGTCGTAGACATGGACCTCCAGCGCAGACATATTGACCCGGTTCTCGGCAACCACGGTCGCGATGTCGCGCATCAAGCCCTGGCGGTCGAAGGCTTCGATCTTGATCGCGACCGGATAGAGGTGCGAAGCGTCAGATTCCCAATCCACCGGCACCACGCGGGCACTGTCCTGCGGGTTGATGGCGTTGGTGCAGTCGACGCGATGGACGGTGACGCCCCTTCCGCGCGTCGTGTAGCCCACGATGGCGTCCCCGGGCACCGGCTGGCAACACGTCGCGATCGTGGTCAGGATCCCCTTCTCGCCTCGCACCAGCACGCGGGGCGTGGGCTGGACATGCGGAATGAGCGGGATGGTGCGCAGGTCGCCGCCGGGCACTTCGAGGTTCAGCGCCATGCGCATCACCACAGCGTGCGGAGAGAGGTCGCCGTACCCGATCGCGGCCAGGAAGTCGTCCACGCTGGCGAATTTGTGGACGTTCGCTATCTCGAGCAGCTTGTCCTCCTCCAGGTCCCCAAGGCTGAGGCGATGCATCCGGTGCAGCTCCTTCTCCAGGAGATCGCGGCCTTTGGCCACGTTCTCCTCGCGGCGCTGGCTCTTGAACCATTTGCGAATCCGCTCCTTGGCCGACGCGCTCTTCACGAAGCTCAGCCAGTCGCGGCTTGGTCCGTGCGGACCCTTCGAAGTGAGGATTTCGACGATCTCGCCGTTCTGAAGCGCGTAGTCCAGGGGCACCATGCGGCCGTTCACCTTGGCGCCGATGCAGCGATGTCCGACCTCGGTGTGGATGCGATACGCGAAGTCGACCGGCGTCGACTCGGCCGGCAGGTTGATCACGTCGCCTCTCGGGGTGAAAACGTAGACCTCGTCCTGGAAGAGGTCGACCTTGACTGTGTTGAGGAAAGACTCCGCGTCCCCCACCTCGTTTTGCCACTCGAGAAGGCTGCGCAGCCAGGAGAGCTTCTGGTCGAAGCTCGCGTCCTTGCCGCCCTCCTTGTACGTCCAGTGCGCAGCCACGCCGAACTCGGCCACTCGGTGCATCTCCTGTGTCCGGATCTGAATCTCGATCGGCTCGCCCGTGTGTGTGATCACGGTCGTGTGCAGCGATTGATATCCGTTTGACTTGGGCATCGCCACGTAGTCCTTGAAGCGGCCGGGCATCGGCTTCCACAGTGAGTGCACCACACCGAGGACGCCGTAGCAGTCGCGAACGCTGTCCACGAGGACGCGGATCGCGGAGAGGTCGTAGATCTCCGAGAAGTCCTTGCCCTCGCGGACCATCTTCTGCCAGACCGAGTAGATGTGCTTCGGCCGGCCCGTGATCTCAGCCTGGATGCCCACCTTCTCGAGCTCGCGGGCCAGGATCTCGCGCAGGTCCGAGACAAGGGCCTCTCGGTCGGCGCGCTTGCGAGCGATCCGGCCCACCACGTCCTCGTAGGCGTCCGGCTCGAGGTTGCGGAAGGCGAGGTCTTCCAACTCCCATTTGATCTGGCCGATGCCGAGCCGGTGCGCCAGGGGGGCGTAGATGTCTAGCGTCTCGCGCGAGATCTTGCGTCGCTTGGCCTCCGCCAGCGGCTGCAGTGTTCGCATGTTGTGAAGACGGTCGGCCAGCTTGATGAGGACGACGCGGAGGTCCTCCGCCATCGCGACCATCATCTTGCGGATGTTCTCCGCCTGCTGCTGCTGGTCGGTCCGCAGGCTGATCCGGCCCAGCTTGGTCACCCCTTCGACGAGGCGCGCCACCTCGGGCCCGAACTCCCGCTGCACCTCCTCCGCGGTCAGGTTCGTGTCCTCGACGGTGTCGTGCAGGAGGGCGGCGGCGATCGTCTCGGCGTCCAGCTCCAGATCGGCGAGGATGGCGGCGACCTCCAGCGGGTGGTTGACGTAGTCCTCGCCCGACAGCCGGCGCTGGCCCCGATGGGCGCTGGCCGCCCGTTCGTAGGCCTGGCGGACCACCTGCTGACCCTTCGGGTCGAGGTGGTCGGCGACTCGCAGCAACTCGGAAACCGTCATCTGGTACCTGGCATGAAGTTTAGGTTCGGCTATCTAGCTTCCCCCGCGGAACCCGAACCTAGACTTACTTGCCGCTTTGGTGAACTCAGACCGGACCGAGATGACCCTCCGGATCGGCTTGGGAGCCGCCGCGGCCGTGCTCGTCCTGGCGGGCGCCTCGCTCAACGCGAACGGCCGGGAGACCCCGGCCCTGGCTGGGGCCGCGGTCAGCGGGATCCTGGCCCTGGCGGCAGGGGTCGCCTACAGGCGCTGGCGCTACGCCGTGCCGCTCGGAGCGCTCGCGCTGGTTCTGAGCCTGGTCATCGCGCAGTTCAACCCACATCAGGGCGACCTCCTCCTTCAGCTCGCTGGGCTGGTCCTGCTTGGCGTCGGTGGCGCGGTGGGAGCCATCGCCTATCACCGCTTCTGGCAGGCGCTGCAGAGGCAGACCCATGCGGTGGCCGCCCTTCACCAGCACCTGGAGCAGAAGCACCGCGCGTTTTTGGCGGCGACCTCCGACCTCGACGGCGCCGACAGGCCGGAGGACATAGCAGCGATCACCGCCAACATCGCGAGCCATGTCGGCGCCGACCTCGCCTGCTGCTACCTGACCTCGGCCGACGGACGCCGCTACGTCCCCCAGCCGCCTGGAGTCAGCGTCGAACGTCTGCGACCGCAAGCCGTCAACCTACCCCATGAGAACGCAGGGCCCCTGCTGTCGGCCATCGCGGGCAGGCTTGCCTACAGCGCAACGGACGAGAACGCACTCGCCGAGCTGATCAGCTATCTGCCGGAGGACTTCCATCTCCGCGGCCTGCTCGCCGTCCCGATGCCGATCGGAGACCATGTCGGTGGGTTCGTCATCCTGGGCAAGAGCTCGGGGCCGTTCACCGACGATGATGTCCGTCTCGGGACCACGCTCGCCGCCCGCGCCGGTGCTCAGGTCGCCAGCGCCCATCTGGTCGCCCTCACGCGGCAGGAGTCGGCCCGCTACTCGCTCATGAACGAGCTCGTCAAGGAGGCGTCGGGCAAGGCGATGAACGAGGTGCTCGACCTCGTCCTCGGCCGCGGCACCGAGGTGGTGCGGTATGACGCGGGGCGCGCGGTCCTGTTTCATGACGACGGCACCTACTCAGGTCTGGAAGGCGATCCGGCCGAACCGCTGGATGGACCGTTGAAGAAGGTTCATGAAGGCGAGACGATGCTTCGCAATCTCGTCACCGAGGAGGAGGGCATCTACAGCGGACTCCACCCCGAGCTCTTGGGGGGCACGGTCAACGAGGCGCTGACTCCGATCCGCGGCAAGTCAGGCGTGATCGGCGCGCTCTGTCTGGGCCGGCGAGGCACCTCAGGCTTCAGCCAGCAGGACATCGGCGCCCTCAGCGACCTCGGATCGATGGCCGGAGTCGCAGTCGAGAACTCGCGCATCCTCCAGGTCGTCACCGGCCAGGCCACCCGGCTCGACACCGCTCTCGACGCCCTGGGCGAGGTCTCGGCGGCGCTGACGACGGTCACCCAGGGCTCGCGCGTGCTGGAGGAGAAGACCCTGGAGACCGCCATCCGCGTGGTCGACGGCGCGGCCGGCATTCTGACGCGCTCCACGGAGGAGGGCCACCAGGTCGCGATCATGTCCGTGGGCTTTGAGCCCGAGATGAACGGCAACATCTTTCAGAACGGGCAGGGCATCGTCGGCGCGACGATGCTGAGCCGGAAGGCGACGGCGATCGAGGACCTCTCCGGCGAACCGGATCTGGTGTCACCCTTTGAGGGAGCCGCGTCCGCGATGCAGGCGGCGATCTGCACGCCGATGCTCGAAGAGGGCAGGCTGTGGGGCACGCTGACCGTGTTCGA
>Ga0134128_10009813_pt1 | contig 11488 bp, 10 predicted proteins | sample KB31754_FD_96462 | JGI IMG/M metagenome (GOLD analysis project Ga0134128, IMG submission 96462) | Terrestrial soil microbial communities with excess Nitrogen fertilizer from Kellogg Biological Station, Michigan, USA - KB3-175-4 | ecosystem: Environmental > Terrestrial > Soil > Unclassified ...
AAACACGATGTATCCGTGCAACTGCGTTTGCACCGCAGATCGCTGCGACTTTGTGGGATGAAACTTGTCGGAATTCCGATCGAGCCATTCGTTGATAGTGTAATTGGCGGATGCCACGCACACTGCTGTGGTCAACCCGAGAATGATGGAAACGCCAAGGTGATCCGTGTGAACCCCTCGGAGCAAATATGCGAGCATGAAACCCGGGACGATGAAGATGTGTTTGGTGCTGTGATCGAGGCGCGCCATGGCCAAATAGGCCAGTGCCGAGCCCGGCGGCTTTTCGCCCGTTGCACCTGTCGAAGCTGCTGTCTGAAACCGTTCGGCCAACATTACGATTTTTCATTCAAGGTTGATTCAGCAGGTCGGCGACCCAATCTTCACCATGAGTTGCCGGACTAAACTGTGCCGAATGCCGGATCGCAATTAAAATTCGGATTCTGCTCGGGATTCCTCAACAGCCTGCAATTATATTCGCGACCGCCGGATTGCCGATTAAGCCGCTCGAGTTTATCGCGCGGCAACATTAATACATTGATATCGCAAAGCGGCGGCCCGCTCGATGCAAATTGGCACGGATGAACTTTTCCGGACGAAAATGACGGCCAAAAAAGGAACAGTTTTCATAACAATTTCTTAAGCCGCAGATGTCAAATTGAATTCGTGTCCAAGATTGTGGATCTCTCTTCACCGACATTTCCTCGTGCGCCGGCCAAAGCAATCTCAGCGCAACTGCGCGTGTGCGCCATCATTTTTGCTTTGGTCGTCATCGCCGGGACACTATGCGCGCTGCGAAAGGATGTAACGCAGGGCTTCGACGAAGTTGCGCACACATCTTACGTGGCCAGCCTGCAGCAGTCCGGCGAATGGCGGCCAGCGCTCGACAAAATGCGCATGCTCGATCCAGCGAGCTTTCGGTTCAGCGAGAAACTCAATTACTTGAACCTTCCCTCTCCTTATTATCTGCTTTTGGCGCGCCTGGGACCGGAGCTCGAGGGACAACCGGACGCGATCATTGTTCACCGCCTGATGAATGTCGCGATCGTTGTCCTCGGACTTGCCGCGATACTGACAATCGGTTTGCTTCTACGATCTTCGGACCTGGAGCTCTACGCCTACGTGGTCCCGATCGGCGCGATACCGATCCTGGCGCCGCTCGCCGGATCAATTAACAACGATAATGCCGCATTCCTCGGCGGAGCGCTGGCATTGCTTGGCGCATGGCAGCTCGTTGCCGCCAAGCGGACGATGTGGCTGTATGTGGCGCTCGGCGGCGTGCTGATCGCATCATGGGCCAAGCTGACGGGCCTGATGCTGTCCGGCGGAATGCTCGGCTGCGTTTTTTTATGGCTGCTCTGGCGCCGCCGTTTTCAGCAAGAATGGATTCTGCCGATTGTCGTGGCCACACTGCTGGCCGCGGTGCCGTATTTTATTCTTATGCTGCAATACGGCAGCCCTACGCCCAATACGCCGGGGCGAATAGAGATGTTCGTGTCAGGCGCTCACACGGCAGGTTGGGATGCCGCGCCGCGGCTGTCGCCCGTCCATTATACGATTTTCTTCATCGGCCAATTCATTGAGCAATGGATGCCGAGCCTGAGTGCCCGCAGCGCGCTCAACTATTCGATGCTCCTGATCCCAATCGTGACGGCGCTCTTTGCCGGCACCGGTACGATCCTATCGCTGCTGCGCATTAGACGCGGCGAAGAAGGGCCGCTCGATGTAATCGTAAGCGCAGGATCGATTGCCGGTTTGGCGACTTTTTTTATTCACATCGCATTTTCCTACAAGCAGCACCTCGCTTATGGCTGGATGCTCGATGCCTACCCGCGATATTACCTGCCGCTCATTGCGATCGTGCCCCTCGCTACGCTTTCGCTGCTCGCATCCATTAGCGACACACGAGCACGGTCGGCACTGGCCGGCTTCCTGATCGCCGGCCCGATCATTTTTCGCCTGCTCGGCGCCCCGATTGGATAGCCAATCGATTAACCGCCGCAGAAAGTCCTCCCGGCACGCATTCGTGGAATCAGGATTCTACGTCCTGAGAAGGAAGTCATTGCGCGAGCATCGGAGCGGGCGAAGGGAATCGAACCCTCGTATGCAGCTTGGGAAGCTGCCGTTCTACCATTGAACTACGCCCGCGCGCGCCGAGAATAGCGAATGCCATCCGCACACAGCAAGCACGCTTTCATCAGGATTTGAAATGCTTTGAGAGCTTCAGGCTTTGTGCCTGATAATTCGAACCGATGCCTTGACCATATAGTTTATCGGGCTTCGCCAGCATCTTCTCGTAAACGAGACGCCCGACGATCTGCCCATGCTCGAGAATGAATGGGACTTCGCGCGAGCGCACCTCGAGTACGGCGCGCGCGCCTTTACCGCCGGCCCCGGCGTAGCCGAACCCCGGATCGAAGAAGCCCGCATAGTGCACGCGGAATTCACCGACCAACGGATCAAACGGCACCATCTCGGCGGCGTAGTCTGGCGGCACCTGCACCGCCTCTTTCGACGCAAGGATGTAGAATTCGTTCGGATCGAGAATGAGGCTCTTGTCGGGCCGTGCCTGCATGGGCTCCCAGAAATCCAGCACCGCATAGCCGCCGCGCCGCTCGACGTCGATCAGGCCCGTGTGCCGCTTTGCCCGATATCCGACCAGCCCGCCTGGACCCAGGCCCGACAGGTCGACTCCGACCGCAACGCCCTCGCTGACATCCGCTTCCTTGGAATCAACCAATCGCTCCCGCGCGTGCAGTGCGCGCAAGGCATCCCCGTCGAGCAAGGCATGGCCGCGGCGGAACCGTATCTGCGACAGGCGCGTCCCTTCGCGGACAAGGACCGGAAACGTGCGCGGACTGATCTCGGCATAGAGCGGACCGTGATAGCCGGGCTCAATGCGGTCAAAGCCCCGGGTCTCGTCGGCAATCACGCGGGTGAAAACATCGAGCCGCCCCGTCGAGCTTTTCGGATTTGCCGCGGCGGATACTTCATCGGGTAGCGCCAGGCTCTCCTGCAGGGGAACGATATAAACGCAGCCGGTTTCGAGCACGGCACCGTCACTGAGCGCAATTTCGTGCAGCTTGAGTTCGTCGATGCGTTGCGCAACGGTCGTACGCCCGGGCAAGAAACTTGCGCGCACGCGATAGGCAATCTCGCCCAGCCGCAAATCGAGGCTCGCCGGCTGAACCTGATCAGGAACGAACTTGTTTTCGGACAAAATCGCGCCATCGGCGGCGAGCGCCGCGATCATCCGGTCGGGCAAAATGCCTTTGTCCTCGATTGCGAAAGAAAGCATCACGGCGGCCCTGTCTCGCGGTTGCGCCGATCTAACCCAAGGAGTGGCTTGACGGGAAGCGGTGCATCCCGCTAGAAGCATCTTATCCCGTGGTCATTTGAGCCGGCCGGCTTGCAGCCACGTAAAATAAATCGCTAAAAGGCCGGGGACGCGTGTGCCCGGCCAGGATATTTCCGGCCGGTTTTTTGTTGGCTGCGCGCGATCCCGAAAGGCGGGTACCGGTTTTCGGGGTCGCGCTCCAGCCTAAAGGAGGCCCGCATGCCCGCGTCAACCAAGACCTACCGCCCCGAAACCCGGCTGGTGCATTCCGGCACGCTGCGCTCGCAATTCGGCGAGACGTCAGAAGCCTTGTTTCTTACCCAAGGCTATGTCTATCCGAGCGCCGAAGAGTGTGAGGCACGATTCTCAGGCAAGATTCCTGGGTATGTCTACTCACGCTACTCGAACCCCACCATGAGCATGTTCGAGCAGCGCATGGCCGCCCTGGAAGGCGCCGAGGCCGCGCGCTCGACCGCAACAGGCATGGCGGCAGTCACCACGGCGCTGATGGGCCTGGTAAGAGCAGGCGACCACGTCGTCGCCGCCAAGGCGCTGTTCGGTTCGTGCCGCTGGGTAATCGAAGAATGGCTGCCGCGTTTCGGCGTGACATCAACGCTGGTCAATGGCACCGATCTTGCACAATGGAAAAAAGCGACCACCAAGAACACCAAAGTGTTCTTCATGGAAACGCCGACCAATCCGACGTTGGAGGTGTATGACATCGCCGCGGTCGCCGATATCGCGCACAATGCAGGCGCCAAACTGGTTGTCGACAATGTGTTCGCAACGCCGCTTTACCAAAGCCCACTTACACTCGGCGCCGATTGCGTGGTTTATTCGGCGACCAAACATATCGATGGCCAAGGCCGCGTTCTCGGTGGCGTTATCCTCGGATCGGAAAAGCTGATCCTCGATCATTACCACCAGATCCTGCGCCAGACGGGCCCCTCGCTATCGCCGTTCAATGCATGGATTCTCCTCAAAGGACTGGAAACCTTGTCGGTGCGCGTGCAGCGGCAGACGGAAAACGCAGGTGCAGTCGCAAATGCGCTCGCCGGGCACAAGAAGGTCACGCGTTTGATATATCCGGGCCGCCCGGATCATCCTCAGGCCGAGACAATCCGCAAGCAAATGCGCGCGGGCTCGACCTTGTGCTCATTCGAGGTCAAGGGCGGCAAGGAAGGCGCCTTCCGTTTTCTGAACGCGCTCGAACTGATCGGCATCACCAACAATCTCGGCGATGCAAAGAGCCTGGTCACGCATCCGACCACGACCACCCATCAGCGACTCACGCCGGACCAGCGCGCGGAGTTGGGAATCGGTGACGGGCTGATCCGATTTTCGGCGGGCCTCGAGCACGCCGACGACCTGATCGCGGACTTGCTGACAGCGCTGGAAAAGGTTTGACGAAACGGGTGACTCAGGGCAGCAGATTTGATGTGGCCGTCGCCGACATCATCGGGCGCTGCGCAGCTTCTGCGATGGCATTTCCGAGACCGCGCGCCATGCAGGCATAGCTCCAGTCGTTCATATGGAGACCGTCTGCCGATACGAAGGTTTCGAAGCCCAAGTGGTCGACATCGCGCCAATACCGCATGACATCAAAGCGGCGGAAAAGGTCGACGTCTTCGTGTTTGGCGGTGGTCGCGATCAGGGCAACCATATCCTCCGCTTCGGGCTTTGAAATAACCTTGGGCGCGAATTGCGGGTCGATCAGGACAACGTCGGCATCGATGGCACGGATTCTTTCAAGGCCAGCGCGGATCAGAACGCCGTGGTCGCCGAGCTTATGACCGCGAATGACTGAATTGGTCCCGAGCTGCCAGAGCACCAGGTCCGGCTTTGCCGAGAGGACTGCCGTATCAAAACGTTTGAGCATATCGGCGACTTCCTCGCCGCCGACCCCACGATTGAGGACCGTGATCGCCAAGCCCGGAAAATGCTGCTTCAACTCGGCCGCCAGCCGGTTCGGATAGCTTGCGGCCGGCGAGCTCGCACCGGCACCGGCTGTCGATGAGGAGCCAATCGCAACAATCGTGACCGGTTCGCCCGCTACGACCTTTTGTGCGAGATGTGGCAGCGGATTAGCTAGTCTGATGAGATCAAGCGGCGCGTCGCAGCTTGGCGCCGCCGTTTCGGCGCGTGCCGGCAAGGCGACCGCCATCCCCGCGCACAGCGCGGCGGCGGCCACCAATTTCACAACCCGTTGCCCGGGAGTATTGCTCGGCAAAGGCGCATCCTCGACTGTCATCAGCGGCTGCCGTTCATCGGCTGCTCTTCCGGTTTTGCCGCTGCGATCACGAAATCGGCCAGCAGCCGCCCTATGCAATCATGAACCTGCTCCGCGATGTCAAGTTTTTTCGTCGCGGAATACAAATCGAAGGTGCCGAGATCCGACCACAACCTCATAATGCCGAATCGATCGAACAATGGCACTTCTTGCTGCAGCGCAACCCAACGCATATCTTCAGCGTATGTGCCAAGCGCAATCATCGATTCCGTTCTCGGGCTGTATTGTGCATTAAGTAAAACGACATCGGCGCCTGCCGAATGTGCGGCATTAATACCACGATCGAGTGCCTGGCTGAATTGATCGGGATCAACGGCAAGCATCGCGTCGGTCGTGCCGGTCTGCCAAACCAACAGTGCGGGCTTTGTTGCCGTCAAATCCGCCGGCAGGGCCTTAACCATCTCGGCAGCCGTGCGCTTGGACTTCACGTCTGTCGTAACCTTGACTTCTATACCACGCAGGTTGTCGGCGAGCGCCTGCTGCAACCGCGCCGGATAAGCATTCTTCGCGCCGCTCGATCCCGGCAGTTGCGAAGAGCCGGCACCGACAACAAGGATGTCGAGTTTCTTGGCGGCGAATGCGCGCGCAACTTGCGGCAGCGGAAAACTCGACACGGCCAGATGGGCGGCAACACGGCATTCGGCCGGATGCTCGGCCGGATTCTCGGCCCAAGCCGGTCCCGCCAGCACCAGCAACGCCAGCACAACGAAGCGCCTCTTCATGCATCGCCCCCCGCGAAACCCGGCCTTGCGGCGGGCGGGCGCGGTCCCCCGCCCTTTCGTTCGGCTTGTCTATACCACGAAATCAACGCGGCAACGCCTACCATGATAGTGATTCCGGCAATGCTGACGATGACATGCGTCAGCAGACGATTGGAAACTTCCGTAAACACGAAGTGGCCGGCAAAGGAAAGGAAGACTCCCAGACAGAAGGTTTCAAGGGAGTGCTGACCGCAGACGATCGCTGGCCAGAAAATCCGCGACTTCAGCGCGGGCCAGTCGCGTGGAACCAGTGCAACGGTAATAATCGCCAGTGCGAGGAAATGCATGATACGCAGCACGTCAAGATTTGTCTTGTCGATCGGATAGATCGCGTCGCCGACAAATTTCGGCACGAATACGGCAAGGTGCGGGAAATACCAGGTCATCGCAATGGCAAATGCGAACGCGAGATAGGCGATCGCAAGGCCAATGATTGTTCGCGAATGAATCCATCGCGCCAGGTTCTGCGAACCGCCAAGCGCGCACCAGGCACCGAAGACGAACAACAATTGCCAAGCAAACGGATTGAAAACCCACGTGCCGCTCGGATAGGCGGGAAGATTCCATTCAAAAAACCACATCAGCACATAAAGACTTGCCGACGAAACCAGGGCGATCGACGGCGCGCGTAACAGCAGCCAAAGCATCGGCGGAAACCACGCCAGAAGCAGGATATAAAGCGGCAAGACGTCCATATTCACCGGTTTGAATTTCAGGAGCAGCGCCTGAAAGATTGTGACATCCGGATTCTTCAGGAAGTCGAGCACGCCCATTTCTTCGGTATAGAGCGGATTGTCGAAGCTGTTTGCGACGTAGGCGATCTCGGCGAGATAAATCGCGAGCAAGAAGACATGCGCGACGTAAATCTGCCAAGCGCGCTTGAGTACGCGCGCGGACGCAACGATGAACCCGTGTTGCCGCATGGCGCGGCCATAGACGAAAGCGGCCGTATAGCCGGAGATGAAGACGAATATTTCCGTCGCATCGCTGAAGCCGTAGTTCCGAATCGTGATCCAGCTCACCGCATTGGACGGGATATGGTCGAGGAAAATCAGCCAAAGCGCGAGGCCGCGGAACAGATCAAGCCGAAGATCGCGTTCGGTCGGAACCGGAGCCATGTGCGGCTTTTCTTTCGTATGCGCTTTCGGCCATAATCCCGGACATCAAGCAGATGGCAAGACCCGGCAAGGTAAATTGTTTGGCAATTCGATGTATCGCGCCGTGACCCGCAAGATTGAGGTGACAGTAACACCCCGCTTCGTTTCGGAGCGGTCGTCGCCAGGCAATGGCTATTTCTTCTGGGCTTACACCATCAATATCACAAATCTCGGGACGGAGACGGTCCAACTCAAGACGCGCCACTGGCGCATTACGGACTCACTGGGCCGTCTGCAGGAGGTGAAAGGGCCGGGCGTCGTCGGAGAAGAACCGGTCCTGAAGCCGAGTGAATCATTTGAATACACCAGTGGCGTTCCGTTGCCGACGCCTTCCGGTTTCATGGCCGGCAGCTACGGCATGGTGTCACAGGCCGGTGAACCGTTCGACATCGAAATTCCGGCCTTCTCGCTCGATTCGTCCCACGCCGAGCGCACCATCAACTAGGACTGGCCCCGACATCTCCCGGCGCGAACTCATAATTTGCGCTGCAAAATTCGCAGGTGACGGAAATCTTTCCGTCTTCGACCATGTGGTCGCGATCATCCTGCGAAAAACTCTTGAGCATCGCTTCGACATTTTCCCGCGAGCATGAACATTCCGCGCGCAGAGGGCTGCTGCGGAAAACACGCACGCCGGGCTCATGGAACAGTCGGTAAACAAGCCGCTCGCTCGAGAGCGAGGGATCAATCAGCTCGACATCTTCCACTGTCGAAACAAGCGCCTGGCCTTCAACCCACGCGTCGTCCTCCTCGATCTTGTGCGGCTGGGTCCCTTCGGGCGCATCCCCCGGATCAAGATCGGCGACGCGCGCACGTTCGGATGCCTTCGGCAAAAACTGCACCATGATGCCGCCTGCCCGCCAACGGTGGCGTGCGCCACCCGGCGCTGCGCACAATTCTTCGGCCACCGCAAGCCGCACTCGCGTGGGAATCTGCTCAGAACGTGCGAAATATTCGTGAGCAACTTCCTCGAGCGAGCGCCCATCGAGCGCGACCAGCCCCTGATAACGGTTGGTATCGGGTCCCTGATCGATCGTCATGGCGAGGTGCCCCTTGCCAAGCAAATCGCCGACATTGACCTCGCCTGATGCCACGGCCTCGGCCACTTGCGCCTTGTCGAAGCGCGCGCAGGCCCGCACCCTGTCGGGGGCCATGAAATCCACGACCAGCATACGCACCGGACCGTCGCTTTGCGTCTGCAGGATGAAACGGCCTTCGATCTTCAGCGCGGAGCCGAGCATGCTGGTCAGAACAATAGCCTCGCCGAGAAGCTTGGCCACGGGTTCGGGATAGGCATGACGTGTAAGGATTTCGTCGACCGCGGGCCCGAGCCGCACGATTCGGCCGCGGAGATCGAGCTTGGCCACTTCAAACGGCATAATGGTGTCGTCGGCGGCGGTCGCCGACGGCGCACGCGTCGGAATTGCAATCTGCGGTTCAGTCATGTGCCCTATGTAGTATTCAGCGCCGGGAACGCGAGCCCCCGCTTACGCATCCGCGTGCAGGCACCAAGCGAGCAAACCCTTTTGCGCGTGCAGGCGATTCTCGGCCTCGTCGAATACAACCGACTGCGGACCGTCAATGACCTCGTCGGTAACCTCTTCACCGCGATGCGCAGGCAGGCAATGCATGAACAGTGCGTCCGGCTTGGCTTTCGCCATTAGCCGAGCGTTGACCTGATAGCGCTTAAGCACGTTGTGCCGCCGTTTCCCGTCGCGGTCTCCCATCGACACCCAGGTATCGGTGACCACGCAGTCAGCATCCTTGACAGCGGCTTCCGGATCGTCGCCGATCATGATCGCGGCACCAGAAGATTTTACCCAGTCTATAAGCCATTTCTTCGGGCGCAATTCGGCAGGGGTAGCCACCCGCAACCGAAAGTCAAAGCGCTCAGCCGCGTGCATCCAGCTGGCCAGCACGTTGTTGGAATCCCCGCTCCACGCCACGGTGCGGCCGCGGATCGAGCCTCGCTTTTCCTCATATGTCATGACATCAGCGAGCACCTGGCATGGGTGCGAGCGCCGGGTCAGCCCGTTGATCACCGGCACGGTCGCGTGGCGCGCGAGTTCGGCAACCGCCTCGTGGTCGAGGATACGGATCATGATGGCATCGACATAACGCGACAGGACGCGCGCCGTGTCGGCCAGCGTCTCACCGCGACCGAGCTGCATTTCTTGCGCGGTGAGAAGGATTGCTTCACCACCGAGTTGGCGCATGGCGACATCAAATGAAACCCGCGTACGAGTCGAGGGCTTGTCGAATATCATGGCCAATGTCTTGCCGGCCAATGGGCTGACGATCTGCCCCTGAATCCACGCGGTTTTCATGGCACGGCTTCTGTCGATCAGGCCGGCCAGGACGGCCTTCGGTATATCAATCAGATCCAGGAAATGCCGGACACCGTTCGCGGTCATGACGCCACCTTGGCCGTCCGTGCATGCGTCTGTGCCAGCCGCGCGCAAGCGCGATCGATGCGCGCAGTCGCTTCCGCTATCTCATTCTCGCCGATAATGAGCGGCGGCAACAGCCGCACGACATTTTCGCCTGCGGCAACGGTGATCATTTTTTCGGCGCGCAGCTCATCGACCAACTCGGAAGCTTGCGGAATCATGCGCAGTCCGATCAGGAGGCCCTCGCCGCGCACCTCGGCGATGACAGAGGCGTGCCGGTCTTTCAGTTCCGCCAGCCGTTGCTTGAGCAGGAGCGAATTCTTGCGCACCTGCTCTATGAATCCATCGGCCATCACAACGTCGAGTACGGTATTGGCAACCACCATCGCCAGCGGATTTCCGCCGAAGGTCGAGCCATGCGTACCGGCAGTCATGCCTTTCGAGGCTTCGGAAGTCGCGAGACATGCACCGATCGGAAATCCACCGCCCAGCGCTTTCGCGAGTGTCATGATATCAGGCTCGACGCCGCTTCGCTGATAAGCGAACAACTCACCGGTACGCCCAATACCCGTCTGCACCTCATCGAAGATCAGCAGCAGACCGTGCTGATCACAGAGCTGGCGCAACGCGCGCATGAATGTTGGCGGAACGACGCGCACGCCACCTTCACCCTGAATTGGTTCAATCAGGATCGCCGCCGTCGCCTCTCCGATCGCGCGTTTGACTGCATCAAGGTCCGCGAATGGCACCTGGTCGAAACCATCGACGGGTGGGCCGAAACCTTCGAGATATTTCTTGTTGCCAGTTGCGGCGATCGTCGCCAGCGTCCGGCCATGGAATGCACCCTCGAAAGTAATAATGCGGTACCGTTCCGGCCGACCGGACACGTATTGATATTTGCGCGCCATCTTGATCGCGCACTCGAGCGCTTCCGCGCCCGAGTTCTGGAAAAACACGGTATCCGCGAAGCTTGCGGCACATAGCCGGTCGGCGAGCATCTCACCCTCGGGGATGCGATACAGATTGGATACGTGCCAGACCTTGTGCGCCTGCTCTGTCAGGGCCTCAACCAGGCGCGGATGCGAATGTCCAAGCGCATTGACGGCAACTCCGGCAGTAAAATCCAGATACCGGTCACCCTCCGCCGTGTATAGCCATGCGCCCTCGCCCCGCTCGAAAGCGAGGTCGGCGCGTGCATAGGTCGGCAAAAGATGCGAGCTCACAGCAGGTCTCTTCCGTCGAACGTTTTCGTCTACGCATGACCTTGTCCGAAATCCGATGCCCATTTATCGGGATCATGCGCAGCGTTCCGCACAGGATCTTTTCCAAACATCGGTGACTGCTTTTCGGGGTCACGCGCACGCCGAAAAGAAATGTGCCGCCTCGCCGGGCGGCACTTTTTTCATTCTATTGTCAGACCCTGCGCTGTCAACACACGCGCGAGGCGGGAGTGTCGACTCAATTGCGCCGCAACCGTCGATTCTAAAGGAAAACTGTTGGTAGCTAGCCTTCATGGCGTGCCGGCGCTTGCGGCTGAGTCACTGCCTATTGTAGCC
>Ga0134128_10009814_pt1 | contig 11486 bp, 12 predicted proteins | sample KB31754_FD_96462 | JGI IMG/M metagenome (GOLD analysis project Ga0134128, IMG submission 96462) | Terrestrial soil microbial communities with excess Nitrogen fertilizer from Kellogg Biological Station, Michigan, USA - KB3-175-4 | ecosystem: Environmental > Terrestrial > Soil > Unclassified ...
CCGATCAGCTTCATGCCTTCGAGCCCTGCCCGCGCGGCGGTCAGCTTTCGCCCGCCCCGCGCGGGCCGGTCATCGCCCGACGGCCGGTCCCGCTGGTCCGGCGCGGATTCGCCGCCGCTCCGCGACCTCCTGACTGCCTGTCGGTCGTTCATATTGATCAGCTCCTGTCCTGACTCCTGTTCTCCGCTCCCGTTTCCCCGCTCCCGTGTTCCGCTCCTGTCTTCCGCTCCCGTCCTAACGCCCGCGCCGCGCCTGCCCGGTTACCCGCGCCTGGCCAGCCCGGCCGGTGACCATGGTGGCCGCGAGACTGTCCGCGCGCTCGGCGGCCTCCGCCGCAGAGATCTCGCCCGACTCCTGCTTCCGCTGCAGCTCGTCAAGCTCCCGCCTGATCCGCGCCGGGTCGTGCAGCTCGCGTTCTGCCTCCTCCCCGATGGTCTCCGCGAGCCTGATGAACCCCGTCAAGGGGAGGAAGGGGAGCCGGAACAGCAGTGTCAGCAGGTCCATGGCGGCCTCACCTCACAGCCCGGCCGCCGGCGCGCCGCCGACGAAGTCGTAGGCGGCGAGCGGGCCGATCAGCCGCACCTCGATCCGGTCCTGCCACTCGTCCGCCAGCCGGCTGACGGTCTCGCTGAACCGCTCCGTCTGGTCGGCCGCCACGAGAAAGGCGACGTACACGGCGTCGAGCTCGTGCGTGGCGGGCCGCACCATGCTGGCGGTGACCTTCCCGGATACCGCGTCGCCCAGGGCGCGGGTGTCCTCCTCGCGCTTGGCCGCCACGGCCTCGCTGACGATCTGGCCGAGCTCGATCCGCCCGTTGCGGCTGGCGTCGGGGTCCGCGTCCCTGATCCGCTCGCGGAGCGCGGCCGCCCGCGGGTTCTCGTCGAGCACCTCGCCGAGCACCGCCTCGTCGCGGTAGCGGCCCTTGACGATGTATTCGGCCTGCCCGTCGAGCTCGCCGAGCGCCGCGGTGAACTGGTCGTAGTTCGCGTCGAGCAGTTCAGCGGCCACCGCGTCGTCGTCCGTCAGCACGGAACCGAAGCGCAGCGGCAGCACCGGCACGACGCCGGCGGTCGCGTCGAGCAGTTGCTCGTGCGCGAACAGGTCGTCGGCGCCGCCGAGCGGCCGGTCCAGCCGGATGTCGCTGACCAGCGCGGCGAGATCCCTGTTGCGCACCAGCCGCACCTCGCCGGGCGGGTCGCCGACGCCCGTGAAGCCGGGCTGCATCTCGACGTCGCACGGCAGGATCCCGTACACGTAGACGGCCGTGGCCCTGTCGGCGTCTTCGCCGCCGCCCGCGCCGCCGGCCTGGCGCCGGTCATCGGCACGCTTGTCGTTTGCCTGCGCGGTCATGTCAGTCCCCCTCCCGGCTTGAGCGCCGCGACCGCTCGCCGCCCCGCGCGTCCGTGAACTCGCGCAGCTTGTCACCCGCCGCGTCGAGCGCGCCCTTGGTTTTCTTGTGCGCGCCGTCGCGCTGCAGGTTGCCGACGAGGCCGGGCAGCCCCTCCTTCTCCTGCGAGATGTCGAGCCTGTTGACGGCCTCGGCGAACCGCAGGTAGGTGTCGACGCTGGCGATGACGACGCGCGCGTCGATGGTGATCAGCTCGATGCCCACGAGCGATACCCGGACGTAGGCGTCGATAACGAGTCCCTTGTCCAGGATGGTGTCGATGACGTCGGCGAGGCCTGACGGCTGAGGGCGCGACGAGCGCCCGCCGCCCGGCTGCATCGCAGTGGTCATTGTCTTTCCCCCTCCGTTATGTCCGTTCGGGTGCCGCCGCCCGGCGGCGGAGTGCTTAGCGCGCTCCGCCGCGGGTGGCGCCCTGGCGGGCGCGCTGCGGTGCGCGTGCCCTGCCGCCGCGGGCGGGTGCCCGGCGCCGGTCGCCGCCGCGACCGGCCGCGGTCTCGGCCGCCGCGGGCTCCTCGTCCACGGCTTCCTCGTCTGCCGGCTCTTCGTCCTCGGTGTCCTCGTCCTCGGTGTCCTCTGCCATGCGGTCCTCGGCTTCGCGGTCTGACTCGTCTTCCGCGCCGCCGGTCTCTTCCTCCCGGTCGCGGCCTTCCTCCTCGAGCGCGGCCTCGTGATCCTTGACGATCTCGCCGTCTTCGATGGTGCCGCGCCAGCCCTCGGCCTCATCGGGGTCGAGGAGGGTGTGCGTCATGACGTGCCGCTGGAAGTGCTTGAGTTCAAGCCGCGTGCGCCGGCCCTGGGCACGCCACAGGTTGCCCGTGCGCTCGAACAGCCCCTGCGGGTGGTATTCGAGCACCACGACGATCTTGGTCAGCGTGGGCGCCAGCTCGTGGAAGGTGACCGCGCCGTCGACGTGGCCCTTCTGCCCCTTGGACTTCCAGACGATCCGCTCGTCCGGCCGCTGGTCGGTGATCGTGGCTTCCCACTCGCGGTGTGACCAGAAGACCTGCGCCTTCCAGTTGACCTTGTACTCCTGGTCGTTTTCCTCGGGCGAGGCGTTCTCCACCTTCTTGGTGAACGCGGGGAACTGGTCCCATGAGGTCCACTGGTTGTAGGCGACCCGGATCGGCACGCCGACCTCGACGGACTCGACGATGTTGGTCAGCTTGAGCTTCTGCCGGCCGCCGCCCTTGCCCTTGGCGAAGGCGCCGCGGACCTTCTCCTTCAGGCCGGACCAGCCCGCGCTCAGCGCGGACCGGGCCGGGCTCTTGCCCTCCGCCATGCTCTTCGCCCCGGTCACCGCGGCCATCAGCCCTGGTCCGCCGCCGTTGTCCACATAGTCGGTGAGCCTGCCTGTCGCCCCCTTGACCCGCTCCTGCACCTTCGACATGGCACGGTTGGTAAGGGCGCCGACCAGGCCGCCGGCCTCCTGCTTGAGCCGGTCCATCGGGCCGTTGCCCTGCTCCGCCTGCGCTGCCATCTCGCTCACCCCCTGGTCCTCGTGACTGGTGACCGGCGGCGCGTGCCGCCGCTCTTCGCGGGCCTGGCACGCCGCACGGGCTTCTTCGGCTCTTCGGCCTCTTCGTCCTCGGGCTCGTCCTCCTCCGCCTCGTCATCCGCGGCCTCCGGCTCTTCGTCCTCGGGCTCGTCCTCCTCGGCCTCGTCGTCCGCCTCCGCTGGCTCGTCATCGCCGGCCTCGTCGTCCGCCTCAGGCGCGTAGTCGTCGTCCTCGTCTTCCTCGTCGCCTTCGTCTTCCTCGTAGTCTTCGTCGCGAATGTCCTGGTCGCCCTCGTCCTGGTCGCCCTCGTCCTGGTCGCCCTCGTCCTGGTCGCCCTCGTCCTCGTCGCGCTCGTCCTCGTCGTAGTCCTCGTCCTCCGGCTCCTCCGCCGCGGCCTCGCCGGCCCTGCCGCGTCCGGTCACCCGGCGGCCGGCCGCGCCGGCCGTGGCAGAAGCGCGCCGCGCGGTTCCTCCCGCGGCGCGCTTGCCGGCCCCCGCGGCCTTCTTCGCCGTCCTGCTCGCCTTGTCCGTGCCTTCGGCAGCCACATCCCCGGCGCTTCCGGCAACCGTGCCAGCCGCGGCCGTGCCCTTGGCAACCGCTGCCTCGGGGTCGCGCAGCCGCTCGGCCCGGTCGTGCAGCGAGTCGGTCAGCGCGTCCATCCTGTTGCTGACCGCCGCGGTCGCCGCGGCCTTACCCGCCGCTACCAGGTCGCCGCGCACGATCTCCGTGAGCTGGCTGAGCTGAGGCGCGACGTTCTGCAGTGCGTCGGCCGAGCCGAGCTTCTTCATGCCGCGCTTCATGGCGATGCCGCCCACCGTGGTGCCGCCGACGGCCGTCGCGGCGGCGAGCATTGTCGCGGTGCGGAACTTCTTCCTGCGGCCGAGCAGGTAGCCGACACCGATCGCGGCGGCGGCGCGGATACTGGGTTTCATTGTTGAGCCTCCCGTCTGAGCCGGCGCGCGGTGGGCCAGGCAATTCGCCGCCCCCGCGTCGGGCACGGCTCAGCAGATCGCTGTATTTGGCCCGGTTTCATCGGAATTACTCGGAATTTCCCGAACCCCTCTTCGAATCAACGTCGCTACCCCGTGGTCTGTGATCAAACCCTGATTGTTGTGATTGAGCTGGATTCGCGTGCCACAAGGGGTTTGCGCGCCCGGCGCCGGGTAGCGAAGGGCGCGGACCCGGCCTGCCGCGCGCCCCGCCACGGCTAGCGGGCACAGCGCGGCTAGGCCCGCCCTTCCCGTCGGTGCTGCCGCAGCTTGGCGGCCACCACGACAAGCAGCGCCGCGAGCGGCGGCAGCAGCGCCGCCTGGCTGGCGTACCTGACGAGCACCGCGCCGCACGCCGCCCCGGCGACGAGCGCGATCAGGCCGGCCACGGCCGAGGCGTCCGCGGAATTGCCGCGACCAGTCGCCAGTGCCTCGACAAGCGCGGTCAGCGCCCCGGTCATGTAGGTGGTTGACGGGTTACCCTCGATGCCGCGGGCGGCCGCGCCCTGCATGCCGAGCGCGAGCGCCGCCGCGGCGAGCATCAGGTCGGTGGCCACGGCGGGCGGCCCGGTGCCCGGCAAACCTCCCCCGTACCCGATCCATGCCGCGTTCAGCGCCGCGAGGATGGCGCATTCGATGGCGAGCACCCGCGTCGCGGACACCGGCCACGGCGGTGCCGGGGCGAGGGCGGCCGGGCCCGGTACCGGGCGGCCCCGGGCCGGCCTGGCGAACAGCACCCGCAGCCTGCTGCCCACCGCGACGCCGAGCACGTACCCGATGATGGCCAGGATCGCATGCACGGCGGGGGTGAGCGACGTCGTGCCGGCCGCCCGCCCCACGAAGATGAGGTTGCCGGTGATGACGCTGGTGAAGGCGCCGCCGATCAGCATCAGCGTGACCACGTCCACGCAGCCGCTCGCGAAGGTCAGCAGGCCGACGAAATGCGCGTGCCGGTGACGTTTCTCCTGCTCAGCCATGGCCGCCGCCGCGGCCTCAGCCGCCCGTGCCCTGCTCGGCGCGCAGTTCCGCGTACAGGGCTGCGGTCTGCGCGGCGACCGTGTCCCAGGAGAACTCGGTGACCGCCCGCTGCCGGCCCGCGCGCCCCATCACCCGCGCCCGTTCTGTGTCGCGCAGCAGCAGGTTGAGCGCGTCGGACAGCGAGGCCGGGTCGCCGGGCGGCACGAGCAGCCCGGTCACCCCGCCGTCGACCACCTCGGGAATGCCGCCGGTCCTGGACGCCACCACCGCCGTCTCGCAGGCCATCGCCTCCAGGTTGACGATGCCGAGCGGCTCGTAAACGGACGGGCAGGCGAACACGAGCGCGTGCGTGAGCAGCTGGATGACGTCCCTCTTCGGCAGCATCTCCGGGATCCAGATCACCCCGGTCCTCGTCTCCTGCAGCTCGGCAACGAGCGAGGACACCGCGGCACCGAGCTCCGGCGTGTCCGCCGCCCCGGCGCACAGCACGAGCTGCGCGGACGGATCGAGCGACGCGGCCGCGCGCAGCAGCACGGGCACGCCCTTCTGCCTGGTGACCCGCCCGACGAAGATGACGTACGGCCGTTCCTTGTCGATGCCGTGCCGGTCAAGCACGTCCGTCCCGGTGTCGGGCGCGTACTCGGCCGTGTCGATGCCGTTGCGTATGACACGAACCCGTTCCGGCGAAATCTCCGGGTAGCAGGACAGGATGTCGGCGCGCATCCCGTCGGACACCGCCACCACCGCGGCCGCCGCCGCCAGGGCGGTGCGCTCCGCCCAGCAGGACAGCGCGTAGCCGCCGCCGAGCTGCTCGGCCTTCCACGGCCGCAGCGGCTCGAGCGAGTGCACCGTCGCGACGTGCGGGATGCCGTGCAGCAGCGCGGCGAGGTGCCCGGCCAGGTTGGCGTACCAGGTGTGCGAGTGCACCAGGTCGACGGGCCCGACCGCGTCCGCCATGGACAGGTCGGCGGAGAACACCCTGAGCGCGGCGTCGCGCAGTCCGGGCCGCGCCTGGTGCGCGACCGCGGTGTCCCGCGGCGCCCCCATGCAGTGCACGGTCAGCTCGGTGAGCGGCGCAAGCGACTTCGCCAGGTACTCGACGTGCACGCCGGCGCCGCCGTACACCTCGGGCGGGTACTCCCTGGTAAGGAGCGCTATTTTCATGGGCCAACCGTCACGGGTCGACCACCTGTCCCTTGCCGACCACGGTGATGCCGCCGGGCGAGACCACGAACCCGCGCGCCAGGTCGTGCTCCTTGTCGACGCCCACCTTGGCGCCCTCGGGCACGACGACATTCTTGTCGATGATCGCGTCCCTGACTTCCGCGTGCCGCCCGACCTTCACGTTATGCAGCAGCACCGTGCGCTCCACGGTGGACCATGAGTTCACCCGGACCCCAGGCGATAGCACGGACTGCCTGACGAGGCCGCCGGAGACGATCACCCCGTTCGAGACGAGCGAGTCGATGGCCCGGCCCACCCGGTCGCCGGTGTCGTGCACGAACTTGGCGGGCGGCAGCGGGTCCATGTGGGTGAGGATCGGCCATTCGTCGTTGTAGAGGTTGAACATCGGCTCGACGGTGCGCAGGTCCATGTGCGCGTCGAAGTAGGCGTCGATGGTCCCGACGTCCCGCCAGTAGCCGCAGTCGCGGTCCGTCGAGCCGGGCACCTGGTTCGTCAGGAAGTCGTAGGACTGCGCCGCGCCGTCGCCGACCAGCGCGGGGATGATGTTGCCGCCGATGTCGTGGCGGCTTTCCTTGTCCGCGGCGTCCCGCTGCAGCACGTCGACGAGCACCTTGGTGTCGAACACGTAGATGCCCATCGACGCGAACGACTCCTCGGGGGAGTCGGGGATCGCCGGCGGGTTGGCGGGCTTCTCGAGGAACTTCTCGACTGTCCGCCCGTCGGCGCCGACGCCGACGATCCCGAACGCCTTCGCGTCCTGCCGCGCCACCGGGATCGATGCCAGGGTCACCCCGGCCCCGTACTCCAGGTGCTGCGCGATCATCTGCCGCGGGTCCATCCGGTACACATGGTCCGCGCCGACCACCACCACCAGGTCTGGCCGCTCGTCGTTGATCAGGTTCATCGACTGGAAGATCGCGTCAGCGGACCCGGTGTACCAGTGCGGCCCGAGCCGCTGCTGTGCCGGCACCGGGGTCACGTAGTTGCCGAGCAGGTCGCTCATCCGCCAGGTGGTCGAGATGTGCCTGTCCAGGCTGTGGCTTTTGTACTGGGTGAGTACGCAGATCTTCCTGATGCTCGAGTTGGCGAGGTTGGACAGCGCGAAGTCCACGAGCCGGTACACGCCGCCGAACGGCACCGCCGGCTTAGCCCGGTCCGCGGTCAGCGGCGCGAGCCGCGTGCCCGCGCCGCCGGCCAGGACGATGCCCAGTATCCGCCGGTCCGCCATGTTTCTGTCCCTCCGCTCTCGATCCGCGATGCCATGCCATGCTGCACCCTCTAGATCCCCCTGCGAAAGCCCGGCACGCGCAAAACACGAGGACAAAGCGCGAAAAGATCAAAGTCATTATCCCGAACGGCAGCAGGCTACTGGCGAACCCCCTCCCGTTTCGCGCTGCCCGGGTTCGCCGCCAAGCCTTGCCTGCCCCGGCTGCCCTCCCGCCTCCTCCCCGCCTCCCGCCCCTTCCGTCCCTGTAGTTACGGGAGCAGCAGGCAGCTGTCACCGAACTCGTGCCACCGGTATCCGAGGCGCAGCGCCTCCGCGTAGGCCCGCCGGACAAGGCCGGGCCCGGCCACCGCGGTGAGCAGTGCCAGATGCGAGGCGCCTGGCGCGTGCCAGCCGGTCACCAGCCCGTTCACCACCCGCGCGGGCCGCTCGGGGCCGAGCACGAGATCGGTCCACCCGCTTCGCGCGCGCACCGTCCCGTCTGGCGCCGTGGCCGACTCAAGCGCCCGCGTCACCGTGGTGCCGACCGCGACCACCCGGCCGCCCGCCGCGCGGGCCGCGTTGACCAGCCGGGCGGTCGCCTCGGGCACCCGGAACCGTTCCGGCTGCGGCGGCTCACCGGGTTCCTGCGACGACACGCCCGTGTGCAGCACGATCGGGGCGAGCGCCACACCGCGGGTGACCAGGTCGGTGACGATCTCGGCGGTGAACGGCCGTCCCGCGCTCGGCATCTCCGCGCTGCCCGGCTCCCTGCCGAAGACGGTCTGGTACTCCGCGAGCGGCCACTGCCGCGGCACGTAGGCGTACCGGATCGGCCGCCCGTGCCGCGCGAGGAACGCCGCCGCGCCGCCCTCGAACCGCGGCCGTTCCGCTCGTTGCCTGCTCTCACCGACCGCGGCCTGCTGGAGTTGGCCCTGCTGGAGTCGGTCCTCTTGGAGTCGGCCCTCCTGGAGTCGGCCCTCGCTGAGCTGCCCTGTCCTCAGCTCGGCTCGCCACAGCCGGTCCTGCCCGGCGGGCCGCGGCCCGTCAAGAACAAGCGCGGCACCGTCGGGCAGCCCGATCGCCTCACCGTGCCGCAGCCCGGCCTCCGGCCCTGTCGACACTCCGGCGGGCCGCACCTCCACCACCCAGGCGCCGTCGTCGAGTTCCGCGGAGAAGTGCACCTCCACTGGCGCGCCCGCCCGCTCACCGTCGACCGCCGCGGCGAGCGTGGCCGAGGCGTTGATCACGACGAGGTCCCCCTCCGCGAGAAACTCGCCGAACTGGCGGAACCGCGCGTGCCTGATCCCGCCCGCCGTAGCGACGAGCAGCCGGACGCCGTCCCGTACCGGCGGCGGCTCGGTCGCCTCAAGCCCCGCGGGCAGCACGAAGTCGAGCGCGGTCACGCCGGTCATCGGCCCGCCGCGTCCCTTCCCTGCGACCGCCTTCACGCCGGCCGCCGCCGCGCCGTGTCCTGGTGCCTGAGTCGCCCCGACGCCGGCCGCCGCCACGCCGTGTGCCTTCATCTCGGCCGCCTTCACGCCCGGGTCTCCGCGAAATCGGCGGCGCGCAGCCGCCCGCTGCCCGGCCGCGTGGCGATCAGCCGCAGCAGCGCGGGTACCACGGCCTCCGGCTCCTGCCGGTCGGAGATGTCCTCGCCAGGGAACGCCGCCTGGTGCATTTCCGTGCGCATGTCGCCAGGGTCGACCGCGTACACGGCGAGGTCAGGCTCCTCCGCCGCGAGGACGGCGGACAGCTGGTCGAGGGCCGCCTTGGCGGCACCGTAGGCGCCCCACCCCTCGTACGCCTCGACAGCCGCGTCCGAGCTGACGTTCACGACGATGCCCCGTGCGGCGCGAAGCGCCGGCAGGAACTGCCTGGTGATCGCGAGCGGCGCGAGCACGTTGGTCTCGAACACCTCCCGCGCCGCGGTGAGGGGCACGTCTGCCAGCCGGGGGAGCGGCGACGGCCCGAGATCGCTCGCATTGTTGACGAGCAGGTCGAGATGAGCTGCCGCGCCGCTCGCGGAGCTGAGCGCGGCGACGGCCTCGGCGAGGGCCTCCCGGTGGGCCTGATCGGTGACGTCGCCGGTTACCACGACGGCGCCGGGCAGCGCGGCGGCCAGATGGCCAGTACGCCGCGCGTCGGTTACCACGCGCCACCCGTTCGACAGCAAGGCGCGCGCCAGCGCGAGCCCGAGCCCGCGTCCGCCGCCGGTGATGAGGGCAATTGGTTGCGATGTGCTGGTCATGCCGCCTATTCTTGTAGTTGAAGTCAACTTTAAGTCAAGGAAGGCGCGGCAACCGTGCAGAGCACTGACCATCTCACCGTCAGCGAGATTGCCGCCCGCAGCGGGTTCAGCCCGTCAGCACTGCGCTTTTACGAGCGGGAGGGACTGATCAAGGCAACGAGGACGGCGGGCAACCAGCGCCGTTACGAGCGCGGCGTGCTGCGCCGCCTCGCCTTCATCCGGGCGGCACGCAACGTCGGCCTGACCCTGGACGAGGTGGCCGCCGCCCTCGCCGGGCTGCCAGAATCCCGCACCCCGACCAAGGCCGACTGGACCAGGCTGTCCCGCGGCTGGCGCTCCCGCCTCGACGCGCAGATCGCCGCGCTTGAGAAGCTCCGCGACGGCCTTGACTCGTGCATCGGCTGCGGCTGCCTGTCGCTCAAGCGCTGCGCCATGTCCAACCCCGCCGACGTCATGAGAAACGAGGGCCCTGGCGCCCGCTACCTCCCGTCACCGCTGCGGTAGCGGCTAGGCTTTCGGCGGCTCTGGTTACGCCACGGCGCGACTCCTTCCGCAAGCCTCGGCGCGCGGAACAGCAGCCCCGCCCGATCGGCGTCTGTCGCGAGCCGGATATGGATGTTCGCGATGCCCATTCCGCCACCATCTCACCGGCATGCCCGGTGATTAAAGCGCGGGGAACCGCTGATTCAGCGGCGCGCGATGCCGCGCCAGACGTGTTCGACGGGCTCGCCGGCCTTCCGGTGCGGCACGAGGACAGGCTCAAGCTCCACCCGCTGCCATCCGGCAAGTAGCTCGCGCAGGTACTCCTCGGAGAAGAAGTGCACGGTCTGGCCGGACGCTTCTGCCACGTAATCGGGTTCCAGCTCACGCGCGGGCAGGTTGCGCGCGCACAGCGGCCGGTCCTGCAGCGAGTTGACGTGGAACAGGAACAGCCCGTCGGCCCGGACGAGCCGCGTCACCTCAGCGACCGCCGTACGGGTGACGCTGTCCGGAAACATGTGCATGGCGACGTTGGACATGACCGCGTCGAAGCTGCCGTCGGTGAACGGCAGCGGCCTGGTTATGTCGGCGACGAGGAATCTGGCCAGCGACCCGAACCTGGCTCGCGCCCGCCCGATGGCCTCACGCGACAGGTCGGTCGCCGTGACCGCGTAGCCCTCCGCGGCGAGCCGCGCCGCGTCGTTGCCCGTCCCGCAGCCGAGCTCGAGTACGGTCCGCACGCCGGCTTCCCGTAGCGGTCCGAGGAACGGCGTGGTCCACAGGCCAGCCCAGTCCAGGTCGCCACCGGACTCCAGCCGCTGCCGGAAATACCGGTCCCGGAACTCGGCACCCCCCTGGACCACAAGGCCACGCTATGCCGGAAACGCCACGTAAGCGACCTGTTTCACGATCCGCGCCAGCTCCGCGGCGCCCGGGACGCCAGCCCCGCCTCGCACCGCTCCGCGGTGACGGCTTCACGCCACCCGGCAGACGACGAGTGACACGGCGGCGTACTGCGTGAGGTAGGCCAGGATGGTGGCCGCGTGGAAGATCTCATGAAAGCCGAACCACCGCGGCGACGGGTCGGGACGCTTGCGCGCGTAGACGAGGGCGCCAAGGCTGTAGGTGATGCCTCCGGCCATGATCAGCAGGACCACGAGGGCTCCTGCCCCCCGCAGGAGCTGCGGCAGGACAAGCAGCGCGACCCAGCCAAGCGCGATGAACAGCGCGGTGCTCACCCAGCGCGGGACGGGCCGCCAGGAGGGCCGCCAGCTGAGCCTGGCCAGTGTCCCGCCCACCGCGCCGCTCCAGATGACCGCGAGCACGACCGGCCTCGTCCAGCCGTGCAGTGCCAGGACGGCAAGCGGGGTGTACGTGCCCGCGATCATCAGCAGGATGCCCACGTGGTCAAGCCGGCCAAGCAGCCCGCGGCGCCGGCTGCCTGGCGGTGAGCGGTGGTATGCCGCCGACACCCCGAACATGGCCATGCCCGCCAG
>Ga0134128_10009815_pt1 | contig 11486 bp, 14 predicted proteins | sample KB31754_FD_96462 | JGI IMG/M metagenome (GOLD analysis project Ga0134128, IMG submission 96462) | Terrestrial soil microbial communities with excess Nitrogen fertilizer from Kellogg Biological Station, Michigan, USA - KB3-175-4 | ecosystem: Environmental > Terrestrial > Soil > Unclassified ...
ATCCATCAATAAAAGATTCGAAGAAACTCCGGCGCTGGGTGAGGCTTTCTGTGTTGTGGTGGATGGCGAAGGCTGGCACCGCGGCGTCATCGGAATCACCGCCACCCGTGTCGTGGAGCGCTATGGCCGCCCTGCGCTGGTAATTTCTAAAACCGGAAACGAAGCGCATGGCTCGGGCCGCTCCATCAAGCCCTTCCATCTGCTGAATGCGCTGGAATCCTGTCCCGAGTTGTTCACGCGGTTTGGCGGCCACTCGCATGCCGTGGGATTTTCGCTGCCCTCGGCAAATGTTGAAGCGCTGCGAATGCGGCTCGATGAGTATGCGCGACGTTGCCTTTCACTCGACGATTTCGATCCCGTGCTGGAAGCTGACGCGGACTTGTCGCTGACCGAGATCACTCCGGAGCTGTTTGCAGCGATTGAACAGCTCGAACCCTTTGGCGCGGCAAACTACGCGCCGGTCTTCGTGGCGCGAGGTGTGCGGCTAATGGCCCCTGCAAAACTGATAAAAGACAAGCATGTGCGGCTGCGCATCGCGCCGCCGCTTGCGGTGAACAATGGCGACGACAAGCGTCCCGGCTGGAAAAACTTTATTTCCTACAACGCCCTCGGCTGGCGCATGGCAGAGCGCTTCCAGCAAGATGGCATGATCGCAGGAGACAGTTTCGACGTTGCCTTCACGCTGGAACAGAACGACCATCCAGAATTCGGCGGGATTGAATTGACCCTGCGCGATTTCAAGCGTGATGTTGCGGGGGCGAAAAGCGCGTCAATTCCATAAAAGCTTCCAACATTACAAACGTTCCCCAACCTCATGTCATCCCGAACAGCTTTAGCTGTGAGGGACCTTACGACGGTATGAACCATCGTTGCTGCTGACGGGAATTTTGACCCCATTGTCTGCATCGCAGTTTCAACGTTCGTAAGGTCCCTCCGTCTTCGCTTCGCTCAACGTCGGGATGACATTTCTTTATGCAGACGTTGCAAAATTGAGACAGCCCCTCCGAATCAAATTGTCTTCACGACGCAGCGGGAGTAGAAATCTAACGGAAGGGAGAAGCACATGAGCGTTTCTCACTATGCAGGAGGAAGTATGGTCGCGCACAACATGGTCACCACGCAATTCGAGCTGGATGGATTCAAAGTTGTCCGCACGCTGGGAGTTGTGCGAGGAATTGTAGTGCGCTCGCGTTCCGTGATCGGTACGATTGGCGCCAGCCTGCAGACGTTAATTGGCGGCAACATTACGCTCCTGACCAATCTCTGCGAAAAAACGCGCGAGGAGGCTTTTGATCTCATGCTGCAGCACGCAGCCCAGTTGGGCGGCAATGCCGTGCTCTCATTCCGCTACGACGCAACGGAAATCATGCAGGGCGTCACGGAAGTGCTCGCCTATGGCACGGCGGTTCTGGTCGAACCAATTAAAAGCTGATACGCCCGCGAATATCCCTCGCGGCAAGAGCGCGAGTTTAATCCCACGAGCACGAGTCTAATAGCGAAGGTTTCGACAGCCAAATTGTTTACCGCGTCAATCGGATCGTCTTCCGCTCGCGAAACGGACGGGAAGGGCATGGCTTCAGCCATGCCGCAAGAACGCTAACAACTAGGGGCTTTAGCCCCTGAGGTAAAAAACTACTCGCTCGTGAAGTAGTCCACGGTCACAGGATTTTCAAACAGAGAATAATCCCGCGTCACCACCGTAATTCCCGAGTCAGTCACGAAATACCGCTGACGGTCCGCTTCCGGATCGAAACCAATCGTCGTCCCTTCGGGAATGTGAACGTCGCGGTCAATAATCGCCCGCCGGATGCGGCAGTGGCGTCCGATATTCACGTGCGAAAAAAGAATGCTGGACTCCACTTCACTATAAGAATTCACGCGCACGTCCGGCGAGAGAATGCTGCCGCGCACGCTGCTTCCCGAAACAATGCATCCCGCGGAAACGATCGAATCATGCGCCTGCCCGGTGCGGCCTTGTTCCGCGAAGACGAACTTTGCCGGCGGATACTGGCGCTGATAAGTGCGAATCGGCCAGTCGGAGTCGTATAAGTTGAACACCGGCGAGACCGAAACGATGTCCATGTTGGCTTCGTAGTACGCCTCGAGCGTTCCCACATCGCGCCAGTACTGCGCCTCTTTTTTGTTTTCATCCACAAAGTCGTAAGCGTAAACCCGGTAGTCGTCCACCATCTTGGGCAGAATATCTTTCCCAAAATCGTGGCTGGAATCGGGATCCTCCGCGTCCTTCAGCAATACCGGAATGAGAACGTCGGTATTAAACAGGTAAATTCCCATGGACGCGGCAACTTTATTTGGATTGTGCGGAGCGCGCAGCTTGGTTTCCTTGGGCTTCTCCTCGAATCCCACCACCCGGTTATCGTGGTCCACGTCCACCACGCCGAAGCGAAAAACTTCGTCAGGCTCAATCTGGATGGTCGCCAGCGTCACATCCGCCCCGCAGTCTTCATGCTGCTTGAGCATGCGGCGGTAGCTCATCTTGTAAATATGATCGCCGGAAAGAATCAGCACCCGCTTGGGCTGTTCTGATCCTATGGAATAAATGTTCTGGTAAACCGCGTCCGCCGTCCCCTGGTACCAGCTTTCGCTCACGCGCTTCATGGGGGGCAAGACTTCGACGAATTCCCCCATCTCGCGCGCCACAAAGTTCCAGCCTTCGCGAATGTGGCGGTTGAGCGAGAGCGCTTTATATTGCGTGAGAATGTAAACCTTGCGCAGGTCGGAATTCACGCAGTTGGAAAGGGTGACGTCAATAATGCGGTAAATGCCGCCGAAGGTGACGGCGGGCTTGGCACGATCGCGAGTAAGGGGATAAAGCCGTTCTCCGGCCCCTCCGGCGAGCAGAACTCCGAGCGTATCTTTCATAGTGCTGTCATGCCCTTGCGCTTGGATGCAGACTGCTAGTGCTGGGAAACGCGCCGGGTGATTTTTGCTTCACTCTGGCGTGATCGCGCACAAAATGAAAACGCGCACAAATGAAAGAAGATACTAGCACAGCAACACGGAGCCATCGTGCGGGAAGAGCTAGTTTTGCGGGAAGGGAACGGCGTGGTCGAGGTTCGCAGAACTCAAACTTGGGGAACGGCAATGCGCTTCACAGCCGATATGGAAAAGCGGTCTTACGTCTGCTCTTCTTCCACTTTAATGCGCAGCGATTTCAGGAACTTCAGGTCCTGGTCGCTGACTTTGAACTCAAAATTGCTCGAAGAGGAAGAGGTGACGAGCGTCGTTTTCTCCGCATTGCTCTCGCCCGGCTTGCTGATGCCAATGGTGGCCTCAAGCACAAGGAAAATGTCATAGCCGCCGTCCTTGATTCTGGAAACAACTTCGGCGATGGAATCAGAGTCAGCCAGCGATTCGTTGATCGCCTCGCCAAGCTCCTTCATAAGCTGCTTTAATTGCTGGTCCACATGCCCCCCTGCATCCCGGTCGCTGCCGCTAAGGGCAGTCCCAGTTCATTAGATGTATAAACGCATCCCTATGATGCGTGGCCGGTGCAGTTTACCGTGCCCGTATTCTATCCCTTAAAGCGGGCGAAAACATTGATAAAATCATCGGCAATGGGGAAAGTCTTCACTTTCAGAAATTTGGGCATCGCCACACGCATGGCCACCGATCAGGCAAAACGCTCGCGCGGCTTGAATGCGCTCTGGCAGGGCATCCGCGCCTGGGCCGTGCACTTCGCGCACGTCATGCACCAGCTTTGGCTGGAGGTTATAGGATTCGTATTTCTGGCGATTGCGGGAATCGGCGCGCTCGGAATCGCCCGCGAGTATTCGAAATATGAAGCGGGCAAATCCAGCTATGGCCGCGTGGTGCTGGCGGTGTGCTTCACGCTGTTATTCATTTGGTTTGGAGTCACTTCTTTCTGGCGGCTGCGAAGGAAGTTAGCGGCAATGAGCGAGCGGCAATAAAAATGACATCCCGCCCCGTGAACTGAAGTCCGTTCTATGGCTGATAAATCCAAACCGTCCTCTGCCCAGCCCGAAACTTCTTCCCATATTCCAATTCAATCTGTTTATACGGAAGCGGACCTCGCAGCTTTTGACATTGACGCCCAGGTCGGCTTTCCCGGCGAGTACCCTTTCACCCGCGGCATTCAGCCAACAGGATATCGAGGACGCCTATGGACCATGCGACAGTACGCGGGCATGGGCGATGCCGAAGAGTCCAACAAGCGCTACAAATATCTGCTCTCCCACGGCACCACGGGTCTGTCAGTGGCCTTCGATCTTCCCACGCAAATCGGCCTCGATTCCGACAGTCCACTGGCGCTCGGCGAGGTGGGCAAGGTCGGCGTGGCAATTGATTCCATTGAAGACATGGAGCGCCTGTTCGACGGCATAGACCTCACGAAGATCTCCACTTCCATGACGATCAATGCCACGGCCTCCATTTTGCTGGCGTTGTATGTCGCCGTGGCGCGGCGACGCGGAACTGATGTTCGCCGCCTTTCGGGCACTGTGCAGAACGATATTTTGAAGGAATACATTGCCAGGGGCACTTACATTTATCCGCCACAGCAGGCCATGCGCATCGTTACGGATCTTTTTGCCTGGGCGAACGACAACGTTCCCGAGTGGAACACGATCTCCATCTCCGGATACCACATGCGTGAAGCCGGTTCGACCGCGGTACAGGAAATTGCCTTCACGCTGGGCAACGGCATCGCATATGTGCAGGCTGCAATCACCGCTGGGCTTGACGTGGATAAATTCGCGCCTCGACTATCATTTTTCTTCAACGCCCACAACAATTTCCTTGAAGAAGTCGCGAAATTCCGCGCTGCCCGCCGCATGTGGGCCAAAATTATGCGCGAGAGATTCAAGGCGAAAAACCCGCGTTCCTGGATGTTGCGGTTTCATACGCAGACAGCGGGCTCCACGCTGACCGCACAGCAGCCGGAAAACAACATCGTCCGCACGGCATTGCAGGCATTGGCCGCAGTCCTCGGCGGAACACAATCGCTGCACACCAATTCCTACGACGAGGCCCTGGCCCTGCCCACCGAACAGGCCGCGCGCATCGCTTTACGCACCCAGCAGATTGTTGCCTACGAGTCAGGAGTGCCCAACACCGTTGATCCCGTCGCTGGCTCCTACTACATCGAAAGCCTGACCAATGAAATGGAGAAGCGCGCTCTCGCTTATCTGGAAAAAATTGACGGCCTGGGCGGAATGCTCGCCGCCATCGAACGCGGATACGTGCAGCAGGAAATTCAAAACGCCGCTTACGAATATCAGAAGCAGGTGGAAAAAGAAGAAGCGGTCGTTGTGGGAGTCAATAAGTTCACCATGAAAGAAGAAAAGCAGGGGCCTATCCAGCGAATGGACGAAACGCTGGAGCGCAAACAGGTGGAACGATTGCGCGCCCTGCGAAATCGCAGAGATGCCCGGTCATGGGGTGCATCCCTCGAGCAAATTGAAAACGCGGCACGATCTGGCACAAACCTCATGCCGCTGATTCTCGCTGCGGTCGAAGCGTCTGCGACGGTCGGTGAAATTTCAAACACGCTTCGACGTGTTTTCGGAGAATACAAGGAAGCGGTGGTAGTTTGAATCGCCTGTGGGCCAGATATTCGATCAGGGAATCACAAACTGAGCTGTTGATTAGGGCTCCAGTCTGCATAGCAGAGATTCAGGAAAGAGTACGCCTTTAGCTGTAGCAGAGATTTCGGGAAGGGCACGCCTTTTAGCCGTGCCGAAACATGGGAGAGAAATAAGCGGCTTTAGCCGCTGCGGTCAGCCTCGTTCAATCTGATTCATGAACGGCTGAAGATTCAACTCCAGCATCTTGCGGTCATCTTCCGAGAGATCGGTAAATCGAAACGGTTGCAGCCAGCCGCGCGTAGCCCACATGGGAAAAAGCATTTCCGCCTCAACCCGCACCGTGGCCGACACCAGGTGAAACGTCAATTCCACTACCAGCTTTTCGTCAAGAGGGCTTTCCAGATTCAGCATTCCGCCGCTGATGGAAAGAATGTGCAGGCGGGCGCGGATATGCTTGCGGTTGGGCAAGCGCACCAGTGCCAGGACCGATCCGCTCAATCGAATGCGCGGAGCGCGTTGGTCCTTGGCTGGCTTGCCGGAAGCCACTTCCGGCCTGGATAAAGCAGGGGACTGCGACATATGCAAACAGTATGGCACCCGCAATTTCGCGGTCAAAGTTACCAAAGAACGAGTACTCGATGTCGGCTTGGAAATCGCGATAAACGATGGATTGGCGGGATGTCAGGGATGCCTCAGGGAACATCTTAGTCCGCCATTGCGCACATCCACGCGAATGAGACTAAGGCGGGTAGTAGTGCAGTTTGCATGGAAATAGTTCGTATCATGATATGGCTTTAGCCATATCGCCGGAGCAGCACAAAAAATGAGACGGGCTTCAGCCCTCAACGCCTGAAGGGGGTCATCGAACCCGTCACGCGGCAGGCCTGAAGGCGCTGCCCTGATGCGAATCAGCTCGGCAACCTGCACCACCACCCAAATGCCCGGCAGATCGGCGTCAGCCCGTTTAAAGGCGTATGATGGGGTATGGATTACATTTCGCAACGCCTAAGTGATCTTCGTCAGGAAATTACCGATCTTCGGAGCATGAACACGCGCTACTCGGAGAGAAGCGAGCACAGCGCCATTGACCAGTCAGCCTACGAATTGCGCACCAATCGCCTGCAGCAGATCAAGAAAGAGCTCTCCAACATGCGGAACCTTCCCAAAGAAGGCGTCGTCTGGTGGGAGAAAGCTCGGAGCCAGGGTACCGCATTATCGTAACCGCTAACTTCAGGAATCGGGTTTTTGCCGGGGCGATTCGAGCGCTTCCCCGCAATCGTTAGTTTTTCCCACAAATCTGACGGAACCATTTATCATCGAACGGCAGCCAACTCAAAGAAAACCATATTAAGCGCCCCGGAAGGCCCGAGGAGACAGAATGTCCAAAATTAACGGCGATAAAGCCCGGTTTCATAAGGACCGGAAGGAAAAGATCGAGCGCCGGGAGCGCAATCGGAAGATGTTCGCAGCACTGGCGGGGAAGAGTACGAAGCCCGCGTCTAAGACGACAAAGTAACTGCCGGAGGCTATTGCGAAGAATCCGGTTTCGGTAGGCCATGACGAAGTAGTTGCTGTAGCGGCCGCAAGAATAGGTTTTGGGATGAGCACAAGAAGAAGTTGCTGCGGGTGTCGTGAAACTTGGGCTTGGGCTCGGTCACGGCGAAATAGTTGCCGAAGGTTATCGCGAAACTTGGTCCTGGTTTGGTCACGACGAAGTTTAGTTGCCGTAGGCTGTCGCAAGAATCGGTTTCGGGGTTGAGCACGGCGAAGCAGTTGCCGCGGGTGTAGCAACAATTGGGTTTGGGAAGGGCACGACTTCAGTCGTGCCGCTCGAGTCCGCACACATGGGGGCTTTAGCCCCTGAGGTAAGAGGCAGATCGCTTTACTAAGGACGAGACGATTTCCATTAAGCAAAAATGGTCTGAGCCTGAACGAAAACGTTGTGAACGAAAAAGAAAAGAGAGATTATGAAAAATCTTTACGTCGGCAACCTACCCCATGCCACAACCGAAGCCGAGTTGCGGAGTGTATTTGAAGCCCACGGAGCCGTGGAAAAAGTGAGCATGGTCACCGACCGCGATACCGGACGTTCGCGCGGCTTTGCCTTCGTCGAGATGACTGACGCCGGAGAAGCAGAAAAAGCGATCGCGGCGTTAAATGGGACGGACCTTGGCGGACGCACCCTCAAGATCAACGAAGCGAAACCCAAGACGGAACGCCCGGGTGGTTTCGGCGGCGGTGGTGGTAAGCGCTTCGGCGGAGGAGGCGGTGGCGGCGGCCGGGGCGGATTTGGCGGCGGCGGTGGTGGTGGCCGTGGTGGAAGCGGCGGTGGTGGTGGCCGCGGCGGACGCGGGCGCGACGATGGAGGCCATGCACGTGGACCTCGCGAGCCCCGCTGGTAGTTTTCGAAATTCATAATCATGATCAAACGCCGCGCCGGGACCCGAGCGCGGAAGTTGTAGTTCATGAATATTCAAGGGGGCCTCATGCCAGGTCGGGGTAGCGCGACTTTCAACAAACGTCAAAAAGAGCAGCGCCGCAAGGAAAAGCAGCGCGAGAAATCGGAACGCCGTAGCCAGCGAAAGCTGGATAAGCAGACTCCGGGTGGTGAAGACAACGGCGGCTCATTCGAAATCGCCGAAAGCCAGGATGCATTGTTCGAATTGGAGCCGGGAGAGTCCGACAACTTCTGATCGTCGGCTCTCTTGTTTTAGCTGGATAGCGACGCTGCTCCGTGCTTTTCGTGTCCGAATTTCCCGACCGCCAGAATAATCAGCAGCACGAACGCCGTAAGCACCACCAGTTGCGTCACCACGAAGGGCCGCTCGGATTGCGTGGGAGCGAGCGCCTTTAATGCGGGTACCTTTTCAAACGACTGCACAACCAATACAAACACATTTAAATACAGCGCGATCATCCCGGTGATCACATAGGTGCCCCGCCACGCTCCGGCCATACGAAAGGCATAGCGGGCAAGAATGGCGATTGCAAGCACCACCAGCGAAATAATGGCCAGTTTGTGCGGCGGCAAAAGGTGAGTAAAAGGAAAGCCGAATGCGGTGACGCTGGTGAGCACCGTCGAGGTCAGGAAAACGGCGGTCCACCCATTCATGCGCTTCTTCGTGAGCAATCCAATCAGGACAATGAACCCGGAGAAAATTCCAGTAAGACTGATCGCGACATGAAGCATTGTGTAAGTAGCGAGTGACATGCCGAAAATCATGGCGGCCTCCTGTGGAAACGCAGGAGATACTACCCTGTGAGCCTGGAAATTGCCAGCCTTAGGCGTAAGAATCCAAACGAGTCCGTTATGCGCCACCCATCGCAAGCCCGCCAAAAGCCATTCGTTGCAGACGCTTACAAAATCGATATTCCTTGACCTTCGGCCCCACGCGTGATAAAGCGTGTAGTTCGCTTTCTCGAAATACCAAATTCAAATTCGCGGAATGTCCTGATTCATGTCAAACAATCGAACTCGTACCTGGGTGATGGCTGGCGTCGCAGCTCTTCTGATCGTCCTCTTCGTTCAACTGGCGACATCCACTCACAGGAACTCTCTCACCTGGGACGAAGACGACCACATCTTCTCGGGATATATGTCCCTGAAACATGGTGATTTTGGGCTGAACCCGGAACATCCGCCGCTGGTGAAAATGCTGGCCGCGCTGCCATTGCTCAGGCTTCCTTTGCGCGAGCCCCCGCTCCCCGGCGACTTCTTCAAGTATGACGCCTTCCACAGCGGCAAGGAGTTCATCTTTCATAACAACGTCGGTCACGATGAAATCATTTTCCGCGCGCGCATCGCCGCCTCGCTGCTGACCATGCTGCTTGCTCTGCTGGTGTTCATTGCCGCGCAAGAAATGTTCGGCACCGGCGCCGCCTTCATCGCGCTCGCGCTCATGGTCTCTGACCCCAACGTTCTAGCGCACGGCGCAGTCGTCGGCACCGACATGGGACTCTCCTGCTTCATGTTCGCGTCCATCTACGCGTTTTATCGTTATGTGAAAGCGCCCTCGCCGGGAAGGCTGATTGTAGTTGGCGTAGCTGGCGGACTGGCGCTGGCTTCCAAGCACACTGCCATCGTAATTCTCCCAATGCTGGTGCTGCTGGCAATCTGCGAAGTCGCGCGAAGTTATTTTCGAAACAAAACCGCCGCCGTTGGAGAAGCTGCTGTTGCAAAAGATGCGGTCGAGCTTTCCCCCGGCAAGCGCGCCGCCCGCCTCGCTGTGGCGATTGTCCTGATGAGCGTTATCGCCATCGCCATTTTGTGGGCATTCTATGGCTTCCGCTACCAGGCAAGGGAAGCAGGCCTTCAACTGAATCCCACCATGCCGCAATTTCTAAAGGAATTGTCCCGCCCGCGGGAGGCCCACCTTCTGTCTGCGGTCGCGCACTGGCACCTGTTTCCTGAATCCTACATCTACGGCCTCGCCGACGTGCGCATCATGTCGGACTTTTACACGAGCTACATTTTCGGCAAAATCTATCCTCACGGAGTCTGGTTCTACTTTCCCGCCGCATTCGTCATTAAATCCACTCTCGCCTTTTTGATTCTCCTAGGAATCGCTATCTGGGCCATCGCCACGCGCAAACTGACCGCGTGGCGCGAGATATTGTTCCTCACCATCCCTCCCATATTTCATCTGCTCGTAGCTATGAGCGCCGGGATGAACATTGGCCTTCGCCACATCCTGCCCATGTATATGTTTCTGTACATCCTGATTGCGGGCGCGTCTATCAAGCTCATCCAGAAAAATCGCCGCTGGCTTTATGCCGTAGTAATTCTCATCGTGTTCCAGGCGATCTCCGGTGCGCACGCTTACCCCGCGTATCTGGCCTACGAAAACGAACTCTGTGGAGGCCCCGCCAACACCTACAAGTATTTGAGCGACTCCAACGCCGATTGGGGACAGCAACTCCACGACACCAAACGCTATCTCGACCAGCACGGAATTAAAAATTGTTGGTTCATCTACTTCGCGCAGGGCGTGGTGGATTTCCGCGATTACGGCATCTCCTGCAAACCCCTCCATACCATGGACTCCATGTGGATGCGCGAGGTGGACCTGGCCCCGCCCGCGATTGACGGCCCCGTGCTCATCAGCGCCGGCGACCTCTCCGGATTCGAGTTCGGGGCAGGGCCTTTGAATCCTTACGAACAGTTCAAGCAACTGCATCCGGCGGCTGAGATCGACTACGGCGTCTTCGTTTTCAACGGCCATTTCGATCTTCCCTTCGCTTCCGCGTTGGGCCATTTGCAGAACGCCAGGAATTTGCTCGCGGCCAAGCAGTTGCCCCAGGCTCTCTCCGAGGCGCAGCAGTCTGTGGCTCTCGCTCCGGAGTCGGTGGAAACCAACAGCATCCTTGGAGATGTGCTGACCGCCCTGCAACGACCGCAGGAAGCTCGCCAGTCGTACGAAACAGCGCTTCATCTGGCGGAGACCGTCGAGCCCGAGTTCCAGATCAGCCGCGCCGCCGATCTGAAAGCCAAGCTCGCCAAATAACGCGATTGCTCGCCGAAGCAATCGCAATTGGTCGCGAGGTAGTGATTTCTGTCGGTGAAGCGGGTGCCCGCCTTCGCCCGCCGGACGCGCCTTTTCAGTCCATTTACCCAGCAAATGGCCTCCTGCCGAGCTCCAAATACTTCCTGCTGCAATCCCTTGAAACTCGGTATATACTTTCCGCGCGTCCGGGGACGCCGCTTCCGCGAGAGCAATCGCGAAGCATGTGCGAGGAGAGAAACCATCATGAACTGGAAAGCGAAATTGATTCTAGGCGTGCTGACCGCGGGCGCAATGTTCCTGCTCACCTATGCTCTGCCGCGGGGCAACGCGGTGCAGAATGCCACGCTGGCAATGTTCCCGCTCACCGTCGGCGTGTGGGCAATTTTCGTTTTGCTCTTCGTCAAATTGAAATGAA
>Ga0134128_10009816_pt1 | contig 11485 bp, 10 predicted proteins | sample KB31754_FD_96462 | JGI IMG/M metagenome (GOLD analysis project Ga0134128, IMG submission 96462) | Terrestrial soil microbial communities with excess Nitrogen fertilizer from Kellogg Biological Station, Michigan, USA - KB3-175-4 | ecosystem: Environmental > Terrestrial > Soil > Unclassified ...
GCAACGCGCACGAACCGCGGGTCCGCATCCACCCATTGCGCCCACTGCTGCGCCAGGCGACAGTGCTGGCGGATGCGCGCCGCGAGCCCGTCACGCCCGAAGGCGCGAAAGACCATCCACGCCTTGAGCGCCCGGAATCGCCTTCCAAGTTGAATCCCATAGTCCATGTAGTCCGCATAGCTGGCCGCGCTGTCCGCGGTGCCGCGCGCGGCATCGCCGCGAAGATAGGCGTGAGTCAGTGAGAAGACTCCCCGCAGCAATTCCGGGTGGCGTGTGTACAGGACGCTGAAGTCCAGCGGCACGAACATCCACTTGTGCGGATTGACCACCACCGAGTCGGCGAGCTGCACACCGGCCATGGCCCAGCGCCCCTCATTGAGGAGTCCCAACGCGCCGCCGTACGCGGCGTCCACGTGCAGCCACGCGCCGAACTCCGTGCGCACCGCCGCGATCTCGGTCACGGGATCGACGCTCGTCGTGGACGTCGTGCCGACTGTGGCGACGACGGCCATGGGACAGATGCCTGACCGCACATCGGCTGCCATTGCCGCGCGCAACGCCGCGACATCCATCCGGAATGCCTCGTCGCTCGGTACCCGCGTCACGTTCATTTCGCCAAGGCCGAGCACGATCATTGCTTTGTCGATGGAACTGTGTGCCTGGTCCGATGCGTACACGCGATGGGTCGGGACGTCGTGGCCGGCGACTCCGCGCTCGCGGACGGCCGTGCCGCACCTCTCCCGCGCCGCGGCAAGGGCGTGGAGGGTGGCGATCGATGCGGTATCATACACCACGCCCGTGAAGGACTCGCTCAGGCCGACCATCTGCCGGATCCAGCCGAGCACCACGTTTTCCAGCTCGGTAGCCGCCGGCGACGTTTGCCAGGTCATCGCGCTCACGTTGAGCGCCGCCGCCACCATTTCGCCCAGCAGCGCGGGACCGTTGGACGTGCTGCCGAAGTAGCCGAGGAACGCCGGATGGCCCCAGTGCACGATGCCCGGCATCACCACGGTGTCGAGTTCGGCGAGGATCTCGTTGAGCGGTGCCGGCTCGTCGGGCGCTTCGGTCGAACAGCGCGCCGCAATCTCGCCGGGTCGCACACGCGGCGAGATACGGCGCTGCTCGATCGTCTCGCGGTAATCGGCTATCCAGTCCGCAACGCGATGCAGGTACGAGCGGAACTGCTCAGGCGGGATGTCGCCGAGCAATTCCGGCGGAGACAGGGATTCGTCAGGCATGGATAGGTCCGACGCTTCGGGAGGCCTGAAGCACGGCATGCGGGTTGCTGCACGTGCGCGCATGACCGAACCAGGTGGTGACGGGCTCACGTACATCCTGCCCATCAAGTGCGCCGTGCCGCATGCCGCCGACGAATTGGCTGCGTACCTGCGCTGGCTTGCCGAGCGTGCGGAAGTCATCGTGGTCGACGGCTCGCCGAGTGCCGTGTTCGCCGCGCACGCCGCTGCGTGGCGCGAGGCGATCCACACCGGCCTCCGTCACGCCGTGCCGGCGGCGGACCTCATGACCCCGATGGGCAAGGTAGGGGGCGTGCTCACCGGGCTTCGCCTGGCGTCGCACGAGCGCATCATCATCGCGGATGATGACGTCCGCTACGACGATCGGGCGCTCGCGCGCGTCGCCGCCGCTCTCGAGGACGCCGACGTCATTCGTCCGCAGAACTACTTCGATCCGCTTCCGTGGCATGCGTGCTGGGACACGGGCCGCATGCTGCTGAATCGGCTTACCGGTGGCGACTGGCCCGGCACCATCGGCGTACGACGCTCGGTCCTGCGCGCAACCGGCGGCTATGCCGGTGACGCGATGTTTGAGAACCTGGAACTCGTGCGCACGGTGATCGCCGCCGGTGGGCACGAGACAGCGCTCCTGGGTGTATACGTGCTGCGCCATCCGTCCACCACGCGGCACTTCTGGGGGCAGCGCGTGCGACAGGCCTATGACGAATTCGCGCGCCCGGGCCGCCTCGTCATGCAGCTCGCGCTGTTGCCCGTCGCGACGGCGCTCGCCGCGACGGGGCGCTGGGGAATGCTTGCCGCCGGGGTCGTCGCGGTGACGCTGGCGGCGGAGATGGGGCGCCGGCGAGCGGGCGGCAGACACGTCTTTCCGCCGCGCGCCTCGCTTCTTGCGCCGGCGTGGGTGGCTGAACGCGCCGTGTGCAGTTGGCTCGCGCTCGGCGCACGCATCGTCCTCCATGGCATTCCGTACCGCGGGACGGTGTTGCGGCATGCCGCTACTCCTATGCGTGTGCTCCGGGCGCGCCACGCGGCGGCTCGCGAGTTGGCGCCGAGTGATCGGCGGCCGGGTATACGTCGACATCAATCGGCTTGAACCGCCCGTTGTTCGACAGCTCCGCCGAACACGCCGTCACGCCCACGATGAGATCCATCTCGGCGCGCAGGAGCAGATAGTCGCCGGCGCTGGAGCGCGGCGGCAGGATTCTCAGTTCGCCGGTGGGAAGGACATCCACGTTCATGAAGACGTTCAATGTCGTCGGGATCATGTCCGGCGCAATGCCGAACGGCTCCAGGCTGCGCACGAGATTCTCGAAGCAGCTCGGATGGTGCCCGGTGGTCTTGTAGATGATCGAGAACGTTTCGGGGCTGCACGGCGTGAGCAGAAAGTCATGCCGGCCCACCGTGTCGTCCACGACAGTCCACATCGGGCGGCTGCGGTTCGAATACAGGGTGTGGCCGGTGGTCACGAAGATGGTGTTCGCGTAGTCGATCGTGCGCCCCGACGACAGCCATTCGGCGGGATCGTCGCGCGCGAACGATGTGAGATCCGATACCTGTTCACCCTGGGGGTCGATGATCCTGAGCAACTCGCCCCGCGTCACGATGAAGCCCGTGCCGGTTTGCGGCGCGAGGTGAATGCGCCTGGGAAGTGTCATGGCAGGTCCCTCACGGCGTTCGGCGATGGAATGGGCAGCGCCATTCGGCGGCCGTGCTGTCGCGGCCCGAGTACTGGCGTGCCTCCGAGCGTTCGCCAAAGTCGGCGAGGTTCGGGTTCTGGCTCCCCTGCAGGGCGATGTCACGGTCGCGAATCTGTTCGCGCAGCCGCTCGTAGCGCCCGTCGCGACGGAGTCGCTCGAACTGTTCGTGCGGATTGAAGACCAACGCGGGCCAGCGGAAGCGCCGCGCGAGCCGGGAGCTCCTCGCATGCAGTCCCACCACGAAGAGGGCGCACCCCCCGTAGCTGAATGAGAATCGCGGATCCTCGGGATCCTGGCTCACCGCCGGATCCCAACCGGCAGCCGGATCGTCTCGCTCATGCAGGCGCTGGAGCTGCATCCAGAGGCGTCGCTCGAAGGTGCGCTCGCTCGCCGGCGCACGGCCTGTGAACACTGCGACGAATGCAGTCAGGCGATCGCCGTCAGGCGGAATCCGCTGCGTGAATGCGGCGAGATCCCGCGCCAGTGCATCGGATGCCGCTACGGAGCCAAGCGCACCATATACACCAAGCTGATAGTCGCGCCGGCGCACCGCACCCTTCGCCGCAAGACAGGGGAAGCTGGTGTGGCTGACGAATGCACGAAACGCAGCATCCGCGCGCTGCTCGATGCGCCGTGCGCGAAGGGAGACGATACGCGGTGCGCGCGTACTATGCGGTGCACGCCGCATGGTCATCCGAAGATGTTCCGCACCCAGCCGGGGCTGAAGCGCGCCTCCAGCCAACCGGGATCGAAGCGAACATCGAGTCGTGCGGAATCGGCCCGCACGCCGAGGTCGGCCAACTGCTGTGCGGGGGTAAGGCGAACGCTGTAGGGAAGCGCGAAGCCACGCATGCGGGGCTCCACAACCGCAGGATTCGCGCCTCTGTTCAGCATTGCCACATTGGCGCCGGCCCGCGCGCGCCACAGGTTCAGCCAACCACCCCGAGGGCGCATGGCCAGCGCGCCTGCCGGCAAGCCCAGATGCTCGGACCAGAGGCGCTTGCGCAGACCAGCGACGGTGTCCGGGTGCGGGCTGCCGCCCACGTCGTCACGAACTACGATGCTCACCTCGAAATTGCGGACATGACGGAAGATCCGGCGTGCGAGTCTGCCGGTGAAGTCGTCGCCGTAGGAGTGGAGGGACAGGCCATCCAGATTGGCTGCGCCCACCATGGCCCATGCGTCGTCAACTGTGACAACCTTGCTGTGCACGAAGAGCTGATTGAGGACCGTGACTCCGGGCCGGCTGTCGCAGGCCGCCGCGCTCCACAGGGAGAACAGGCCGACGCGCGGGTGCTGCAGCAGTCCGGACTCGACGATTCGGGCGTTCTGCCAACCCCGATACGCGGTGAGGTCGGGATTCTGATTGAGAACGACGATGATCTCGAGATCGTGTCTGCGGCGAAGCGCGGTCAGAAGCGCCGCGACGACCGGTCGTGCGGTGAGGTACTGGTGCTCGATGTAAATGTGCGACCGGGCGCCCTCGATTCCGTCGAGAAGCGCGTCGAGTACCTCGGTCACGCCATCGGGTGCATTCGGATGTACGCGCCGTGGCAGCGTGCGCATCACGCGCAGCGAATCAGTCATCCGGTCGTTCCGCGGCATCCTGAACGGCGGGTGCACGGCATCATCATCCAGGACATCCGCGGTGGTATCCGGGTCCGCACAGTTCCACAGCTCCCTGAAGATGGTTTCGAGCTGTGATACCCCGGGGCCTCCGATGCGCAGCGAGACGTCGTGCAGCGGCCTGCCACGGAGCTCGCGCAGTGGCCGGCGCCTGTCCGTTGGAGGATGCCGCTGATCGTCCCAGTAGCTGTTGACGAATGGCGATCCGAGCAGGAAGGCATCGCGTCCGTCCACGATCACCATCTTGATGTGCATGAAGTTCGGAAATCGCCGCACACCGCGCACGCGGATGCTGCCCGCCATGACTCGCTCCGCACGAACCCGTTTCATGAAGAAGCGGCGGAGTGGTCGCGCGGTATTGAGCAGTACCGTCGCATTGAGGATGATGCGGATGTCCACCGGGGCGCTGGTGGCCACAGCGAGCAGCGCCTCCGCGAGAACCGCGTCAGCAGGTGTGGCTGAGGAACCTGTCTGCTGTGTGTCGGCACCATTGGCGTAGATCACGCAATCCGCATCAAAGGCGAGTTGCGTGATCCAGATGGACCGCCGTGCCGCGCGGATGGCGCGGAGCACCCGGTCATATGCTTCGGCGTTGTCTATCAACCATTCGACATGATTGTCGACGCTCGGGCCGGAACGCGCGGCGCTCGCAACCGGGGCTGTCTCGTGCGGCATCGACGTTGGGACGGGGAAGGTGGCTGGCGACCGAGGTCGCAAGGAGCGAAGCCGCACTGGTGCGCGTGGAGTCAACGCCACCCTCGCACGCGAGCGCCGCACCTCGCTGATCGCGGCAACGGCCGTGGCGACGCAGAGCGGGACGAGATAATAGATCACGCGATACGCAACGAGCGATGCGGCAATCGCTGCGAGCATCCCGGCAGATGTACCGGGCGCAATCAGGGCCAGAAGTACGACTTCGAACACACCCGCGCCACCGGGTATGTGACTCACCATGCCGAGCGTTTGTGCCGCGAGGTATGCGCGCAGGAACTCCAGGTATGCGATGGGCAGGCCGGCCGGCAGAACGGCGAAGAGTACTGTTCCGGTCACGAGCCAGTCGAACGCCGCGAGCATGATCTGCCCGGCCCCGAGCGAGGGCGATGGTCGCGGCACGCGCCGGCGGCCGCTGCCCGGACCGGCGCGTGATCCGACAACGGTCCATCCCAGGTACGCCAGCACGATTGCGGCGAGCAGCGCGCCTGTTGGTCGCGCGGCGATCGTGATGTGACCGATTCGCAGCGCCGAGGGCGTGTCGAGCAGCACGACCGCGCCGAGCGAGAGGAGCCCCAGAATCACCGAAGCCGTCACGAACGCACTCGCTCGCGCCACCACGAGGGCGTCGACGCCGTAACCGGCGTATGCCCGAATGCGGACGGCCGCACCGGTCACCAGCGCCAGGCCCACCGACTGGCTGAACGCGTGCGAAACGAACGCTGTCGTGAACGCAACGGATCGCGTCACCGCGCTGGTTGCGCGGCTGCCGGCGTAGCGCAGCGCGAGGAGCTCCACTCCGCCAAGCGTCAGGAAACTCGCGGCCGTGCAGAGGAGCGCGAGCGTGATGCGCGGCCAGCCATAGCTCCCAAGCGCGCGCAGCAGAGCGGAACGGTCTACGCCGGCGACCTGGCGCCACAGTATGGCAACCGCGATCGCGAACAAGGCGAAACGCAGGCAGGCCAGCAGCCAATGCTGCGACCGTCCAAACCGCCACGGCGCGTCCCGCCGCGCGTGTTCAACGACATGACAGATGCCGGCTTCAGTGGCGCTACGCTCAAGTCCTTTGCTCGCAGCGCCGGATTCGCCAGATCGATGCATCGTATGGAGGTCGTTGAGCTGAAGAGTGCCAGGGAGCAACTCTTCGACCAATACGGGGAGGCGCAGTGCGGTTTCCGGTACCGAGGGTATTACGGGAGCCAGGCGGTGTGCTCGCGCGCCGGCCGGCCGGGCCTCGCCGGCGGCGGATCGGCCGGCTCGCCGAGGTTGATGGTCGCGACGATGCGCTGATTTTCCGGCACGCCCACCGCGGCGCGCGCGGCGGCAGTAGTCATCACGGCGCCGGTCTTGATGTGTGTGCCGAGCCCGAGCTCGACCGCGGCGAGAGCGAGATTCTGGATGCCCATCATGACCGCGGCGTAGTCCTCTTCCCGAATCTCCGGGTTTTCGTGTGTGACCACGGCAACCGCGATCATGCACGGCAGGGCGCGGTGCTCCGCCGCCAGCGAGTTCCGCAGCGCGATCATGGCATCAGGGTCGGTCAGCTTACGCGCCTTGCGGTCACCGACCGCCAATCCATACGCGTGCCGTGCTTCCGGCCCCAGGACGTGGAAGCGCCAGGGCAGGGTCAGGCGGTGATTGGGCGCGAGTACGGCGGCGTCAAGGACGGCTTCGATCTCCTCGCGGGAGACGGGCCGATTGGTGAATCGCTTGATCGACCGGCGGTTCCGAATGGCGTCGAGGACTTGCATGTGGGCAAGCTACTGGACGCCGGCGCAAGCACCAAGCCGAGTCGGCACGGGCAGCCCCGGCAGCATCAGAGCGGAACGATCCCCATCCGCGCGCCAAGCGTGACTGCTTCCGTACGAGTCGTCACATCGAGCTTCTCGAAGATCGCCGCCAGATGAGCCTTCACCGTATGCTCCGAGATCCCGAGCCGCGCCGCGATGTGTTTGTTCCCCAGCCCTTCGGCCGCCACGTTGAGCACCTCGATCTCGCGCGGTGTGAGCGATGGCACCGGTGTCGCGAGCGCCGGCGTCACGGCAGGGAGGACTCGCGGCGGAACGGCGCGTTCGAGCACGGCAAGCATGGTGTCGACTGCGACTGGATCGAGGATCACGAGCCCAGCGGCCACGGCTTCGACCGCGGCCCGGAGCTCCTCCGCCGTCGCATCGTACGACAGCAGTCCGCGCAGACCACTGTGCAGGAGGTCGCGCGTCTGTACGCGCGGTACGTCGTCGCCGACGAGAATGAATGGAACGCCATCGGCGGCATTACTGACGCCGGCGAGCCAGAGCGCGAGCGCATCGTCTTCCAGCACCGGTGGCTCCAGCACGATGACGTCAGGCGTGAGCGTGTGCACCCGCTCCGCCAGCGCGACGCCCGCGGTCGTGCTCCCGATCACGCGCAACGAGTCGGCGTGTTCGATGAGCGCCTTGAGCCCCGCGCGGGCGAATTCGGATTCGGCCGCAACTAGGACGCGGACCATGCCGGCTGCGGACTCACGTCACGTACGCGTTGGAGGAAGCGCATCACCGCGCGACTCGGCACGGCGAGCGCGAGCCCGAAGGCTATCAGCGTATTGATCCCGATCACCCGCCCCGCCGCGTCGGCGAGCGGACCGCCGGAGCTGCCGGGGGCGAGCTGCACGTCGGCCGCAATCCAGCGACCGCCACGCGGGCCGCACGCTGCGGGATGATACACGATGCCCAGCGCGGCCGCACCCGGGATGCCGAGTGGATTCCCCAGGGCCAGCACCAGCTCGCCCGTACGCAGCCGGTTGGAGTCGCCGATCAGCGCGGTCGGGAGCTCGGTCGCGTCCACGCGCAGCGCCGCAAGGTCGCGGGCGGGATCGCTCGCGACGAGAATCGCGTCGAAGGTACCACCGCCGGCCAGGGTGATGACCGAATCCCGCCCGCGCGCAACGTGCGCGTTGGTGATGACGAGCCCTCCACCGTCCCAGATCACCCCGGAGCCGTTTCCGATCCCATCCCGGCTCGAGATCTCAACCGTCACGGCCCGCACGCGCGCCGCGAGTGTGGCCAGCGCATCGCCGACGTCCGCGTGGTGCGCGACGGCATTGCCTGTCGCAGTCATCTCAGCGACCTCCTCGCTCACGGACTGTAATATCCAGATTGCGCACCGCGCCGGCGCGGACCACGCGCGCGCGTACGGCATGGCCAATGCTTTCGGGCCCAAGTGCCGCGAGGAGATCGACCGGATCCTGAACCGCATGGCCGCCAAACTCGACAAGAATGTCGCCCAGCATCACGCCGGCGGCGGCGCCCGGACCGTTCGCTTCGACACTCAACAGCATGAGGCCCGTGCGACCTGGAAGCCCGAGGGCGGAGACCAGCTCCTGTGGGAGGCGGACGGGTTGCATCGCGAGTCCGACGTAGCCGCGTGCCACACGTCCCTTCGTGAGGAGTTGCTCGACGACGCGCCGCACGGTGACGTTCGGTATCGTGACTGGTTGTCCACGCGCCAGTCCGGAGCTGTTGATCCCGACGATCGGGCCGCCGGTGTCGATCAACGGGCCACCGGAGAATCCGTCGTAAACGGTGATGTCGAGCCGGATGAACCTGTCGATCTTGCCACCGCGCCAGGTGCGCCACTCCCCCGAACTCACGCTCACAAGTCCGAGGCTTGCCGTCACGTCGGTTCCCGGCCGGCCAAGCGCCAGTACGATGTGCCCTGCCTTGAGCGTGTCGTCGCCACCCAGCTCGGCGGGTGTGCCGGCGCCTGCATCATCATCGAGCTTGAGCACGGCGAGATCGGTGCCGGGATCGCGCCCGGCGAGGGTGGCCGCGACCCTGCGTCCATCCGCAAGCGCGACCGTGATCCCTTCTTCACGTCGAATGGTATGGTCGGCAGCAACGACCACATTGGGACGCCAGAGAACGCCACTCGCGGGAATACGCGGGCGCGCATAGATCGCCACGACGGCTCGCCCGGCGCGCTCTACGGCGCTGGCGAGATCATCGGATAGTGCGGCCAGCGTGCCGCGCGTCTGAGGTGTCGAAGTCATTCAAGTCTCCCGCTGTGGAATAATGTCGTTCCTCTCCGAGCAATCTTGCGCCGGTAGATCCGCGAGCGACATCGGCCGAATGGCTGATCCGCGCCTCCCCCAATCGGCGGAGCGGCCCCGTGACTGCCGCATATCCGTCAGCGCGGACGCACTCACGATGACATATTTCATCATGACCATCGCGACGATGCGGAGCGATCATCGGCCGGAGCGCCAGCCGCGTTACACCATGCCTGGCGGGGTGCCGCATGCATGAGAAGTGCGGGGTCTTTGGCGTGTACGTCCCCGGTCTGGACGGCGCGGAGGTCGCGCGCCTGGTGCATACCGGCCTGTGGACGCTGCAGCATCGCGGGCAGGAGAGCACCGGGATCAGCGTGAGCGATGGCGCGACCATCCGCACGCACAAGGGGCAGGGCCTCGTCGCGCACGTGTACGACGAAGCATCGCTGCGTCGCCTCGTTGGCCACATCGCCATTGGTCACAACCGCTACTCCACCTCTGGTGGCGACGGATTGCGCCACGCCCAGCCGGTGACGAGCCCGGCGAACCTGCTGGCGCTGGCGCACAACGGCAACCTGCCCAACGTCGCGCCACTCTCGCGCGCCCTCGCCGATGCCGGCATGGACATCACCGGCGCCAATGATTCCGAGCTGATGCACGCGGCGCTGGAGCGCGAGCTGGCGCGGGGCGCACGCCTCGAGGACGCAGTGCGCGCCTGCTTTCCACTCTTCACGGGCGCGTTCTCGCTGGCGCTTCTGACCCCCGGCGTGCTGGCCGCCGCGCGCGACGTGGGCGGCATCCGGCCGCTCGCGCTGGGCCGGATCGGCGAGGGATATATGGTGTCGTCGGAGACGTGCGCCATCGACGCCGTGGGTGGCACCGTCGTGCGCGACGTCCGACCCGGCGAACTGGTGATGATCGATGAGCAGGGCGTGCACTCCGTGCAGCTTGCGCCGGGCAGGGAGCAGCTGGACATCTTCGAGTTCGTCTACTTCGCGCGCCCCGACAGCGTGCTGCTCGGCCGGCGCGTGAATGAAGTGCGCCGCCAGTTCGGCATGCAGCTCGCGCGCGAACACACGGTGCAGGCTGACGTGGTCATTCCCGTGCCTGATTCCGGGGTGCCCGCCGCCATTGGATACGCGAGCGAGACAGGCATTGCGCTCGATGTCGGCCTCGTCAAGAACCGCTACATCCATCGCACCTTCATTCAGCCGGCGCAGAGCCTGCGGGAGAGCGGCGTGCGCATGAAGCTCAACCCCATCGCGGAAGTGCTGCGGGGCAGGCGCGTGGCGGTCGTTGATGATTCGGTGGTGCGTGGCACGACGGCGCGGCAGATCGTGGCGATGCTGCGCCACGCCGGCGCGCGTGAGGTGCACTATCTCGTTTCGTCGCCGCCGGTGAAATTCCCGGACATCTATGGAATCGATCTTCCCAACGCGGCGGATCTCGTGGCCGCGCGGATGTCGGTCGAGCAGATCCGGCAGTCCATCGGCGCCGACTCCCTCACGTACCTGTCGTACGACGGGATGATCGCCGCCACCGGGCTGCCCGACGAGCGCTTCTGCACATCATGCTTCAGCGGCATCTATCCGCTCGACGTGTCGCATGGCGCCGTGCCGCAACCGGTGTGACATCGCCGTCCTTACTCCTTGTATGTCACCACACGTCCCCACAGGCTCGCGGTTCCCCAGATCCCCTCGCGCAGACACTCGAGCTCCACGATCTGGCTGTGATCCACGAACAGGTTCACCTCGGGACCGTAGTGCTTGATGTACCACTGGAACACCGCCGGTTCCGCCGCCTCGAACATGATCGGCTCGAGACCGAGCGCGTCGATGAGCCGCGCGGGCACATCGGTCCGCCAGGTGCGCACGTTCTCCGTGATGCCCTCTGATTCGATCATGATCTGATAGGCCCCGGCCTCGAGAAAACGGCGCGCGAGCTGAATGGTCCACGCCACGTCGTGCTGACCCTCCGTTTCCAGCTCGCCGGCCGCCGTGGCGCCGCCCGCGCCGAACTGGATGCCGACTTCGGGCTTGGCCTTGAGGCCGGCGCGCTGCACGCGCGCGATGAGCCGCAGCCAGTCGTCGGCGGGAATGGTGATGAAACCGCTCGACAGCTCGATGATGTCGAAGCCCACCGCCGCGCACGTATCGATGTACCGGGATACC
>Ga0134128_10009817_pt1 | contig 11484 bp, 10 predicted proteins | sample KB31754_FD_96462 | JGI IMG/M metagenome (GOLD analysis project Ga0134128, IMG submission 96462) | Terrestrial soil microbial communities with excess Nitrogen fertilizer from Kellogg Biological Station, Michigan, USA - KB3-175-4 | ecosystem: Environmental > Terrestrial > Soil > Unclassified ...
ATCGAGTTCACGCAAGCAGCCAACCGGCGCTCTACCAGTGCTTTCGCGATGCGGCGTGCCTCTTTTGGAGAGCCGCAGTTCGTTAGGACGATGATTTTGCTATTTGATGGCATGCAGCTGGCCTTTGCGCGTGTGCGGCTGCGGGATTTTGCGTGACGCTACCCCGGGTCTGTAATGATATGTGTTGTTGCGACAAAGCATTTGCAACTCTTACCTGCGTTGACGACGTTAAGCCGCTGGGATTCATTCTGGGCAGCGACTTTCGATGGAAACACCTTAACAAGCGCAACAGAATTTTCGGGATAGCTCTCATCCACTGGCTTGCTGACTCTTACGACTGCGTACCCATGGGCGTACTTCGCATGAGGTTGATCTACCGGGGACATTAACGGCGCTGGGCGGGTTTGCCGTCAGCACTGCCGTCGGTTGTTGGCGCGGCGACGCCTTCGCGGGCCAGCGCTATAAATGCGGAGGCTGAGCGCGGCAATGTCCGGTCCCGCCGGTAAACGATTCCCAATTCACGCCAGGCGTCCATGTCCGAAATGGGAATCAACTTGGCCTGCCCTGCGGCCACATCTTCTTGGGCGAACTTTTCACTGATGACGGAAACGCCCAATCCCGCTGCGACAAAGCGCTTGATCATACCGACGCTGGGAAGTTCCATCGTGACGCGCAACTGGGCGCGGAAGGGTCGGAACTGCTTATCGAGGACTTGGCGCATGTATCCGGTCTTTGGAAAGATCCAGGATTGATCGAGGACGTCGCTCGTTTTGACGCTCTTCAGCTTCGCGAGCGGATTCTGCGGATCGACCATCATTACCAGGCGATCGCGGAATATCGAATGGACCTTGAGGCTGGGGGACTTCACCGGTAGCGTGACAATGCCTACGTCCACCGTGCCATCTTCGATTTTTTCCAGCACTTTGTGGCTGAAATTGCGATAAATGCTGATCTGGACGGCCGGAAAACGGCGCTGGTACTCGGAAAAGATATTTGGGAGCACGTAAAGGCACGTCGCTTCGTTCGCCCCAATGGCCAGAGAACCGCGCGGCGTGGCGGCCTGGTCCGCGACGGCCCGAAGCGATTCATTGCGCAACGTGAGGAGCCGGCCTGCATATTCGAGAAGCGTTTCACCGGCTACGGTAAGCCGCACCGATTTGCCCACGCGGTCGAACAGCTTCTGTCCGTATTCTTGTTCGAGTTGGCGAATCTGCGCGCTGACGGCCGGTTGAGAGCGGTAGAGCTTCTGCCCTGCTCTCGAGAAGCTGCCCTGCTTGGCAATCTCTAGAAACGTTACCAGATGATCGAAGTCCATAAGGATGGACCGAAATTATAGCAAAAGCGGCGCGTTCGCGGCGGATTACCGGATTTTGGTTCAGCTCGTAGATAGACGTTGGACAGAAAATAGCCGGGCTTCGCAGGTTAAACGGGGAGGCGAACCGTCGAGTGCCGCGCTAACGACCGGCGGCGCTACGTCTAAATCTAAAAACCGTGGCATGAGAACCGCGCGCAGCTTGATCGAAATCATAAAAGTACCCTCGCCCGGCTGATTGTGGCTATACTCTGGTTCAGCCAGACGGGGGTGCACGCCGCACCATGACCGCCGAATCGCACGCGAACCGCAGCGGCTTCACGACAGAGATCCTTTCCCGGTGCAACAAGCAAATTTGCGACCCTGAAAACTGGAAGCTCGCCTGGGATGCGCTCGTGAGCAACCGAATGCGCGCCATGCTCACGATGCTGGGCGTGGTGATCGGCACGGCCTGCGTGGTTCTGGTGGTCACGATCGCGCTGGCAGGCAGGCGATATATCCTCGGCCAGATCGCAGGCGTTGGCGCGAACATCGTTTACGCCGAAAGAGTCGACCCGGGAACGGGCGTACCAGCGGCTCTGCAGGACGAGATATCAAACGGCGATCTACTCGCCGTGAAAGCAAATATTCCAAACGCGGTGGAAGTCGCAGGCACACGGACGATCCAGATGACCGTGGTTGCGAATGGAAGCCCTTATCCCGTCGATCTCGTGGGCGTGACGGACGGTTATCAGCAAATTCGCAACCTGATCGTGGATCGTGGTGGTTATTTCACTCCAGACGATCTCGCATCGCAGAACAGGCTCTGCCTGATTACGAAAGGCCTCGCGGCGCTCGTTTTCCCTGGCGACGATGCCGTCGGCAAAGACATTCGCATCGGCGAGCTACATTTCAACGTGATCGGCGTCTTTCATGAGCGATCGAGCCTTTTCGGCGACTCCGGCCTGACCGCGCGCTCCGTAATCGTTCCCTTCCCGGTGATTCGCTACTACACAGGAACCGACTTCTTCGATCGACTGTACGCCAAAGCCGACCAGACGAACGACGTCGAAAACGTCACAAGCGAGGTTGCGGAAGTGGTGCGGGACCGTCACCGACCGGAGGCGGAGTACGACGCGCAGAACCTGGCTGGAATCGTGACCACGGCGCGAGACATCGCTGCCGCGCTCACGATCTTTCTGATTTTGATTTCGATGATCGCGCTCGTGATCAGCGGTGTGGGAATTATGAACATCATGCTCGTTACTGTGACCGAACGGACGCGCGAAATCGGCATCCGCAAGGCAATCGGGGCGCGGCAGGACAACATCCGCTTTCAGTTTCTGATCGAGGCGCTGATTATCAGTGGCATTGGGGCGGCCATTGGCGTCGGAATTGCGGTGACGATCCCGGCGCTGGCCAATTTTGCGATTCAGCTAGCCGATATTGGGGACATCACGCTCCCCATTTCGTGGACTTCCGTCGTCGTGGCGTTTGTGATCTCCTGCTCGACCGGACTTGTTTTCGGCTATTTACCGGCTAATCGTGCGGCGAAGCTTCAGCCGACAGAATCGCTACATCACGAATAGCGAAACGAATTGCGAATTTGGGCGGGACAAATCGCGAAGCTACGGCCCTTTCTTGTACACCCTGACGTAATCAACCAACATTTTTTGCGGGAATGTGGATGTCGAGTCAGGATTGCGAGGCCAGCGGCCGCCCACGGCACAATTCAGCAAGATGTAGAACGGGTGGTCGTAGACCCACTTCGTACCGGCAGGCAAATCCGCGGGAGTGCGCGTTTCGTAGAGGTGGTCGTCCACGTAGAAGCGAATCTGGTTGGGCTCCCATTCGATTGCGAACACGTGATAATCGTCAGCGAAGCGGCCTGAGGGCAGAGAGTACGGCGCGCCGATTCCCTTCGAGCCAGAGTAGCCTGGGCCGTGGATCGTGCCGTGAACGGTGCCCGGTTCGCGGCCGATATTCTCCATAATGTCGACTTCGCCAGCTCCGGGCCAATGCGCGGTTGGCATATCCGCACCGAGCATCCAGAACGCGGGCCAAATTCCCTGCCCATATGGAATTTTGATTCGCGCTTCGAACCGGCCGTAGGCCTGAGCGAATTTGCCCATGGTTTGCATGCGAGCGGAAGTGTAATTGCGCGTAACGCCTTTTGTGTCTGTGTAGTCTTCCTTAAGCGCCGTGATGACGAGATTGCCGTCTTCGATGTGCGCGTTCTCGAGGCGCGATGTGTAATATTCCAACTCGTCATTGCCCCAGCCGTTGCCGCCTGTGACGAGCGTCCACTTTGCTGGGTCCGGCGCCGAGCCGTTTGCGCCATTGAATTCGTCGGACCAACTAAGTTGCCAATTACCGCTCGCGGTTTTCAGGGATGACGAGGCAGCAGCGCCAGAGTTTGTGTGCGGCCATGTCGCGGCGCAGAACAATCCGGCGGCCAGGATCACTAACAGGAGTTTCGAAAGATTCCGGTGCATTCGCATGCGGGGCATCGTACATTGCGCATTCGGAAAATCAAGCCGAACTAAAGGGAATCCTGGCCCGCTCCGAGGCCAACGGGACCAAGGCTCGATTGCTAAACCTTTACCAGCCCAAGGAACTGTCGGGGATCGTTCGCGAAGCCTGGGAAGACAGGCTCCATGTCGCGCTGCCCCAGGTGCTTTGTCATGATCTCGCCGAGGACGCTGCGATAATCGGTGGTGACGGCAAGATCGCGGCCGTCGTGAAGCTGGCCGTCTTCCATTCCCGGCCAACGCGTGTACACCTTGCCGCCCTTAACGCCGCCGCCCATCACGAACATACAGTTTGCGTGGCCGTGATCTGTGCCGCGATTGCCGTTCTCGTGGGCGGTGCGTCCGAATTCGGACATGCTGACGAAAACGACGTCACCCATGCGGTCGCCCATATCCTGATGAAATGCGGCGATTCCCTGCCCGAGATCGCGGAGCAGGTTTGAAAGCTGGCCTTGCACGCCGCCTTCGTTGACGTGGTGATCCCAGCCGCCGCTATCGAGGAACGCGACTTCGAGGCCGACGTTCGCTTTGAAAAGCTCGGCAATTTCCATCAGGCTCTTGCCGAAGCGACTGGTCGGATATTGCGCACCATTTTCCGGCTGGTACGCGGCAGGATTGAGTTTTTTCAACTGATCGACAGCTTCGAACGTCTCTGTGCCGACTCCGCGCATGGCTTGATCGACCGTCTGCGCATACATCGCCTCAAAGCCGCCTTCGATCGTTTGCTGGGGGCCGTACATTTTGAATTGGCTCAAATCGGGAATAGCCACGGCAGGCGCGCTGCCTTGCAACGTTCGCGGAAGATAAGGGCCGAGCGCAACGGCGCGGAACGGCGACGATTCCGGTTCAGGCGCGGATTGCAGCGCACGATTCAGCCAGCCGTCCTCGGTCGATTTCACACCTGGCGTGCCGGATTCCATGAAGTCTTGCGCATCGAAATGCGAGCGCGTGGGGTCAGGCGAACCAACGGCCTGCACAATCGCGAGTTGATTGCTTTGAAAGAGCGGCTGTAGCGGAGCGAGACTCGGATGCAGGCCGAAGAAGCCGTCGAGATCGATGGCAGCTTCCTGGCCACCGCGGCTCGGCTGCGGAATGGCGATTGTGGGGCGCAGGCGATAATAGTTCGGTTCGCCGAATGGAACGACGACGTTGAGGCCGTCCATCGCGCCGCGTTGAAACAACACGACCATTTTCTTTTTGCCGGGGCTGGGAAGTTCGGCCACCGCGCGTTGCAAGAATGCCGGGAGAGATGCCATGCCCAGCATGGCGATTCCGCCACCCTTTAGGAAGTATCTGCGGGAAATATTCATAAGTGCTCCGTTCCAGTGCCACGACGCATCAACTAAGAGAGATCCTTCGCTTCGCTCAGGATGACGGCGGCTCCCTCTTTTATGACTACTCTCTACTCAGGATAAAGACTGCCTTCCGTTACCGCCGCTGAAATTCGGGCGAGCCCAGCACGAGACCGGCGAGCATGCCTTCGTTCACTTGCTTCACGGGATCGTCGAGCGTCGCCTGCAAAATCTGGGGATCGTGCAAGCGCGCTTCGAGAGTATCGCGCGTGCTTTGGGCCACTTGCCCGTCAAGGAACAGGTCGAGTGCCTTCGAAAGCGCCATCTGCGGGTCTTTCGCTGCGTCGTCGCCAAACATCTCGTGCAGATCGACCGTCGAGCCGGCGAGGCGGTTCGTTGCGAATCCTAGCGCGAAATTGAGGCGATTGAGCAGCGCTCCCGTGTTCACCCACATTTGCGCCTTGTCGGAATAACCCGTCGGTGGCTGGCATTGAAACAAAGGCTCGCCCATGCGACCGACCCAGTTCACAAGCGGCAACGAGACTGTCACGTTCGCGTCGAGCGAGCGCGCCGTGCTCGCAACGAGCTCGAACGGCGTTTTCACTTTTGCGCGATAGGCGTCCTTCGACCAGAATTCCGGCGAGTAAATCATCGTGTGCAGCACGCTGCGAATGTCGCCGCCGGTTTGCGTATAAGTCTGCGCCATACGATCGACGAGCGCGGGCGGCGGATCGTCAGAAACGAAATGGCGCGCCAGTTCTGTGGAGATGAAGTGCGCCGCGTGTGGATCGTTTGCGAGCATCTTCAGCGCTTCTTCGCCGTCTTTTTCGCCGCCATAGTTGAATTTGCGTCCCATTACGATTTTGGGCTGCGCGTCGTGCCAGCGATCATTGAAGAAAAATTCCGGGTCCTTCCGCGGCTCTTTAATGGTCCAACCGGTGAGCGTGTCCGCCATTTGGATCACGTCCTGCTGCGTGTATCCGGCATCGACGCCGATTGTGTGAAGCTCCATGACTTCACGGCCGTAATTCTCGTTGAGGCCGCGGTCCTGCTGCTTCGCGCCTTTTTGCTGTTGTCCCGGGGGCGGGGGCAATGGAATGCCCATGCCGGGATATGGCCCGAAAATACCGCCGTATCGCGCTCGGCGTTCGCGCCGCATTGCGTTTTCGCGCTGGGCTTCCTGAAAAGCCGCGGGATCGACGCTCATCCAGTTGTCGAGGAAAAAGAGCATCGCGGGGCTTTTCGCTGTGGCGAGCAGCAGATCAGAAAACTTGCCCATCGTGTGCGGGCGAATCGTGTCGCGCACATAAGAAGTAAGGAGCCAACGATCGTCGCCTTTGCCTGCGTAGACATTGAAATGGTTGAACCAGAAATCTTCCATCACCGCTTCGAGCTGGCGATTGCTGTAGATGGCGCGGTCCATCTTGGCCATCGAAAGCTCGGCGATGATGCGCTGGGGACCCTGAATGCGCGCGAGTTGCATCTCACCATTGCTGACGTTAGGATTGCTCCCATCCATCATCTGCTGCGAACGCGCGTCGGCAACGGCTTGCCGGCGCTTCGCCGACACTTGCTCTTTGTAATCCTGCTTCGTCTCGCCCTGTTTTTTGGCTGCCTGATTCGCCGGTGGATAGGCGGCAAGGAGTTGGCGCGACGACATTTTCAGCGTGGGATATTGCTCCAAGCGCTCGTTGAGCGCCGAATCGTCGAGCGATTCGGGGTGAAGCTGCTCGTCAATCCATTTTTCGAGACCGATCTGGCGAATGTGTTCTACATCGCCGGGACGCGGACCGTAAGCCAGGCGATTGAGCGCGTGCAAAATTGCCTCATCTTCGGTGAGCTCGGTAATCGGAAGATTTCCTTTGAATTTCTTGTCGAGGACAATCTTTGCGGCATTGTCAGACGCTCGCGCAGGCGCAACGGCGGTCGAATTTTTCGGTGCAGCGGACGCGTGGGTTGCTAGAAGTATGCCAGCTGCCGTGGCGCAGGCCAGAACGAACACAATAAACATCCAGTGCCTTGTTTGCCTGGCGGCTAGTCTGATAGTGCGATGCTGACGCCTACGGCGGCGCGACCGTTGCGAAGCTTCGGCATGCCCGTTCATGATTCATGTTAACCCCGCTGGTAAAGGAAAGTTGCAAAGTGAGGCCAGTCGGATAATAGCTACACTGCCTTACAGGTATTTCCAAACTTCATCAGCTATGGAACAGATGGAATGTCATTGGCGTATTGAGCGGAATGCGTCAAGCGTCCAGAGATCCTGCGCCTCGTCGTGGCGAAGAACGTAATAATTGCCATCATCGGCAAGCACACGGAAATAGGTAGCGTCGGGCGAATACCACTGGTCGTCCACTTCGCGCACTTCAAAAACGCGGTGGCGAATGGTGAAACGCAACGGTCTTTCGTCGGCCCGGTAACCTGAATAGCATTCAACACGAATATCGTTCATGACATTCACTGTCAGGGAGCGTCGGCCGATTTCGTTTCGACCTGATAGACGCCCTCTGGCTGAGAAATCAAAATCGAGCCTGGACGCAATGCGGTCGCCGCCTGATGCGATTCGCGATATTCGGCATTGTACGCCGCACCAATCAGGACAATTAGCGCCGTGAAAAACATCCAGAGCAGCAGGCCGATTGCTCCGGCAAGCCCGCGGTAAACCGTCGTATACGGCATTACTCGCACATACCAGCCGAAGATAATGTCTACGGCCCACCATAGCACCGACGCAACCGCAGCGCCGGGAAACAAGCTCACATAATTAGGATGATCGGGACGCCCAATGCGATACAGAACCACCAGTACAGCCATGGCCAGCAAAAACGTGAAGCCCGCCTGCAATGCAATTTCCAGCTCTCGGGAAACGTAGGGAGATGCGATGTGCTCACCAATCCAGACACGCATGGACTTCCCGAACACCGTCATCGTGACAACGATCAGCATAGGAATGATCGTGAGGCACAGCAGACCCAGCGCCCTAAGCTGACGGTAGAGATAAGATGGCCTAAAAAGATCTCCCTCAATCACGCGGAAACCCTCGATGTACCCAACCATTACCTGCATACCCGCGATGAGCGTTCCTCCAGTGCCAAGCAGGATCCAACGCCAAGGGTAAAGCGTGGGACGCACAAAGTAGGCATCGACAACGTCAGTGGTACCGGGAGGCAGAATCAGAACAAGGTGTTGCGGAATTTCACGCAGAGCTTCGCGAAAAACAGATGTTTCGCCCAAGAGTCCAATGGCAAGGAGCAGGAGGGGGAAAAAAGCGCAAAACATGTTGAACGCGATCGCTTGAGCGATGATGATGCAGCCTGGAAAGACCCGGCTAAGCGCGCGTTTGAGGTTTCGGAGCATAGCGCCCCCTATGCCAGCCAAAGACCATCAGCCGCGATTATAAAGGAACTGGCCAAAACTTCCCTAGAGTTCGTTTGGCACCTTCCTGCATCTACTGCGCGCGAACGGACAAAAACTTGCAACTGTTGTAATCTTTTCTCGATGAACAATTCCGGCCAGTGCGGAAGAAATCGGCTTACACGCCTTCTTCTTGTTTGGTGTGCGCTTATCGCGAGCGGTTTTTTTGCGCCGACGCACGCGCGCGCAGACAGCGCAAACGGCTTCCACTGGGAGCCAGTGGATGGCGCGCAAGTGAAGCTGGATGACAAGGTGCCGCTTACGTGGAATGTGCTTCAGGTCGATAAGAAGAAACAATCCAACTTGGTTTTGGTATTGCTCGGGCGGCGCTATCTCCTGCTGGATACGAAAGCAAAGCGCGTCTATCTCGTGTTTCCAACCGATCTACATACAGCAGGAAATGATTTCGATAGCGACGATCTCGCAATGGCATCGCGCATAATTCCGAGTACCGCCTGGAGCGACCGCAACATTGGGCCCGCAGAAGAATACCGCGTAACCCTTGGGGATTACGGGCGCACGCTCTCCGTGCAATTACCACATCCCTTAGATATCCGGCTCGGAATCTATTAGACGCTGCTTCTACGTTCTTCTCTCCCCCCAATTCCGCAGATTTTCACTGAGTTATACGGTCTTGCCTTGGTTGACCCGTTGTGGTGCTGCACCCTACGCTGAATAAAATTCACGCGCACCGCGCAGCAAAGGCTGGACCGATGTACCGCTCGCAAAGTATTAACATCAAAAAATGGCTTAAAGCTAAATTCCCATCCATTCGTTATTGGTTTTCGACCGCCATCGTATCGCTCTTGTTCGCTACGGCAATTTCCGCGCAATTTGGCAGAGGCTTCGGCGGCTCATCCATCCACGTAAGCATCTACGAGCGTAACGGAGAACTCCTCTCGGTACCGTCACACGTCAGCGTGTCACCTGAAGGCAGCCTTGTGGCCATCCAGCAAACGGTCTGCGACAACGGTATTGTCACTTTTACTGCCCTGCCATCCGGGAATTATGTGGTTACAGTTCAGGCGCCCGGCTTTAAGGAGGCGAGCGCAGAAGCCGCCCTCCTCGAAGCCGGCGAGGCGGACGCTAGCATTACAATCGAACGAACGCCGGATCCTTCTACGGACATAGGAGCCATGGGCGTTGTCCTTGCGCCAAAGGCGAGTAAGGAGTTGAGCGAAGGCATCGATGCAATACGCGATGCAAAGTTCGACAAGGCCCAGCAGCACCTACAAGCAGCGTATCGACTTGCCCCCGGTAATCCGGACGTGAATAGCGCCATGGGCAAGCTTTATCTTGCACAGAGGAATATACCCGAGGCCGAACACTACATTGACCGTGCCACATCGCTCGGCCCGGATAATATCGAAGCCCTTCTCGGCGCGGGCGAACTGCGCATCTTGCAGCAGAATCCCGCGGCAGCCGAAAGCCCACTGGAGCATGCTGTTGATCTTGCACCTCACAACAAATTCGCTCATTGGCTGCTTGGGGTTACGTATTTCGACCTGGGGCTCTATGAAAAGTGCAGGACGGAAGCGCTGGCGGTCATAAAGATCAATAGGAGTACGGCGACTGACGGCGCATTCCTTCTGGGTGAGTCCCTGGCCGCACTGGGACGAACCACCGAGGCCCTCGACACCCTAAAAAATTTCGTTCACCAGGTACCACGCGATCCCTACACTGCGGATGCGAAGAAACTTATCGACAAGCTACAAACTCTGGCGACAGCGGACGGAGCGCATCCTGAAGCCTCGACGGATGCCGTTACCTCAAAATAGCGCAGGCTCGACAGGCCTTTTTATTACGCATGTAGTTGCACATTGAATTAGCTCCAAGAATCGAGCGGTTTGTGCATTTCTAATCGCAACTACCAAGAATTAAAAATCGATGTAATGGCATGAAAATAAAGGGGAGCGACGTTCCTGATCGCAGTCAAAACGTGCGTTTTGAAAGGTGCTGTTCGAGTCTTACTTTGCTTGGCTCGTGTCCGCGCTTGAAATCGCGGCAAGCTGGGCGCTTACTGCAGCGGGACCGTCCGGTTCATGGGAAAATTTCAAATACTTGCGGACTCGCGCGGCGGCTTCGTCCGATTTTTTCATCGCCGAATAAATCCGTGCAAGCAGCAGCTCAACCTCAGGCAACTGATGATTGTTGTCAGCGCCAGCGGCATCCAATGCGTTCCTTTCGGCGCCGGGTAAATCTTGCTTGTAAAATGCAGCTTCAGCCTTGTAATACAAGGCGAACGTATTCTTCAGAGGATTGATCCGAAGCGCCTGGTCAGAGAGTTTCTGGGCGCCATCCCAATCCTGCTGGCGATCTGCAATGGCAGCCAGGCACAGGTAAGAGGCCACATATCCGGGGTCGATCTCCGCGGCCTTTGAACATGCCTCGTGCGCATTTGTCATATCGCTGCTGTTGTAATAAAGCTGGCCTAACAGAACCCACGCGGCCGGATACTTCTTATCGTCATCCAGAGCCTTCTCCGCGTCGCGGCGCGCATCGTCCAGCTTTTTCTTCTTCAGCTCGCTGCAAGCCTTCTGATAGATACCACGAGCTTTCCCCGGCACCTCAAGGCGAACCATACTGACGGTGGCGCTGTGAACACCTATTTGCGTCCAAGTGCCGCAATCCTCCTGATTGATCGAATCCATCGCCGAGACCGTCACTTGAGGCGACGTATCTTCGTACATCATGTGCCGTAGAGTACTGAGGCTATTGTTGCTTGCATCGAAAGGTGAATACGGATCCGTCCGAAAAGATGCCCCCGAATTGTTATTTCCGGGAGCACCGCCACTCGCTGGCGGAACACCGACGGAAGCATCCCCAGGCATTGAAGAGCCCGCATTTGCGATACTCGCTGAACCCACTGATGTATTATTCGGGGAAGAAACTGAAGCTGACTGCGCAGACACACAGACGGCACATGCAAAAATCGCAATGACGCATGGCGTTGACCGGC
>Ga0134128_10009818_pt1 | contig 11483 bp, 8 predicted proteins | sample KB31754_FD_96462 | JGI IMG/M metagenome (GOLD analysis project Ga0134128, IMG submission 96462) | Terrestrial soil microbial communities with excess Nitrogen fertilizer from Kellogg Biological Station, Michigan, USA - KB3-175-4 | ecosystem: Environmental > Terrestrial > Soil > Unclassified ...
CTCCTGGACCAGAACAGCGACGGAATCCGGAGCCAGCACTACATGACTGTCGTGCAAACGGATCCCCGAGTCCGACTGCAGAACCAGCCTCAATCCAGGACCGACACCGACCTCCGCCGGTTCCTTCGCCAGCGAGAACACCACGGTGCATACCCCGCGCTTCATTCGAAGCCACTGCCCGGATTCGCTAAACCGCACCTCCACCCGGCTCAGGTCGCCGTCCAGCAGGTCCGGCGTGCTCCGGCGCAACGCGATGAGCTTCCGGTACCACTCCAGCATCTCCGCGTGCGGCCCTGCATTCCGCTCGCCCCAGTTCAGCTTCGAGCGTTCGTAGGTCTCCTGCGCCTGCGGATCGGGAATATCCGCCGGATCCCATCCGAAGCGAGCAAACTCCTTAGTCCGCCCTTCGGAGACGAGCTTTCCCAACTCCGGATTATGATTCGTGAAGAACTGGAACGGCGACGACGCGGCCCACTCCTCGCCCTGGAAGATCATTGGGACGAACGGCGCCGTCAGCACCAGCGCCGCCGCGATCCTGGCCCGCCCCAGGCTGACGATCTGCGAGAGTCGATCGCCCGTTGCGCGATTCCCGACCTGGTCATGATTCTGCGCATACCCGAGGAAACGCCACCCGGGCAGCCCAGCCACCCGCTTGCCGTGTATGCGGTTGCGATAAGGCGCGTAACGGCCGTCGTAGACATATACGTCGCGCAGCGCCTTCGCGATCTGCTCGAGGCTGCCGAAATCCGCATAGTAGCCGCTGCGATCCCCGCTCAGCGCCGTCACCAGCGCGTGATGGAAGTCGTCGCTCCACTGCGCGTCCAACCCGTATCCGCCTGCTTCGGGCGCAGTGACCAGACGCGGATCGTTCAGGTCGCTCTCGGCAATCACGACGTAATGCCTGCCGGTCTCCGCCTCAAGGGCGCAGACCTCCGCCGCGATCTGCTCCATGAAGTTGATCGCCGACCGATCCACATAGGCGTGCACCGCATCCAGGCGCAGCCCGTCGCAGTGGTAGTCACGGAGCCACATCAGCGCGTTGTCGCAGAAGAAGCGCCGCACCTCATGGCTGCCCGCCTGCTCGAGGTTCACCGCTGCGCCCCATGGCGTATGGTGCGCATCCGTGAAGTACGGGCCGAATTTGCCCAGGTAGTTTCCGGACGGGCCAAGGTGGTTGTAGACCACATCCATCAGGACAGCCAGACCCTTCGCGTGGCAGGCGTCCACGAAGCGCTTCAGTGCCTCCGGACCGCCATACGGCTCGTGCGGAGCAAAGAGGTCGACGCCGTCATATCCCCAGCCCTGCCGCCCTGGAAACGAGTTCATCGGCATGAGCTCGACATGCGTTATGCCTAGCTCGCGCAGGGAGTCGAGCTTCTGCTGCGCGGCATCCAGCGTGCCTTCAGGCGTGAATGTACCGACATGAAGTTCGTAGATAACCGCGCTGCTCAGCGCGGGAGCCTGCCACCCCCCATCGGACCACCCGAAGGCCGTGTGGTCCAATACGCGCGACGCGCCATGAACCCCGCTTGGCTGCCACATCGACCGGGGATCCGGCAGGGCCAGGTCCTCATCATCGATGAAGTAGGCATAATCGGTTCCCGGACCGGCCTCCGCCACGTCTGCGTGCCACCATCCTCCGCCGGCCGGCTGCAGCGGAAACTTTATCCCTTTTACCTGCACACGCAGGCGTTCAGCCTGCGGCGCCCACACCCGAAACCGGTGCATTCAGCCCATCCCCTCGGAAAACGTCAGTGATGATTCAGATGCAGGTTCCAGAGGGAGTCTCCAACGGCAACACGCGCCACTGCGGGGACATCGGACGCAGCTACTGCGCGACCGGGGCCGGCTCGCTCAACGGCAACAAAGCTGCACCCAAAATCCCAGCATCACTTCCTAACTGCGCCGGAGCAATGTGCGTCTTCCCCAACTGAAAGACATTCGGATCCGTTGGCATCGACATACGGTAGACATAACTCATTTCGCGAACCGTCGCGAACATCCGCGGAGCAAATAAGCCCCACGCAGCTGCCGCCCCCCCGCCAATGACATATAGCGGCAGATCCAGCGCATTAACCAGATGCGCAAGGGACAGGCCCAGCGTGTAGCCAACTTCGTCGAACACTTTCAGCGCCCGCTCATCGCCAGCCTTCGCCAGTTCGGCAATCGCGAGCGCCGTCACCGCGCCATGTTTCGGCGTTTCGATCCCCAGTTCTCTCGCGCGGCGCACCACCGCCGTTGCCGAGGCATACATCTCCAGACAACCGTGCGCTCCGCATCCACACTTCGGGCCTTCCGGAAGAATCGGTCCATGGCCCGATTCCCCCGCCGCGCCCTGCTTACCGCGCCAGATGCGGCCGTCAAGAATAATGCCGGACCCGACGCCGGTACCCAGCGTATACATGAAGAGAGACTGCGACGCAAAAGTTCGTCCCGCTCCCAGCAGCGCCTCGCCATATGCGGCAAGGTTCGCGTCCGAGTCGACCTGCACCGCGCGATCCAGACGACGCTCCAGTTCGGTTCGCAGGTTCAGCCCGTCGAAGCCCGGCAGGTTCGGCGGATGATGCAGGACACCACGCGGCAGTTCCAGCGGCCCCGGGCTCCCTACTCCGATGCCGAGCAATTCGCGGTTGGCGTGGCGATCAATCAGTTCGCAGATCGCTCCCGCCATATCATCCAGAACCACTTGCGGCCCGGATGAGAGACGAGTCGGCAGGCTGATGGAATCCAGGCGCTCGCCGGCCCGCGTGACCGCCGCAACACGCAGATTCGTTCCACCAAGATCGACACCGATGGAGTAAGTGTTCATGAAAGCCGCGAGTCCATCATACGTGAGCGCTGTCGAGCAGCTCTCAGCGATGGCGCCCCGTCCCCGGCACTCTGCCGGACAAATCGCATATCATGGACCCGGCACGTTTTCATCAACTTCCGCGGCCGTCCCAATCCTGGCCGTGGACAATTTGAGCGAACAATCTTCCGAAATCCATCAACGAAACCGATCAGCGAAGGAGATAAGTATGCTACGCACAGCGAGCGCCGTTTGGCGCGGAGGACTGAAAGACGGTAAAGGCACGATTTCCAGCCAGAGCGGTGTGCTCAAGGACACGCAGTATTCCTTTGGAACGCGATTTGAAAACGGCATCGGGACCAATCCTGAAGAACTGATCGGCGCGGCCCACGCCGGCTGCTTCACGATGGCACTCAGCGCGCAACTCGGCAACGCGAACCTCAAGCCGGAATCCCTCGAGACCACCGCCGAAGTCAAATTCGAAAAAGTCGGAGAAGGATTCTCGATCACCGCCATTCATCTCACCACTCGCGCCAAAGTGCCGGGAGCCTCGGCGGAAGCCTTCGAAAGTGCAGCCAACAACGCCAAGAACGGCTGCCCTATCTCGAAGCTTTTCCAGGGCAACACGCAGATCACGCTGGACGCCAAACTCGTCTAGCCACCGTGCCGGTGCCGGCCTCCTCGGCACCGGCACGTCACCAGCGGAGTTGTTCCTCAAGAAAGCATGGAACCTGTCACGCACTTCCTCACCGGAGCTTGCCTGGGCCGCTCCGGCTTCAACCGAAAGACTGCCTACGCCACGCTGGCCATGACCCTGGCGGCGGAAGCCCCGGACCTTGACATGCTCTGGGGATTCCGCGGTCCCGTCGCGGAGCTACAACATCACCGCGGCTGGACGCATACCCTGATCGGCGCCCCGGTTGTGGCGCTGATCATCACGCTGTTCGTGTGGTTGATTCACCGCATGCGTCGCGGCGAGGCAGTGATTCCGCCTCGCTGGCTGCTCATCTTTGTGTTTGCCTGGATTGCGGCCCTCAGCCATTTGCTGCTGGACTTCACCAACAACTACGGCCTGCGTCCCTTCTTCCCGTTCGACCCGCACTGGTATGAGTGGAGCATCGTGTTTATCTGGGACCCGGTCATCTTCCTGGCGCTGCTGTTCGCGCTGGTGATGCCGTGGATCCTCGGCCTCGCCGACCGCGAAATCGGGGCGAAGAAGAAGCCCTTTCGAGGGCGCGCCTGGGCGATTGCCGCCTTAACGGTCGTGATGATCTGGTGGGGCGTCCGCAACGCCGAGCACACGCATGCCGTGGAACTGGCACGGGGCGGCACGTACACCCACGAGAACCTGATCCGGGTGGCCGCTGAACCCCACATGGTCAGCCCGTTTGAGTGGCACGTCCTGATGGAAACCAGGGACTACTACCAAACTGCCGACGTGCATACGCTGGGTGACGAGGTCGCGACCGACCAGGATCTCGACATCCTCTATAAGCCGCCGGTCACGCCCACCGTCGCCGCCGCGAAACAGTCCTACCTGGGCAAGGTCTACCTCGACTGGTCCCAATGGCCCCTGACGACCGACCACGGTCCAGTCTCTGCTCCTGGCGCAGACTTCCCTCCCCGACCGGACTGGCACACCGTCGAGTTCCGCGACCTGCGATTCGCCTACTCTCCCATTGCAGGCCGGCCCCGATCCACAACCGACGCGCCGCTCACAGGCTGGGCTTACATCGGGCCAGCCAATGAAATCGAGGGGATGTTCATGGGCCGTCGCGAGCAAAAGTAATGACCAGTTTTCTACCCGATCAATTCGCGCCTTGACCGCCGCGTGCCGCCGTTCGAGAATGGGAACAGAACGCATCAGGGACTCCACAAGGCGAGGATTTCGATGGGCGCATATTTGCTGATTCTGTTGGCGGTTCTCAGCCGCGTGGTGCCGCACGCCTGGATGAACTTCACCGCCGTCGGCGCTGGGTTGCTCTACTTTGGCGCGCGGCGTCCGCTGCGCGAGGCGATTTGGCCCGTTTTGGCCCTGATGGGGACGGACGTCTATCTCACCATCGGCTTCTACCACTATCCCTGGCATACCAGCGGGTATCTGATCACCTGGGCCTGGTACGCCGCCGTGCTGGTGCTCGGACGCATCTTGCTCAGCGGCCATATGAGCGTCACGAGAGTGATTGGCGCTCCTGTGATTGCCTCGACGAGCTTCTTCCTCATCAGCAATTACGCGGTATGGATCGGCAGCGTCATGTATCCGCACACGCTGGCCGGACTCGGCGCCTGCTACGCTGCCGCTTTGCCCTTCTACCGCAATGACGTGCTCTCGACGACGCTGATCACCGGCCTCGCCTTTGGCTTGCCCATGATGGCGCGGCGCCTCGCGGAGCAGCGGGCACACGGGAAACTGGTAGCTTAGCGGTTCCGGGCGCAAAGGAACAGCGGCCACCCTCGGGCGGCCGCTTCTGTTTTTCGCCTTGCTTTATTTCTGCCCGGCCAGTTGCCGCAGCACGTATTGCAGAATGCCACCGTGCTCGAAGTAGAGGATCTCCTGCGGAGTATCAATGCGCACCTTCGCCTCGAACTCTTTCGTCGATCCGTTCGCCGTCGCCCGCACCTTGATCGTGCGCGCACTGGCAAATTTTGAATGGAGCAGCGCCTTCAGCCCCGGGAAGTCGTACACCTCTTCGCCGGTCAAGCCAAGGCTTTCCACGTTCTGCCCTGCAGCGAACTGCAGCGGCAGGATGCCCATGCCGACCAGGTTCGACCGGTGGATGCGCTCGAAGCTTTCCGCAATCACGGCGCGCACCCCGAGCAGCCGCGGGCCCTTGGCCGCCCAGTCGCGCGACGATCCGGAGCCGTATTCCTTGCCCGCAAGGATGATCAGCGGCACTCCGCGCTCCGCATACTTCACCGAGGCGTCGTAGATGCTCATCTGCTCACCTTCCGGCAGCAGTCGCGTCACGCCGCCTTCCGTTCCCGGCGCCAGCTTGTTGCGCAGACGAACGTTGGCAAACGTGCCGCGCACCATCACCTCGTGATTGCCGCGTCGCGACCCGTACGAGTTGAAGTCCGCAGCCTTGACCCCGTGGTCCGTCAGATACTTCCCGGCAGGCGAGTTCACCTTGATGGACCCGGCCGGCGAGATGTGATCCGTGGTCACGCTGTCGCCCAGCACCGCCAGCACGCGCGCTCCCTGGATGTCCTGCACGGGCGCAGGCTGTGCGGGCATTCCGTCGAAGTAGGGCGCCTTGCGGATATAGGTGGAGTCCGGCTCCCAGTGATAGACATCGCCCGTCGGGAAGCTGAGCTTCTGCCAGTTCTGATCGCCCTGTGCCACCGTCGCGTACTCCTTGCGGAAGCTGTCGGAGGTAATCGCCGACGCGATCACATCGGACACTTCCTTCTGCGACGGCCAGATATCGCGCAGGTAGACCGCCTTGCCCGACTTGTCCTTGCCCAGCGGCTGGTTATCGAAATCGTGATCGATCCGCCCCGCCAGCGCATACGCCACGACCAGGGGCGGCGACATCAAATAGTTCGCGCGAACGTCGGAATTGATGCGACCTTCGAAATTACGGTTCCCGCTCAGGACGCTGACCGCCACCAGCCCGTGTTCTTCGATCGACTTCGAAACATCCGCCGGCAATGGCCCCGAGTTACCGATGCAAGTCGTGCAGCCGTAACCCACCACGTTGAAGCGCAGCTGGTCGAGCCACGGCAGCAGTCCCGACTTCTGGTAGTAGTCCGTGACCACGCGCGATCCCGGAGCAAGGGATGTCTTCACCCACGGTGGAACCGACAGCCCTTTCTCCACGGCCTTTTTCGCGAGCAGCCCAGCCGCGACCATTACCGACGGATTCGAAGTATTGGTACAGCTCGTGATCGCTGCGATCACGATCGAGCCGTGATCCAGATACGGATCGACATCCACCCCAAAGCGCTCCTTTACCGTATGCGCGATGTGTCCGTTGCCGCTCGGTTCCGGAGCCCCCTGCGTCGACTGCACGTTGCCGTTCGCCGAAGCGTGCCCGCCTTCACCTTCCCAGCGTACCGCCTGCCGCTGGCCAACTTTGTCCGCATTGGGGCCCAGCAGCGACGGCAGCTGCTTTTTGAAGCTCGCTCCCGCTTCACGCAGCAGCACCCGATCCTGCGGACGCTTCGGCCCGGCTACGCTCGGTTCCACCTGCGCGAGATCGAGCGAGATCGTCTGCGAGTACTCCGCCTCCGGAGAATTGGCGGTGTGGAACAGTCCCTGCTCTTTAAAGTACGCCTCCGCCAACGCAATCTGCTCGTCGCTTCGTCCTGTCAGACGCAGGTAGCGGAGCGTCTCTGCATCGACCGGGAAAATGCCGCAGGTCGCCCCATACTCGGGAGCCATGTTGCCGATCGTCGCGCGATCCGCCAGCGGCAACTCCGCGATGCCCGGCCCGTAGAACTCGACGAACTTGCCGACCACGCCCAGCTTGCGCAGCATCTCGGTGACCGTCAGCACCAGATCGGTGGCCGTCGCCCCTTCGCGCAGCTTGCCGGTGAGCTTAAAGCCGACCACCTGCGGAACGAGCATAGAAACAGGCTGGCCAAGCATGGCGGCCTCGGCCTCGATGCCGCCTACGCCCCAGCCGAGCACGCCGAGGCCGTTAATCATCGTCGTGTGCGAATCAGTCCCGACCAGCGTGTCGAAATACGCCCGCGGCTGCGGCCCGCTCGTGGTGAACACCACCCGAGCGAGGTATTCCAGGTTCACCTGGTGGCAAATTCCCATCCCCGGAGGCACTGCCGAGAAATTCCGGAACGCCGTCTGCCCCCATTTCAGGAACGCATAGCGCTCTCGGTTGCGCTGGAACTCAAGCGCTGCGTTCACGGAATACGCATTGCCGGTGCCGAACTCGTCCACCTGGACGGAGTGGTCGATCACCAGTTCCGCCGGCTGCAACGGATTGATCTTCTGCGGATCGCCCCCGAGCACCTTCATCGCATCGCGCATGGCGGCCAAATCGACGACCGCCGGCACGCCGGTGAAGTCCTGCATCAGCACGCGCGCCGGCATCCAGGAAATCTCGCGGGACGGCTCGGCTTTGGGATCCCACTTCGCCAGGAACTCGATATCGTCTGCGGTGACGGTTCTGCCGTCTTCATACCGCAGCAGATTCTCCAGCAGGATGCGCAGGCTGTAAGGGAGCCGCTTCAGATCGATGCCGCGCTTCTCGAGCGCGCTCAGGCGGAAAATCTCATAGGTCTTGCCGCCGGCTTTCAGCTCGGACTGGCTACCAAACGTGTTCATTCGCAGATCCTTTCGTGGTTCGAGGCGCAGGTTCTTCGCCCGCCAATGACGGCGGAGCGGCATGCAGGCGAATCAGAGAGAAAAGCGTCGTCCACGATCGGGACGGCCGCGCCGGAAGCGCCGGAGAAGCGGAGGAAATGCACGGCGGGGATTCATCTTCGACGCCACCAGTTTATCGCTTTTCGCACGCAATTCGCGCGAATCCCGTTTTCGGGAACTGCCATGCCGCCCACGCCCGCGAAGACCATGCGTGAATGATTCTTAACGGCAGGGAGTTAACTATGGTTTACATCATCGTGTTGAAGAACGTAGACTCAGAACAGTGCGCCAGGAGAATCGAAAGGGCTCCTCCAACAGGGTGAGACTGATGCGGCTCCTCCGGAATGGCTCGTTTGTCGCGCGGGTGCTCGCTCCAGCGGCCATCATTTGCGCGTTCCTGTTGGCATCCGCGGTTCTCGCGCAGGACAGCGGCGCTGCGGCCGGAACCGACCGAGGGAAAAGTCCGGCGACGGTGCAACCGGAAAGGTCCGGACAATCGGAGGCGCCGGAGGCCAACCCGGGCAGACCAACCGTCTCCACTCCCGCAACCCTCACTCCGGTCGGATATATCCAGTTTGAGACCGGGCTGCTAGCCGCATGGCACTCGGCCGAATTCTCCTCGCAAACGAGCGTCGGAGAGGTCACGAAATTCTGTTTCCTGCCGCGGATCGAATTGCTGGCGGCCACGAATCCATTTGCCCATTCCGATACTGAACCCAATAACGGCACGGGAGACACGTTGCTCGGCGTTCAGGGAGTCGTTCATCCGGGCGAGGGCCCTCGACCCACCCTGGCTTTGAGTTATTTCGGCAGAGTCTACAGCGGAAACACGCCTGACCTCGATATAGGCAGCGCAGGAAACTCGGCAGCCCTCCTCGCCAGCGCGGACGTCAGGGGCTTTCATTACGATACGAATTACCTATTCAACGAAACGGTCAGCAGCGACCACGTTCGCCGCGCCCAGTTCGGCCAGACGGTCTCCATCTCGCACCCGCTGAGTGGCAGATTCGGCATTGCCGGAGAAGCGTGGCACTTCACGCAGCCTTTTCTGCGCGGCGAAGCGGTGGGCACTCTGTGGGCTGTGAACTACAACGCGAGAAGGAATCTCGTCTTTGATACGGCATTCGACCGCGGCCTGACCGGCACTTCAACGCGATGGGAGTTCCTTGCCGGTTTCACATATCTGTTGCCGCGACGCATTCGTCTGCGCTGACGCAACCGAGGTTGAGGAAGGGTACGGGCATGAGCAACCGGCGCGCTGTTCCAGGCAGGCAAGTCGCGAGCCGCGGTGCGTCTGCGCCGGAAACGAATCAGATCGCCGAGGAGGTCCAGCGTTCTCTGGAAGGAGTACATGGGACCATCGCGGTGCCTCATTATGAGGCCGGTTTCTGGAAACAATGGCGCGCCTTTGTCGGGCCGGCGATTCTGGTCAGTGTGGGTTATATGGATCCAGGCAACTGGGGGACGGACCTGCAGGCCGGCGCCCAGTTTCGTTACGGACTTCTGTGGGTCGTCGCCCTGGCAAGCCTGATGGCGATTTTCATGCAGGTGATCGCCGCCCGCCTCGGTGTGGTCACGGGTAAAGACCTGGCCCAGTGCTGCCGCGACTGGTATCCGCGCTGGACCCGCTTGCCTAACTGGCTGTTGGGCGAGGTCGCCATTGCAGCCTGCGACCTCGCGGAGGTGCTGGGCAGTGCCGTCGCTCTCAACCTGCTGTTCCACGTTCCTCTGCTCTGGGCTGTGATCATCACCGGACTTGATGTCCTGCTGCTGCTGGCTCTTCAGGGGTTCGGGATGCGGGCCATTGAAGCCATTGTCGTGCTCCTGGTAGCGACGATCTCGGTTTGTTACTTCATCGAGCTGTTTGTGCTTCCGCAGACACGACCCGGCTTTCTGGAAATGGGTTTATCTCTGGTCCGTCCCCACTTTGGTCAGTTCGGGATGATGTACGTCGCTATCGGCATCATTGGAGCGACCGTGATGCCGCACAATCTTTATCTGCATTCGGCTCTGGTACAAAGCCGCAAGCTTCAGAAGGATGAGCCGTCGGTGCGCAGCGCGATCCGCTTCAACACCATCGATTCGACGGTCGCGCTGAGCACGGCGTTTTTCGTCAATGCGGCAATCCTGGTGCTTGCTGCCACCGTCTTCTTTGGCCGCGGAAGTGTCGCCGTTCCCGGTGGGCAGGTTGTCCGCTTCACTGCAGACAGTGACTGGATCCGCATCGCGTACCTGACACTGGCTCCTTTGCTGGGCACCGCGGTTGCGAGCACGCTCTTTGCCGTCGCACTGCTGGCAAGCGGCCAGAGCAGCACCATTACCGGCACCCTCGCCGGCCAGGTCGTGATGGAAGGATTCATGCGCTTCCGCATCAGGCCATGGGTGCGGCGCCTGATTACCCGTCTGGTGGCAATCGTGCCGGCCGTTCTCATTATCGGCGTCCGTGGCAGCAGCAGCGTTACGGACCTGCTCACGCTGAGTCAGGTCGTGCTCGCGCTGCAGCTTCCCTTCGCCATGTTTCCCCTGCTGCAGTTCACGAGTTCCGGGAAGCGCATGGGTCGATGGAAGAACGGCACGTTCCTTGTGATTGCGGGCTGGACCAGCGCGATTGTCATTACTGCGATGGACATTTACGGCCTGCCGGATTCGCTGAACGCCGCATGGCGGGTTATTGTGGGTAGATAACGAACGCGGAGATAACGTGTACGGCACGATTTTGGTCACACTGGAAGGCACACCCACGGACCGTGCCATCATCGAGCACGTGAAGGAACTGTCCACGCTCGCCCACAGCCGGGTTGTTCTGCTGCATGTGGCCGACGGCTGGGCGGCTCGAAGCTTCGGCTCCGATGCGGTGAGCCCGGAGATCTCTGAGGACACGGCTTATCTGGCAAAAATCCGTGCTGAGTTCGAGGCCAGCGGCATCTCCACCGAAGCTGAACTAGCGTACGGTGATCCCGCCAGACAAATCGTGAGCTGGATCGAACAGAAAGGCTGCGATCTGGTTGCGATGAGCACCCATGGTCACCGTTTCCTTGCTGACGTGTTTCTCGGCGCCACCGCCACGCGCGTCCGGCACAGCGTGGATGTGCCGGTTCTGCTACTCAAAGCAAAGTGAGCCGCGATCGGCTCGTGGCCATAGCGAACACGCTAACCTCATGACTCGTTAACCTGCTCGCGGCCGGCGGCAGGCTACTGACTACTGGCTAACGCTGCTGTTAGGCTCGAAATCAGGATGAAGATTCTTGTCATCGGTAGTGGAGGACGCGAACATGCCCTGTGCACGGCCATTGCGCGTTCCTCAGAGGTCAGTGAGATTGTCTGCGCACCGGGCAACGGAGGGATTGCGCAGATAGCACGCTGTGTCAC
>Ga0134128_10009819_pt1 | contig 11481 bp, 6 predicted proteins | sample KB31754_FD_96462 | JGI IMG/M metagenome (GOLD analysis project Ga0134128, IMG submission 96462) | Terrestrial soil microbial communities with excess Nitrogen fertilizer from Kellogg Biological Station, Michigan, USA - KB3-175-4 | ecosystem: Environmental > Terrestrial > Soil > Unclassified ...
ATGCGCATCGCGGCAGGCGAGTATGGCTACGACATCACCTACTTTCGTCGCATGGTGGATCGTTCATCCGTTGATGTCTTGCAAAGCGATGCAACGCGATGTGGCGTGACCGCGTTCCTGGAGGCCGCGGCCCTGTGCGATGCGGCCCATATTCCTTTCTCGGCGCATACCTCTCCGTCGCTGCATGTTCACCTTTGCTGCGCGGCTCCGAACTGCATGAATCTCGAATATTTCCACGATCACGGTCGGATTGAGCACATGCTGTTCGACGGAGCGCCAAAACCGAAGGACGGCATGCTCTCTCCCGATTTTGCGAGCCCTGGGCTCGGTCTCGATTTCAAGCGTGAAGATGCTGCGAAATTTCTGGTATTTGCGCGCGAAGCAACCAAGTGAACTTTTCGTCGCAGTCCACTGCCAAACACTCAACGTGCAAGCCAGCAAAATTGCCGGGAGATAGGCCGCATCGGAGCCGTGTCTAGATCTGAGGAGGGCGCCATTCGGCGTCTTTGTCAGGCCCCTCCAAGGAGCAAACACATGGGAATATTCTCGACGACGGAATTTAATTCAATGGAAGATCTTCTGGTGAATCAATTGGAAGACTTATACGATGCGGAAAAGCGCCTGACTGACGCGTTGCCGAAGATGGCGGAAGCGGCATCGTCCGGCTCTCTGCGGAATGCTTTCACCACCCACTTACAACAGACGAGAGATCACATTGGCCGGCTGGATGTCGCGTTTCGGAGGCTGGGTCGTACCCCCGGACACGAGACATGCCAAGCGATGAAGGGCCTCATAAGCGAAGGGGAGCAGGTGATCCACGCCAAGGGGGATCCATCCGTCAAGGACGCCGCGCTCATCGCGGCCGCTCAACGAGTCGAGCATTATGAGATCTCCGGATATGGCAGCGCGCGAACATTTTCACAGCGCCTGGGATATAGCGATATAGCCGATCTCCTGCAAACGACTCTCCAGGAAGAATCAGCAACCGATAAACTGCTGACCCAGATCGCTGAGCAACAGGTCAACGTTAAAGCGATGGCGTAAGCTTTTCGCCGGTCGTAATTCGCAAGGTCGCGGCGCCGGTCAATTGCATGCGGCGGAGTTGGCCAGTTGGCCACTCCGCTTTCTATTTTCGTTCGACATTCGCCGGGTTTTCGCTCGTATCTCGTCAAGCGAACGCAAGATTTTTCGCTAAACTGAGAACGTGCCCACCACCTTGTCCATCGTCATTCCCATTCACAACGAAGAACCGGCGATACTTCCGCTGTATGATCGCTTAACGACAGTCATGGAGCAGCTCCGCAGATCGTATGAAATCATTTTTGTCGACGATGCCTCGACGGACCGCAGCTTCGATCTTCTCGCGAACCTGGTGGAAACGGACCACCACCTGAAGGTCGTGCGGTTACGCAGAAATTTCGGCCAGACGGCGGCGCTTGCAGCGGGATTCGACGAGGCCTCGGGCGACGTGATCGTCTCCCTCGATGGCGACCTGCAACACGATCCTGGCGACATTCCACTGCTTCTCGAAAAAATCGACGAGGGCTACGACATCGCGAGCGGTTGGCGCAGGGAGCGGGTAGATAACGCGATCACAAGGAAAGTGCCATCGCGTATCGCCAACTGGATGATGAAGAAGGCCTCAGGCGTCGAATTGCACGATTTCGGCACGACCTTCAAGGCATACCGAAGCGAGATTCTGAAGGAGATTAACCTTTACGGCGAACTGCACCGCTTCATACCGGCGCTCGCCAGCCAGTACGGCGCACGGATCGCCGAAGTTCCCATCAAAAACATCCCGCGGCCGAGCGGCGAATCGCATTACGGCCTAAGTCGTACATTTCGAGTGTTCTTCGACATTCTGACGGTCAAATTTCTTCTGCGGTATCTGACTAGTCCCATGCATTTCTTCGGTAAATGGGGATTGGGCGGCATCGGCTCCGGGTCGATGGTTTTGCTCTATATGCTAATTGAGAAGCTCATCGGGCACGATATCTTCGTTGAGCATGGGCCACTGCTGGTGGCAGGCGCACTGCTCTGGATCGGCGGCATCATGATGTTTTCCACGGGCCTGATCGGCGAGATTCTGACACGAACTTACTTCGAGAGCCAGGGCCGCCGCATTTACGCCGTACGCGAGATCCGCAGCCGCAAAGAGCCTCAGGTGACAGATGGCGCTCGTTGATCGTTACTCCGGCGTTATCTTCGACTACGGCGGCGTGCTGGCATTTCATCAGACTGTCGCCGACTCGGCGGGCATGGCGAATATTGCGGGCCTGCCGGCGCGCGCTTTTCACGACCTCTACTGGACAGACCGTCTCGCCTACGACCGGGGATTGACAACAGCGGAAGACTATTGGAACGATCTTGCCCGCCGTGGCGGCGTGGCGCTCGATTCACAGCAAATCTTGCGGCTCATCGAGGCCGACGTTCAGTCCTGGCTGAAGTTCGATTCGGGAGTGTACGACTTTGCGGAATCCCTTCGCCAGAGTGGAAAGCAGATCGCAGTTCTATCTAACATGCCGCGGGAATTGGGTGAAGTGTTGAAGGCCAAAACCAACGGTTTCGCGCCCTTCGCGCATCTCACGCTCTCGTATGAAGTGAAGTCGGTGAAACCGGAACCGGCGATCTACGAGCATTGCCTCGCGGGCATGGGCCTGCGTCCGGAAGAAATACTATTCCTCGACGACCGCATCGAGAACATTCGCGGCGCGGAGCGACTGGGCGTTCGAGGAGTGCAATTCACGTCGCGCGACGAAGTGCTGCCAAAGCTCATGGCGGAAACCTGAGCTCTCTCACGCCATCGGCGCGATATCGGCAGCCGGTAATTCGATCGCGACCCATCTGCGCAGCATTTCCGCGAGTTGGTCGCGCCGGATCGGTTTGGCGATATAGTCGTTCATTCCGGCAGCCAGGCACCGCTCACGATCTTCCGTGAGAGCATTCGCCGTCAGAGCGATTATCGGCGTGTTGCGATTCGGTCCGACGGAACAGCGTATTTGACCAGTTGCTGCATAGCCGTCCATCTCCGGCATTTGGCAATCCATCAAAATCACGTCATAGCGCTGACGCTGGCACATCTCGATCGCTTCGAAGCCATTTGCCGCCAGATCGGCTCTGCAACTGAGCTTCTGCAAAAAATGGAAAGCCAGCTTTTGGTTTACCTGATTATCTTCGACCAGAAGCACGCGGGCCTGCTGCTGAGCGCTTGGGGTTTCGGAAGCCGTCTTGCCGCCCGATGCGCAATCCATCGCGCGCGTGACCGCTTGCAGCAAGTGCGTGCGCCGCACCGGTTTCATTAAAAAACCGGCCACGCCTAACTCACGAGCTTCGGTGGCGATCTCAGCTTCACGCGATGAGCCGAGCATCAACAAAGGCAGCGTCCGGGACTGCTGCTGCCCACGGATGGCGCGCGCCAGGGCGAGGCCATTCATGCTCGGCATGTAGAGGTCGAGCACCGCGAGCGAGTAAGGCGCGCCCTCCTGAGTGGCTGAGAGAAGCGCGGCAAGCGTATCGGAACCGTTGGCGGCTTCGGAGACGAGGACTCCGGCGCACTCCAGGTATCTCCGTGTGACGATCCGATTGGTGGGCGAGTCGTCCACGACGAGAACTTTCTTGCCGCCGAGGCGTGCTCGAATCTCCGCCAGGCTGTTCTGGACGCCTATGGGGAACGCCATCGTCAGCCAAAACGTCGATCCCTCGCCGACAACGCTGTTCAAACCGATTTTGCCGCCCATCATCTCGACGAGTTTTTTCGTGATGCTCAAGCCCAGGCCCGTGCCGCCAAACCGGCGACTGGTGGACGAATCGGCCTGTGTGAAGCTTTCAAATAACCTGGTCTGCGCTTCGACCGGGATTCCGATTCCCGTATCCCTGACCGAAAAAGCAATCCGGCATTGCGTGTCGGAACGATCCAGCAGTTTCAGGCTGAGTTCCACCGATCCATGCTCGGTGAATTTCACGGCATTCGACAGCAGATTCAGCAAAATCTGCCGCAGACGCGACGGGTCGCCGCCGATCGTCTCCGGAATGCGATCGTCGATCGAGGAACTCAGGTCGAGTCCCTTTCTCCTGGCCTGATGTCCAACCATATCGAGGCATTCCTCGGCGAGATCGTATAGGCCGAAGTCGACGAGTTCAAATTCCAGCTTGCCCGCTTCGATTTTGGAGAAATCCAGAATGTCGTTGATGACCGTCAATAGCGCTTCCCCGCTGGAACGGATGGTGTCGAGATACTGTGATTGCTCGGCGCTTAAAGGCGTTTCGGCCAGCAGGGAAGCCATACCGATCACTCCGTTCATCGGGGTCCGGATTTCGTGGCTCATGGTGGCGAGGAAGTCGCTTTTAGCGCGGGTCGCCACTTCGGCAGCGCGGCCGGCTGCTTCTAATTCATCTTCGAAGCGCTTGCGATCTATCGCCGACGCAAGCACATTCGCAACAGTCTGAAGGAAATGCTTCTCGTCGGCTTGGAACTCGCGATTCTCACGCGTATAGACCGCCAGAATTCCAAGCGCCTGGCCCTGGCTGGCGACAGTCGCTCCGATATTACCGATAAATTCTTGCGCCGCGGCGAGCGGCCCCGCGACTAGCAGCACTCGCCCGGAGAGCCAGTCCTCTCCGAACGTAGACGCAGGCACGGTGAGCGGCTCATTCGATAATTGCGCGCCCCGGCCAGCGGCGGCTCGTACTTGCAGGAATTCGTTCTCACGCTGAAATTCCCAAAACCGGCAGCAATCGACCGACAGGTTTTCAACCAGGACGGTAGCGGCCTGCATCAGAACGGCGTTGACGTTCTTCTCCGCGAGCGCGCTCTCGCCCAGAGCAGCAATCACGGCTTGTAGACGTGAGTGCGAGAGAGCCGCGAGTTCGGCATGTTTCCGATCGGAGACATCGCGAAAGCCCGACACTCGGCCGACAACTTTTCCCGTCACGCGCTGTACTTCGAGGTGCCACTCGAACATTCTTCCGTCCTTCAGTTCCAGAACGTCGTCGACCGGCATGCTCGGGTTGCTCATCGATAGCTCGATATCGTGAATCAGTTGATGCGGATTTTTCAACTTGGTCATGAGGTGCCGCCGGCAGTCGCTCGCATCGCGGGATTGCAGAATCGACTCGGGCACGTCCCACATTTGCGCGAATTTCTGGTTGAAGTGGACCATGCGATCCTGCGCGTCATTCACCAGGATGCCGTCGGCGGTCGCTTCGAGGGTTGTGCGAATCACTTCAGTCTGCGCCTTCACGCGCCGACGCAGCACGCCGCCCCAGACGAGCGCTCCCGCGATCGCCACGGCCAGGAAACCAAGCAGGCCGAAGGCCCTGCCCAGGTTCCACCACGGCGCGCTTTGAATCACCTGGATGTCACCAGGCGAGCGGAGCAGAAGTTTAAAGGATACGACTTTCCCGTAGATATCCGTCTGGCCGAGGCAGATGCCGGTGAGGCGTAGAACGGTGTTCTCAGGAAAAGGCTTCCCTGATCGAGCCGTTACGGGCATAATCGCCGAGAACATGTCCTGACCTTGCCGCATCAGGAGTGTCTGCTCCTGAGGGAAAATCGAATGAGTGATCACATGGCCATCGAGCGTCACCAGTTGCGACTCGTGCTCGCCGGTCATGGCTTGCGCCGGGGTAATCTTTAGAGCCTGTGGCGGCGGGCCGCTTCCCACTTTGCGAAACGTGGCGTCCTGTATCCTGATGCGCGAGTCGAAATAGACCGGAAAGCCAAGCGCCTCGATCCAATCGCCCGCGCGTACCCCGGCGGGCTGGCGCGTCGCTACATAAATGCTGCCACTCGGGTCGGAGAGATAGAACCCATTCTCCAGAGCGTTTGCCGTTACAACGCCGCTCAACTTGATACGGCGTCCGCCAGTTCCATGGAAGTTGTACGTCCCCAGGTCGCCGATTGCCGACGCTGGCGTATCGAACAGATCGCTATTTGCGGGTTCCAGGGTCTTCAGATAGTCAAGCGAGGGCGTGCTGATAACAATGCCGGTAAGCTGCCGCTTTGCCGTGAATGAAGCGCCGCAAACTCCATGAATCAGCACTTTGGAATCGACCAGAGTCGAGGGAACGGGCGAGCCATCCCATGGCATCTGTACCGTAACTTCTCCGCCTGCAACAGAGAGCCCTAAGCGAAGCACACGTTCATTGGGCCGGCTGTGTTGAAATTCCGCCCATAGCACGATGCCTTCGACCTCCACCCAACGAGCGTCTTCCGAGGTGCTGGCCATTTGAGCGAACGAAACCTTATGGGCATCCGGCATGGGAGCGGTTCCGACGACGCGCCAGTGTGGGCGATCGATATCCGGGGCGAAATCCGTATCGACGCTAATGCCCTCCAGATCGACTAACTGACCCACGACAGGCTTGGGGAGTGTGTTGTTCCAGTGCACCCAGATGCCGCCGGTCGCGTCATGCAAAAACCAGTTCGGCTGCGCCGGATCGAAATAGGTGACGACCGCTTTGAGATGCACCGGATAATTGCGCCGTGCTTCCTCCGCGGGAAGGCGCCGCACTTCCGCAATAGTCGTCAGAGTTGGGAGAGGATCGCCTCCGGTATCCGGCCGGATATCACGCGGCGTCGCGCTTCCGCCGCACGCCAGAAGCAAGCAGATGAAAACAATACCGTTGCCAAAGAGTTGGGCCAGTTGCTTCCGTTGAGCGCCACACCAATCGATCCGACGCTCCGTATTGAAGAACTGCCGCGCCTTACGAGTAAAGGCCACAGCTTGTTCAATTGTAACCGCGTTATCCGCCTTCGCGCACGCCGGGTGAATCAGCGCGCTGGGTGAATCAACTTTACTCCAATGTTTCCCCCACGAAGCAAACGCGGGAAATGGGGACGGAGCCCATTTTGAGCGGCTTGGCGGCTAAGTGGATTACATTTGCTAGCGAACTCACATGCGGCCGGTCACAGCAGGTTTGCCTGGAAGCCACTTCGCTTCTAACGAGCGCGCCTGAAAAGCGGTGACCATCTCATCACAGGGCATGTCACGGCGCACGTAAGCAGCATGGACGCACGATAGTGCAACCGCTTCCATTCGGTTATTGGCCGTCCGAGTTTGATCACACGCTAACTGTTCGGCTTGCTCCAGCGCGGCCAAAACGGTTCATGAACTGATACAGAAACTCGCCCGCGCCGCGACGTGACGTACTTTCGGCTTCGCTTCTACTCAATAATTTTCTAATAGGCTCTCTTGCGGTGAACCGGTTCATCTGATAGAGTTCTGAACCAGCTAGGGGAAATTTTCTCAGGTGAGGTGACGACGATGATGGGGGCAGACCGTCAGCGATTCGCGATTGGAATCGCAACAATCGTTCTTTTATTAATCTCAGCTTCCGCCATGTTCGCGCAAGCGGTTGCAGTCGCCAGTGTCAACGGTCAGGTTACCGATCCGACCGGAAGCGGCATCGCGGGGGCGGCGGTCCGCATGGTGGAGACCGATAAGCAACTCGCGCGCACCACAACAACCGACGCACAAGGCCGCTTCTCACTGCCCAATTTGCCGGTCGGGCCGTATCAACTCGTGGTGAACGCCAACGGATTCAAGCGGTACACGCAATCGGGAATCGTATTGCAAGTCAACGACTCGATTCAACAAAACGTGCAGCTCCAACTCGGAACGCTTTCGGAAAACGTCGAGGTGCAAGCGAGCGCCTCAATGGTGCAGACACAGGACACTTCGGTTTCCCAGGTGATCGACGAGCGCCGCATCAATGACCTGCCGCTCAACGGGCGGCAAGCCACAAGCCTTGTGCTGCTCTCGGGAGCGGCCGCCACGGCCCCCGGAGGCGACATGTCCGGCAGCAAGAATTTCTATACTTCCACAACGATTTCCATTGCAGGCGGGCAGGCAAACGGCACCAATTATCTGTTGGACGGCGGCGACAATAACGACACGTTTTCAAACGTGAATCTGCCATTTCCCTTCCCCGATGCCCTGCAAGAGTTTAGTGTTGAAACCAGCACTCTACCGGCGCGAAACGGCTTGCACCCCGGCGGAGCCGTGAACATCGTCACCAAGTCGGGATCGAACCAGTGGCATGGCGATCTTTTCGAATATCTCCGCAACGGCGACGTGAACGCGCGGAACTATTTCGGCACGACACATGACAGTTTGAAGCGCAATCAGTACGGCGGCACAGTAGGCGGGAGGATCATCAAGGATAAATTATTTTTCTTCGCCGGATACCAGGGCACTCGAAACCGCCAGAATCCGCCTTCGACAACAAGTTTCGTACCCACGCCCGCGGCGCTTGCCGGCGACTTCAGCACGCTGGACTCGGCCACGTGCGTTTCGAGCCATAAGGCGCGGATGCTGCTGAATCCTTTCGCGCCGTCGCCAAACACGCCATTCCCAAACAACCAGGTTCCGACGAGCTATTTCAACCCCGCTTCTTTAAAGCTGATGAGTTACATCCCAAGCACGTCGGACCCGTGCGGGCGCGTCACTTACGGCATTCCCACCACCGGCGATGAAGACCAATGGATTGGACGCATCGATTGGGTGCGGAACCAGAAGCATTCCATCTATGGCCGCTACTTTGTCGTGGATTACCGGAACCCGGCGGTTTGGGATCCGGCAAATATCCTGGTCACGACGAGTCCAGGCAACCTGGAGCGCGCTCAATCGTTCACGTTGGGCGATACATACTCATTCGGGCCCGCCACGCTGAACTCGTTCCACGCAACGTTCACGAGACGCCGCGATGACCGCGGACCGAATCCTCAGGACATCAATGTAACGGACCTCGGCGTCAATCTTGCGGTCGCCGTTCCGGATGATATGCGTATTGGCGTCGCGAACGCTTTTAATGTCGGCTGCGGAACCTGCGCGCCGGGACACTTCAACGTCAATACGTTCCAGTTTGCGGACGACGTGGACATTATCCGTGGCCGCCATTCGATATCCTTCGGCGTCGATTTCATTCGAACCCAAAACAACACCCTAAGCGGTTATCTGCAGAACGGAAACTTTAATTTCGGTGGTCTGTACACCGGAGACCCAATGGCGGATTTTCTGGTAGGCCTGGTAAGCAACAATGGCAGCGCCTATGCGTTCAGCCAGAGCCGGGCGCAGTTGGTTAGCATGCGGGAAAGCATTCCTGGCGTATATGCGCAGGACGTCATTCACGTGAATTCCCGTCTGACGGTAAACGTCGGCCTGCGCTGGGAGCCGATGCTTTTTCCGCAGGATTACTTCGGCCGCGGCAGTGCATTCAATCAAGAGGCATTTCTAAATAACCAGAAAAGCGGCGTCTTTACGAACGCGCCTGCCGGCATGTTCTACTACGGCGATCCCGGAATTCCCAAGGCATTTACGCACGACAAGTTCACAAACTTTGCTCCACGCCTCGGCGTCGTGTTCGACCCAAAGGGCGATGGCAAACAAACGATCCGTGTCGGCGGCGCGATTCTCTATGACTCAGGAATGGTCTGGTTCGCGCAGCGGTTAATGTCGAATCCGCCATACGTCAATGAAATCGACTTGACCACGGCTGGACCGTTCAACGATCCCTGGGCTGGTTATCCGGGCGGCAATCCGTTTCCCGGAGCCGTTCCCCCGCCTTCCGATGTCACATTCCCCACTCAGGCTTTCTATGCGGTCCTTCCGCCGAATCTGAAGTCCACCTACGTGACCAATTGGAATATGAGTTATCAGCGCCAGTTCTCGAACAACTGGCTGGCCACCATTTCGTATATGGGAAACAAGACCTCGCATCTGTGGTTGACGGACGACATCAACCCGGCCGTCTACATTCCCGGGGCCTGCAATGGAAAGCCTTGCTCGTCCACTGCCAATACCGCGCAGCGCCGGGCTCTCTATCTCGAAAGCCCGAGCGAGGGCCAATACCTTGGTCAGGTTGCACTCGCCGATGACGGCGCAAACGCAAACTATAACGGCATGCTCGTTTCGGTGCAGCACCGATTCAGCGGGAATTTCACCGTGCTCGCGAACTACACCTGGTCGCATTGCATCAGTGAAGGCGATTTCAACGGCGACCTGAGAGGAGCGTACTATCAGAATCCATACGATCGCTCGGCGGACCGCGGCGACTGTAACTTCGATATTCGGCACATCTTCAATCTCTCGGGCGTGGCAATCAGCCCGATTCACGCGAATGGCGTCGCCGGACATATCTTCGGGAACTGGCGCATTGCTCCGCTGCTGCGAGTGTCAAGCGGATCGGCGCTCAATATCACCAGCGGTAAGGACAACTCACTCACCGGTGAAGGATTGGACCGGCCGAATCTGGTCGACGGCTCCGCGCTGTACCCGTCTTCGATCGGCCCGAACTTGCAATGGATCAATTCGAAAGCGTTCGCGCAAAATGCGACCGGAACTTTCGGCAATTTGGGACGCGACACACTGCGCGGCCCGGGCCAGGTCAACCTCGATGTCTCGTTGAGCCGCCTGTTCTCGCTGACTGAGCGTTTTCATCTGGAGGCGCGCGCGGAAGGCTTCAATGTGATCAACCACACGAACTTCAACAATCCCAACACGAGCCTGAACTCGTCTACTTTCGGGCGGATCACCAGCGCCGGCGATCCGCGCATTCTACAGTTCGCGCTGAAGCTGCATTTTTAGGCATACTATTGACGCCGCCGAATTTCATCACGCCGCGTCTTTCCGGCCTAACAACACGGCAGCGGCTTCGCGGTAGATTTCAACTCGGCGCGCGTATTCCTGAATCTGACCTGGGCCGTTGTAGAATTTCGCAAAATTGAGCCAGTCGCGACCTTGCAGATAGCGGACGAGATCGCCGACGCGCGGCGCGGGCTTGGCTTGGCAAAAATCGAAAAAGCCGAGAACATGAGACCGCTCCGATTCCTGGAAACTGTCGTACATCTGGCGGGCGCTTTCGTATCCTAGCCAGGAATAAGACCCGATGAGGATTTGCGATCCTCCGATACTCGCGCAACTCAAAGCGATCTCATCTCCGGCGAGGACCTGAGCGAGCGTTAACGCGGCATACTCGGAATTCTGGTTGTGGTGGACGGCGCTAAATGCTCCGGGGTCCTCAGTGCGAAATTCCTGGTTCTCCCAGGGTCTCCCCGCCTGAAGATTGTGGCCACCGAAACGGAAGTGAGCATCGAATTGCTGGCGGTTGCGCTTGCCCCAACGTTCGAAAAGCTGGTGAACCTCGAAGCGGATGCAGGCGCGCTTCGCGATAAACGACCGTCCGCCGCTTTCGACCAGCCAGATGGCAATGACCGTCGCGGCGTCAACACCGGTTTTCGATGCAAGGGCTTCAAGCAGACCTCCAAGCCGCTTGTATAGCGCGGTTACTGCTGCCGCGACGTTATCACCCCGTACGACTGCCTGCGCGGCCGGTTCGCCAGGAAGTGGCGTCGCCATCAGATCGCTATCGTCTTTTAGGAACATCACGTGCAATTATCGTCCCGGCAAGATTCCTCTAACGCTGCATTATCGGTTAAATCACTGAAATCTTGAGGGAAAACAAGATCGATTCAGTTGTGAA
>Ga0134128_10009822_pt1 | contig 11480 bp, 13 predicted proteins | sample KB31754_FD_96462 | JGI IMG/M metagenome (GOLD analysis project Ga0134128, IMG submission 96462) | Terrestrial soil microbial communities with excess Nitrogen fertilizer from Kellogg Biological Station, Michigan, USA - KB3-175-4 | ecosystem: Environmental > Terrestrial > Soil > Unclassified ...
AGAAGGATCGCGTCATTTATTCTTATTTCAAGCAACCGCGAGCGCCACGATGCTTGACCGGAAAACCTTGAATGAGTTCTACTACGGTAAATTGTCCAAACTGCGTTCACCTCTCGATGAAGATAAAAACAGGAGTTTTCATTCCAGCGAATAAAGTATCTTCGCATAGAGAATGGGGAAGGGTGAAACGGGCTTGAAAGCTCGATCGATCACATCTGCGGTATTGTTGATTACGCAGATCCAGTCATGATGCCGGAGAACCAGGGCAGCAATTCGTCAATGGTATTGCATCGTGTAACCGCCGAGGACGGCGTGCCGCGCCTATTGCTTACGGGTAATTGTACGTTGGCTGCTCTCGGGCAGCGGCTACATACGCTGCCCGCCGAGCTTGCGGCATACGCCGCCGATCCGCAATTACGGTGGGATTTGACCGGAATCGAGCAAATAGACGATGCGGGAGCGGTGCTGCTGTGGCGGGCCTGGAGCTCACGCCGTCCGCCGCACTTGCTGCTGCGGCCCGAGCAGGAGAGATTGTTCGATCGCATGAAGGAGGCACCCCTCCCCCCTGCAACCGTTTCACGTGACTTGCTATGGCCGGTCACGATCCTTGGCAAGGCTGTTTTTCTCCTGTGGGAACATTTGACCGGCCTCGTTGTGCTCATTGGTCAGATGCTGCTGGATGTAAAATATCTGATCGGCCATCCTGCGCGCATTCCATGGCGCGAGATCTCCGCAAATCTATACCGTACCGGCGCACAGGCGTTGGGTATCACCGCGCTTGTCGGATTTCTCATCGGTGTCGTACTGAGCTTTCTTTCCGCCCGGCAGTTGCAGACATTTGGCGCCGATATATTCATTATCAATATTCTCGGCATCAGCGTCATCCGTGAACTCGGCCCGATGCTTGCCGCAATACTTGTGGCCGGACGTTCCGGCTCTTCCATGACCGCGCAGCTGGGCGTGATGAGGGTAACCGAAGAATTGGATGCGCTGACCGTAATGGGGATACCCCATAGTCTGCGGCTGATTCTCCCAAAAGTCGTAGCGCTGGGAATCGCGATGCCGCTGGTGGTGTTATGGACCAGCACCGTCGCACTCATAGGAGGAATGGTGGTCGCTGAAATTCAGCTGGGACTGAGTTATCAGTTTTTTTTGAATAAACTGCCGGATGTGGTACCGATTTCCAATCTGTGGCTGGGTTTAGGCAAGGGCGCTGTCTGCGGCATGGTGATTGCACTGATTTCCTGTCATTTCGGCTTGCGGATCAAATCCAATACGGAAAGCCTGGGTGAAGGCACCACAAATTCAGTCGTGACCGCGATCACCGTCGTTATCATTATAGATGCGATTTTCGCCATTGTTTTTTCCAACGTCGGACTCAAATAGAGCGATAAACCGATGACGAACGAAGGATGCATCATCGAGGTCGAAGGGTTATATACCCGCTTCGGCAGCCACCTGGTTCACAAAAACATTAACCTTTGCGTGCGGCGGGGAGAAGTGCTGGCGCTCGTAGGAGGTTCCGGCAGTGGCAAGACTGCTTTGATGCGGCAGATGCTGGGTCTGGAAATGCCGAGCCAGGGTACGGTTCGAGTGTTTGGTGAACCGCTGCACGGTCACGACCGTAGAGTATTGCAATCCATGCGCAACCGGTGTGGGGTGCTGTTTCAAAAAGGCGCATTATTCAGCGCACTATCCGTATATGACAATATCGCGCTGCCGATGCGCGAGTTGCGCACGCTGGATGAAGGCATGATATGCGATCTGGTCATGCTCAAGCTGAAAATGGTGGATATCGAAACGCAGCATGCGAGCAAGATGCCTGCCGAGCTCTCCGGCGGCATGGTCAAACGTATTGCATTGGCTCGAGCCATGGCACTGGATCCGGAATTGCTTTTTCTGGATGAACCCACCGCAGGTCTGGATCCGGAGCTTAGCGATGGCTTCGTCAAGCTGATACAGACGATGCGTACCGAATTGACCTTCACCATCGTCATGGCGACGCATGATCTGGATACGCTTGTGGCGCTTTCCGACCGCGTCGCCGTCCTGGCGGACCAGCGCATCGCGGCGCTGGGCAGCCTGCAGGAAGTCATTGGCGCAAATCATCCGTTTATCACAAATTTTTTCCGCGGCGATCGTGGCAAGAAAGCGCTGGGAAATACCGGCGACGCATTATAGGAGCCATTATGGAAAACCGTGCCCATGCCCTTGCAGCGGGTTTATTCGTAATTTTACTGAGCATGGCGGTGGCGGCCGTTGCCATGTGGTTCAGCGGCGGAACCGCCACGCGCGATAAATATCTCCTCGTATCCGAATTCCCGATTACGGGACTTAATCCCCAGGCGGTGGTGCGTTATCGTGGAGTAAGCGTGGGGAAGGTAGAGAGCATCCGTCTCGATCCGGAAAACCCGCACTCCATTCTCATCCGTATTGCTGTCGATCAGGATTTGCCGCTCACCCGCAATGCCTATGCGCAATTGGGTTACCAGGGGCTGACAGGCCTTGCGTTCGTGCAATTGAACGACGACGGAAAACAAACTGAAAGATTGCGGACAGACGCAGACCATCCTGCGCAGATTCCCTTTCGTCCCTCCGCACTGGATAGCATAACCGAGTCGGGCAAACGCCTGCTCAGCGATACGAGCGGATTGGTAGAACGGCTGAATCTACTCCTCAGCGATCAGAATCGAGGCCGTTTCTCACACATACTGGAGAATACGGAAGGTGTAACTGGCCATTTGCGCAACGCCGTCAGCCAATTGGAGCCTGGACTGAAATCCTTGCCCGGATTGGCCGCCGACGCAAGCTCAGTATTGAAGCATACCGATCAACTGGTAATCGACCTTAACCAGATTACGGCGAAAATAAATCAGCAGGGAGGTGCCATTGATAACCTGTCGCAAACTGCCGGAGAACTTGCCGACACCCTGCACAAACTGCGTGAAGCCACCGAGAGCATTACACGCAACACCCGTAGCGTGGATCGCTTCCTTCTGCAACTTGAAGAGCAACCCCGAAGTTTGCTGTTCGGAAGATCACCGCCGTTGCCAGATCCGGGAGAAGACGGTTTTGTATCGCCTCAAGGAACTTTTGAATGAGAATATTTCCAGTTGTTGCAATAATGATGCTCGCCGGATGTGCAGTACCTCGAGCTCAGGCACCCGCCGCAATATACGATTTCGGTTTGCAACCCACCTCCAGCACAACTGACTCATCCCCTCAGCCGCTATCGGCAAGCCTGCTGGTGACAGCGGCGTCCTCCGCCTGGCTGGATAGCCCGGCGATTCAATACCGGCTGGCATATCACGATCCTGCCCGATCATATAGCTACGCGAACAGCCGCTGGGCGGCAGCGCCCGCCACCCTGTTTAATCAGCGGATCAAAAGCCGAATCGCCGCCGCCAGCAGCGACGGCGTGGTAAGCGCCAATGACGGTGTGCGGGCGAATTATGCATTGCGGCTTGAACTGGAGGAATTTACCCAGGTATTCGATACCGCTGATCGGAGCCACGCGGTCGTCAGGCTGCGGGCGAGCGTCATCAAGCGCGGCACTCGCTTGTTATTGGCTCAACACAGCTTCAGCGTGGAACGCGCAGCCCCCACGGCCAATGCCGCAGGCGCGGTACGCGCCTTGACGGAAGCAAGCGACAAAATGATCGAGGACCTGATTAACTGGCTTGCCAAAAAATTACCGGAAGATACAACCGAGGTGGTGCAGGAACCTTAACCGGCACCAGAATTTTATTTCAATGATCCAAATACTTTTCGCAGCAGCTCGCTCTCCTGACTCATCGGATCGTTACGGATGAGGTGCTCCTCCTCCGCCATGATCAAATAAATGCCTTCCAGTGTTTTTTGTGTAACGTAGCTTTCGATGTTGGCATCTTTTTCTGCCACCAGACCAAGTTTTGCACCCTTTCCGGCGAATTCATTATATTTTCTGAGCAGGCCCGCTTGGTCTGTCGCCTTCTTGACAATCGGAAGGAGCTTTTGAGCAAGCTCATCTGAAGTGGTTTCCCGGAAGTATTGCGTGGCTGCCTCATCGCCACCGGCGAGGATTTTCTTTGGGTCCTCAACCGGCATCTTTTTCACCGCATCCGCCAGAAGCGATCCGGCCTCGGCTGCTGCGGTTTCCGCGGTATGATTCATCGCCACGATCAACCCTTCGGTATATTTGCCCATACCCAAGGAACGCATGACTCCCCCCACCTGTTGCAAGGTCCCGGGCAATTGAATCTTGACTTCAGGATTCTTAAGAAATCCATTCGCCACCCCCAGCTTGTTCACCGCGACACCGGCGCCTTGAGTGAGCGCTTGCTTCATGCCATTGGCCGCGTCCTCGTCCGAAAGAGCGCTGATCCCCGTAGCCAACGCGGGCATTGAAACGAAAAGCCAAACAAAAAGAGCAATGATCGTACGCATTAAAATACTCCGGTTGAATGCTCGCCTTATTATTCGCAAAAACCCTGCCGTTATATTTATGGGGTTGAACCGATGACTTTATTATCAGTAGCTATGCTATGCCAGCTTCATGCGCCTGCTGGTCGGCATGGTAACTGGAGCGCACCATCGGACCACAGGCAGCATTGCTGAAGCCCATCTCAATCGCGGCGCGTTCGAATTCCTTGAACCCGTCCGGCGATACATAGCGCAACACAGGCAAATGTCCAATGCTGGGTTGCAGATATTGACCGATCGTAAGCATCTCGACATCGTGTTTGCGCAAGTCGCGCAGTACTTCGAGAATTTCCTCATCGGTTTCTCCCAAGCCCAGCATTAATCCGGATTTAGTGGGTATTCCTGGAAAACGCGCCTTGAACTCCTTTAACAGCCTGAGTGAATGCGCATAGTCCGCACCAGGCCGGCACTGCTTGTAGAGCCGCGGCACGGTTTCAAGGTTATGGTTCAATACATCAGGGGGAGACGCGAATAATTTTTCCAGGGCGACTTCCAGCCGTCCGCGGAAATCGGGCACGAGAATTTCTATTTTTGTCTGCGGCGAATGGACTCTGACCTGGCGTATGCAATCCACGAAATGCTGGGCACCGCCATCGCGCAGATCGTCGCGGTCAACACTGGTAATGACAACGTATTTAAGCTTCATGGCGGCAATGGATTGTGCCAGATGCAATGGCTCATCCGCATCCGGCGGCGCCGGTCTGCCATGTGCCACATCGCAGAATGGACACCGGCGGGTACAAAGATCACCCAGGATCATGAAGGTCGCGGTACCTTTGCCGAAACACTCGCCGATATTGGGACAGGAAGCCTCCTCACATACGGTATGGAGTTTCTGCTCCCGCAGAATCCGCTTGACTTCGTAGAACTCACGACTGTTGGATGAGCGTACCCGAATCCACGATGGTTTGCGCAGCAATTCATCCTGGGATTGGGGTTCAATCTTGATCGGGTTACGGGCGGTTTTAGCCGTACCCTTCTGGCGGGATTCAATTGTCATGGCAAGAAAGCTCAGTCCTCGATAGTGTCATTTAATGAATTCATATCCTCGAATTTTCGGGCTTCTCCAAGCCTCATTTGCAACTTATTCGCAAGTTTACTGCTCAGTATTTCCAGCCCGTCCGCTACCCCGAGGTCTCGGGTTTGAGTTACCTGCAAACCCGAATAGCCGCAGGGGTTAATTGCAGCAAACGGACGCAGGTCCATATCTACATTGAGCGCCAGACCGTGATAGCAATAGCCGTTCTTTATTTTCAAACCCAGCGCCGCAATTTTGGCACCCCCCACATACACGCCGGGTGCATCCACGCGCCCCTCTGCTTCGACGCGATAATCCTGCAGCAAGTCTACCACGGCGCCCTCCATCTTTCTGACCAGTCCGCGCACGCCGAGTTTGAGACGGCGCATATCCAGCAGCAGGTAGGCAACAATCTGGCCGGGACCGTGATAGGTGATTTGTCCGCCGCGATCTGTCCGGATCACGATAATGCCGTCGTTGTAGAGCAGGTGTTCCGGCTTGCCTGCGATGCCCTGGGTATAAACCGGAGGATGCTGCAGCAGCCAGATTTCATCATGCGTGCCATCCGTGCGAGCTATGGTGAAATCCTTCATTGCCTGCCAGGTGGACATATAATCCACCAGGCCGGCATATCTGATTTTAACGCTGGATTTTTCAGTCCCTTGCTTAAGCATAAATTCGTACTCCGGACGTCTGTCCCCGAAGCACCCTGAAGACGGGATTCAAAGTACCATTACCACCATCGGGCAATCGCAAAGCTCCTGATATAGCGCATCCATTTGTGCGCGTGAAACAGCGCGAACCGTGCAGGTAAGGCTTAGATAAGTATTCTTCCTGCTGAGCTTGAACTCCAGGCTTGCCTCATCAAAATCGGGAGCATGACGTTTCACAATCATCATCACCCTCTGTACGAAATCCTGCCGCCCACACGCCGTTGCCCCGGCGGCAGAATCATCCCGGATAGAAGGCGAAACGGCATCACGTTCCGGATGAACCTTCGGTTTTACCGGCAGCCCATCCACCCGTCCCATGATCTTGATGGGAAAATCGCAGGGATACTCGATTAGGGAGGATTGACCGGATGTATTCACTGCTTGAGGATTCTCCAGGGCCTGTTAACACTTATTTCACGTCCGCGACAGCGATGGATTTCGTCCAGCACGAGGGGGGCATGAGCCGCGCGGCGGAGTGGGCCTCCGTAAGCGGCGAGTAACGAAGAGCTGGACGAAATCCGTCCCGTCCTTTCGGGTTGCGCACGAAAAACGTGGGTGCGAAATAAGTGTTAACAGGATAGGGATGTTCAACCCCGCATTATGGTGGTCTTGTAATTCTGGTAGAGCTGGTGTAGCAGGGCGAACATCGATCCGGGTTTGCCATCGCCTACCGGCTTGCCGTCAAGATGGGTAATGGCCATGATTTCCTTGGTGGAGGATGTCAACAAGAGTTCCTGCGCAGTACGCACCTCATACTCTGAAATCGCCCTCACCTCATGCGGAACATTATGCGCCGCCGCCAACTCAAGTACGACGTCATAAGTAATGCCGGGCAGCATCAAATGATTTTTTGGCGGAGCCAGCAAAGTGTCGTTCTTTACCATGAAAATATTGCTGGCCGCACCCTCGGTCATAAAACCTTCCCGCAGCAGCACCGTTTCCACCGCGCCTGCGTCAACCGCCATTTGCCGTAACAACACATTGGGTAACAGCGAAATAGCCTTGATGTCGCAGCGCAACCATCGGTTGTCGCTGGCTGTAATGGCGGCAACTCCGTTAACGAGCCACTCTCTTGGCGGCGCAAGAAGCGGGTTGCTCATGATGAATACCGTAGGCATGACCCCTTTCGGAAAAGCATGATCGCGTTTGGCCACGCCACGGGTGACATGCAAGTAAAGATATTGATCATCGCTTTCGTTACGAACTATGATTTGCTCCACCAGACGGCTCCATTCATCGTCGGAATGTGGATTTTGCAGGCGAATGCCATCAAGGCTGTGCTGCAAGCGGAGCAGGTGTTCGGCCAGGCGAAAAGGCTTGTGAGAATACACGGGGATTACTTCGTACACGCCGTCACCGAAAATAAAACCCCTGTCCAGCACCGGAATGCGGGCTTCCTCGAGAGGCATGAAATCACCGTTGAGATAAATCATGATGATCCTTTTAGATAAAACCCGTAGTGGAGCGTTATACGCACCAGTTCCTGCTAATTAAAAAACAACTGCATGCTATCCCAGGCGCGACCGAAAACATTCGCCACACCCACGGTTTCCAGCGCCACCAGGGGATGCTCCGCCATCGTCTTGCCATCGAGCGTGAACTTCACCACACCTACTTTTTGCCCGGCATTGACGGGCGCAATCAAAGGTTGTTTATATTCCATCCTGGCTTTCAGCTTATCGGCCTGGCCTTTGGGAAGCGAGAAATAAACATCGTGGCCGAACCCCGTCTTGAGCTTGTTCTGTGCGCCCTTCCATATATGGATGGCAATCACCTCACGCTCTTTCCGATACAGGTGCACGGTATCATAGAACTGGAACCCATGATTCAACAGGCGCTGGCTTTCCATGGTACGCGCATTATCGGAATCGGTACCCATCACCACCGAAATTAACCGTCGCTCTCCGCGCCTGGCGGACGTAATGAGACAGTAACCGGCAGCTTCGGTGTGGCCTGTCTTGAGACCATCCACGTTGGGGTCGAGCCACAGCAGACGATTGCGATTGGATTGGGTGATTTTATTGTAGGTGTACTCCCGCTGTGAATAAAGCGGGTAGTACTCCGGAAAATCACGGATCATGGCTGCTGCCAGCAAAGCAAGATCGTAAGCAGTCGTGTAATGCTCGGGATCCGGAAGCCCGGTGGAATTTGCAAAGCGAGTGTTCTTCATTCCCAACCGTCCCGCTTCCTTGTTCATCATTTGCACGAATGCACCCTCCGAACTCGCGACCCCTTCCGCCAGCGCTATGCATGCATCATTACCGGACTGCACGATCATGCCGCGCATTAATTCGTCAACCGTCACGGGTCTGCCAGGTTCGATAAACATCCGCGAACCTTGTGTTCGCCAGGCTCGCTCCGACACGGGCACGACTTGGGTCAGCGTAATGCGTTTTTGCTGAAGGGCTGAAAAAACCACATATGCGGTCATCAGCTTTGTAAGCGATGCAGGTTCCACGCGTTCGTGAACATTCTGGCTGGCCAAGGTCTGCCCACTTTGAAAGTCGGTAAGAATATAAGATTTGGCAGCTACGGACAGAGCAGGATGCGGCGCCACGTCATACTGGGATTTTTGGGCGGCAACGGGAAGCGCAAAGAGGCATAGCAATAATGGAAGTAAACGTTTCATTGGCAAGCTGCAAAAAACGTTATTATATCTCACCCGCGTGCAACACGTTACCTGCGTCTTTTTCGCGGTTTGGTATTGCTGGAAAGCGCTACATTTATCGCGAGGATGCAGCTTGCAGTAATCTCGCCAGGCCCCGGTATCTGCTGCGACAACGGTTTATCGTTTACCGCGACATACGCCAAATCCGTCGTTCCAGCCCATTCGATACTGGCTGTCAGCAGAAAAACGGCGCTCATCCTTTAATCCGTAAGCCGTTTTCTTGGCAGTTTCGCAGCCATCGATATAGCCATCCTTGAAGGCGGCCGAGTAGCCGGTAAGATTGTATGCGGGCCGGGTACTTGGCGGTAACGGTCCCGCCGGGCGCTGGCTCTGCCCTGTCGTGGTACAACCGGCAACTGTAAAAATAAAAAAAACCGCTGCGATCAGACGCATTACTCTCCCCTTCTTGATACAGGCTGCTTTCGGTTAACCATCCAATAAAGGCTAACGGCAGCCTCCCGACTTCTACACACTATTGTTATATATTGAAGTGGTCAACGCCTCCGCCCGCCACCGAAGATACCCCCCAAAACTCCCCGGAAGATCTCGCGGCCGACCTGCGAGCCAATCGAACGCGCCGCACTTTTAGCGACCGAATCAAGAATGCCGGGATGATATCCACCGCGTGGGCCGGTCTTGCTTAGAAGCATATCGCCCAGCATGTCCATCATTCCGCCCGTCCGGGCGTTCTGCGCTGCCCCGCCCCCCTGCGGCGCTGCAGTATTCTCAGGTTCCTGCTTGACTGCGGTGCGGCTTTTGATAATTTCATATGCCGATTCGCGATCCACCACCTGCTCGTAATGGCCAAAAATAACTGATGATCTGATGATGGCTGCGCGTTCCGCCTCGGTCACCGGACCTATTCTGGATGCGGGGGGAAAGATGAACGCACGTTCAACGATACCAGGACTACCTTTCTCATCCAGCAGGGATACAAGCGCTTCGCCGACCGAGAGTTCCGTAATGGCTTTCTCGGTATCGAAGTCAGGATTTGCGCGCATGGTTTGAGCTGCGGACCTGACGGCTTTCTGGTCGCGCGGCGTAAACGCGCGCAGCGCATGTTGAACGCGATTGCCAAGCTGGCCCAGAACACTCTGGGGAACATCCAGCGGATTTTGTGTCACAAAATATACCCCAACTCCCTTGGAGCGTATCAATCGCACCACCTGCTCGATTTTCTCAAGCAGCGGCCTGGGGGCTTCGTTGAACAGGAGGTGGGCTTCGTCAAAGAAAAATACCAGTTTTGGTTTCTCTGGATCGCCGATTTCCGGCAAGTGCTCAAACAGCTCAGACAGTATCCACAGCAGAAACGTCGAATACAATTTGGGCGAATTCATCAGCTTGTCTGCGGCCATAATATTGATCATGCCCCGGCCTTCGTGATCGGTCTGCATCAGATCATGGATATCGAGCATCGACTCGCCAAAGAAACTGTCGCCTCCTTGTTGCTCGATCTCAAGCAGCGATCGCTGGATTGCACCCACCGACGCAGCTGAAATATTGCCATACTGAACAGTAAAATTCTTTGCGTTATCGCCAACAAACTGCAACATCGCACGCAGATCTTTCATGTCGAGCAGCAGCAATCCATTATCATCCGCGATCTTGAATACCAATGCCAGCACGCCCTGTTGCGTATCGTTCAGATTGAATAGCCGGCCCAGCAGCAGCGGTCCCATATCGGAAATTGTCGCACGTACCGGATGTCCGGATTTTCCATAGATATCCCAGAACGTGACCGGACAAGCTCTCCATTGCGGCTCATCAAGCTTGAGTTGCGCGAGCCGCTCTTTTATTTTCTGCGAACCCGCGCCTGGAGCAGCGAGACCCGAGAGGTCGCCTTTGACGTCGGCCATAAATACCGGCACGCCAATTGATGAGAACCGTTCGGCCAATAGCTGCAGCGTAACGGTTTTGCCGGTGCCGGTTGCACCGGTAATCAACCCATGCCGATTGGCGAGGCCAGGCAGCAAAGCGATTTCATGGCAGGAATGGGCGATCACTAATGGTTCTGGCATAGGAAATCTTCCGAGGTGGTTAATTATGCAGCGTACGCAATCCGGTAATTGATAATCCGCTCATCTTCTACCCTACCCAACTCGCAATCTCAAGCAGCAAAAGCAGTAGAAGCCACAAAACCAGAGTACGCCAGATCAGGCCAACCGTGCTCTGGAGGAAATCCATATCAGCTTCGTCGCCCACCCCGAGTTCCGGACGATAGTACTTGCCTCCGGCGTCACGCAGCGAATCTCCCAGCAGGACTCCGAGCGCACCGGCACCGCTGGCCAGAATGATGCCTTGAGCATGATCAACCCACGATGCAGCCTGTGCACGCCAGCAATAAACCGCATCCTCGAAATTGCCGGCGATGGCGAAACTCACGGCGGTCGATCTTGCGGGCAACCAGTCTATCACCTCGAATGCCTTCGCAGCGAACTGGCCAAATGCGTCGGGCTCCTGGTCCGGGCGACCGCCCCAACGTTCGCTCAACAGGTCCGCAAGGCGATACAGCACGGGGCCAAGCGGTCCCGGCAAAATGGCAAAACAGATAATTATGCCGAATACATGCCTATGCGAATGTATCAGTGCCAGCTCAATAGTAATCCGCGCAATTTCCTGG
>Ga0134128_10009823_pt1 | contig 11479 bp, 8 predicted proteins | sample KB31754_FD_96462 | JGI IMG/M metagenome (GOLD analysis project Ga0134128, IMG submission 96462) | Terrestrial soil microbial communities with excess Nitrogen fertilizer from Kellogg Biological Station, Michigan, USA - KB3-175-4 | ecosystem: Environmental > Terrestrial > Soil > Unclassified ...
CTCTCGTCAAAGCTTCTTTTTCGTCCTGGCTGGACGATTATGCGCCAAGCATGGGCGCGGCGCTGGCCTATTACACCCTGTTTTCCATCGCTCCACTTTTGCTGATCGTCATTTCGACGGCAGGACTCGTCTTTGGAGAAGAAGCGGTGCGTGGGGAAATCTTCGGACAATTGCGCGACTTGATGGGTGATCAAGGGGCGGGTGCAGTGGAAAGCTTGCTGGCAGGTGTCAGCAAGCCGGAAGAGGGGGCGGCAGGCGCCGTGATCGGAACAGTTTTGCTCCTGGTCGGTGCGACGACGGTATTTGGCGAGCTGCAGAACGCATTCGACCGTATCTGGCGCGCACCCGCCAAAGACAAGAACGACAAGAGCGGCGGGATAGGGGAGCTCATCAGGACCAGATTGCTGTCGTTTGGAATAATACTGGGAATAGGCTTCCTAATGATGGTATCCCTTGTTTTCAATGCCGCTGTGTCCGCATTGGGAAAGTGGTGGGGTGGGTTTTTTTCGGAACTTGAAATTCTGGTAACGACTCTGAATTTTGTATTCAGCTTTGTTTTTACCACCGCTGTTTTCGCCATGCTTTATAAATTTATGCCCAAAGTGAAAATCCAGTGGAGGGACGTGTGGGCCGGAGCGGTTGTTACCGCGCTGCTTTTTACCATCGGTAAACTTCTGATCGGTCTTTACATCGGAAAAAGCGCGATCAGTTCCGGATTCGGCGCAGCAGGGTCGCTGGTTGTCGTGTTGGTATGGGTTTACTACTCCGCCCAGATTTTTTTACTTGGCGCCGAGTTTACCTGGGTATATTCTCATGCCCATGGATCGCGAAAAAACCAGGAGATTCCCCCGAGAACCCTCTCCGCTGGCCCGGTAGAGATGACGCGCAGAGAGGCAGCGGAAGGTTCCATCGCGGAAAATCATCAGGAACGCGCTTTTCGATAGCCCTTTGCCGTATCCGCATCGCTTCCTTTGATGCCACCCTGGGTAAGCGACCGTAATAATTGCGCGGTTTGGGCGACGATGTCGCTCAGGTCGAATTTCTCTTCGGCGCGTTTTCGGGCTGCTTCCCTCATCTGCATGCGGGTCGAATTGCTCGTCATCAGGGTGACGACATCATTGGCCAGGCCTTCCGTATCTCCAGGTTGTTTCAGCAGACCGGTACCGCCTACCTCGACAATATCGACTACGCCCCCGACATTCGTAGCCACCACCGGGAGACCTGATGCCATCGCTTCTACGATCACAAGGGGCATCGCTTCGGAATACGAAGTTGACACAACGAGATCGAGGCAGGGGTAGATTTTTGTCATGTCCCGCTGGAGGCCCACCATATGAATGTGGCCTGTCAGATCGTGCTCGTCGATCTCGTTCTGGAGCTCCCGCCGCATTGGGCCTTCGCCTACCAGTACGAAATGGCAGTTCTTGAGCCTCTTGTGCGCGAGCTGCGCCACGCGAACAAACATTTCTGGTCCCTTCTCGGGCGAGAGGCGACCGATGAAGCCTACAAGGGGCGCTTCTGGCGGGATCTTGAGCAAAGAATGAAGATAATTGGACTTGGGAGCCGGCTGGAAGACCTTTGTATCGATTCCGTTAGGAATGAAGCGCAGTTTTGTGCTTGGTACGCCCAGAGTTAACGCTTGAAAGTAGGCGGTTTTTGCAACCACGCTGATATGGGTATTCATGAGCTTGTGCACTTCAAAATCGCGCATGCTCAGGTAGCGTCCGTGAATAGTGGACACAGCCGGCGTGTCGGTCAACCTGCTCAGGATACCTGCGAGTGAGTGTGCATTGGGAAGGTGTGCATGGATGACGTCGATCGCATCGGTCCGGATCAGGCTCGCGCCAAGCAGGACAGACTGCCAGTCGGGGTCATCGGTGATAGGTGTGATGTGAACGCTGCAGCCGATATCGCGTAATTGGGATGTGAATTTACCTTCCGCTACACAGAGGCAGGTGACACGAAAAGTGTCCTGCGGGAGTCGCTCGAGCAATCTCAAGACATAAGTTTCCATTCCACCCACGATGGAAGCCCCTATGATCTCAAGAAGATTGATAGGTCGTTCGGCGGTTGAAATGATTTTCACGTCAGTTTATCCCCAACCAGGCTGCAGCTGTCCCTCCCATGATTCGATCGCGGCTGGACTTGTCCACTTCGAGACGTTCCAGCAGCCTCAACACATCGTCAATTCGGCTTTTTATCAAATCCGCGCTACAGGGCAAAAACACATCGCTGCCGAATTGCAATAAATCGGGCGTGAGAACATCGATTGCTTTTCTCAGAACTTCAAGGCGGTAAACAGGGGGCGCGCCAAAGGAAATGTCGAAGCGAAACTGGCTGTTATCGGGTGGCACTCCGTTGATAAGATCTATGAGACCTACCGCATTCGCCTCGTCGGACCACGGCCACCCGAGGTGAGCAAGGGTAACGCGCAGGTCAGGATAATCGCGTATCGCTTCGTAAAAGCTGGGGCGACAGAAACGCCCCGATTTTCCATCTATGAAAATACCGCTGTGGAACAGGATTGGAATTTTGAGGCGGGCTGCTGTTTCATAAACGTCCCGTGCGCAGTCGTCATAAGGGTACCATCCGGCTGGCACCATTTTGAGTCCATGAAGTCCTAACTCATGCGCGCTGACAAGATCTTCGCACGCACCCTCTAACGAAGGGTTGATTACCGCAAACCCGATCAGCCGGTCGGTGTGATGACCTACAAGCTGAGAAAGATAATGGTTGGCCGACCTTAACGACGCACTGTCGTGCATGGAATACGCGCCGCTCAAAAACGGTGCAAGCACAACGGCCTTGTCCACCTGCGCCCGATCCAATGCCTGTAGAACGTCATCTACTTTTTCGTCTCCTGAACAATGAATATGAGCGTCTATTATCATGCTCGATCACACTGCGGTTTTGTCGGCAACACGTTCTTCGTTGTCAGAGAATTGACTGATAGCTTCTGCTGCCTTTTTTCCTGCCAGGAAAGCATGATCGGAGTTGTAATATTCCCACTCGCTGTAGCGCCCGGCCAGGATAATATCGCGCTCCAAAAGCCATTGCCGGATGGTTTCAACGCTCTGCTTTCTCGCATGATCATATACCACATAAGCGTACGGCATATCGACCAGATTGGCTGTAATCAATTTATCGTCCCGCGTAAACAAACCCACCTTGATGCAGTCTTCCACGCATCGGTCGATTAACTCCTTGCCGTCGAGTGGGAGAGGTTTGACCGGCGAGTAGGATATTTCGCAGGTGAGCCCAAATCCGCCCGGGGGATTGCAGGCAGGGCTTGCATTTCCCTGGAGGAAAACCCGATGGAAGATGGTGTCTTCCGGATAATAGATCCAGTGCTTGTCTGAAATATTTTCCCTGCCGATACCCAGGTTGACGCAGCGCACCGAAACGTGGCGCAACGCAGCTGCCGCTTTTTTGATTGGCGAAGGCGCTTCATCGCCAATGCTGCGGATCAGTTCAGGTAGTGGTATCGTGCTGAGCAGGTACTGATACCGGTAGCGCCTTCCATCCCCCAATGTAATCAAGTGTTGCTCCGGTGAAATGCGGGCGACATCTGCATTCAGTTCAATGGCGCCTTTGATGTGGGGAACAAAGCCAGACATCATGGCCTGAAATCCCCCACGAAGAGGGTAACCAAAGCGCGCATTGGGGCCCATCGGTTTGGCGACAGGCCGTAGTGCGCCTTCTATGATTTCCTCCAGATCAGGCAGGGGTACGCGGCCCCCAAGCCAAGAAGTTTCCATTTCCGTCAGTGGAACTGTCCAGAGTTTTCTGTTGTAAGGTATCGCAAAATGTTTCGCGATACCTGCCCCCCACACCCGGTAGATGAAATCTTCGAAGTTTTCTGCTTTGCTTCTTTCAACCACGCCTTCGGCGCATCGTACTTTGCCGGACTCGGGCGCTATACTCCCAGTCCCATCCGCGCAGCAGTCGGATACAACGGCAGCGGCGCCATCCGTACCCTGGCAGGCTCCTTCCATTGATTTTGTGTGCGGAGTCTTTGATGTGCCATAGCGCGCTTCCATCGCGCCGACAATGCATTCCCTGATTACGTCCGGCGGCAGCCCATAAAGGGCCCCCTGGAATGGATAGCGGGTATGAATGCCTTTGCTGTAAACCCAGGCTTCACGGTCCTGCCAATGAACATTATTGCCGAGCAGAATCTTGTAGAGCTGATGAACATAGGCATCGTTTGAAAACATGATGTGACCGGCGTGATCAAAGGTGAAACCCTTGTCTTCAATCGAGCGGCACCACCCGCCGACAATCGAATTCTTGTCCAGCAGCAGCGTCTCTTCGTCAAGGTGATAAGCAGCACTCAATCCGGTTGGTCCCGCCCCGATAATGACAAACTTTCTGTTTTCGGCAGGGACAGGTTCCATGTTCCGATGGATGAAGGACTCGGGTTCCATGAACCGGCGTATACCCCTCGGGGATCCTTCGTTTTGCAGGGCGGCAACCTGCATGAGTTCATGCATTTTTTCAGCAGTTGTATTCCAGGAAGTTGCCGATACCATTTCCCGCATTCTCATAATCGTTTGCGTATTGTCTTCGGGTGTGGTCAGCAACGCATCCTCGCAGGCCCGTATGAAAGCCTGCGGTGTATCTGCAATCGATACGACTTCCCCATATAGCTCCACTACATCGGCAACTGGTGTGCTGACTATGGGCAATTCGGCAGCCATATACTCCAGCGTCTTGGTCGGGCTGATAAAGCGTGTGGATTCGTTCAGTGCAAAAGGCAGCAAACATACGTTCCAACCAGCCAGAAAATGTGGAAGGGCCTTATAGGGCTGCTGACCCAGGTAGTGGATGTTATGCCGTCGTGGCAATGCGCTTCGGCTGATCTTCGCGACGGGTCCAACCAGGACGATCTGCCATTGCGGATGCGCCTCCGCCAGACGACCGATGAGTTCCAGATCAATCCGCTCGTCTATCACGCCATAATAGCCGAGCCGGGGGCCGGGTATATCCTCGTGAGCCGGATGGTGAGTGCTCCGGTCCCTTGCCTGTTCAAAATGGTCGATGTCTACACTGCTGGGAAAGCAGTGCACGTTCGGATGGCGCGCTCGCTTTGCGCGGTAGAGGCTTGGTCCGCCGGTAAAAACGAGGTCCGCCATTCTCAGCAGCGCGTTCTCCCGTTGAAGCATTTGCTTTGGTGGATTCTTGAAAGCAGCGAGTTCATCCATGCAATCATAGATAACCAGGGAGGGTTGCAGCTCCTGCAGCAACGGTAGCGCCATGGGCGTATAAAACCAGACGATATGCTCTTCTTCCAGAACAACGAATTGTTGAATCAGTTTGATCAGATGCGGCAGTTGCTCATCGTGAAAACCCGGCGCCGGGACCGGAGTATGAGGCTTGAGTACAGTAATGTTCGCCCCAGGCCGGGAGTATTCGATGAAGCTGTCATGCCGGTGCAGAGTGGGTTCTTCAATGAAAACAATTTTGTAGTTTTCAGCAAGCCGGGAGAGAAGATGTTGGGGGCGTTGATATACAAAGTCCCAGCGCAGATGGGAAAAAACAATAATTGTCGTCATTGGGATTCCTTGAATGTTGGGTGGGACGAACGTAGTTCGACCGATGAAAAATCGAAGTGGCCGTCTTTTTCTGCTGATCGCCAACCCACACTTTCCCGGATCGGCCGGAACCTGAAATCCTCCAGCAGGAAATAACCGTGATATGTCAAAAACATATTCCGGATCACATGATTCATGGATAAAGGCAAGTCGGTACCATTAATCCGAATCTCCATAGCCTGGTCACCGAAAAGAACGAAATATCCTGTTATTACGCGCGCCTATCCCTGATGCCTGAGAGCTGAACCATAGAGTAGCTGCGCAAGTTTTGCGTCAAGCGTGATGCTTTTAGCGTCGGTTGAGTAGTTTGACTGCTAGGCAGGGCATATAGCTGCCGCTATCATCGGAGTTTTTATGGAAAACTACTGTGCGATAACGAACATTCATGCATCACCCGTACAGCGCTTCGGGTTCTATCGTGAGATCATTTATCCGATCCTTGGACGAGGCAGGGCGAACTGACATGACAGAGCACAGGCAATGAGCACGCCCGTGCTTGGGCCGCTTCTATCCCCTCTGTTTCCGAGGAGATAGAAGCGGCCAAGAGCGGATTACTTCCCAGAAGGCGTGTCACCCAACATTCATCTGGAAAAGGTTCATCCGTCATTCGCTCCAACATTTCTGAGCCCCCAGTATTCAAGGGCAATACCTTTGCTGGATCGACAGAAACCAAGCTTGATGCGGGAGTGGAAGCAGCCGCATTTCGGGACCCCGGATGTGGTTTCCGGTGCCACTATTTGATCTGGCCAGAAAATACTATGAATCTCATCATTCCGGGCTTGATCCGGAATCCGGTTCACCCCCAACAATGGCGTGCTTTGAACGTCATCCCGGCTTCCGCCGGTATGACGTTTGTACTGTTTTGCTCGCCGAATTAAATAAATTAAATAGGTACGCTTGCCGATTTTTTGAACAAAGATTCTTGTCAGGCCCTTTCCTCGGCAGCGTTTTGGTGTCAGATTTTGCTCCGTTTCTGCCTCGCTGCGCTGCTGAAGGGCTCAGCGCGAACGGAGAAGATGACGGGCTCAGAGCGAATGGAAACGAAGGGCTCAGGGCGAGCGGGAATGCGAGACACGTCTTCGACGTGTGTGAGGTGTCAGGGCGTCAGGACAACCTTGCGGCAGTCGTCTTCCTTTTTTTCGAAGATTTTATACGCGGTAGCTGCTTCGGCAAGTGGCATCCGGTGACTGATGATGACATCCGGTTGCAGCTTTCCGGATTCGATATGTTCCAGCAGTTTGGGGAGGAAGCGCTGGACATGAGTTTGCCCCATTCTGAAGGTCAGACCTTTCTCGAAAGCATCACCGAAAAGGAAGGCATGGATAAAACCCGCATACACTCCCGGCACGCTGACCGTGCCGCCCCGCCTTACTGCTGCGATGCATTGGCGCAAGGCCACGCCGCTGCTGCCTTCCAGTTTCAGGTTGGTCATGACGGTTTCCAGCGCGCTGCCTTTGGCTTCAAATCCTATTGCATCGATGGCCGCATCCACACCTCTGTAAGAAGTTTTTTCGACAATGACCTCCGCAGGGTCGACTTCATCGAAATTGATGGGAAGAACGTCATACGTTTGATGGGCGAATTCGAGGCGATACGAATGATGGTCTATCATGAAAATCGTGTCCGCCCCGAGAAGCCGCGCACAAGCCGCTGACATCAATCCTACCGGGCCAGCACCGAAAATCGCTACGCTGGAACCTGGGCCTATATCTGCATTCAGAACAGCCTGATAGCCGGTAGGCAAAATATCACTCAGGAACAGAACCTTCTCATCCGGGAGCGTTTCAGGAATCTTGATGGGTCCCACGTTTGCCTTCGGCACTCGTACATATTCAGCCTGCCCTCCGGGCATCCCACCATACAGGTGGGTATAGCCAAAAAAGGCAGCACCTGAACGTACGTTTTTTCTGTTCATGATTGCGCCCCGGTCCGGATTGGTCGTTTCACAAGCGGCATATAATTGTTTCTCGCAGAAGAAGCATTGTCCGCAGGCGATAACGAAGGGGACGACTACCCGGTCGCCTTTTCGCAACGCCGTAACCTCCGGGCCAGCATCGACGACTGTTCCCATAAACTCATGGCCGAGTATGTCGCCATTCTTGAGTTCCGGCATTTTGCCCCGATACAGGTGCAAGTCTGATCCACAGATAGCGGTGGCCGTAATCTTCAGGATAATGTCGTCAGGTTCCTGAAGTATCGGGTCGGGTACGGTATCCACGCGAACGTCGTAGCTTCCATGATAGGTGACTGCACGCATCTGACTTCTCCTTGAGGGGAATTGGCTGTTTTACAGGAGGGTTCGCGGACTCGAGGAGAACCGGTAATCCTCGAGTCAGGGTTACTTCGTTACCCGGTTACGGGGAACTTTGCGGTATCGTGGTGGCTTCTTCCGGACTTATTATTCCATTTCGATCCAGGTCTGCCCCTTCTCTGATTGTACGATTGAGTCTCTCCTTGGCCGGGTTGCGTCCGCTCATCAAGCCGCTTGGTGGAGGACCAGACTGTACCGGACCGATCTGGTTGGGGGCGAGCGGTGGCGGCGTGAAATCGTTTTGCCTGGTCGAGGGTTGTGCCGGCATGGGGGGAGGAGGTGGCTGCCCGATGATATAGCGGCCCCCCTGGGTGTAGTCGCCCCCTTGGTAGCCGCCTCCTTGGGGGTAGCCGCCTTGGCTAGGGGGTTGCCCGACAATGGAACCTCCTGGGCCCGGGGCAACCTGTGCGTGAATTACCGCTGGCGCCAGGAAAACTGTGCTCGCCAGGAGCAAGGATTGAGTTGCAAATATTGAAGGTTTCATGGCTGCTCCTATAATGTTTCAGGAAATAACCGCTCGATCCTGAACGGGATTCTATTTGGTGAAGGTATGATTTTCGGTGCGGAATCGCACTAACAGCATGGTTCGAGAGAATTATCGGTTGACTGAAACCCCTGCCGTCAGGGGACTGTGAAGCACCTCTATTGCCGCCTCCAGCAGGCGTTCAGTGGAAGCGGCAATGACTCGTCCATCCGAATTCAGGGTGAGGGGTTTTCCTGTCCAATCTGTAATCTGTCCGCCCGCGCCGTTAATTATCGGTACGAGTGGCAGGTAATCGCAAGGCTCCAGGTTGTCCTCGACCACCAGGTCACAATAGCCGGAGGCGAGCAAGCCGTATGCATAGCAGTCGCAAACAGGATGAGTGATGGCGGCGACGCAGTACAATGTCTTGATCCCTGCATATTTCTCATCAGAATCGGCTCCTGGCGGGGGCGTGATATAAAGCCGGGCTGCGTCAATGGAGCGACAGCCGCTGACATTCGCCTGGCCATTGCTGATCCCATCCGCGAATGTTGTCCTTCTGCCCGTTCCAGCCCACCGCTCTCCCATTGCAGGAAGATCGACCAATCCGGCGATAGGTTGGCCGTCATCCAGCAGGCCAATGAGTGTCCCGAACAGCGGGTTTCCCATTGTAAAGCTCTTCGTCCCGTCAATCGGGTCCAGGATCCAGCTATAGCGTCCGCCAGGAGTGCAGTCATATTCTTCCCCGATAATGCCATGGTCCGGATATCGATCACGTATTACGCTACGCAGCGTACTTTCAATCTTGCAATCTGCAATCGTCACGGGGCTCGCGTCTTCCTTCCAGAGGATATCCAGTGAAGTGCGGAAATATCGAAGGGCAATGGACCGTGACACATCAGCCAGGTGTTGGGAGAGCTCTAACGCTTCCTCTTGATTCATCAGGTTTCCTATACGATTTTTTTACTTTTATGCTTGCCCGGTGGGAGTTCCGTTCCCCCTGCCATCGTGCAGCAACACGCTGATTTCGCCGTCTTCTTCAAGATACGCAATTTTTACCTCCCTGAAATCCTCGATACCCTGTTCCCGCAATTTGGATTCCAGTTCTTCGACAGTGATCAGCTCCCGGCGCATGGCTTTACGCTGGATTTTGCCATTTTGTATGAGAGCCAGTGGAGGCGGCTGAACGATGCGGCGGATGGCGGGAAAATAAAAGCTCAGCAAATCCAGGAGATAATTCCAGCCGGCAAGGGTAGCGATAAGGAGGCAGCCATCCGTGATGGAGTCGTAATTCCCGGACATGCCGTTACTGGCTGCATCCGCAATCAGGACAAGCAGCATGACATCGGCAATGGCAATGGCGCCTACATCGCGGTGAAGTATCAGCCGGAACAGCAAAAAAATGAACCAGTAGATGACTGTTCCTCGCAGAATGATTTCCGCGGGATTTACGGAAAAACCAAAAAGACGAGACCAATCAACCATGCCTTTGCTTTTATCAGGGAACTTTGGGTGCAGGTCAGAAGCGAATGTGGCAGCGAGATGAATTCACTGCGCATTCCGACGGTGACAGATAGGAAACCTGTAATGAATATAGGGAATCGCTTGGATCACCTCAGTGCGATAACGTACATTCCGAGCCTCTGCCATTGGAGTAGAGTAGTAACAGTCTGGTATGAACTACTGCTGACCCTGTTGTCAGGGATTGGAGAAAGCGACTTCAGTGTTTCCTGAATGCAGGGACGCGTGGTTTTCCGCGGGCAGCGTTTATCGGCGATGCAAATTTGCTTGCGGTGCTTGCGGTATACCTCCGGCGGGGAAGCTTCCGGGAGAACAGGACAGTCGCGGCTAATCCGAGTGCGAAGGCTCCATAGACGATGAGCAGGGAAGGCTGGGAAAGCCGATGCTCAAACCCCGGCGTCAGCCGTTTCGGTGTGAAGTGAAAATCGACGACGTAAGCCGCGACAGTCGTTGCGACAGCAGGAGCAAGAACTGTCGCAGTGCTTTCGGCAGGCGGGAGTTGCTGACGAAGCTTTTCATACCAGATTGCCCAGAATATGGATGCGGCGTGATGTATCGCGTACCCGATAAGCGTGTACTGGAGGCTGAAGTCATCCTGATAGGGTGCCTGTCTTCCCCATACCCATTGACTGGGTCCATTGACAGGGGCGGCAGACTTGCCCAGTTCAGCCTTGCCGAGGATCGAAAGCGCAACGGTCGACACCACGCTTGCCACAGTACCGGAAACGAGGCCGCCAAGAATTGCGCTGCTCCAGGTTTTTTCAAGGCGCATCATGGCTGAAACTATCCTTTATTTCGATCTTGTAAAGATATATGTATCCCGCACGAAAAATCCGGTTGATCTGTCTGTGCGGGTTTTAATTCCAGTGTATATGATATGTCCACCATTTTGATTACCGGCGCCTCCGGCTTCATCGGCAGCCATCTGGTTGTGGCATTGGCTGCGGCGGGACACAGAATCGTATGTGCCACCCGGCGAGGCCGACCGGAGGATATAAAGGATTTGAAGGAATCTCAACTCACTTATATCGCGGCAGATTTTACGCGCGATTTCGATATGGAGGTCTGGAAAAAACGCCTTGTCGGCATCGATGTGGTGATAAATGCGGTTGGAATATTGCGGGAGCATGGGAGGCAAACATTCCAGGCGCTGCATGATCGTGCCCCAAGAGCACTCTTTGCTGCTTGCGAAGCAGTAAATGTCAAGGTCGTGCAGATATCCGCGCTCGGCGCGGATGACAATGCGCGCAGCCGGTATCACCTCAGCAAGAAAGCTGCAGACGATGCATTGCTTGCCTCTCAGAACAAGAGGAACAAGAGCGTGGTCGTACAGCCCTCGCTCGTATACGGGCCGGGTGGGACAAGCGCGCAACTGTTCAACCTCATTGCGAGCCTGCCGCTTATCCCGCTGCCCGGATCGGGAGATCAACGGATACAACCGATTCATATTGATGACCTGACGCAAGCCGTGGTGATGCTCGTTGAAACCGATCGATATCTTGGCCAGCGTATCCCTCTGGTGGGGCCGGAACCAATCACTTTTCGACGCTATCTGGATGAGTTGCGGCATCTGATGGGGTTGGGCCCTGC
>Ga0134128_10009826_pt1 | contig 11477 bp, 9 predicted proteins | sample KB31754_FD_96462 | JGI IMG/M metagenome (GOLD analysis project Ga0134128, IMG submission 96462) | Terrestrial soil microbial communities with excess Nitrogen fertilizer from Kellogg Biological Station, Michigan, USA - KB3-175-4 | ecosystem: Environmental > Terrestrial > Soil > Unclassified ...
GTTTTGCCTGCACCGTAGAGGCTTTTAGAGAAGCCATACAGTGGCTCGAATACCCACTCGATAAGCCGCCGCCGACCCAACAATATATCCGCCTGCAAGGTCATTCCGGGCTTGAGCGCCTCTTGGCGCCCATAGGCAAGTACGCTTTGACTGTCCAATGCTATCTGGACGCGAAAACGTGGTTCCTTGATGCTCTCGCCCAAAAATCTGCTGACGTCAGCAGCCGGCATTGCGCTTCGGGACACTTCGCGAACCTTGCCGGAGTACTGGCCAAATTTCTGATAGGGATAGGCGGCGTAGCGTATTGTCACGCGCTCGCCGGGTGTGATGAATCCCACGGCTTCGGTAGGCACCCACAATTCCGCCTGCAATCGGGATTTGGCCGGCAGTACGGCCATTAATGACTGCTGCGCAAATACCACTTGTCCAGAGTGAACGAGGATATTCGCGACCGTACCGTCATATGGTGCACGGAGTGAAACAGCACGCTGCACCGCGTTCTGGGACAAGGCTTGCGCGACATCGGCCAGATCCCGTTCCGTTTGGTTGCGCTTGCTTGAGACAGTCGCCGGGAGCTCGTCAACCTGCGCCTGCAACTGCGCTGCCTGCTGCTCTAATTGGAAGCGCTGACCTTCCAGATCCTTGACTTGAGCCAGTTCCTGCAGGGCCGCATCGTGCTGTTGGAGGAGCTGGAGTTTGCTGACTACGCCGGTATTACCCAGTTTTGACCACTGCTGGTACAACGCCATGGCGCTATCGGCACGTTGCCGTTGCAAGCTTATTTGCTGATCCAACCGTGCAACCTGCTCCTTCAGCAGAGCCTTCCGGGAATCCAGGTCCTTCTGCTGCATGCTGGCAAGCTGCTTTTGTTCATCGAGGTCGGAGAGTAGGCGCTCACGTTTGATTTGGAGCTGGGCGGCAATGGCTGCGTGAGTATCGCCCAAGGCCACGCTGTCCTTCTCCCCCGAAATCTCGAGGAGCGGCTGACCGGTGCGGACCCTCTCTCCCTCTCTCACCAGGAGGCGCGTGACAATGCCGTCCGCGGGCGGCGTGAGTACGACCGACCCCTCGCTCGGTACCAAGGTGCCATTGACGTGTACATGACGGGTGTATTGACCGCCAATCAACAATCCGAAGATCGCAACTGTCGCAAATGCGCCGAGGCCAAAAAAGAACCATCCAAAGCGCGGCAACTGAAGCCGGATCGAGCCAAGCCATTCGTTCTGCCGTGTGGCAAGCACCTCCATGCGATACAAGCCGGTTGCCTCTTCCGTCATTGGTCCTGCCGAACTGGGAAATTGATGGCTACGTCGTATAAATTCTTCGTTGTTGTCCCTAATGCTTCGAGACATTTGGGAGGGGCGAGTCACTGAAGGCGAGCAGATTAGCTCAGGTCGAGGCGCCTGTCAGGTGTCCTAGTTGGACCGTGTTGCAGTGGAGTGATCCAATTGCTGCATCTATAAGCGGATCCTCAACATTTCCAGAGAGAAAGTGATTTCGCTGACCGCGCTGTTCGGCATCGCCGGCCTCACGCTCACCGCGATCGCGCTGTGCTGCCTGGCCAGCCCGCAGATGCGCAGCATCCGGGCGATGAAGGTGGAAGCGGTGAAGGCTTAGGCTGAGAACGCAAGTTATGAGCGAGTCGGATGTGGGCTGGCCGGCTATTCTGTTGTTTCCAGCGTGATTGTCCATCGAAGACATCTGTGTTCGACGCAAGCGCGCCACCCTGGGGATTCTGATGATCGTCTTCAACCAAAAGCCGCGCTGCTGGCACGGCCCGTGAGTAAGCAAATCCGGTTTGGAATCCACCTCTGGACGGTTGCGCTCATCGCTTTTGCGATCTGCGGGCGCAGTGTCGCGGCGAGCGTTCCTATCATCAGCACCGATGGCGGATTGGTGCAAGGTATTCAGGAAGGCGATACCGCTGTCTACCGGAGCCTGCCTTTTGCAGCCCCGCCTGTGGGCGGCCTGCGGTGGCAAGCGCCGCAGCCGGTGAAAGCGTGGTCAGGCGTCAAATTGCTGGATCATTTTTCGCCCCGCTGCATGCAGCATCGCATGTATCCGGACAATGCTGCGGCCGAGCCGATGAGCGAGGATTGCCTCTATTTGAATTTATGGGTGCCGCCGCATTCGCCTTTGAAGAAACTGCCCGTCATGGTATGGATTTACGGCGGCGGATTGGATGGCGGTTCCGGTTCCACCCCGCTCTACGCCGGCGATGTTCTCGCGCGGCGTGATGTCATTGTCGTGACCTTCAACTATCGTCTGGGTGTGTTCGGTTTTTTTGCGCATCCGGAACTTGCGCGCGAGTCGGCGACGCATACGACGGGTAATTACGGGCTGCTGGATCAGGTGGCGGCGCTTCGATGGGTGCATCGCAACATTGCCGCTTTTGGAGGCGATCCATCGCAGGTGACCATCTTCGGGCAATCGTCAGGTTCGATTTCCGTCAGCGCATTGAGCGTATCGCCAATCACCAAGGGACTGTTCAAGTACGCCATTGGCGAAAGCGGTGGTCTGTTCGAGCCACTGAACCTGTCTCCAAATTTGACCGAGAAAGGCGCGGAAAAAGATGGGGAAGCTTTTGCCGTTCGCGCGGGAGCCCCGTCCATTGCAGCACTGCGGCGAGTTTCGGCAACAGCATTAATGAAGGTGCCGTTCACTCCGGGCCTCATTATCGACGGCTCCGTTATCGACGAGCCTCCGATTGAGGCGTATCGGGCAGGTCGCATCATTCCGTCGGCTTTCATGATCGGCTCCAATCACGACGAAGGCGTGATTTTTCTGAGCGGCAAAAAAGTCACGCCCGAAACTTTCCCTGGGGTACTGGGCAACGATTTCCCCCCATGGTTGATCAAACTGGCGGCACCGGTGCCCGGAAACTCGCCCGCCAGCGCGTTTGCCGCGGCCAAGACCTTTGAGGGAGACGTGCGGTTCCATTGGGATATGTGGACTTGGGCACGAACAGCCTCCCGTGCGGGGAAGCCCGTTTATCTCTACCGCTTCAACCATCCAACGCCTTGCGCACCAGCAGAGGGTTGCATCGAAGCGACCCGGCATGGCGATGAAATGGCCTATGTGTTCGGGCACGACCTGAGAAACACCTGGTCCGCGCAAGATCGCAAGCTGTCGGAAACGATGGTGGAATGCTGGACTCATTTCGCAAAGACGGGTTCGCCCGATGGCTGCGCCCTTCCCGATTGGCCGAGCTACGGAGCGCAGTCGGCCATCATGGTAATTGGCGATCATCCGCAGCTCGCGCCGATGCAGCCCGACTTTACAATGGGGCGCCTTGATCACCTGTACCGCTGGATCAGTGCCGTTGCGGCACACCCCATAATCGCAATAGTCACCGTACTGACGATTTTGTTCGCGGGCGTCTGGCTGCTGATAATGCTGCTGCGAAAATTCTTGCGCAGGCATCGGCGGCGCGAAATGCAAATGGCTTGAAAAGCAACAGCCAACAGCCACCGCATGGTCACTCGTGCTTTCGCTACGACAACTGAACAATCTACACCATGTTCCCCTCCATCTTCTTAGCCCACGGCAGTCCCATGAACGCGCTGGCGGAAAACCGCTACACGCGCGCGTGGCGCGCGTTCGGCGAGCGCGTGCGGCCACGCGCGGTGCTGGCGGTTTCCGCGCACTGGGTGACGCGCGGCACGGAAGTGACGGCGATGGAACATCCGCGCACGATCCACGATTTCGGTGGCTTCCCGCGCGCGTTGTTCGAGGTGGAGTATCCGGCGCCGGGCGATCCGCAGCTCGCGCAACGCGTGCGGGAACTGCTGTCGCCCACGCAAGTCGTGCTGGATCAGGATCAATGGGGGCTGGATCACGGCACCTGGTCGGTGCTGCGGCACGTGTATCCTCGAGCCGACATTCCGGTAGTGCAGTTGAGCCTCGATGGTGCGCTGTCCGCGCGCGAACACTACGAACTTGCACGGCGCCTGCATCCGCTGCGTGAGGAAGGCGTGCTGATCGCGGGCTTCGGCAATGTCGTTCACAACCTGCGGCGGCTGGACTGGAACGAGAACGCGCCGCCCGCGCCGTGGGCCGAGCATTTCAACTCTCGTGTGGACAATGCGCTGCGCGCGCGCGACCACGCAGCATTGATCGATCCGGTGGACGACGAGGCCACGCAGCTTTCGGTGCCCACGCCCGAGCATTACTGGCCGCTGTTGTACGCACTGGCGCAGCAGGGCGAGGGCGAACCGGCGGAAATCCTGATCGACGGCATCGAGCACGCCGGCATCGGCATGCTCAGCGCGATTTTCGGCAATTCGCCCTGACAAGGCGCGCATCCGGCGCCGGCTTTGGGTACACTCGCGGTTCCCTTAGACCGCTTGGGGGCGGCCATGCAGCAGAACGTCCAACCCACTGCGCAGCAAAGCGCGCAACCGAACATGCAACCGATGCAGCCCCGGTCGATGCCCAAGCTGCATTTCATCTCCGGCTTTCCGCGCGCCGGCACCACGCTGCTGGGCGCGATCCTGAAACAGAACCCGCGTTTCCACGCCGGCATGACCTCGCCGGTGGGCGACATGCTGAGCGCGCTGATCTCGGAAATGAGCGGCAAGAACGACTTCTCGGTGTTCATCGACGAGGCGCAGCGCCAGGCCGTGATGCGCGGCCTGTTCCGCAATTACTACAGCGTGTATCCGAACCTGGAAGTGGCGTTCGATACCGGCCGCATCTGGTGCAGCAAGATGCCGACGCTGGCCAACCTGTTCCCGCAATCGAAAGTCATCGCCTGCGTGCGCGAAGTGCCGTGGGTGCTGGATAGCGTCGAGCGCATGGTGCGCAAGCACCCGCTTACCGCCAGCAAGATTTTCCACTTCAACCCCAATGGCACGGTGTATTCGCGCACCGAAAGCCTGATCGACGTGGCCGGCATGGTCGGTTTCTCGTTCCAGGCCACCAAGGATGCCTACTACGGCGAGTACGCGCCGGGCCGGCTGATGCTGATGACCTACGAATCGCTGACTCGTGATCCGCAGCGCGCGATCAGTGCGATCTACCAGTTCGTCGGCGAGCCGCCGTTCCAGCACGATTTCGAAAACATCACCTACGACGAACCGGAATTCGACTCTCGATTGGGTTTGCCGGGCTTGCACAAGGTTGCGCCGAAAGTGACCGTGACCAAGCGCGAAAGCGTGTTGCCGCCGGATCTGTTCAACCGCTTCGTCAAGGATTCGTTCTGGCTGGATCCCAATACCAACATTCGCAAAGTTCCGATCATTTAGTGCGCTGTCCCTGCGCGTGAACGCGGCCGTCCCTGGCCGCACTCCTCATCAGAGCGGTTGTTATGGAAGTGATTCACCGGCCAGCCGCGCAGGAGTTCAGCGTCGAGGTGGATGGTTTCATGGGCGTGCTGAATTACGATTTGCGCGGCACCACGATGACGATCACGCACACGCTGGTGCCCGAGGCGATCGGCGGTCGCGGAGTTGCCGCCGAGCTGACCCGCGTGGCCCTGGAAACCGCGCGTGTGCAAGGCTGGAAGGTGGTGCCGATGTGCTCGTATGCGGCAGCATTCATACGCCGGCATCCGGAGTATGGCGATCTTTTGTAGGCGGCCTTCGACCCGCCGTCCGATCTTCGGTGACGGCCGGAACAATCCGCTTCATAGCATCGCCCACGCTCCGATCAACGTCGCGCTCACCAGCAGAAACGGGATGGACCACGCGTGGAACCGCCAGCCGATTCCGCGGCTGCCTTCCAGCCGCAACGCGATCAGGTTCGCCAGCGAGCCGATCATGATCCCGGAGCCGCCGACGTTCACCGCGATCGCCAGCAAGGTCAGGTTCGACGTGTAGTGCTGCAGCAGCACCGCCGCCGGCACATTGCTGATGAGCTGCGACAGCACGATGGCGCCGCCGTACAACACACGCGGATCGGCCCAATCGAGGTTTGCCAGTTGCGCATTCACCGCCGGCACCGCGGCGAGGTGCCCAAGCCCCACGAACATCGCGGCGAAGGTCAGCAACAACATCCAGTCCACGCCGGCCAGCGCGCGCCGGAAGAAGATCAGGCCGATCGCCAGCACGATCAACGCGGCCTGCCATGCATACCCCCATTGCAGCGCCAAGACCATGCCGGCCAGCAACAGTGTCGCGCCGATCGCGAGCGGCGCGTTCAACGACGGCGGCTCGACCGCGCGTTCGTCAAGCTGCAACGGCGTGGAGGGAAACGCACCGATGCAGGCGATCAGCAGCACGCCGAGCATGATCGCGCCGGCCGGCAGCAGCGCCAGCACGTAGGCAGGAAACGCCAGGCCGGAGTGCTGCCACAGCAGCAGATTCTGCGGATTCCCGATCGGGCTGAGTGTGGAACCGGCGTTCACGGCCAGGGCTTCGAAGATCACCAGCCGCTGGCGCGGAATGCGCGCGATTGAATCGATCGCAAGCGTCAGCGGCACGATCAGGAACAGCGCGACATCATTAGTCAGCACCGATGCCAGTGCGGCCGCGACCAGCACCAGCACCACGCCGAGCGAGCGCACGCTGTGCAGGTGCGCCACCAGCCGCAGCGCCCAGCGCTGGATGATGCCGCTGAGACGCACGCCCTGAGTGAGGATCAGCAAGCCCGTGAGACCGGCCAGGGTCGGCACGTCCAGCCAATCCAGATAAGCGCGCGCGGGGCGCGGATCACACACGGCGAGTGCAAGCGTCAGCAGCAACAGTGCCTGCAGCAGACGATCGTGCTTTAGCCGATGCAGCGCGATGGCGAAAGCGGACAAAGTGGTTCCATCAATGAACGCGCAGCGCAGCATGGTGCCGCAGCAACGCGTTGGCGGAAAGAGGCAACTCTGCATCCCGTGTAAGCTGGAGGGCTGAACCGGGTCTCATGGAAGATGACTAAACCGAAACCCAAGCCAAACCGAACGCGATATGCCCTGCGCGTCGCGCTGCTGCTGATCCTGCTGCTGGCGATTGCCGCGTTCTTCCTGTCCGGGCTGCCGCAGCGCCTGAATCTCGACACCCTGAAATCCAGCAAGCGCGCACTGGATCTGTGGCAGGCCGCGCATCCCTGGCGGCTGGCGTTCGGCTATCTCGCGGTGTACATCGGCGTGGTCGCGTTGTCGCTGCCGGGCGCGACACTGATGACGCTCGGCGCCGGCGCGATCTTCGGCCTGTGGGAAGGCAGTCTGATCGTGTCGTTTGCTTCCGCCGCCGGCGCAACGTTGGCGATGCTTGCCACGCGTTTCATTTTTCGCGATGCGGTGCGGCATCGCTTCGTGCATCGGCTGCGGCGCATCGACGAAGGTATCGCGCGCGACGGTGCGTTTTATCTTTTCAGCCTGCGACTGGTGCCGGTGTTCCCGTTCTTCATCATCAACCTTTTGATGGGGCTGACCGCGATCCCGACCTTCACCTATTACTGGGTGACGCAGATTGCGATGTTCCCCGGCACGCTGGTGTACGTGAATGCGGGCACCCAATTCGCGAATCTGAAGTCGCTTTCCGGGCTGGTGTCGCCGGTGATGATCGGTTCGCTGGCGATGTTCGCGCTGCTGCCGTGGCTGTCGCGTTGGGCAACCACCGCGATCCGGCACTGGCGGCTGTACCGGCGCTGGCCCAGGCCAAAGCGCTACGACCGCAATCTGGTGGTGATCGGCGCCGGGGCGGCCGGTCTCGTCAGTGCCTACATCGCCGCGACCGTACGCGCCAAGGTCACGCTGGTCGAGGGCGGCGAGATGGGCGGCGATTGCCTCAACACCGGTTGCGTGCCGTCAAAGGCGCTGATCCGGATCGCGCGCGCCGCGCACGAGGCGCGCCATGCCGGCCGCTTCGGCATCGGGGTGTCGGCGCCGACGGTGGATTTCGCCGCGGTGATGCGCAACGTGCGCCAGGCGATCACGCAGGTCGCACCGCACGACTCCGTGAGTCGCTACACACAGCTTGGCGTGGACGTGCGCCGCGGCAAGGCGCGGATCGTCACGCCGTGGTGCGTGGAAGTGGATGGCGCACCGATCACCACCCGCGCGATCGTGATCGCCGCCGGTTCCGAGCCGCTGGTGCCGGCGTTGCCCGGACTGCACGACTGCGGCTATCTCACTTCCGACACGTTGTGGAATCTGCAAATTTTGCCGCAACGCTTGCTGATCCTGGGTGGTGGCCCGATCGGCTGCGAAATGGCGCAGGCGTTCGCGCGGCTGGGTTCGCGGGTCACGCTGGTGGAAGCTTCCGATCGCCTGCTGGTGCGCGAGGACGACGAGGTTTCGGCGTTCGTGCGCGAGCGCCTGGAGAGTGAAGGCGTGCGTGTGCTGACCGCGCACGTGGCGCTGTCGGCGCGCTGCGAGGAGCAAGGCAAGACCTTGCGCTGCGAGCACGCCGGCATCGAGGCCGATATCGCGTTCGATGAAATGCTGATCGCGATCGGTCGGGTGGCGCGCACGCGCGGCTATGGTCTGGAGGAATTGGAAATCCCGCTGACCCGCAAGCACACCATCGAAACCGACAAGTATCTGCAAACCCTGTATCCCAACATCTACGCCTGCGGCGATGTGGCCGGGCCCTACCAGCAGACCCACGCCGGCGCGCATCAGGCGTGGTTCGCCACCATCAACGCGCTGTTTGGCTCGTTGAAACGGTTTCGCCCGGATTACCGCGTAATGCCGGCGGTGACCTTCACGGATCCGGAAATCGCGCGGGTGGGTTTGAATGAACGCGAGGCGAGCTTGCAGAACATCGATTACGAAGTCACCCGCTACGAGCTTGCCGATCTCGACCGCGCCGTGGCCGAACGCGAGCCGCGCGGCTTCGTGAAACTGCTGACCAGTCCCGGCAAGGACAAGCTGCTGGGCGCGACTTGCGTCGGCGCGCACGCCGGCGAATGGATGCCCGAATTCGCGCTCGCCATGCACAACCGGATCGGCCTCGGCCAGGTGCTGCGCACCGTGCACGCGTATCCCACGTTCGCGGAGGCCGGCAAATACGCCGCCGGCGCGTGGCAAAAGGCGCATGCTCCGCAACGTGCGCTGCGTTGGCTTGCGCGTTGGCAGCGCTGGAGGCGCGGATGAGGCCAGCCGGTTTTCCGTATCGCGAGTTGGCGCGGGAGCGTGCCCGATGAGCGCCGTGCTGGCCGCGCCGGCGCGGATGCCGTTCGTGCGCACGCTGCGCGCGCACGGGTTGCAATTGCCGCGCACGCCGCTCGAGATCCTGCAGGTCAATCTCGGCAAGCTCTGCGATCTGGCCTGTCAGCATTGTCACGTCGAGGCCGGTCCCAAGCGCACCGAGATCATGCAGGCGCGCACCGTCGCGCGCATCCTGGAATTGCTGGCCGCGGCGCCTTCGGTGCACACCATGGACCTGACTGGCGGCGCGCCGGAGATGAATCCGCACTTCCGCACCCTGGTGCGCGAAGCGCGCGCACTGGGCAAGACGGTGATCGACCGCTGCAATCTCACCGTGCTGTTCCTGCCCGGCCAGGAAGACACCGCCGAATTCTTGGCGGGGCAGGGTGTCAAGGTGGTCGCTTCGTTGCCCTGTTACAGGAAGCAGAATGTGGAGAAGCAGCGCGGCCGGCACGTGTTCGATCCGAGCATCCGCGCGCTTCGCACGCTCAACGCGCTGGGTTATGGCCGCGCGGATTCCGGGTTGGAACTGGATCTGGTCTACAACCCTCTCGGCGCGAGCCTGCCGCCGGCGCAGGCGCAACTGGAAGCGGTGTACAGGCGCGAACTGGGCGAGCATTTCGGGATCGTCTTCAACCGGCTGTTCACGATCACCAACATGCCGATCAAGCGCTTTCTGCATCTGCTGGAACGCGAAGGCCGCTACGAGCGCTACATGCAGACTCTGCTGGATGCGTTCAATCCCGCCGCGGCAGCGGGCGTGATGTGCCGCAACCTGTTGTCGGTGAGCTGGGATGGCCAGCTCCACGACTGCGATTTCAATCAGGCGCTGGAACTGCCGCTCGGCGGTCGCCGGCGCGATCTGTGGGAAATCGCCGCGCTGAGCGAGGTGGAACGCGAGTCGATCGCCTTCGCCGATCACTGCTACGGCTGCACCGCCGGCGCCGGCAGTTCCTGCGGCGGCGCCACCACCTGAATACTTTCAGTCATTCCACGCGAGGCTCCCGATGGAAAACGAAACCATCAACCCGACGATGCACGAAGCGGTGCGCGAGTACTACGGCGAAATCCTGCGCAGCAGTCGCGACCTGAAAACTTCGGCGTGTTGCAGCATTGAACCGATGCCGGCGCATTTGCGCGCGTTGCTCTCGCAATTGCATCCGCAAGTGAGCGAGCGTTTCTACGGCTGCGGTTCGCCGTTGCCGCCTGCGCTGGAAGGCGCGAGCGTGCTGGATCTGGGCAGCGGCAGCGGGCGCGATGCCTATCTGCTGTCGGCGCTGGTCGGTGAACACGGCCGCGTGCTGGGCGTGGACATGACGCCGCAGCAGATCGAGATGGCGCAACACCATCGCGAATTCCACGCGCGCGCATTCGGTCACGCGCGCAGCAATGTCGAGTTCCGCATGGGCGATCTCGCCGACCTGGCCGCGCTCGACATCGGCGATGCGAGCATGGATGTCGCGGTCTCCAATTGCGTGCTGAACCTGGTGCCGGACAAGCGCCGCGCCTTCAGGGAAATCCTGCGCGTGCTGAAACCCGGCGGCGAACTGCATTTTTCCGACGTGTTTGCCGATCGGCGCCTGCCGCGCGATTTGCTGACCGATCCGGTGCTGGTCGGGGAGTGCCTTGCCGGCGCGCTGTACGTCGAGGATTTCCGCCGCCTTCTGGCGGAACTGGGCGTGGCCGATGCGCGCGTCTGCGCGCGCAATCCGATCGCGCTGCAGGACGCCGCGATCGAAGCCAAGATCGGTTTCGCGCGCTTCGAGTCAATCACCTGGCGCGTATTCAAGCTCGATCTGGAAGATCGCTGCGAGGATTACGGCCAGAGCGCAACCTATCTCGGCACGCTGCCCGAGTTGCCGCATCGCTTCGCGCTGGACGATCACCACCGGTTCGAAACGGGCAAGCCGTTGCGCGTCTGCGGCAATACCGCCGACATGCTGGGCTTGAGCCGCTACGCGCGGCATTTCCGGCTGGACGGCGACAGGTCGCGACATTTCGGGTTGTTCGACTGTGCGCCGGCTACCGCAAGTGGCGCCGCCGCGGCCTGCTGCTGATCGCGATGAAGCTGCGGCTTTCCGTCATCGTGCCGTTGGCGCCAGGCGAAAGCGAGTGGATGGCTTTGCGTGATCAACTCGGCGCGTTGGGCGCGGAGGTCGAGGTCATCGTCGTGCACCTTGTGCGCGCGAGCGCGGCGCACGATCCAGGCGACGAGTCATTTGCCGCGCCGAGAACGGCGGCAGCATGGCGGCAGATCGAGAGCCCGTGCGGGCGTGCGCGACAGCTCAACGCCGGCGCTCGTGCGGCGAACGGCGACTGGCTGTGGTTCCTGCATGCGGATTCGCGGTTGCACGCGCGCACGCTGCCGGCACTGCGCGCGTTTGTCGCGCGCGAGGAA
>Ga0134128_10009827_pt1 | contig 11477 bp, 14 predicted proteins | sample KB31754_FD_96462 | JGI IMG/M metagenome (GOLD analysis project Ga0134128, IMG submission 96462) | Terrestrial soil microbial communities with excess Nitrogen fertilizer from Kellogg Biological Station, Michigan, USA - KB3-175-4 | ecosystem: Environmental > Terrestrial > Soil > Unclassified ...
AATTACGGCACGATCCACTTCCCTATGGAAGACGCGCCGGGCTTGAGCGTCTTCACCAAGGACGAGTCCGGCGCGCTCTATCACACCTACTCGACCTATTCGCGTGGGCTCGACATGCTCAACGGCGCCTATCATTACCTCGATATCGTGCCGAAGGGCCGTGACGAGGAGGGGCTGGCGCACGCCATGTCCTGGGTGCGGCTACGCGACGAATACGCGAAAGGTTAGAGCTCGCGGCGGAGATAGTGGTCGACCGAATAGCGTCCGCCGCCGCGGAAGAAAATCGCGGTGCAGAGCAGCAGCCATAGCAGCGCGTACTCGATGCCTTTCTGCGTCCAGAAATAGCCGTTTGCCCATTGATAGAATATGATGATGACCGCCATCTCGATCCACACCGTGGCCGCTGCGAAACGGGTCAGTAAGCCGATGGCGATGAACGCCGCCGCGAAGGATTCGGAAAACACCGTTGCCCAGGCGAGCAGCTCGGGAAAGGGCAGGCCCCGCGCTGCAATGCCGGCCGGATTCGGCGGCAGATGCATCAGCTTCTGGATGCCATGCGGCACGAGAACCGCGCCAGTGCAAAAGCGCATGAAGGCATAGGCGAAAGGCGAGCCGGCTTGGTAGAGCCCGGCGAGCCCTGGAAAGACGAGGCGCTTGGGGTCGACAAATTCTTCGCTCATATCGCGTACTCTCTGCAGCCGCGCCTTACCATTGGTAACACAAGCGTAGGCGTGGTTGCCCGTGGATCAATGACGATCCCGTGAGCCGGGCCGATTGGTTGCACGGCGCTATTCGTTGCGCAGGAAAGGCGCGGCCTTAGCGCCGAGGGCGCGCCAGGTGCCGGCAAGCCCCGCGGCGAGCGTCAGAACGATGGCACCGAAACCTATCAGCGCGACCGTTCCGGTGAGGAACGCCCAGGGCGCGTGCATGACGCGCGTCAGCAGGAAATAGGCGGCGATGGTACCGATAGCGCAGGCGATAACCGCGGCGGCGCAGCCGATGAGGCCGTATTCGATGAGAAAGCTGCCAGCGATCTGGCGCCGCGTCGCGCCCAGCACTTTCAGCACGACCGCTTCATAGACGCGGCGGCGATGGGTCGCGGCAATCGCGCCGGCCAGCACCAGCGCACCGGCCGCCAGGGTGATCGCGGCGGTGATGCGTACCGCGGCGGCGATGGCGCTGACGATATCGCCGAGCGTGCCGAGCGCGTCGCGCACATCGATCGCCGAGACATTGGGGAACGCATCGGTGACCGCGCGCTCGAGCGCCGCTTCGTTGCCGGGCGCGGCGCGCGCCGTCGCGATGAAGGTCTGCGGCGCGCCGTCGAGCGTGCCGGGCGACAGCACGATCGCGAAATTGATGTTGAGCGAAGTCCAGTCGATCTCGCGCAGATTAGCGATGGTCGCCGTGACGTCGCGGCCGAGCACGTTGATGGTGATGGTGTCGCCGATCTTCAGCCTCATGCCGCGCGCGAGATCGGCGGCGAATGAAACGAGCGGCGGTCCACGATAATCGGCCGCCCACCACGCGCCGGCGACAAGCCGCGATCCCGCTGGCAAGCTCGTCGCGTAGGTCAGGCCCCGCTCGGAACTCGTCGCCCAGCGCGCGTCGGGACCGACAAACGCTTTTTCCACCGGCACGCCGTTGAGGGCGCTGATGCGGCCGCGCAGGCTCGGCACCTGCCGCACATCGCTGATGCCTTGCATGCCGGCGAGCAGCTTGTCGAACGCGGCGATCTGATCGGAGTGGATATCGATGAAGAAGAAAGACGGCGCGCGCTGCGGCAGGCTCTCGCTGAGCTCGGTCGCGAGATCGCCATGCACCAGCCCGACCGCGACGAGCACCGCTAGGCCGAGGCCGAGCGAAGCGACAATGCCGGCGGTTGTCGCGCCGGGGCGATGGAGATTGGCGAGAGCGAGACGCAGCCCCGGCCGGCGCGGCCGTCCGGCGAGCGCGGCGAGACTCATCATGCCTTGCGCCGCAAGCCGGAAGACGCTGAGCGCGCCGGCGGCGCCGGCGATGAACCACGCCGCGACGCCGCGGTCGGGTGCGCTGACCAGCGCGAGGATGAGCAGGCCGAGGAGCGCGCCGATCGCGATCAACGCGGGCGGGAGAGCCGGCCGCGATCGTTGCGGGGCTGCAGCATTGCGGAAAAGCGTCGCCGCGCGGGTCTCGCACGCCGCGCCGATCGGCCAGGCGGCAAAGCACAGCGTCGCCAAAATGCCGTAAGCCGCCGCGAGCAGCAGCGGCAACGGATAGATGCCGAGCTGCGCCTCGACCGGAAGCTCCGCCGGCAGGAGCGGCACGGCGGCGAAAGGCACGGCAATGCCGATCAGCAGACCGAGCACGATGCCCCCCGCGGCCAAACACATTATCTGCGCGAGATAGATCAGGAAGACGAGCCGCCGGGAGGCACCGAGGCATTTCAGCGTCGCGATCGTATCCATCTTGGTCGCGAGATAGCTCTCGACCGCATTGGCGATGCCGACCCCGCCGACCAGCAGCGTGGTGAGGCCGACGAGAGTCAGGAACACCGTCACGCGGTCGAGCAATTCTTGCAGATTGGGCGCGGCGTCGGCGAAAGAGCGGATGCGCCAGCCGGCTTCGGGGAATTTCGCTTTCGCGGCCTCGATCACCGCGCTCGCATCGCTTCCGGGCGGTAGGCGCAAGCGATAGACGTAAGCGACGAGCGAGCCGGGCGCGAGCAGCCCGGTCGCGGCAAGCGCATCTTGCGCCACCATCACGCGCGGGCCGAGCTCAAAGATGCCGCTGACGATATCGGGCTCATGCGACAGCGTCGCGCGCAAGATGAAGCGGCCGCTGCCAATGCGGATCGCATCGCCGAGCTTCAGCCCCAGGCGGCCGAGCAGCGCCGGCGCGACCGCCGCGCCCCAGGCGCCGCCTTGCTCGCCGAGCGCCGCCGCGAGCGGCAGCGACGGATCGAGCGTGACCTTGCCGTAGAGCGGATAGGCACTGTCGATGGCTTTCAGCTCGATGAGGCTGCGCGCCGCGCCGCTGTCGGCGATCGCCATCGCGCGCAGCCGCGACGCGCGCGACAGCGTGCCTTGCGCGTCGAGGAACGCGTTTTCCGCCGTGCCGGCCGGCCGCTGCGCCAGGCTGAATTCGATATCGCCGCCAAGCAGCGCGCGCGCATCGCCGTTCAAGCCCGCATTGATCGAGGCGCCGAGCGAGCCGACCCCGGCAATAACCGCGACGCCAAGACAAAGACAAGCAAGCAGGATGCCGAAGCCCTTGAGCCCGCCGCGCAGTTCGCGCTTCGCCACGCGCCAAGCGAGAGCGAGTTCGCTCATATGGCTTCCTCGACGATCTGACCATCGCGCAGATGGATGATCCGGTCGCAGCGCTCGGCGAGCGCCGCATCATGCGTTATGAGCAGCAAGGTCGTGCCGCGCTCCGCATGCAGCGCGAACAGCAGATCGATCACCTGCTGGCCGGTCTCGCCATCGAGATTGCCGGTCGGCTCATCGGCGAGCAGCAGCGAGGGCCGCGGCGCGAAAGCCCGCGCGATCGCGACGCGCTGCTGCTCGCCGCCCGAAAGCTGGGAAGGGTAATGCTGCAGCCGCTCTTTCAATCCGACCGCGGCGAGCCCGGCTGCGGCCGCCGCGAAGGCGTCGGCCCGGCCGGCAAGCTCGAGCGGCACGGCGACATTCTCAAGCGCGGTCATGGTCGGCACGAGATGAAAGGACTGAAAGACGATACCGATGCGGTCGCGGCGGAACCGCGCCAGCGCATCCTCGGAAAGAGTGTTGAGATCGGTGCCCGCAATCTCGACCTTGCCGCTGCTGACCCGCTCGAGTCCGCCCAGCACCATCATCAACGTCGATTTGCCCGAGCTGGATGGCCCGACCAAGCCGATCGTGCTGCCTGATCCAATGGTCGCGGAAATGCCGCGCAGCACGTTGACGGGACCCGCCGCACTCGTCAGGGTAAGACGCACATCCTCCAAGAGGATCAGCGGTTTTCCAATGTCTTCTCGTGTCATCGGCGCGCGCCGGGGTTATGACCGCGGGGCGCGCTTTGTCAATCGAGCGGCGCGCACCGCGCTGATCACGCTTCTGCTAGCGGCCGTGCCCGTGGCGCGTCCGGCCGTTGCGGCGACGCGCATCCTCGCTTTCGGCGACAGCCTCACCGCTGGTCTCGGTCTCGCGCCGGATCAGGCTTTTCCGGCGCAGCTCGCCGCACGCCTTAGAGCCGATGGCTATGATGTCGTTGTTGTTAATGGCGGCGTCTCGGGCGATACGACCTCGGACGGGCTGGCGCGTCTCGATTGGAGCATGGCCGATCACCCCGACATCGTGTTGCTCGAGTTGGGTGCCAACGACATGCTGCGCGGTCTCGATCCGCGACGCGCCGCGGCCAATCTGGATGCGATTGTGGCCAAGCTCAAAGCCGCCAAGGTGAAGATCTTGCTGCTCGGCATGCGCGCCTCATCCAATTGGGGCGTGGATTACCAGAAGAGCTTCGATGCGATCTATCCCGCCCTGGCAAAAAATTACCAGGTGCCGCTCGTTCCGTTCTTCCTCGAGGGCGTCGCGCTCGATCCAAAGCTCAACCAGCCCGACATGCTCCATCCCAATCCCGCCGGCGTTGCCGTGATCGTCGGCCGCGTTGCGCCGGCGGTCGAGCGCTTGCTCGGCAAGCCGGAAGGGTGACGCCATGCTGCGGCTTTTCGTCGGCATCGCGCTGCCGCCCGAGCTCAAACTGTCGCTGTCGCTGATCGCGACCGGCGTTCCGGGCGCGAAATGGGTCGATGCCGGGAATTATCATCTCACGCTGCGCTTCATCGGCGAGATCGATGAGGGCCAGGCAGAGGATGTCGATGCCGCGCTTAGCCGCATTCGCGGGCCGCGCTTCGATGTCGCTCTTGCGACCGTCGGGCATTTCGGCCTGCGCCAGCTTTGGGTCGGTGTCGAGCGCAACGAGGCGCTGCAGCATCTCCACGACAAGATCGAAAGCGCGCTGACGCGTCTCGGCTTGCCGCCGGACGAGCGGCGCTACACGCCGCATGTCACGCTCGCGCGCCTCAAAGGCACGAGCGAAAGTCGAGTGCAGGCCTATCTCTCGCAGCACGCACTTTATCGCGCGCCGCCATTTCGCGTCGAACACTTCTCGCTCATCGCGAGCTATCTCACGAAGAGCGGCGCTATCTACGAGGATCAGGCGGATTATCCGCTGGGGTGAAGGCGCCTTAAGAATCGGTCGCGGCCGATGCGGCTGAGGGGAGACCGACACCGACCGCGACCACCGCGCGCGAACACATCACGGCCGAGCGATGATCACCCGGCTGTCTTCTACGCTAAGGAAAACAGTCTAAGGAACCGTAAAACCAATCTGTCGCATTAACCGCCCTTTGCAGTGGTGAAGAGCCGCGACAAGCCGGGGTTAACCATAAGCTGGGCGGTAAGGGCTAATGGCGAGTCAAGGGGAACCGCCCGAGGCAGGGTGTGTTCTAAAGCGGAGCAGTGATTTCGCTAAGGAGCACACTATGCGCAGCTTGCTGGTTTTCGGTGTTCTGGCGCTCGGCCTGACGGCTTGCGTCGATGTCCACAATCCGCCGCCGCGGGCGCAGCAGCCGAGCACGGTGGTCGTGCCGACGCCGGCGCCGAGTTCGACAACGGTCATCTGCCCGGCCGGCTCGGTTTGCTGATCGCGGCTGACCACTAAATCTACAGCGACATTGCGGCTGGGTTCGCGCGCTGCCTTAGGGATCGTTTCGCGGGCCCAGCCGCTGTCGCATGACCCAAGGGCCTTGGCCTGTCGGCTGCTGATAGAAGACGTCGAACTCGCCGAACGCCTTGGCCCAATTCTCTTTGATCGCCCGCTCGCCGACAACGAAGCTGTTGAAGCCGCACCGGCGCATGAACAGCAGCTGATCGCGCAGCACGTTGCCGTCGGCGCGGAGCTCGCCCTGATAGTGGAACCGCGTGCGGAGCAGCCGCGCCTGTGAATAGGCGCGCCCGTCGGTGAATTTCGGAAAGTTGAGAATGATCAGCGCGAAGCGGTCGAGATCGCTCGCGATGTCTTTCGGCTCGATCGTGTTCGGCAGCCGCAGGCCGAGCTTGTCCGCGCGCACGCGAAGCGTCCCCTCATCAAGCTGCCAGCGCGCGAAAGAAACGGTGACGAGGCCGCTGCCCGGGACCGGCTCGTCGTCGCCAAGGTGATGCCAATCATCGACGCTGAGGGTGCCGTCCTCAGCGAGGAGCATAAAGCGCCTCTTTGAAGGGGGCCTGGCCGACGCGGCGATAGGTCTCGGGGAAGCGCTCGCCTTCTTGGCGCAGCTTCATATAGACGGCGATCAACGTATCGATCGCGGCCGGCACATCGTCGCTCTTCACCGAGGGACCGATGATCGTGCCGATCGCGGCGTTGTGGCCGGCATCGCCGCCGAGGGTGATTTGATAGACCTCCTCGCCGTTCTTCTCGACGCCGAGCAAGCCGATGTGGCCGAGGTGATGATGGCCGCAGGCATTGATGCAACCCGACATCTTGATGTTGAACGTGCCAATCTCGTCTTCCTTGGCCGCCATGTGCTTGGCGATGCGCTGCGCCACCGGGATCGAGCGCGCCGTCGCGAGGCCGCAATAATCGAGACCGGGGCAGCAGATGATGTCGGTCACCAGATCCTTGTTCGACGAACCGAGGCCGGCGGCTTCGAGCCGCTGCCAGAGAGGGAGAAGCCGATCGCATCGCACATGCGGCAGGACCAAGTCCTGCTCATAAGCGACGCGCGCCTCGCCGAAGCTCACCTCGTCGGCAAGATCGGCGACGAGATCCATCTGCTCGGCGCTGATATCGCCGCCGGTCTTGCCGACTTCTTTCAGCGAGATCGTAACGATGGCGTGGCCTGACACTCTGTGCGCGTGGACATTGTGCTTTATCCAGCGCGCAAAAGCGGGATTACCCGCAATGGCGCGCTCGAGCGCGGCCTCGTCGACCGGGCTGCGGTCGTATTCGGGTGGCGCAAAGGCCGACGCGATCTCGGCGATGTAGCTTTCGGGGATGGCGATCGCCTCGCGGTCCGAGGCGAGCCATTCCTGCTCGACCTCTTCGGCGTATTTCGCGGCGCCGAGGCTGTTCACGAGGATCTTGATGCGCGCTTTCCAGAGATTGTCGCGCCGGCCGTAGCGGTTATAGACGCGCAGGCAGGCCTCGATATAGGAAAGCACGTCGCGCCGCGGCACGAATTGTCTGATCGTTTGCGCGAGATAAGGCGTGCGGCCGAGGCCGCCCCCGACCACGACTTCGAAGCCGAGCTCGCCGGCCTCGTTCTTGTGCAGATAAAGGCCGAGATCGTGCATCTTCACCGCGGCGCGGTCCTCCTTCGAGGCGCAGATCGCGATCTTGAACTTGCGCGGCAGGAACGAAAATTCCGGATGCAGCGTCGCCCATTGCCGGATGATCTCGGCATAGGGCCGCGGATCCTCGAGCTCGTCGGCGGCGACGCCGGCGAAGGGGTCGGTCGTCGTGTTGCGGAAGGAATTGCCGCTCGTCTGGATCGCGTGCATCTCGACGCTCGCGAGCTCGGCAAGGATGTCGGGCGTATCTTCGAGCTTGATCCAGTGCAGCTGGAGATTCGTCCGCGTCGTGAAATGACCGTAGCCGCGGTCGTATTTGCGCATAATATGCGCGAGCTTCCGGAGCTTCTTCGAATTCAGCATGCCGTAAGGCACGGCGATGCGCAGCATATAGGCGTGGAGCTGGAGATAGAGGCCGTTCATCAGCCGCAGCGGCCGGAACTCGTCCTCGGTTAGCTGCCCCGCGAGACGGCGGCGCACCTGGTCGCGATATTGCGCGACGCGCTCGTCGATGAAGCGGTGATCGAAATCGTCGTAGCGATACACGCGTGCTCTCCGGATCCGGCAGCGGATCTAAATCGAATAATCGTCGAGTCCCGAGGCGGCAGGGTTGGCGTCGAGCGCGGTGTGGCCGGCCATCGGACCCGTGGTCGGGCCCGAGGCGCGGATGCGCTCGCGCAAGGTGACCGGGCGCAGATGGTCGCCTTCGCGCGTGACCTCGATCAGGACCGGCCCAACGGCAGGCAGCGGCGGCAGGCCGACTTGCGCCTCGGCGAGCAGCGCGTTGGCGTGATCGTCTTCCGCGACCAGCGCTTTGTCGATTGCCGGCGTCCACTCGCCGGCACCGGCGAAATAGATCACCACGCCGTCGCGCAATCGATTGCCCGTAACGATCTGCAGCATGGGAGCCCGCCGCCTCGCCTCGCTCCGCTCAGGGTTGCGCGGTGGTGCGCAGATAGGGTTTCAGCGTCTTGAAGCCGGGGAAGAGAGTCTTCGCCTGCTCGTCATTGACCGCCGCCGTGATGATCACGTCATCGCCCTGCTTCCAATCCGCCGGCGTCGCCACCTTGTGCTTGTCGGAGAGTTGCAGCGAATCGATGACGCGCAGGATCTCCTGGAAGTTGCGCCCGGTCGCCATGGGATAGACGAGGATCAGGCGGATCTTCTTGCTCGGATCGATGATGAAGACATTGCGCACGGTCATATTGTCGGCCGGCGTGCGTTTGGCGGGATCGCCCGAGGTGCCGGCGGGCAGCATGCTGTAGAGCGTCGAGACCTTGAAATCGGCATCGGCGATGATCGGATAATTCGGCGCCGTGCCCTGGGTCTCCTTGATGTCGTTCGCCCAGCGCTTGTGATCGCCGGCGGAATCGACCGAGAGGCCGGCCACTTTCACGCCGCGCTTGTCGAACTCGCCCTTGAGCCGCGCCACCGTGCCAAGCTCGGTGGTGCAGACCGGCGTGAAATCCTTCGGGTGCGAGAACAGCACGCCCCAGGAATTGCCCAGCCATTCATGAAAATGGAGCGGACCTTCCGTCGATTCCTGGGTGAAATCGGGGGCGATATCGCCGAGTTTGAGCGTCATGACTTACCTCCTCCACTTGGTTCTTTGGTCTCGGCGTCGCGATCATTCGCAGCCACCGCAACGGGCCAGCCGTAGCGGCCTAGCTGTGCCGCCGTCAAGCGACGCACCGTGGCGTGGTCGACGCCGGCATCGCGCCACTTGCGGCGCTGCGTCGCGATGCGATGCAGACGGCCGCGCCATTCCGGCCCGATCAGCCCGGCGAGGAAATCCCGCAGCTCGGCAGCGACACCCGGCGCCGTGCCATCGGTTGCGACCGCGACCGTGAGCGCTCCCCGGCGCAGCACCGCCGGCGCATGGCTATCGGTAAGCGCCGGCGCATCTTCGACGTGGAGGATGGCGCCGACCGAGCGTGCGAGCCCGGCCAGCGCCGTGCGCTGCGGCTCCGCCACGTCGGCGATGAAGACGAACTGCGCGCCACGAAGCTCGTCGCGTTTCGGCCAATGGCGGTGCAGCTGCCGCCCGGCCTCACGCGCCAGAGCGGGTGAGGGGGCGGCGGAAAACACCGCGAGCGACCGCGCTCCAGCCTCGTTCAACAGCCGCAACCGGCGCAGGCACGACTCGCCATTCCCAATGAGAACGAGATTCAGCCGCGCCAGATTGAGCGATAGGGGAAGCATATTTTCCAGACCAAGGCCGCTAAATAGCCCCTGTCGATAAGATATTTCACGTATGTTTGTGTTTCAATCGGAATAAATAACAAATATTTGTAGTATAATAGGTCGTCAAAGCCGCCGGAGACAGCATCAGTAGAGGGCGACATGCCTGCTGCGCCCGCGAGCGGCCGGCTTTATGCTGCGGCGGCAATGGCCTGGAATCCTCAGCAATATCTAAAGTTCGCCGATGAGCGGCTCCGGCCCGGCTTCGATCTTCTCGCCCAGATCAATGACTTGCCCGCGGGACCGCTGTTCGATCTGGGCTGCGGGTCGGGCGCCCATGCACGCGCGATCGCGGCGCGCTGGCCGGATCGCCGCGTGACCGGGGTCGACAACTCCTCGGCCATGCTGACCGAAGCCGCCAAAGATCCATCGCCGATCGGCTGGCTCAATGCCGATATCGCGAGCTGGCAGGCCGAGGCCCCGGCGGCGCTTATCTACTCCAACGCGACCTTGCATTGGCTGACGGGTCACGCGCAGCTTTTGCCGCGGCTCTTCGCGATGTTGACGGCAGGCGGCGTGCTTGCGGTGCAGATGCCGCGCAATTTCGATAACCCGTCACAAACCTTGTTCCGCGAGACGGCGGCGAGCGGGCCCTGGGCTGCGACCCTCGCGCCGCTCTTCGATCCCGCTTGCCCGACGCCCTCGCTGCTGCGCCCCGATCCGGTGGCGCCGCCCGATTTCTATTACGATCTGCTCGCGCCGCGCGCCAAAGGCGGCATCGATCTCTGGGAAACCGAATATGTGCATCAGCTCAAGGGCGATAACGCCGTCCTCGAATGGATGCGCGGCACGACGTTGCGGCCGGTGCTCGATGTGCTCGACGACAAGCTGCGTGCCGCCTTTCTCGCTGCTTATGCACACCGACTCGCGGCGGTGTTTCCGCGCCGCGAGGACCGCAAGACGCTGCTAAAATTCCGGCGCCTCTTCTTGGTGGCGCGCGCCTGAAAGGGGGAGGAAATGGCATACTGGCTGATGAAATCGGAACCGAGCGCCTATTCCTGGGAGCAGCTCGTCAAGGACAAGCGGACCAATTGGAGCGGCGTCCGGAATTTCCAAGCCGCGGCCAATCTCAAAGCGATGAAGGTCGGGGATCGCGCCTTTTTCTACCACTCGAATGAGGGTCTCGCCGTCGTCGGCATCGCCGAGATCGCGAAGCCCGCTTATCCCGATCCGAGCGACACGACCGGCAAATTCGTGCAAGTCGATATCGTGCCGGTGATGCCGCTGAAAGAGCCGGTCACGCTCGCCGCGATCAAAGCAGAGCCGAAGCTCAAGGAGCTGAAGCTCGTGAAGCAAGGCCGACTGTCGGTCTCGCCCGTCGGCGCCGAGGAGTGGAAGACGATCTGCAAGATGGGCGGCGTGAAGGGTTGAGACTTCTCTGCGCCGAGCGCGACATCACGGAAGGCCAAGGTCGCGGGTTCGTTTTCGGCAGCGGGATCGAGCGCGAAGCGGTCTTCGTCATTCGCTGGCAAGGCCGGTTTCATGGCTATCGCAATTCCTGCCCGCATGTCGGCACGCCGCTCGACTGGCCCGAGAACCGCTTCTTCGACAGCGCGAACGAATTCCTGATGTGCGGCACGCATGGCGCCGTCTTCCGCCCCGAAGACGGCTATTGCTTCGAGGGCCCCTGCAGCGGTCGCTCGCTTCAGCGCATCGCTCTGAAGGTCGAGAACGGCGAAATTTACTGGATCGAATGAATTACGTCATTGCGAGCGAAGCGAAGCAATCCAGAGATCTCACCTGTTGCCCTGGATTGCTTCGGCCTCCGGCCTCGGAATGATGGTTGCGGTTAGACCACCCGGAAATTCTTGAACTGCCACGGATCGCCCTTGTCGAGATCCTCGGGGAAGAGCCGCTCGCGATCGTAGAGCGGATTCCAGTCGCTGTACTCGCCGACCACCTTGCCGAGATAGGGCCGGC
>Ga0134128_10009828_pt1 | contig 11476 bp, 8 predicted proteins | sample KB31754_FD_96462 | JGI IMG/M metagenome (GOLD analysis project Ga0134128, IMG submission 96462) | Terrestrial soil microbial communities with excess Nitrogen fertilizer from Kellogg Biological Station, Michigan, USA - KB3-175-4 | ecosystem: Environmental > Terrestrial > Soil > Unclassified ...
CCCGGCGGGGCTTCGACGGGATTTCTCACGCCGGAGCATCTCGATGTGGCGATGGACTTCTCTTCGGTCGAGAAGGTCGGCAGCCGCCTCGGCACGGGCGCGCTGATCGTGCTCGACGATCGCACCTGCCCGATCGGCATGCTGCGCAATCTCGAGCACTTCTTCGCGCAGGAGTCGTGCGGCTGGTGCACGCCGTGCCGGGACGGTTTGCCGTGGGTCGAGCGGCTGCTCGCCGCGATCGAGGTCGGCGAGGGAGAGCTTCGTGATCTCGAGATCCTGGAGATGCACACGCAGTTCCTCGGAATGGGCAAGACGTTCTGCGCGCATGCGCCGGGCGCGATGGCGCCCCTCGAGACGGGACTCAAATATTTCCGGGAGGATTTCGAGCGCCATATCGCGCAGAAGGGCTGCCCATGGCGACACTGATCGCTCGGCGAAAGTCTGCGGTCGCGCGGCGAGGCCGATGACGACTCTGCACATCGACGGGCGCGAGTACGAGGCGCACGAGAAGGACAACCTGCTGCACGCGTGTCTGTCGCTCGGCCTCGACGTGCCCTACTTCTGCTGGCACCCGGCCCTCGGCTCGGTCGGGGCGTGCCGGCAATGTGCCGTCAAACAGTTTCGCGACGAGAAGGACTCCCAGGGCAGGCTCGTGATGGCCTGCATGACACCCGCAGCCGACGGCGCGCGCGTCTCGATTCAGGACCCCGAGGCGAAGGCATTCCGCGCGAGCGTGATCGAGTGGCTCATGACCAACCACCCGCACGACTGTCCGGTCTGTGAGGAGGGCGGGGAGTGCCATCTGCAGGACATGACCGTGCTCACGGGGCATGCCTACCGTCGCTACCGCTTCGGGAAGCGCACGCACCGCAATCAATACCTCGGCCCCTTCGTGAAGCACGAGATGAACCGCTGCATCGCCTGCTATCGCTGTGTGCGCTTCTATCGCGACTATGCGGGCGGGCGCGACCTCGATGTCTTCGGCGCACACAACCATGTCTACTTCGGGCGCGAGTCCGACGGAGTGCTCGAGAGCGATTTCAGCGGGAATCTCGTCGAGGTGTGCCCCACCGGTGTCTTCACGGACCGCACGCTCTCCGCCCGCTACACGCGCAAGTGGGATCTGCAGAGCGCGCCCTCCGTGTGCGTTCATTGCGGACTCGGCTGCAATACTTTGGCAAACGCGCGCTACGGAGAAGTCCGCCGCATCCTCAACCGTTACCACGGCGAGCTGAACGGCTACTTTCTCTGCGATCGTGGCCGCTACGGCTACGACTTCGTGAATGGCCCGGCTCGTATTCGCACGCCCCTCGAGGCCCCGCGTGTGAACAAGGGCCCTACCGCCGCTCAGCCCCTGGCACGACAGGCCGCGCTCGCGCGCGCCGTGGCAATCCTCCGCGAGGGCGATGCGATCGGCGTCGGGTCCCCGCGCGCATCGCTCGAGTCGAATTTCGCGCTGCGTGAGCTCGTCGGTCGGGAGCGCTTTCACCTCGGCATCTCCGACCGCGACGACCGCCTGCTCGCGGCGATTCTCGAGTCGCTGCGCAACGGCCCCGCACCCGCTGCAACGTTGCGCGAGGCCGAGGAGTCCGACGCGGTGCTGATTCTCGGGGAGGATGTACCCGCGACGGCCCCGCGGCTTGCGCTTGCGCTGCGCCAGATGGTGCGCCGTGCAGGCTTCGCGCGCGCCGAGCATCTGAAGGTGCCGCTGTGGCAGGACGCTGCCGTGCGCGATGTCGGCCGCGGCATCAAGAGTCCGCTCCTCATCGCGACACCCGCTGCGACGCGGCTCGATGAGCTCGCAACACTCACCGTGCGCGCCGCACCGGATGACATCGCGCGACTCGGATTCGCGGTGGCGCACGCGCTCTGTGGCGCTGCTGCGGCCGCCGCAGACCTCGATGAAGCCGCACGCGAACGGGCGTCGCGGATCGCCGAGCAGCTCTCAGGGGCACACCGCGCGGTGATCGTCGCGGGTACGAGCCTCGGCTGCGAGGCCCTCATCCGGACTGCGGCGAGCATCGCGCGAGCACTGCGCGGCCGCGGATGCGACGCCCGTCTGCTTTTCATCGTGCCGGAGTGCAACAGCATCGGTACGGCCCTGCTCGGGGGAGAGCCGCTCGCGGCTGCGCTCGATGCGCTGCGCGAGGGCAGAGCGCGGACGCTCGTCGTTCTCGAGAACGATCTCTACCGGCGCGCGGAGCGAGGGGCGGTGAACGCGGCGCTCGAGGCGGCGCGCCATGTGATCGCGATCGATCACACGCTCAACGAGACCGTGCACCACGCCGAGCTGGTGTTTCCCGCAGCGACTTTCGCGGAATCGAGCGGGACGCTCGTGAGCAGCGAGGGGCGCGCGCAGCGGTTCTTCCAAGTGCTTTCTCCTCGAGGCGAGGTGTCCGCGGGCTGGCGCTGGCTCAACGAGCTCGCGCGAGCGGCTGCAATCGAGCCGGTCCGCACGGGCACCGCGAGTGCAACCCTCAAACGCTGGCGGTCGCTCGATGAGGCGATCGCGGCGCTCGGTCGCGCCTGCCCGCAGCTCGCGGCGATAGGCGATGCCGCACCGTCGGCAGCTTTCCGCGTGAGCGGCGAGCGCGTGGCGAGCGCGCCAGCGCGTGAGAGCGGGCGCACGTCCGAGCATGCGGATCGGAGCGTGTTCGAGCCCCCACCGCCGCCGCAGCCCGATGCGCCTTACACCGGCTCGATGGAGGGCTACTACGGTGTCATGCCGGGGGCGCTCTATCCGTTCTACTGGGCGCCTTCCTGGAACTCGGTCCAGTCGCTCAACAAATTTCAGCAGGAAGTCGGCGGACCTCTGCGCGGCGGGAACCCGGGCGTGCGGTTGATCGAGCCGCCCGATGGGACGAGGAGCGCCAGCGAGGCTCGCGACGGATGCGGCGAAGACAGCCACGATCGCGACATCCCGCATCCGTTCGAGCCGCGCGAGGGGCTCTGGCTGGTCGTGCCGCAGTATCACGTTTTCGGAAGCGAGGAGCTTTCCGCACTCGCGCCGGCAATCGCCGAGCGCATCGCCGGCCCGACTCTCGCGCTGCATCCCGAGGATGCCGCCGTGCTCGGGGTGCGCTCCCAGGAACCCCTGGAGCTGGTGCTCGACGGCGCCACGCATCGCGCGCTCGCGCAGCTGCATCCCGAGCTCCCGCGAGGCGTCGCGGCTTTGAGCGCCGGCTTGCCCGGTCTGCCTGCATTCGAGCTGCCGGCGTGGCTCCCCTTGCGCCGAGTCGCGTCCGCGGAGCCGCCCCGATGAGCCCCCTCGCCGCGGGCCTCGCAAACGTGTTCGGCATTCTAGTCGCACTGCTGCTGCTCGCGGCCGAGCTCACCTGGGTCGAGCGCCGGCTGCTCGGATTCTGGCAGGACCGCTACGGCCCGAACCGCGCGGGCCCGTTCGGCATGCTTCAGATCGTCGCCGACATGATCAAGATCCTCTTCAAGCAGGACTGGGTGCCGCCTTTCTCCGACCGCTCCGCCTTCGTGATCGCGCCCATGATCGTGATGGTGACGCTCTTTCTCGCCTTCACCGTCGTGCCCATTGCGCCGGCAATCGGCGTCGCGAGCCATCTCGATGTGGGACTGCTCTTCTTTCTCGCAATGAGCGCGCTCGCGGTCTACAGCGTCGTGCTCGCCGGCTGGGCTTCCAATAGCAAGTACTCGCTGCTCGGCGGCATGCGCGCCGCGGCGCAGATGCTCAGCTACGAGGTCTTCATGGGTCTTGCGCTCATGGGCGTCGTCGTGCTCGCCGGCACCTTCGATCTCGCCGCCATCGTGCGCGCCCAGCGCGGCCTGTGGTTCATCGGACCGCAATTCGTCGGCTTCGTGATCTTCGTCGTCGCCGGCATCGCCGAGACGCACCGCCTTCCGTTCGATCTGCCGGAGGGAGAGAACGAGCTCGGCGCCGGATTCCACACGGAGTACTCGAGCATGAAGTTCGGCATGTTCTTCGTCGGCGAGTACGCGGGCATCGTGCTCGTCTCCGCGCTCATCGCGACGCTCTATCTCGGCGGCTGGCAAGGCCCGCTCCTGCCGCCGATTCTGTGGTTCCTCATCAAGACGTTCTTCTTCGTCGGCTTTTTCATTCTGCTGCGTGCGGCTCTGCCGCGGCCGCGCTACGACCAGCTCATGGCCTACGGATGGAAGGTGATGCTGCCGCTCGCCCTCATCAATCTCGCCGTAACCGGCGCCGTCGTCGTGGCGCGCGCTGCGCACTGAGAGAGCGTGGAGAGCCCATCATGCTGAGTGCACTCAGAACGCTGTGGTTCACGTTCCTGCACCTCTTCCGGCGGCGGGAGACGATCCTCTACCCGGAGCAGAAGCCCTACCTCGCACCCCGCTACCGGGGCCGCATCGTGCTCACGCGCGATCCGGACGGCGAGGAGCGCTGTGTCTCCTGCTATCTCTGCTCGGTCGCCTGCCCCGTCGATTGCATCTCCCTGCAGAAGACCGAGGAGAACGGCCGCTGGTATCCGGCCTTCTTTCGCATCAACTTCTCGCGCTGCATCTTTTGCGGCTACTGCGAGGAGGCGTGCCCGACCTACGCCATCCAGCTCACGCCCGATTTCGAGATGTCCGAATACGAGCGTCCGAACCTCGTCTACGAGAAGGAGGATCTGCTGATCAGCGGCACGGGCAAGTATCCCGGTTACAGCTTCTACCGTGTCGCAGGGCTCGCCATCCCGGGCAAGGACAAGGGAGAGGCTGAGCGCGAGGAGCCGCCGGTCGATCTGAAGGGCCTGCTGCCTTGAACGCCGCCTTCTATCTGGCCGCCGCCGTTGCGGTGATCGCGACGGTGCTCACGATCACACGGACGAGCGCGGTTCACGCGCTTCTCTATCTGGTGGTGTCGCTCCTCGCCGTGGCCGTCGTCTTCTACGTGCTCGGCGCCCCCTTCGCGGCCGCGCTCGAGGTGATCGTCTACGCGGGGGCGATCATCGTGCTGTTCGTCTTCGTGGTGATGATGCTCAACCTCGGTGAGGCGGCGGCGGCCGAGGAACGGCGCTGGATCGCGCCGCGCTACTGGATCGGCCCTGCGGCCCTGTCGGCGCTCCTCGCCGCAGAGCTCTGCTATCTCTATGTCTCCGGGGCGGCGCAGCCTTCCGGGGGCGCAGTGCGCCCGACAGTCGTCGGCGCAGCGCTCTTCGGCCCGTACCTGCTCGCCGTCGAGCTCGCATCCATGCTCCTGCTCGCCGGTCTCGTCGGCGCTTACCACATCGGGCGCCATCTGTTCGCCGACGGCGCCGCGCGAGCCGGGCCGGACGGGCCGCGCGGGGAGTGACGATGGCGAGCGTTTCGCCGAGCCAGGCGCTGCTCCTTGCCATGATCCTGTTTGCGCTCGGCCTCGCAGGCGTGCTCGCGCGGCGCAATCTCGTATTCCTGCTCATGTCGATCGAAATTATGCTCAATGCGGCGGGGCTCGCCTTCGTCGTCGCCGGCAGTCGCTGGCACCAGCCCGACGGGCAGATTCTCTTCATTCTCGTCCTGACGCTTGCGGCCTCCGAGGTGGCCGTGGGTCTTGCCCTGATCCTGCGCATTCATCAGCGCAATGCCTCGCTCGATGCGGACGCCGCTGCGAAGTTGAAGGGCTGACGCCGTGCCCCCGATCCTCTGGCTCATCCCCGGGCTGCCCCTCTTCGGTTTCGTTGCCCTCTATCTCTCGGCCGGACGCATGCCGCACCGCGCGGCGGCGGCGATCGGTGTGGGCTCGATCGGCCTCGCGACTCTCCTCGCCTTCGCGTTCGCTCACTGGTTCCTGGGCGCCTCGCTCCCGGGGGACGTCTATCTCGAGACGGCATGGCGTTGGATCACGATCGGCGGCTTCGATCCCGCCGTCGCGTTCCGCCTCGATCCGCTCTCGCTCGTGATGATGCTCGTGGTCACGTTCGTCGGTTTCCTGATCCATCTCTATTCCGCCGAGTTCATGGCGAAGGACGAGGGTTACGGCCGATTCTTCGCCTACATGAATTTGTTCGTCGCGGCGATGCTGACGCTCGTTCTCGCCGACAATCTGCTCGTGCTTTATGCGGGCTGGGAGGGGGTGGGCCTCGCAAGCTATCTGTTGATCGGCTTCTGGTATCGCGACCCGGCGAACGGCGCCGCGGCGAGAAAGGCGTTCATCCTGACGCGCATCGGCGACACCGCCTTCATCATCGGCTTGTTCCTGCTCTTTCACGAGCTCGGCACGCTCGATATCGCGACCCTCATGGCCCGCGCGCACGAGACTTGGGCGACCGGTTCCGCCGTCGCGAATGCCGCCGCAGCCCTCCTGCTCGCGGGCGCGCTCGGCAAATCCGCCCAGTTGCCCCTGCAGACCTGGTTGCCCGATGCGATGGCGGGCCCGACGCCGGTGTCTGCGCTGCTCCATGCGGCCACGATGGTCACAGCGGGCGTCTACCTCATCGCACGCACCCATGAGCTCTTCGAGCTCGCGCCGGCCGTCGAGTTCACCGTGGCTGTCATCGGTGCCGCGACACTCCTTCTCGCCGCGTGCAGCGCGCTCAATCAACACGACATCAAGCGCATTCTCGCCTACTCGACCATGAGCCAGATCGGCTACATGTTTCTCGCGCTCGGCGTCGGCGCGTGGACGGCGGCGATCTTCCACTTCATGACGCACGCCTTCTTCAAGGCGCTGCTGTTCCTCGCGGCCGGCGCAGTGATGATGCGGCTCAATGATGAGCACGACATCTTCCGCATGGGCGGGCTGTGGCGCCGGATGCCCGTCGCATTCGTGAGCTTTCTCATCGGCGCCTCCTCTCTCGCTGCGCTGCCGCTCGTCACGGCGGGCTTCTACAGCAAGGACATGATCCTCTGGGGCGTTTGGTCCTCGGGACCCGCCGGACCCGGATTGTGGGCGACGGGATTCGTCGGCGCGTTCATCACGGCGCTCTATAGCTTTCGCGCGGTGTTCGTCATGTTCTTCGGCGATGCACGGCGCACGCCCTCCGGCCGTTACGGCTGGTGCATCGTCGCCCCGCTCGCCGTGCTTTCCGCTCTCGCGCTCACCGGCGGGTTCGTCAACATTCCCTCGGCGCTCGGCAACGTCAACTCGTTCTCGGACCTGCTCGCGCCGGTTCTGCCCGCCCGGCAGGAGGTGACCACGGCATCCACGACTCAGGCGCTCGTCATGGCCGCGACCTCCCTCCTCGTCCTGCTCGGCGTATACCTCGCCTATCTCACATACATCCAGCGCGCGCAGGTTCTGCGGCGTATCGCGACGTCCTCGCCTGCGCGCGCGCTCGCCGGCTTCTGGTTCGGAGGGTGGGGATTCGACACGCTCTACGAGCATATCTTCGTGCGTCCGTTCCTCGCTCTCGCGCGCCTCAATCGTAACGACATCGTCGATGCCTGCTATGGCGGCCTCGTCGTGGCGAGCCGCACTCTTAACCGGGCGCTCAGCCGGACGGTGACCGGGCGCGTGCGTGCCTACGCCGCATGGGTCGCCGTGGGCTCGCTCGCGGCCCTCGCCATCGCTTTGTTCCTCCAATGATCGTCTGGCTCATCGGCATCCTGGTGCTCGGCGCCGCCGCGGCCTGGCTCGCGGAGCGGCTGCATCGCGATGCGCCGCGATGGATCGCGCTTGCGGCGCTTGCGGCGCATTTCGGCGTGCTGGTATCGATCTGGACCGGCGCGAGCGGCGGTCCGTGGATCGCCAACCTCCAGGTACCGTGGATTGCCGAGCTCGGAATCTCGTTCCATCTCGCCCTCGATGGGCTCACGGTCCTGCTGCTGCTCCTCACCGAAGCCCTCGGAGTCGTCGCGGTGCTCGCCTCGTGGCGCGAGATCGAGTCCCGGGTCGGGCTCTTCCATTTTAATCTGCTGTTGACTCTCGCAGGCGTTGCCGGCGTCTTCCTCGCGCTCGACCTGTTCCTGTTCTTCTTCAGCTGGGAAGCGATGCTCGTCCCAATGTACTTCATCATCGCAGTCTGGGGACACGAGCGGCGCATCTATGCCTCGATCAAGTTCTTCATCTTCACGCAGGGCAGCGGGCTTTTGATGCTGCTCGCGATTCTCGGCCTCGCGCTCGCGCACCGGCGGGCGACCGGGACGCTCACCTTCGACTACTTCGCGCTGCTCGACACTCCGCTCGATCCCACTACGGGCTTCTGGCTCATGCTGGGATTCTTCATCGCTTTCGTCGTGAAGCTGCCCGCATTCCCGTTCCATACCTGGCTGCCAGATGCGCATACGGAAGCTCCGACCGCGGGCAGCGTGATCCTCGCCGGTGTGCTTCTCAAGACCGGCGCTTACGGCCTCTTGCGGTTCGTAGTACCACTCTTTCCAGTTGCCGCGCACGAGATTGCGCCGGCCGCCATGTGGCTCGGCGCGATCGGCGTGCTCTACGGAGCCGTGCTCGCCTTCGCACAGAGCGACATGAAGCGCCTCGTCGCTTACTCGAGCGTGAGCCACATGGGCTTCGTGCTGCTCGGCGTCTTCGCCTGGAATGCGCTCGCGCTCGAAGGCGTCGTCGTCCAAATCGTTGCCCACGGATTGAGCACCGGCGCGTTGTTCATCGTGGTCGGCTTCATTCAGGAGCGGCTGCACACGCGCGACATGCGCCGCATGGGCGGCCTCGCCTCGGACGTGCCCCGCCTCGCCGGGCTCGCGCTGACATTCGCGATCGCCTCGCTCGGCCTGCCCGGCCTCGGAAACTTCGTCGGCGAGTTCCTCGTGCTGCTCGGCGGGTTCGGCGTCAATCGAGCCGCGACTATCGTCGCCGCGTGCGGACTCGTGACCGCCGTCGTGTACGCGCTGACGCTCGTGCAGCGCGCTCTGCACGGCGGTCCACGCGAGCCCAGGATGATCCGCGACACCTCGATCCGTGAGACTGCCGCGCTCGGTGCGCTTGTCGCCGCACTCGTTTGGCTCGGCTTCTATCCGCAGCCGCTGCTCGATGCGGCGGCGGACGGGATCGGCAATCTTCAGAATCCCGCATCGCGCATCGCCGCAGCCGCCGGTCCGCAGTCGCCGCCTCGTGCGAGCCCCGCGAGGCGCGGCCCGTGACGATCTCCGATCTGATTGCTCTGCTGCCGCTCGTCGTTCTAACGGCGTTCACCGTCGCGCTGCTGCTTCTGATCGCATTTCGTCGCAACCATGCGGCCGCTGCCGCGCTCTGCGTGCTCGGACTGGCGCTCGCCTTCGCCGCCGTGCCGGCGGCCGCGACGCGGCACGCGCCGATCGATGTGACGGAGCTCATTTCAGTCGACGGCTACACGCTCTTCTTCCAAGGACTCATTCTGCTCGCCTCCCTCGGCGTGGCACTGCTCTCTTACGGCTATCTCGCAGGCCGCGAGTCCCTCCCGCGCGAGGAGTATTACGTACTGCTTCTGACGGCAACGCTGGGTGCGGCTACGGTCGTCGCGAGCCGGCATTTCGCCTCCTTCTTTCTCGGGCTCGAGATGCTCAGCCTCTCGCTGGTGGCACTCGTCGCCTATCCCGCGGTGCTGGAGAGGCCGGTGGAGGCGGGGCTCAAATATTTGTTGCTGGCCGGCATTTCCTCCGCGTTTCTGCTGCTCGGGATTGCGCTCGTGTATTTCGTCGCGGGAGGACTAGCGCTCGGCTCGATCGCGATTGCGGCCCGCCACGCAGGCGCGATCGCGCCGCTCACCGGCGCAATACCTTCCCCGGACGGCGCCGGATCGGGACTCGCGAGTAGCTTCGCGCAGCTCTACGGCGTTACGGGCCTGGCGCTGATCCTCGTCGGCATCGGCTTCAAGCTCTCGATCGTGCCGTTTCACCTCTGGGCACCCGATGTGTACGAGGGGGCGCCCGCGCCGATCACTGCATTTGTCGCCGTCGTCTCGAAGGCCGCCGTTCTCGCGCTGCTCCTGAGGTATTACCTCGCCGCCCATGCGTTCGGTGCGGACCCGCCTCTCGTCATCTTGAGCGTTGCGGCGATCCTGTCGATGATCGTCGGAAACCTTCTCGCGCTGCTTCAACGAAACATCAAGCGGCTCCTCGCGTACTCCTCCATCGCGCACCTCGGCTATGCGCTCGTCGCGTTCCTCGCTGGCGGGCCGCTCGCGATCGAGGCCGTGAGCGTCTATCTCGTCGCCTACGCGATCAGCACGCTCGGCGCGTTCGGCATCGTCGGTGCGCTGTCGAGTGCGCCTGTCGAGGCGGCGGGGAACTCCGAGCTGCGCGATATCGATGACCTCGAGGAGTACCGCGGGCTATTTCGCGTACGGCCGTGGCTCGCGGTCGCGTTCACTCTGTTTCTGCTGTCGCTCGCGGGCATTCCGATCACCGTCGGCTTCATCGCCAAGTTCTATGCCGCGGCGGCCGGTGTCGGTGCAGGTCTCGCGGCGCCGATCGGCGCACTCGTCGCAGGCAGCATCATCGGGCTGTATTACTACCTGCGCGTCATCGTCGTGATGATCCAGCCGGCGCCGGGGCCGGCACGCGCGGGGCTGCCGCCCACGGGGGCAGCGCCCGCTGGGGCAGTGGGCACGGGAGCAGTGCGCAGTTTCCCGGCACGCGCAGTGCCTGCCGCCGTGCTCGCGGTGCTCCTCGTACTGTTGCTCGGGCTCGGCATCTATCCGGGTCCCCTCGTCTCGCTGGTCCGCGTCACCGCCGGGACGCTCGGCGGCGGGGAGCCGAGTCTGCTTGTCGCGCGACATCGCTCGATTGACTCGCCGATGACGGGCAGAGAGACTGCTCTTCCATCCTCTCGCCCCGGAATCCCCTCCATGACTATCAAGTCAGACTCGGTCGTCTCAATCCACTACACGCTGAAGGACGATGGCGGCGAAGTCATCGACCGCTCCGAATCCGGCGACCCGCTCACCTATCTGCACGGCCACGGCCAATTGATCCCGGGACTCGAGCGGCAGCTCGAAGGGCGAAGCGCGGGCGACAAGCTGAATGTCACGATCTCCCCCGCGGACGGCTACGGCGAGTACGACAAGGCGCTGGTTGAGCAGATACCACGCCGCACGCTGAAGGGCATCGCGAACGTCAAAGTGGGTATGCAGCTGCGTGCGCAATCAGGCCACGGCGCGCGCACGGTCACCGTCACTCGCGTCGCGGGCGACATGGTGACGCTCGATGGCAACCACCCCCTTGCCGGGAAGAATCTGAACTTCGACGTGGAAGTCGCAGACGTTCGCGATGCCACGGCCGAAGAGCTCGCGCACGGCCACGTCCACGGGCCGGGCGGGCATCATCACTGATCGAAGTCGATCCGCGCCCGCATACGTCGTCCCGCCGCCCACGATCGCGATAGCAGCGCGCCCGCCAGGTCAGGCAGTCCCGCGTTTCCCAGCATCTGAAGGTGCTGAAGGATGTGGGGCTGGTGGCAGCCGAGCCGCAGGCCCAGCAGCGGCTCTACGCGCTGCGTGCACAGACTTTGAAGGATCTTCATGATTTGCTCGAGCGCTATCGACGCATCTGGGAGGTGCGGTTCGAGCAGCTCGATGAGCTCGTGGAAGAGCTCGCACGAAAGGAGAAGGCGAATGCTGCAGGCAAGAAC
>Ga0134128_10009830_pt1 | contig 11475 bp, 11 predicted proteins | sample KB31754_FD_96462 | JGI IMG/M metagenome (GOLD analysis project Ga0134128, IMG submission 96462) | Terrestrial soil microbial communities with excess Nitrogen fertilizer from Kellogg Biological Station, Michigan, USA - KB3-175-4 | ecosystem: Environmental > Terrestrial > Soil > Unclassified ...
ACATATTGCAGGACGATAATCGGGCGCGTGGGCACACCGGTCACGCGCGCACCGAATGGATTGTCTCCGATCGCGTAGATGTAGGCGCCGATCCGGGTCCGGCGTAGCAGGAACGCGATCACGCCGCAGGCCAGGGCAAAGACGATGACCGGCATCGGGACGCCCAGTACATTGCCCTGGCCCAGGAAGTCGAAGCCGTCCATTCCGGGGCTCCACTGCACCACGTCGAGCTTGAACAGGACGGCCTGGCCCAGTCCAGCAAGGAATAGACCGCTTGCGAGCGTCGTGAACAGCGATGGCACCTCCGCATAGGCGATCAGCCAGCCGTTGACGGCGCCGAACACGAGCGAGAGCAGCAGCGCGGTCCAGATGGAGAATGGCAGGCTATGTCCATCCTGCACCATCTGCAGCACCAGCCCTGGCGGCACCGCGAGCGCCGCGATCAGCGAAATATCGATGCCGCGCCCGATCACGACGAGCGCCATGCCGAGCCCGAGAATGCCCAGGATGGCGACGTTCTGCAGCAGCGTGAAGATGTTCTGGGTGGTGGCAAAGCCCGGCAGAAAGATCGCGAACGCCGCGAACATCACAGCAAAAATGCCGAACACAATGGTTTGCTGTGTCAGCTTCAAGCGTCCCATCCCCATATTCTTGTTGTTTGTTCGAGCATAATCCTGTGGCTGATCGTCAATTGCAAGACGATTCCCGGCTTGCGTTTTCAGGCCAAGGCGAGCGGAAGGCACAGCCTTATTTTCGTCGGAGGGAATTATTCAAAAGTAGAAAGCGGACGAGACTTGGCCTGCCCGCGGCGCGATCGGCGTCCGAGTTCAGGAAAGTAGCCCTCCAAAAAGGATGGAGGGCGCAGGGACTGCCGGGCGTTTGGCACACCCGCAGCCTCGCGTGCGAGTGAAGAAAGCACACGAGTGTCGTCACCACAGGTTGCCGAAACTTTTCCGGCACTCCCTGCGCGATGATGTTACGGCTTACTCCGTGCGCTCCTCGGGGTGCCGCGCTTGATAGCCCCCGTCGCTCGTGAAGTCGTCGACGAGCTTGATCCCAGCGTCGGGGGACTAGGACCACACGGCTTCGCCGTCCGCATTCGCTCGCTCGTCTGGAAACATCTTTAGGACCTGTTCGCGCGCCGCTAAATGTGCACAATCTCTGCAAGGTGCCGCTGTTCAGCGCCGTTACCGACGGAATAAAGCGAACACGATCCATGAAAAACGTGAATCTCGCCCTTCAGGGCGGTGGCGCGCATGGGGCATTCGTGTGGGGGGTGCTCGACCGCCTGCTTGAAGACGGTCGTTTGGCAGTGGAGGCGATCAGCGCCACCAGCGCGGGCGCGATGAACGCGGTTGCGCTTGCTTCCGGCATGGCCGTCGGGGGAAGCGAGGCCGCCCGGGAAAGCCTGCATGACTTCTGGCGGGAAGTTTCGCGAACGGATCTGATGTTCGATCTCTACTCGCCCTTGAATCAATGGATTCAGGCGCTGAAGCTGCCGCCGGAATACCATCCGTTTCACGCCGCCATCCATTTCCTCACCCATGTCCTTCCACCCACCCTGCTCAATCCGTTCAATCTCAACCCGCTGAAGCCCGTTCTGTTGAAGCTGATAGATTTCGATCGCCTCAATCGATCACCCCAGACACCGCAGCTTTTTCTCAACGCGACCAATATTCGCACCGGCAAGATCAAGGTATTTCAAACTCCGGGGATCTCGATCGATGCGGTGCTCGCTTCGGCTTGCCTCCCGCCCTACTTCCAGGCGGTCGAAATCGACGGCGAGCATTATTGGGATGGCGGCTATCTCGGCAATCCCGCGATCTTTCCGCTGATCTATCGCAGGGGGTCCAAGGATGTCGTGATCGTGCAGGTGACGTCGATGCGGCGCGACGAACTGCCGGCAAGCGCGGCCGACGTTCTCCACCGCATCACCGAGATCAGCTTCAACTCGTCGCTGATGCGGGAAATGCGCGCCGTCGCCTTTGCTACCAGGCTGATCGACAATGGCGAGCTGGACGGGACCAAACACAGCCGCATGCTCATCCACTGGATCGGTAACGATCGCCTGATGTCGCAGCTCGGCACCGCCACGCAGTTTCATCCTGAATGGAGCTTGCTGTGCCGGTTGCGCGACGAAGGACGGGAGTCAACCGGCCGATGGCTTGCGCAGAACTTCGACCACATCGGCTCGCGCTCCACCGTTGATGTCGACGACATGTTTCTTTGACGGCCGGTTCAAGAGCGCGCCGGCGGCCAGCGCGACTGTCAGCCCATTGGAAGCCGCCGCGTGGTGATGGAACAATCGTGCGCAGACAGCGACGCAGGACGGGTCTGGACCACATCGTGAAGATCGGCTTTGATCATGGAATATATGGCGACGCTCGGTAAGCCTAGTATAGAGAGATCAAGAAGGAGCACGCCCCATGGCTGACGCGCTGATCATCGACGCCTGCCGCACGCCGCGCGGCATCGGCAAAGCCGGCAAAGGCGCACTGTCGGGCATTCATCCCCAGCAGCTCGGCGCCACCGTGCTGCGGGCGCTGGCCGAGCGCACCGGCATCGATACCGCCGATGTCGACGACATCGTCTGGGGCACCGCCGCGCAGCTCGGCCCGCAGAGCGGCGACCTCGGTCACATGTCCGCCCTCGATGCCGGCTACGACGTTCGCGCCAGCGGCGTCACGCTCGACCGCTTTTGCGGCTCCGGCATCACCAGCGTCGCCATGGCGGCAAACTCCATCATGGCGGGGTCCGAGGACCTCGTGATCGCCGGCGGCACCGAGATGATGTCGATGGAAGGCCGCCGCGGCGGCGGTCCGTTCATGATGGACGCGGGCAACCTTCGGCTCCGCGCCCGCCATCCTCAATCACATCAAGGCGTATGTGCGGATGCGATCGCGACCATGGAAGGCATCACGCGACAGGATGTGGATCAGCTCGGCCTCGAGAGCCAGAAACGCGCGGCCCATGCGATCCAGAACGGCTATTTCAAGAAGAGCCTTGTGCCCGTTTATCGCGAGGACGGCAGCCTCGCGCTCGACAAGGAGGAATATCCGCGGCCGCAGACCACGCTCGAAGCTCTCGCCGCGCTCAAGCCCGCCTTCCCGGCAGTCGGCGACTATCCGCTCGACGACAAGGGAACGACCTATCGCGGCCTGATCCTGCAGAAGCATCCGGGGCTCGAGATCGAGCACATGCACCATGCCGGCAACTCCTCGGGCGTCGTCGACGGCTCGGCTGCGATCCTGCTGGCCTCCCCCGCTTACGCGAAGGCGCACGGCCTGAAGCCGCGGGCGCGCGTGGTCGCCACCGCCAATATCGGGGACTCGCCGACGCTGATGCTGAACGCGCCTGTGCCGGCGACGAGGAAGGTGCTGGCCAAAGCCGGCCTCACCATCGACGACATCGACCTGTTCGAGATCAACGAGGCCTTCGCGGTCGTGGCGGAAAAATACATCCGCGACCTCAAGCTCGATCGAGCCAAGGTGAACGTCAATGGCGGCTCGATCGCGCTCGGTCATCCCATCGGCGCGACTGGATCGATGCTGATCGGCACCGCGCTTGACGAGCTGGAGCGGCGCAATCTCAAGCGCGCCCTGGTGACGATGTGTGCGGCCGGCGGCATGGCGCCCGCGATCATCATCGAGCGGGTGTGAGGGAGTCCGTTCGGCGGCTTTAATGCCGCCGATGTGAACTGATCGTGAAGCCGCTCCGGATATGCGGCGCTGCTCTCGCACCATATCTGAACCGGGGTGGTTTGGAGTGGTTTCGATGCGATCTGCTCACGCCTTTTGCCTGCTGACCTCGGGCCTGTTGATCACCCTGTGCGCAGCGGCCGATGCCGCTCCCGCTCATCATCGCCGCACGCGGCCACACACCATCGTTCGCCCCAGCCCAGATCCGGTGGTCCCGGTCGTCCCTCGGGGCTGGTACAGCTTTCCCGGCTATCCGCCGATACCTCCCGAAGAGAACAGAAATCTCGACCCGTCTACCCGCGGCAGCGGCTGAGATGGAGAGTACGATCCGCTGGAGTAGATACGATGCGTTCTGTTTTGGCCTTCGGCGTGTTGATCGGCCTATGTGCTTCTGCCAACGCAGCACCGCTGCATCATCCGCGCACGCGCCAGCACGTTATCATTCGTCCCAATCAGATCATTCCTCCCAGCCAAGGCCGGGCCACTCCCCGCTTCGCGGTCCCCGGGTGGTCTGACGAATCGACGCGGCGATGGCTGGATAACGTCGCCTCCGGCCCAGCACAGGGTGGCTGACCATCGCGGAGCGGAGCGACGGCGCGCTTCAGGCCCCCAGCGGAATCGGTTGACGACACCGTCTGGCCGGCAGATATGCTGGTAACGATCGACTGAGTGGCAACTAGGGTTCCACGCGGCCTGTTTTTTGGGCATGATCCCTCGGGTCAAGCCCGAGAGCATCCTTCTCGGAAAGCGATTCACACTTTTCCGGATCATGCCTTGCAGGCCGCGGCCGGTCCGAGCGTTGCGGAAACCGCGGCCAAGCGGGCGCGGCTGCACCCGAGGGATAAAAACCCAGAGGAGGAGACGTCGAGATCCTGATCGGCCCTGAAGGGCCCGGAGGTCTCATGCTGCTCGCTCCCCTCGGCCTTGTCGTTCTCGCCGCCTTCATCCACGCGACCTGGAATTTGCTTTCCAAGCGCGCAGCCGCCGCCGGATCGGCGTTCGTCTTCGCCTACTCGCTCTTTGCCTGCATCGTCTACCTGCCCTGGGTGGGATGGCTTTTGCTGCACGGTGCCCAACGCTTCAGTCTCGCCGCGGCAGCGTGCATCGTCCTCTCTGGTACCATTCACCTCGCCTATAGCCTCTGCCTGCAACGGGGCTATCAGGTCGCCGACCTCTCGGTAGTCTATCCCGTCGCGCGCGGCACCGGGCCGATGCTGTCCTCGATCGGCGCCTTCATCCTGCTCGGCGAGACACCGTCGACGCATGGCGTGTTGGGACTGTTCGCGGTCGTGGCGGGCATCGTGCTGATCGCGACGCAGGGCGACCTCTCCGCATTCCGTCGGCCGCGCGGCCATGAAGGGGTGCGATGGGGCCTCACCACGGGCGCGCTGATCGCAAGCTATACCGTGGTCGACGGTTACGGCGTGAAGGTGCTCGGCATTGGGCCGGTGGTACTCGACTGGTTCTCGAACTTCGTGCGTGTGGTCATGCTCGCTCCCTTGATGTTGTCCGGCCGCGCCCACATCAAGGAGTCCATGAAAGGACGATGGCTGCTCGCCCTCGCTGTCGGCGCCCTCTCCCCGCTCTCCTACATCCTGGTTCTCACCGCCCTCGATTGGGGCGCGCCGCTGAGCCTGGTCGCGCCGGCCCGCGAGATGTCCATGATGGTCGGCGCGATGTTCGGGATGCTGATCCTGCGCGAGGGGCTGAACGCCTGGCGCGTGGCGGGCTGTCTCACACTGCTGGTCGGCGTGGTCCTGCTTGGGTTGCACTAAGCCGTTCGCGTCTGATGACAAGGCATTGCAGCGCTAACGCGGAATTAATCTCATCAGCCCATAGTATAAGGCAGTTTTGGATGGGTGCCGCGTAGAGGAGCCGTCGTGTGGACGATCCCGCGACGGCTCCCTTTTGTTCACTCATTTGAGGTCAATGCACGTGACCAACACATCGGAAACGCAGAACCAATCTGAACAACTCGAACCCGCAGCACCGAGCAAGCCGTCCAGCCGGAAATCGATCTTGGCACTCTCGGTGTTCGCTCTTGGCCTAAACGCTACCGCGGCCGTCTATACGCTGTCGCCCTCCGATTTTGCCCTGCCAGATTTTGCCCTGCCAAATGTCAGCAGTTTGGCCGAACTGCTTCCGCACCAGAAGGCTTCCGACCCGATACCTGATCCGGTTCTCGCCGCTTTGAAGGATATTCAGTCCGCACAGCAGCAACACTTTGCGGCCTTGCAAGAGAATAACTCCTCATTGCAGCAAAGCACAGCTCTGCATCAGCAGGATTCAAATACGCTTGCTTCCCTAAGACAGAGCATCACGGATGAAAAAGTCGATGTGAAGACAATATCTGCTCAGATAACGGATGAACATCTCGACGTGAAGAAGATGTCTGCTCAGATTTCCACGCTGATAGCGAAGTTCGACTCGCTGCAAAATGCAGTAGCGCCTGAAATAACTTCCTCCATTCCAAAAGCGCACGCTCGTAAACGGCTCACCGGAGAACTGCGCAAAGGAGGGATGGCTCGACAGCTAAAGCCTATGGGGCCGGTCTCAGTTGGTGGAGCTCCCCTGAGTTTTCCAGTTACGACGCCAGACCCAAAGGGCTGAAGACCCGTAGGACGGGGCTTCGCTGAGGGATTTTTGAAGTAAGTCTTTGAGCGCGCAAGCAGTCGCGCGCGGAGGAGGAAGCGGGCGGAACAGTCAGAACCACCCGTCAGAATCGCGTCAGAATCGCAGGGAAAAGCTGAGGAGATTCAACGAGGTTATTGGTCGGGGCAGCTGGATTCGAACCAACGACCTGCAGTACCCAAAACTGCCGCGCTACCAGGCTGCGCTATACCCCGATCACTGGGATGGCGATGTCGATACACGCTCGCGGGGGCCGCAGCAAGACGCTGGCGCGCGCGAAAGCCCATGGCTTCGAAAGCCAATGGCTTCAGAGGCCGAGCCTTCGGCGATGATGGCTTCGAAGGCGACCCTTCGCCCGCACCGGCTTGCCCCAAACAATGTGCTTAGTGCTGCAACCCGGGCGATCCCGTCTCGGGATGGATCTCGGCTGCCATCATGCCCTTGGAGCCGGGCCCGTAGCGCACCAGCACATATTGGCCAGGGCGAAGCTCGGTCATGCCGAAGCGGCGTAGCGTCTCCATGTGCACGAAGATGTCGGGCGAGCCTTCCCCGCAGGTCAGGAAGCCGAAACCCCGCAGCCGGTTGAACCATTTCACCTGCGCCCGCTCGAGTCCGCTGGTCGGCGTCACCGTGACATGGGTTCGCGGCGGCAGCATCTGCGCCGGATGGATCGCGGTCGACTCGTCCATCGAGAGGATGCGGAAGGCCTGGTATCCCTTGGCACGCTGCACGCACTCGCACACCAGCCGTGCGCCTTCATAGGCGGTCTGGTATCCGTCGCGTCTCAGCACGGTGACGTGAAGAAGTACGTCGGGCCATCCATTGTCAGGTACGATGAAGCCGTACCCCTTGGAGGCGTCGAACCATTTGATCACGCCCGAGATTTCGATGAGATTGGCGGTTTCTCCCAAGCCCGAAACAGCTTCCATCGCCGCATCGCGCGCGGCTCCTGATGAAAACTCGCCCTGACCAAGTCGGGTGGTTCCTGTCCCGCCTGACGCCGGAACCCCCTTCTTGGACTCAAATCCGTCCGACCCCATAACCCCGGACCTCACACATCATTATTGCGGTCCACCGCGCCGAACGACCGCACCAAGCGCACCCCTCATCCAAAATCCCGCGATGAGAGCGCGAATCTCTTGCAATCAAAGATAACATCCCCGTTTGCGGCGCATAGGAAAAAAACAAATTTGTCGGAACCTATGAACAGCCTTGCACAGGCCCGAATCAATCGGGCCTGTGTTCGCCGGATGAGTTGCAATGCTGCCCTAGTTCTTGATTGCACATGATCTTTTTCAAAACGCCGTCCGCCTTTCTGCGGATCATGCTCCAAATCACGCTCTGGACCGCTTCGTCGGCGTGCGCTAGTTGCCGACGAAAGGCCCCAATGTCTCGCCGATATCGAAGGGAATGACGAGGTCGGCCAATTCGTCCTGGTCGGTGGGCTCGCGATTAATGATCACGAGTTTTGCACCGCAGTTCTTGGCCATCATGGGAAAGCCGGCAGCCGGCCACACCACGAGCGACGATCCGATCGCAATGAAGAGGTCGCATTGCTGCGCGAGCTCGGTGGCGCGCATCATCTCTTTCTCCGGCATCGCCTGCCCGAACGAAATGGTTGCGGTTTTGACCGGCTCATCGCAATCGGCGCAGTCGGGCGCCCCGCCATGCTCGTCGAACCGCTGCCTCACCCAGGCAAGATCGTAGGGGCGGCTGCAGCCGATGCAGCGGGCATAGGTCGTGTTGCCGTGCAGCTCGATGACGTGGTCGGGGGCGAAGCCGGAGACCTGGTGCAGATTGTCGATGTTCTGGGTGATGATCGCGGGCACCTTGCCGGCGCGGTAGAGCGAGGCGAGCGCGCGGTGGCCGCGGCCGGGCTTTGCCGCGGCGAAGGTCGGTTCCATCGCAAAGCGGCGGCGCCAGGACTCGTCGCGCGCATCCCGACTCGCCACGAATTCGTCGAACGGGATCGGCCGGTTACGGGTCCACAAACCCCCGGGCGAGCGAAAGTCGGGGATTCCGCACTCGGTCGAGATGCCGGCCCCGGTAAAGGGCACGATGGTGCGAGCGCCGGCGATCATATCGCCCAGGCGCTCCACCGCACTCTGAATATCCTTCGCAATCATGTCCGCGAATACCCGCTGTCGATGGTCCATGCCGACTATAGCAGCGGAAAACGGAGTTCGCGCGAGCGCCCCGCGACTTGCGAATTGCGTCAGGCTGCTTCCGCGACAGCTCCCTCGGCCGCCTTTTTTCAGCTTGGCTGCAGGCGAAGCGGCAGCCGCCTTCTTTCCGGGCTTGCCTTATTGCGAAAGCCGTTCGATCTCGGCTTCAAGCTCGAGCTGGCGCGCCGCCACCCTTTCCATGAGCTTTGCGGCTGCGTTGTCCCCGCAAAGTCGCCAAATCCTCGATGCTCATTGAGTCCAGATCAAATTTCGCCAGGTGGGCTTCCTCACCAGCTCGACCGTCAGCTGTCGCGCGATCGTTTGCTACCGGACCCGTTTCCGGCCGACAAGAACGGCGGAACCTTTATCCACCGCGCACGGAAGCCGGAAAATTTTCCTTGCGAGCGAGGCAGACTTTCATCGATGTTCTGCAGATCACAATCCTGCACCGCTCTCTCCCAAATCGCGCCCCAATCGGAGCCGCCAATCGTCGCGGGACCCGACTCACTTGAGTCGGCAAGTAAGAAAAGGCAACAAGCATGACGGAACAGGAACAGCGGCGCGCGGCGGAACGCGAAGAGATCGCGGCCCGGGTGGCGAGCTTTAAGGCGACGCAGGAAAAATTCCGGCGCGAACGCGAGGAGTACTTTGTCACCACGCTGCAGAATGCGCAGGTGATCAAACCCATTTCTTTCTGGTCATAGTCCCGGACACAACGAAAAAAAGCCCGGAGCGCATAGCTCCGGGCTTTTCGTCTGACCGGTAACGTGCGCTACCAGTGACGGTAGTAGTGATGACGATAAACCGGGTACGGGCCGCCGTAATAACCGTACGGCCCCGGCGCGTAGACGACGCGCGGCCCGTAGCCATAGCCGTAAGGGCCGTAATATGGGCTCGTCGCTGCAATCGCGCCTGCCGTCAGCGCGCCGGCCGCCAGACCGAAGGCGAGGCCCGGCCCGCCCCATCCATGTCTCCACCCATGTGCTTCAGCCGGCGCCGGCACGGTCATCGCGGCGGCGCCGATGGCGGCGGCAGTCGCCAGAACAGCTAGTGTTTTCATGTCGTCCTCCTCTCCAGAAGATGGCATATCAACGCGGCGCGGCGGCAGGGAGTTTCGGCGGAACCGCCCTCCAGGCGGGAACCTGCCTTAACTTTTCGCAATGATTCATTTTTCGCTCTGGCGGAACAAAAGCCCGCACCCCAAGTTGGAGGCAGCGTTGGAGAGGCAAGAGCACATCAGACCCCGTCGACGTCCCAAGGATGCCGGCGGGGTCTTTGCGCTGCACTGACGGGGATCGGTGATGCCGGTATGGCTTGAAGTCCTGCTCGATGTCCTCGGCTTCGTTGGCTTTATCGTAATCGCGACTTATCGGCGGTCGCCGCGCAACAAGGACAAGGCCGCCCATCGCTGAGCTTCCGACATGCGGACGGGCCGCCACGGCAGTCGAGTGAACCGCCAGGTCAGAGATCGACCAACCGTTTCAAGGTGGCGCGAAAGCTCAGGGAACGATTGCCGCCAACCAGCGTGGTGCCGAACACCTCGGCGCCATCATCGGTATAGGTTCCGGAAAAGCCGCTGGTGACTTCTTCCCCACGGAGCAGAGGCCGCACATAGGGATCTTCAAAGGGCGTGTGCTGGTTGGTGGAAAAATGCCCCTTCCAGGTGCCTCCACCGGCCGTGTAGGAGCCGACCGACCAGAAATACGGCCCCCCGCTGATCAACTGCCCGTCGCGCAGGATCGTAACCCCGCTATCGCGACCCTTGACGCCGTCAAGCATATGGATGTGAATCGAAAAAAGCCCGTTCTTCATCGCCGGGACGCCGTCGTCCGCCCTCGCCCGGCCGGATTATAGCCTGTCGCGACAGCCCCAGAGAAGCTCTCAAAGCGTCAGCCGCCGCTTCGCCAAGAACCTGAACCAGCCGGTCGGCCTTGAGCGAAACATGGATTTCCCTGGCCTGCGGCCACAGCAGCATCACGACAGCAGCGCTCCGAACCTCACCTGCGGACCGCGGCCGCCTACAATACCAGATTTGCCAGCTGATAAAGCGCGTAAGCCAGTTCGGCGCCCATGAGAATGAACGCCGCGATCATCAGATAGAGGCCGTACTGCATCAGTGTTTAAACCAAAGACTTTTGCTCCGGCGCCACGCAGGGCCGCGCGCCACCGGCAACCGATTCAATACGCATGTGGGATGACTGCGTCTCTTCTGAGCCCTGTCGAAGTGGCCGTCAATGACTTTCGGCGAGCTCGGCGAACAGCGCCACTCGCTTGAGTCTTTTCGGCAACGCTCTTGAAAACATGATGAGCGTGGTCGGGAAAAATCGTCGTGCTGACGACGACAGTCGCAGGATTTTTCGTCGCGATTTTTCGCGCCGCGCGCGGCGCAACGAATCTCTTGAGAAGCACAGCAGAACCTCCGCCGCCGCGGAAGGTTGCCTGTGCCGAAGAAAGTCCCCTTGGGGAGGTACTTGAAACGACGCAAGCTTCTGCTTGTTCAGGTGCCGTAAAGAATTCGCAAACCCCACAGCACCACGACAGCAGCCGACACCAGCGTGGCCACTGCCAACACACTCTCCAAGGAAGCGACTCTCATCGTTACTCTCCGCTTCCCAGCCCCACAAACCGGTCTAGGTGATTCGTTGAATCGGCTGCAATCTGCCGGTCACAATCCAATCAAAGTTACGGCATGGTTGTGGTTTGCAGGGCACAGTGCGGAACAGGGTGTTCCCCTGAACGAAAGATGGGCGGATCGGAGCGGTTGTTCATGATCGCGGTTGCAGATCGGCCCGATTCCGCGAACCGGAAAATGGGTTTCAGTGCACGCCCGCGGAAAGCCGCCAGCCGCCCAGCGCGTACAACATTTGCAAGCCGCCAAGACCGGCGAGGATCGCAAGGCCGGCGAACCACACCCATTGCGACTTGTCCTTGTAGGCGAGCCAGGCCGATGAGCCGAGACACAGCAACGAAGGCACGGTTGC